>Ga0209521_10000728_pt1 | contig 26078 bp, 23 predicted proteins | sample Rifsed19ft4_FD_184016 | JGI IMG/M metagenome (GOLD analysis project Ga0209521, IMG submission 184016) | Soil microbial communities from Rifle, Colorado, USA - sediment 19ft 4 (version 2) | ecosystem: Environmental > Terrestrial > Deep subsurface > Rock core/Sediment | place: Rifle, Colorado...
TATGTTCACAGTGCTGTTACCGGATGAGAAGACCACCGAGCAGGATGTGAGTGACCTGGCAGACCAGCTTTATGCAGCCTGCCGCGGCGCCGGCATCACTGTGATTGGCGGTCATACCGAAGTGACCCACGATTTGACCCGCCCGATCATCGTCACCACGCTGCTCGGGGAAATCCAGCGCGATCAGTTGATTACGCCTGGCGGCGCTCAAACCGGCGATGTTGTCATCCTCACCAAGGGTGTGCCCATCGAGGCGACTGCATTGCTGGCTCGCGAATTTCCCGCCCTGCTTAGCCAGATCCTCTCGCCGCAGGAAATCGAAGCCGCCCGCAATTACCTGTTCACTCCCGGAATCAGCGTGCTGCAGGATGCTCAGGTTGCGGTGCATGCCGGCGGGGTGACTGCCATGCACGACCCAACCGAAGGCGGCGTCGCCACCGCGCTTTGGGAAATGGCCCAGGCCTGTCAAAAGACTTTCGTCATTGATCCGGCAAAAATTGTTGTACCGCCTCTTTCCGCCCGGGTCTGCCAGGCGTTTGGACTGGATCCGCTGGGCACCATCGCCTCAGGCGCCCTCTTGTTGACCGTCAACCCAGCCAGCAAAGACGCGGTTCTCGCGGCTCTGGCAGAGGCGGGAATTTCTGCCGCTGAAATCGGCGCCATCGTTGCCGGTGTACCCCAGGTGTTAATGCCGCTGGGCGGCATGGTGCAAAACTTGCCGCGCTTTGACCGCGATGAAATCGGCAAGGTTTACCAGCAATTTGAACCGGGGTAAATTCCAGGCCCCATAAACCTCGCATTTACTGGAAACTTCTGGCATGGTAAAATTGGCGGCGATTAACCGTCAGGTTGAACACCAAACAATCTACTCCAACGCGCCCGTAGTGAAGTGGACATCACATTACCCTCCGAAGGTAAGAGCCTGAGTTCGAGTCTCAGCGGGCGCACAATTTTTTTTCATTCTTTTATATTATTGAAATTATGTTAATGGATTACTAATAAAGTTTTGTTATTAATAAACTGAACGATATTTGTTAATCCGCCCTATGTTTGGCGGAATCATTAATGGAGAAGAATAGGAAATACAATGGGATCATTCTTAGGCGGTTACGGCTTATACCTGCTCATTAGTCTGCCAGCCTTACTCCTCGGCATTTGGGCGCAGGCTAAGGTCCAGGGAGCCTTCAAAAAATATTCGCAAGTCCGAACCTACACCGGTTTGAACGGCGCAGACATCGCCCGCCGCATGCTCGATTCGAACGGTCTAAACAACGTCAAGGTCGAGCAGGTACAGGGATTTTTATCCGACCATTACGACCCGCGCACCAAAACGCTGCGCTTGAGTCCGCAGGTCTATCAAACACCAAGTTTGGCTTCGGCCGGCATCGCGGCTCATGAGGCTGGACACGCTGTGCAGGATGCAGAGAATTATTCTGCGCTCAAGCTGCGCTCCACTATGGTGCCGTCGGTTCAAATTGGCAGCTGGCTTGGCCCGCTCATTTTCATCCTTGGCTTTTTCATGCAGGGCACCGTCGGGACCTCGGTCGCCTGGGTTGGCGTAGGCTTATTCGCCCTCACAGCGCTGTTCGCAGTTGTAACCTTGCCGGTAGAATTTGATGCCACCCGCCGCGCCAAAGCCTGGCTCTCGACCTCTGGTGTGATCTACAATCAGGAAACCGAAGGGGTTGCCAAAGTACTGGATGCGGCCGCGCTGACTTACGTTGCCGGCGCTGCACAGGCGATCAGCACCCTGCTCTATTACGCATTGTTGCTTACCGGCCGCAGCCGGGATGATTAACCCGCATTTTCTTCCGAAATGGGTGTCACGAGACACCCATTTTTATTTTAAAGGCTGATATGGGATAAATCTGGCTTGTTTTTCTATACAATTATCGTTTGACAACCATTTACTCCGTGAAATTAACCACAAAAAAGGTTATTTATTGTAGAATTGTCTGGGAAGAATTCAACTCCCGGCAATCCACATTGACCAAGCGAGGTATGTATGACCCAAAAATCGATTCCTGACATCGTCGTCGGCCGACTTCCACGCTACTTGCGGGCACTCGAATATATGCTGCGCAACGGCATTAAAACCACCTCCTCGCAGGAATTGGGTGAATCGATTGGCATATCCGCTGCGCAGATCCGCAAGGACCTTTCGCAGTTTGGTGAGTTTGGCAAGCAGGGCACAGGATATTCAGTTCGCTACCTGGTGGACCAGTTGCAGGCGATTTTGCATGTCAATCAATCCTGGGACCTGGTGCTGGTCGGTGTAGGTGATCTTGGTACCGCTTTGGCGGCCTATCAGGGCTTTATTAACCGCGGCTTCCATATTGTGCTTGCGTTCGACAATAATCCGATAAAAGTAGGAAAGAAAATCGGCGGGCTGCCGATTTATTCCATGGAAGAGCTTGAAAAAAGGGTATCCACTTCCAAAGCCAAAATCGCCATGCTGACCGTTCCCGCGTCTGCCGCACAGGAAACCGCCGATAAATTGATCAAGAGCGGCATTCGCGCCATCCTGAACTACGCCCCCATGCAGTTGAACGTTCCGTCGGATATTCACGTTGAATACATCGACCCGGTCACCAAACTGCAGCACATGACATATTACCTGGGGTAAGGATTAATCGTTTTTGCGAAAAAACCAACCTTCTACAAAAGAAGAGCAAACCATTTGGTCTGCTCTTCTTTCTTCATTTTCTTGTTCTTCTTCGTGGTTATCGCGACTTTTGTGTTTTAAATCTTGTATACTGTTCTTCCCAGGCTGTCCACCTAGAACCGCATCAAACTTCGGCGTAAAATATCGCGCATTCCCAGCGCCCGGCTGGCGCCTTCGGCGGTACAGGTAGCCGGGTTATCAACCAGATATACCGGGATTCCCAATGACTTGGTCAGGAATTTATCGATGCCGCGCAGCAGCGCTCCGCCGCCGCATAGTGCCGCGCCGCGGTCGATAATATCCGAGATCAATTCCGGCGGCGTCTTTTCCAATACGTGGCGCACCAACCCGACCACCTCAGCCAGCGGATCTTGCAGCGCTTCGACGATGTCATCGGTGGTCAATGTAATTGGCCGCGGCAGCGCTGACACCTGATCCTGCCCCTGCACTTCCAGCGACAGCTGGTTGTCCTGCGAAATAGCTGCTCCAATGCGTGTTTTGAGCAATTCGGCGGTAGGTTGACCGATCATGATGCCGTACTTCCTGCGGACGTACGAAATAATCGCCTCATCCATCGCGATTCCGCCCGTCCGAGAGGTCTCCGCGGTGACGATATCATTCATCGCTAACACAGCTGCCTGGTGCGTACCACCGCCCAGCGATATGATCATATTCCCGGTTGGTGTGTTGATCGGCAGGTCAATACCCAAGGCTGCTGCCAGGGGTTGTTTGATCAGCAGAACGTCCCGGCTGCCGGAGCCTAAACCAGCTTCATGCACGGCGCGCGTCTCGACACTGGTGATGCCATATGGCACGGTGATGATAATGCGCGGGCGGAAGATCAGCATCGGCCCGCAGGTTTTTTTGATTAAATATTGCAGCAAATTTTCGGTGATTTCAAATTCGGCAATTACGCCGTGCCGCAGCGGGCGCACAACCTCAATGCTGTCGCTCACGCGTCCTAACATGTCGCGTGCCGATTGCCCCCACTCAACCATCTTCTGCTCTTGCACGATCAAAGCTACCACTGTCGGTTCCTGCAGCAGAATCTGATGCCCCTCAGTAATGACGGTATTCATCGTGCCGAGATCAATGCCTAATTCTCTCGTCAACCCAGGCATAAATTAATAATTTCCTTCCTGAAAACTCAAACTCCCGGGCGCGCCGGAAAGACTTGCAATAATAATTTTATCGCGTTCTGCGCTGTCGGAAACGCTGAACTGCGGCTATACGCAAATTTGATCGTTTCAAGGCCATCTGCAGTGCCGCCTGATCTTCTTCCTTGCCTGCCACAGCCTCTTTCAACATGCCTTCTGCCCGTTGCCGGGCCGCTTCCGCACGTTGAATGTTGATTTCTTCCACATTCTCGGCAGCATTGGCCAAAATTGTCACCCGGCTGCCCGTCACCTCGACCACCCCGCCGGCAACCGTGAAAAACTCCTCCTGGTTGTGACTGCGTACAGTGATGATACCGTACTGCAGTGTCGAGAGCAATGGTGAATGGTTGGGGAGAATACCCATCACGCCTTCGCTGCCGGGGACAACCACAATGTCCACATCGCCTTGAAAGACGATTCGGTCTTGAGACACAATTTCACAATAGATGGGCATCAAGCCTCCTTAGGCAGCAGCCAGTTCGGCGGCATTTTTCCGGACTTCATCGATCGTGCCTGTCATGTAGAAAGCCTGCTCCGGCAGATCGTCACACTTGCCATCCAGAATTTCACGGAAGCCCGCCACCGTCTCGCGCAGCGGTACATACCGCCCTGGCCGGCCAGTGAACTGCTCTGCCACGGACATGGGCTGTGAGAAGAACCTCTCTATCTTGCGCGCGCGCGAAACGATGAGCTTGTCATCCTCGCTCAATTCGTCAATGCCCAGGATGGCGATGATGTCCTGCAAATCTTTGTAACGCTGCAGCACCCGCTGAACCTCGCGGGCGGTGTTGTAGTGGTCATCACCGACGATACGCGGATCGAGAATCCGGGATGTGGACGCCAGAGGATCGACCGCCGGGAAAATGGCTTTTTCCGCGATCGAGCGTTCCAGCGCGATGGTTGCGTCCAGATGGGTAAAGGTCGCCACTGGAGCCGGGTCGGAATAGTCGTCAGCAGGTACATAAACCGCCTGCATCGACGTGATCGATCCGGTGCGGGTGGTAGTGATGCGTTCCTGCAATTCGCCCATTTCTGTTGCCAGCGTCGGTTGGTAACCCACTGCCGACGGCATACGGCCCAGCAGTGCGGACACCTCGGATCCCGACATGGTAAAACGGAAAATGTTGTCAATAAACAGCAGTACGTCGCGCCCTTGATCGCGGAAGTATTCCGCCATCGAGAGCGCCGTTAGGGCCACCCGCAGGCGCACGCCAGCTGGTTCGTTCATTTGACCGAACACCATTACGGTGTCTTTCATAACGCCTGATTCGAGCATTTCCCGGTACAACTGGGTGCCTTCGCGGGTACGCTCGCCCACGCCGGCGAACACCGAGTTTCCCTGATGCACTGTGGCAATGGAGCGGATCAATTCCATGATAATGACGGTCTTGCCAACACCTGCGCCGCCGAAAATGCCTGTCTTGCCGCCTTTGGTGAACGGAGCGATCAGATCGATGACTTTCAACCCGGTTTCGAAGACTTCCACCCGGGTGGATTGCTCGGCGAATGTTGGCGCCGGACGGTGGATGGGATAATACGCTTTGGCGTCCACTGGGCCTTTATTATCCACCGCTTTTCCAAGGACATTGAATATCCGTCCAAGTGTCTCCTGCCCAACAGGCACCTGAATCGGCTTGCGTGTGCGGCGAACGGGCAGCCCGCGCACCAGACCATCGGTAGAGGTCATGGCAATGCAGCGTACCCAGTTATCGGTCAGTTGTTTTTCGACCTCGAGCACCATCGTGCCGGCGTTATCCAATTCCACTTCGAGCGCCTCATACAACCCGGGTAAATCGCTCCCAGGGAATTCGACGTCCACAACACCGCCCATAATTTGTACCAAACGTCCGGTTGATTGCTCCATTCAAATCCTCCAAAAATATTGATTAAATAGCGCGGTGTTTATTTCGCAGTCGCCTGAGCCAGAGCTTCAGCGCCGCCGGAAATATCCAGCATATCGTTGGTGATACCCGCCTGGCGGACTTTGTTGTATTCCATTTGCAGCAGCGTGACCAGGTCCTTGGCGCTATTGGTAGCATTGCGCATGGCTACCATCCTGGCGGCGTGTTCACTGGCTAACGCCGATAGGATCGCCTGGTAAATTTGCAGCGCTGTGAAATCGGGAATGATTCCATGCAGAATTTCTTCCTGGCCGGGTTCATAGGTGAACACGAGCTTGCTTTTCACCGGTGCTTCGCGCCCTGGGATTGGTTCCTCGGTTTGCGGCACGCTGAACGGCAGGATCTTGCGTACCACCGGTATTTGATGCAGCATATTCTTGTAGTCGGTATAAACCACATACACCTGGTCTGCCCGGTGGGATAAAAATTCATCCACAGCCAGTTGGCCGATGGGTGCCGATTCCAGATAAGTTGGGTTGGCGGAAAGACCGCTAAACTCGCCTACCACATTCCGGCGGCGGCGCAGCAGCATGTCCCGCCCGCGTTTTCCTACCGTGAGGTACGATACTGGGACATCGGTATTCGTAAAATTGGACAGCGCTTCGCGCACCACGTTGACGTTATACGCGCCAGCCAAACCGCGGTCGGAACTGATCAGAATCACCAGCACATTTTTGATTTCATCCCGCTCTGCCAGCAGCGGATGCATGGTCTGGTGCCCGGGCTGACTGGCGAGGTCTGTCAAGATGCGCCAGGCGCGTTCCGCATACGGCCGAGTGCGGTCATTAGCCTGAATGGCTTTACGGACCTTGCTGGCACTCACGGTTTCAAGTGCGCGGGTCACCTGCGCCAGATTTTTCACGCTGCCTATTCGCAGCCTCATTTCCCTGGTGGACGCCATAATTCTCCCTGATGCCTGGGGTGGGTTCTAAACCCAGCCGGCGTTAAAGGCTTGCAAGGCCTCGCGCAGCTTGGTTTCAGTTTCGGGTGGGATGGCTTTCTTTTCAGCAATCTTGCGTCCAACTTCCGGAGTCGCCGTTTCCATGTAGCGCAGGAAATCATGTTCCCAGGCTTTGACCCGGTCCACAGGCACCTGATCCATAAATCCATTCACGCCGGCGAACAATGCCATGGTCTGATTTTCAACGGACATGGGTTCATATTGGGCTTGCTTGAGAATTTCCTGCAGGCGCAGTCCGCGGTTCAACTGTGCCATTGTGGCTTTATCCAGATCGGAACCAAATTGGGCAAACGCCGCCAGGTCGCGGAATGAGGCCATATCCAGACGTAAACGACCAGCTACCTGCTTCATAGCCTTGGTTAGCGCTGCACCGCCTACGCGGGAGACCGAAATACCCACATTGATGCCGGGTCGAATACCGGCATTGAACAGGTTCGATTCCAGGTAAATCTGGCCGTCGGTGATCGAAATAACATTGGTTGGAATGTAGGCGGAAACGTCGCCAAGCAGGGTTTCGATGATTGGCAGCGCCGTCAACGACCCGCCGGTGCCTTCCACAGGCAATACTTTGTGATCTGCACCGTCCTTGAGCGCTTGCAGTGCCTGTCCGGCATCCTGCTCGGCAATCGGACCGGCATAAACAGTTCCATCTTTGGCGTCGGCAGCTTTGGCTTTTGGACCCTTGTACTCTTTGGGAACGATGACAAATGAGGTTGCCAGGCGGGCTGCCCGCTCCAACAAGCGCGAATGTAGGAAGAAAACATCGCCAGGGTAAGCCTCACGCCCCGGCGGGCGCCGCAGCAGTAGAGATATTTGGCGGTAAGCCCAGGCATGCTTGGAGAGATCGTCATAGATGATCAGCGCATCGCGCCCGGTTTCCATGAACTCCTCGCCGATGGCGCAGCCGGAGTAGGGTGCAATGTATTGCATGGCAGCTGGTTCATCCGCGGCAGCCATCACCACGATGGTGTGCGCCATGGCCCCAAACCGCTCGAGAAGGCCGAGCGTGCGGGCAATAGCTGCTTTTTTCTGCCCAATAGCCACATAAATGCAGATTAGATCTTTGCCCTTCTGGTTGATGATGGTGTCGATGGCAATGGCGGTCTTGCCTGTTTGCCGGTCGCCAATGATCAGCTCGCGCTGACCACGTCCAATCGGAATCATCGAGTCAATGGCTTTGATCCCGGTTTGCACCGGAGTATCCACATCCTGACGGTCGACGACACCGGGAGCGATGCGCTCGATTGGACGAAAACGCGTGGATACGATCGGTCCCTTGCCATCAATTGGCTGACCCAGGGCATTGACCACCCGGCCGATCAGGCCGTCTCCCACCGGAACTGAGGCAATTCGACCCGTCGAGCGAACCTGCATCCCTTCCGAAATGGTGGTGTAATCGCCAACAATGGTGACGCCAACCCTATGTTCTTCCAGGTTAAAGGCGATTCCCATGACGCCAGTTTCAAATTCCACCAATTCTTGCGACTGCACCCCAGCCAGGCCGTCTACCATGGCGATACCGTCACCGGATTCCGTCACAGTCCCGACATTGCGAACTTCAAGCGTCGGTTTAAAAGCCTCAATTTTTTGCTGCAGGTCAGTGGTCAGGTCCTTGATCAGGTCGGTCATCGAGCCTCCAGGGCGGGCAACAGTTTGAATTACATTCTATAAATTATCCAAGCCAGATAATATCGGTATTCTTGGATAAGCATTGCTCTAATTTCGGGTTAAATCATACTCGAAAGCAAAATGTTTGTCTAGTTTCACTACGGCCAAATCCCCCATATCTCCAATTTCCTGTTTACTTATTGAAGAATTGTAACGCTATTCGTAGCCGGTCTTCCACGTCCTTCGACGCGTCCCGCGGGATGGATTGGATGGCGGTTTGCGCTTCGATCACGCTGTAGCCCAGCCCGGTCAAAGCATCGAGTACCTCGGTATCGATGTCCATCGTACCGATCGTTTCGCGCATTTCACCCGCTTCACCCACCTTGCCCTGCAGGTAAAGCACGATCTTCTGACCAGTCTTCTTGCCGATTCCCGGCACACGGGTAAAAAGTTCGGCTTGTTCCGACAAAACCGCCCGCCGAATGACGTCCACCGACAGGGTGGACAAAATCGCAAGCGCCAGCCGCGGACCAATCCCATTGACCGCCAGCAGCAGGATAAAAAAGTCTCTTTCGATCTCATGCTCGAAGCCGTAAATCGACCAGCTGTCCTCGCGTACCACCATATTGGTATGCAGGAAAACCATCTCGCCCGCCTGGCTCTGTTTTGCCAATCCGGCAGGCACAAAGACTTGTACGCCAAAACCGCCCATTTGCAACGTCAAACTGTCCAGACCGGCTGCCACAACCTCACCCTGCATATGAACGATCATTTATTGGCTCCAATCTCGTGGTTACGGCTGCTTGACGTCTCGGTCGCGTCTTTTATTCAAAATTTCGTACACCACCAACGCGGTAGCTACCGCCAAATTCAATGAATCGGATTCGCCTTGCATGGGGATGGATACCACCCCGCTGCACAGCGCCAGGTGTTGCTCTTGCAGACCTTGTCGTTCACTGCCCATCAACACCACCAGCCCATCCGGATACTCGAAACGATGATAATCCAGTTTGGCCTTATCCGACGTGCCAATCACAGCAACACCCTCGCGTCTTTTCCAATTAGCAAAGGCTGGCAGGCTTGTTTTGATCAAGGGCTGAGAAAATACCGCTCCCATGCTCGCCCGCACCGTGCCCGGGTCGAATGGGTCGGTGGACTGATCCAGCAGAATCACGCCGCGGCAGCCGGCTGAATCCGACGTGCGCAGAATAGTGCCGAGGTTGCCCGGATCCTGTATCGAATCGAGGGCAATCCAGGTATCGCCGGACTTTATATGAACGTCGTCCAGGTTGGACCATCGTTGGCGCACCACCGCTGAGATTCCCTGCGGACCGTCCTTGAGCGACAGGCTGCGGAACACATCCGCGGACACTTCTTCGACCCTGCCTCGTTGAGCAGTCACATCCGCCACCAGTTGCTGGCCAAAAAGACTGGTCAGCAATTCTGGCGCCACCACCAGCGTCTCGACTTCCCAGCCTTTCTGTACCGCTTCACCCACAATCCGCAATCCCTCTGCGAAAAACATGCCGGTCTGCTGACGTTCTTTGCGGTCTGCCAGCTTGCGGATGAATTTGATGGTCGGGTTGGCTGTGCTGGTGATCATTGGCTTAAATTCTTCAAACGCATCGAATGCAAATGACAGATGGCAACCGCCAACGCATCGGCAGCATCGTCCGGACGCGGCACATCCTTCAAATTCAACAGCGCCTTAACCATGAGCTGCACTTGCTGTTTATCTGCGCCGCCATATCCGGTAACGGCCTGCTTGACCTCCAGCGGCGTGTATTCACCTACGGCCACGTGATGCTGCGCCAGGGCCAGCAATAGTACACCGCGCGCCTGCCCAACGGAGATGGCAGTGGATACATTGCGCTGGAAAAAAAGTTTCTCCACCGCGCCGCTTTCAGGTCGATGGAGAAGCAAAATTTCATTAATTTTCTGATACAGCAGTTCCAAGCGAACTTCCGGACGTTCCCCAGCCGGGGTTGTGATGACGCCGTAATCGACGACAGAAATGCCGTTATTCGTCTCAGCGACCAAGCCGTAGCCTGTGGTAGCTGTCCCGGGATCGATCCCCACCACCAGCATCGGTTATTCCTCTGCCAGGGACGCGAGCGCCTCCTCAGAGATATGCAGGTTATGGAATACATTCTGCACATCGTCCAGTTCATCCAGGCTCTCAACAGAGCGCAGGACTTGCAGGGTTTCCTCAACGCCAAGTTCCATTTCATTGGTTGGCAGCATGCGTAGTTCAGCTTCTTCCAAAGCAAACTTCCCGCCGCGCAGCGCATCCGATATGGTCTTGAAAGTCTCTACCGGTCCAACGATCTCGATATAGCCGTCTTCATAATTGACGTCATCCGCGCCAGCCATCACTGCCAGGTCGAATATCGTTTCCATGTCTTTTTCAGTGCCGGGGACCGAGAAATATGCAGCGCGTTTGAATTGCCAGCCAACCGAGCCAGCTTCGCCCATGGTTCCGCCGGCCCGAGTTAAAACATGGCGTACTTCCGCCACCGTCCGGTTGCGGTTTTCGGTAAAGCATTCGATCATCAATGCCACACCGTGCGGGGCATAACCTTCATAAAAGACCTGCTCGAATACAACGCCGTCTTTCCCCTCACCGGTGCCGCGTTTGATGGCACGTTCGATATTTTCTTTCGGCATGTTCTGGGCTCGGGCTTTATCGACTGCCAGCCGTAAGCGGAAGTTTGAGTCCACGTCCCCGCTGCCTTCACGAGCTGACATCACAATTTCACGGGTCAGGCGGGTAAAAACCTGCCCGCGCTTGGCATCAGCTGCGCCTTTTTTTCGTTTGATAGTCGCCCATTTGGAATGTCCAGACATTCTGGTTCTCCTTCAAGTCACCGACCGGTGAGCAGAATAAAAATCACGCAAATTATACCACAGGGCTAACGCCGGGCAGTCTCCGGACGGGGTCGCTAATTCGGAGGCTTACAGTCAGTTTACAAGCCTTCATTTGACCTTGTTTTCTACTTTCAAACAAACTAAATTTAGTATCGAAATTCCACCTAATTATTACCAACAAATATGAAACCTACAAAATCACTTTTCCTAAGCTTAATCTTAGCCCTGGCGCTCCTTTTACAACCGGTTCAATCGGTTGCTGCTGATACGATTCCGGTCACTGGTCCCAACCTTGAGAATATTCAGCCAGCCAGCGCGGCTGTCAACTCGCTGTCATCATTTACCGCATCAGTCGCGGTTAGCGGCAATCCCAACCTGGTTGCCGGTATTTTCGCCCGCGGGCTTTTCGCTGCCCCTATCGTTCAACAGCCATCCACTGCCCCTGGTTTTGTTTCTACCCAATCCGAAGCTGCTACGCAATTCGCTATGGCGGCGCAGTACGGCACAGTTGCCCTGCTGGCGCACAATTACCTATTGGGCCAGCAATTTTTCTCGGTAGCGCAAGGTAAGGTCTTGTCGCTGGTTTATGGTGATGGTCATGCCAATACATATCGCGTCAAGCAAGTCCTGAGGTACCAGGCGCTTTCCCCCAACAGTCCCTATTCCGATTTTGTCGACCTTGACGATCCCAGCGGCGCCCGCATCAGCGTAACCGACTTATTCTACAAAGTTTATACGCAGAACGGACAACTGGTCCTGCAAACCTGCATCGAAGCCGATGGGAATTCATCCTGGGGCCGGCTATTCGTAATCGCCGAACCCGCACACCTGGTAACATCCCTGCAGCCGAACCGCTATGTGGCAAATCTAACCATGGCAACCCGCTAACAGCTGGAATTTATTTTCGTTTTATTTATGGAGCCGGTGCAGGAGTCCCTGCGCCGGTTCCTGATTCACCGGCATCCGCTGGTTGCTCTGTCGGAATAGTCTCAACCGGATACCCAATAGGCTGCGCCACCACAATCAGGCGGTGCGTGTTTGATTCTGCCGGCCAGCAGGTGATTAAGGTCAGTCGCTCATCGTTCGACGGCAATATCCAGCGGGCATTTTCCAGCCGGGTTGCCAGTTCAACATTGCGTTCGGGCAAAATCATGACGTTGACCACGATGTAGGTGTAGCGAATCCGCCCGCCGTAAACAATGATTTCATCGCCGGGCACTACCTTATTCAGGTTCTCGAAAACTTTATCGAAAACATTATGATGCCCATTAAAAACTGTATTGCCAATTTGCCCGAGTAGCGCAGATTTCGTGTGCCAGCCTATGGCAAATTTGTCGGGGGCTTTCCATTGTTCAAATGTATCACTGCCAATACGGACCTCCGCCGGGTCGGATGGAACAATCGGCGCGGTCAGGCCAATCACCGGTATCTCGAGATTAGTTGGAATGGTTGGAAAAAGGGTGGGCGTCGGAATGAATTCTGTCGGCTGACTTCCCACTGGAGTCGGAAAAGGCGACAGGCTGCGGGGCGTCGAAGTCGGGAAGGAAACTTGCGGGCGATTTGCCGGCGGTTGAGTTATCTCGACGTCCGGTGCAGTCTGCTGACCGATCTGGCTGCCGATGGGCAGCTCCAACGGTTTAAACCCCATCATAGAGTCGCCAAGTTCATTCACCAGACCTAGCCGCTGCAGAATAGAATCAAATAATGTCGTAAAACTACCACTTAACCCCAAAACAATGACGAGTAAACCGGCAGCGACCAGTATATATGGGCTAATTTTCTTCAAAGGATAATAGTCTCAATGATGCATGGAGTAGATTGAATGGCTTGATGATAATTCATTGGCGATTGGCGGTCAACTCTGGTTACGGCGCAGATCATATTTAAACGATGGGCGGCCCGGCCGGGCCGCCCATCCCCCTCCCAACGGTAACAATAGTCTGATTTAGGCTGACGTGATCAACTTGTACCCCAGCCGGTCAACGTTGACAATCAATCCTTCGGCTGCCACATCGGCTTCCATGAACTTCTGTCGCAATAAATACACCAGGTATTTGATCCGTTGCCGTGCCTGTGGGAAATCCTTTCCCCACACAGCCTGGGATATTTGCTGATAATGCACAATTTCCGGTGCATGCTTGGCTAGATTAAGCAGTACGCTGAATTCCTTACCCGTCAATTGAATACGGGTGTTCTTCAGCCGTACTTCACGGGTTTGGATGTCAATCGCCAGACCGACCTGGGGAAATACGAAGCGGTTGGCGTCGCGCGACGAACGCGAGCGGCGCAAAACGGCATTGACACGTTCCACGACTTCTCCCTTGTAGAACGGCTTGGTCATGTAATCGTCCACACCGCGCTGGAAGCAGGTAACTACATTTTCTTTATTATTAAGTGCCGTCAAAATAATAACCGGGGTGTTGCTCACCTGACGTAAACTATCGATCGTCTCCCACCCGTCCATCTCCGGCATCATCAGATCCAATAGCACCAGGTCCGGAAAGCTCAAGTTGACCTTGTTGAGGGCTTCTTTGCCATTGATCGCGCTGAGGACGTCGAAGCCCGCGTGCCGTAGAATTTGCTTCAGCAGAAAGGCCGTATCCTGGTCATCCTCCACCACCAAAATTCGCGACCTCTCGCTGGAGTAGTATTCGTCGAGATCTGACCCTACTTCCTTCGTATAAACCGTTTCCATGTTGTCCTCCCTGTTGGATGATTAAAAACGAAAAACCGGCCTTGGGCCGGTTTCGCTATTTGGCTCCCTGAACACCCGCCGGAAAATTAATCTCCGGCAAGCGACCATGTCAAGTGATCAGATCTCCGCCGCCTGCCTTACTCGTTTCGCTTGTTAACACTAAATGAACAAATCTTAATAACGATTATACAAGTCCCCAAATGGTTTGTCAATGCAAACCAAACGGCAAACTATGTGAAAGTTATCATGATTTGTCATAAAACACTTAAGGGATTGGAGTTTCGGCGATCACTGGATTGGTTAATTCACCAATTCCTTCAATGCTGATCTGAACCACGTCTCCCGGAACCAAAGGTCCCACCCCGGCTGGCGTGCCCGTTAGAATTAAGTCTCCAGGCTCAAGTGTCATCACGGAGGACGTAAAGGCAATTAATTGTTGGACAGAAAAAACCATATCCCGGGTGGAAGCCATTTGCCGTACTTCTTGATTGACCCGGCAGGTGATCAGTTGGTCGAATGGATCCATGTCGGTCTCAATCCAGGGTCCAACCGGGCAGAAAGTGTCGAAGCCTTTACCGCGCGTCCATTGACCGTCTCTACGCTGCAGATCGCGCGCAGTGACGTCGTTGGCAATGGTATACCCGAAAATATAATCTTTGGCATCGTTCGGTGCAATCCAGCGTCCGCGCCGCCCGATCACCACTGCCAATTCAGCTTCATGTTCGACCTGATTGGACTGCGGCGGCAGGTGGATGGACACACGTGGTCCGATCAAAGTTGAAGGCGGTTTAAGGAACAACATCGGCACATCTGGCACTTCGTTGCCAAGTTCTTTGGCGTGATCGAGATAATTGCGTCCCACACAAACAATTTTCGAAGGCTCTGTTGGCGGCAACAGCGTCACTGAGCTAAAGGGAATCTCGGCTTCCAGGCGGCGGTAGTCGCCAAAAGGAGTCCCGTCGATCAGACCAATCTGTTCGCCGTACAACCAACCGTAGGTTGGTTGACCGTTGCCAATTTGAAAGCGGACAAAGCGCATGAGGGTTGCTCCAGGAAAAATCTCTATATTATGAATTATTCAAAGTAGTTCGGTCTGGCTTTTTCGCGGTATAATTTGCGCCGTAGTATGAATTGGGAGGGTAGCTCAGTTGGTTAGAGCGCGTCGCTTACACCGACGATGTCGCAGGTTCGAGTCCTGTCCTTCCCACTAACCCGCCGGCCACCAGCCGGTGGTTGCATTTAAAACCAGCGTTTTCGGACGAAGAACCAGATGGTAACGCCTACGATTAATACACTGAGACCCAGGATAGCAATCCAGGTGTACTGCCAGTCCATCAAGGGTAAATTCACATTCATACCATAGAAGCCAGTGATGACAACCGGCAAACTTACCAGGATGGTCGCCACTGCCAGGAATTTCATTACCACGTTAAGATTATTGGAAATGATTGAAGCAAAAGCGTCCATCATGCTGCTCAAAATGTTGGCAGAAATATTGACCATTTCAATGGCTTGCTGGTTCTCGGTGATGACATCCTCCAGCAAATCCTCATCGTCGGAGTACTGACGGAAAAGTTGTGTGCGCTGCAGCCGCTCCAACAGCAATTCGTTGGCTTTCAAAGCGGTGGTGAAGTACACCAGGCTCTTCTGGTACTTCAGCAGCTCCAGCACTTCTTTATTTTGCATGGATTGCTGCAACCGGTCTTCCGAGTCTTCCGTCATTTTGTTGATCTGGCGCAGGTGGCTGAGGTAACGGTTGGCATTCAGCAGCAGCATGCGCAGCACAAACCGGATACGCTTGCCGGTGGATAAATTTTTAATTTTTCCGCTGGCAAATTCAGTCGTCAAATCGTTTTGCCGGCGGCATACAGTGACGATCATCGAATCTGTCAAAATGAGCCCCAGAGGCAGGGTGCTGTACGGCACATCCACGTTTAGCCCCTGGAAGAATGGGATGCGGATCAAAATCAGCATTTTCCCGTCGTCTTCGCGTTCGGAACGCGCCCGTTCGTCCATGTCTAACGGGTAAGTCATAAAATCCTGCGGGATGCCTTGCCCCGCCATCCGCTCGATGTCGTCGCTGGTCGGGTCGATCATATTAACCCAGCAACCGCTGGTGAATTCAGTGATTTGCTCCAGCCCGTTCGGTGTTGATTTATAAATGCTGATCATGGGAGCACCTCCAGGTTGATTGCGGGCGGACCCGGCTGACAGCTTGATTCTACACCCACTGTTTGCTATTCATACAATTTTCTTACACGAAAAAAGTCCTCAATCCGGGTATAATGATCTTACCGGGGATGACAGGCTTCGACGGGAGAGGCTGGTCCCGGACTGCGAGCCGAGAGGGACCGACCTCGTAAAATCAGTCCAAAAAATCAAGTGCCAATCGCACTCAATACGCTGCTCTCCCCCTCGCTGCCTAAGCTAGGGTGATCAGCAAATGACCTCTCGTAGGTCACGTCCGCCTGCTCCGCTGTTTGACCGGTAGTAGATGCGGGCGCCACAAAGTCAGACTGCCGCCTCCCACGCCGCGGGGGTTGCGAAAGAAGGCTTTCGGGCCTGAGCGGATAGTGGCTTTCCTGTTCTGCAAATCACCGGGCAAGCCGCGAAACTAAAGAATTGCTACGCTCGTAGAAGTTCGCGGGTCTATTCTTTCGGACGCGGGTTCGATTCCCGCCATCTCCACTGAACAGTTCGAAAAATACAGCCCTATCGGACAACCGATAGGGCTGTATTAATTTCTATGCCCAATAAATTGACGCTTAGCCCTAGTCTCTATCCTTTTTTCCGCTGTTCACGCATGGCTTTCGCGATTTCCGTAGAATCTACATCCCCGCGCTTATCCAATTCAGCAACAATATTTTGATGATCTTCATCGTTTCGATTCTGGCTAAGTTTGTACCCGGCATCAATTCTTTGAACATCAACGGCGAAACCATACACACCATTCATTTCCCGCTGAACAAAATCCTGTGGCAGGGTTTCAAGCCGGTAGGCCGTATCTGATTCGTGCCTGTGCACCAATCGGCTGAGCAGAGAATACAATTCTTCACCTTGAATTTCCCTCACCCGGCCATATACGTGGATGTTGGTGTAGTTCCAGGTAGGCACGTTGACATGGTTATACCAACGCGCGGAGATATAGGTGTGCGGACCCTGAAATATAAGCAACACCTCTTGCCCGTCAAATGATTTCCACTGCGGATTAGCGCGCGACATGTGACTATAAATAGTCAGTTTGCCATTTCCATCATCATGCACTTCTACGGGTAAATGGCTGGCAATTAACTTTTCGCCATTAGTGGAAACAAGTGCGGGAAAGTTGTTTTTCCTCAGAAATTCAAGGATCTTTTCTTCTTCTTCCTCGCGAAATAGCTTTGGGATATACATGCTAAAGCCTCAGGATTAATTTTGTGATTGTGCTGAAAAGTAATTAGATTTGAAGGATGAGCCCTTTCAAATAGGCCCCCTCTGGAAAGGCCAAAGCCACCGGATGATCGGCCCCCTGGGTCAGGGTTTGCACGATTCGCGCATCCACACCGGCGTCCATCGCCGCGCCGGCGACAATTTTTTGAAATAGCTCGGCAGAAATTCCGCCGGAACAGGAAAACGTCGCCAGGATTCCGCCTGGACGCAGCAGTTTGAAACCCAGCAAATTGATGTCCTTGTAGCCTCGCGCGGCCCGTTCTGCCTGAGCCGCGGTCGGAGCGAACTTGGGCGGGTCAAGAACGATCATATCAAAGGAGCGACCCTGGTCGCGCATTAATCGCAGCACCTTGAATACGTCCCCTTCGATCCATTCGGTCTTTTCGGCAGGCAGGCCGTTCAAGTCAACATGTTGCCGCCCCATCTCCAACGCATCCTCTGACGAATCCACCGATGCGACGCTCTTTGCCCCGTGCGCCAGAGCGTAAACGCTGAACCCGCCGGTGTAGCAAAAGCAATTGAGCATATCCCGTCCGGCTGCAAGCTCACCGACCCGCTGCCGGTTGCGCCGCTGATCGATGTAAAAGCCGGTTTTCTGCCCGTTGACCACATCCACCAGGAAGCGCATCCCGTTTTCGACGATTTCCACCCTCCCGGGCGCTTCTCCGCGCAGCATGCCGGTTCGCGGTTCCAGCCCTTCCAATTGCCGCACATCTACATCTGAGCGTTCGACAATGGTTTTGACCCCAGTCAGTTGTACTAATGCTTCTGCAATCGTCTCGCGCCAGAATTCGGCTCCAGCCGTCAAAATCTGCGCCACCAGTACATCAGCATAGCGGTCCACCACCAGTCCGGGCAGCCCATCTGACTCGCCGTGCACCAGCCGCAGCGCAGTCGTCTCCGCTGGCGGAACCAGCGCCGACCGCCGCGCAATGGCATTTCCAATTCGCCTGCTGAAATATTCGCCATCCACCAGCTCAGCCAGATCCAAATTCCACATTCGTGCCCTAATCGATGAGGTCGGGCTGTAGGCTGCCCAGCCCAACGCCAACCCGGAGGCATCCCGTACCACCACGCTTTCGCCTCTCTCTGGATTGCCCTCCACCCGGTCCACCGCCCCGGAGAAAATCCACGGGTGATGCGCCAGCACGGATTTATCCCGTCCCGGCTTGAGAATAATTGTCTTTTTGGCTTTTGTCATTATTGGAACCTGGCTATACGCAATTTAATTCTCCACCATGCTGCGCAGCGCAGGTTCATCAACGACTTTGACCCCCAATTCGCGCGCTTTTTCCAGTTTCGAGCCAGCTGAGTCTCCCGCGACCAGGTAGTTCGTCTTTTTGGTGACGCTGTCGGTCACTTTGCCGCCGTACTGTTGAATAAATTCCTTGGCGCCTTCGCGTGAGAATCCCGGCAGTGTGCCGGTGATCACGAAAGTCAACCCGGTCAGCGGCTGCGGACCCGTCGGAGCAGCTTTTTGCTCGGCTATTGGCCAAACGCCAGCTTTTCTCAATTTCTCCAATACCTGACGATTCGCCGGGCGGGCAAACCAATCGACAATCGCCTGCGCGATATTCGGCCCGACTCCCTCGATCCGTTGCAGTGCTTCGACCGTCGTCTGGCTGAGTGCTTCCAGGTCCGGGTAGACCCGCGTCAGGTCAACCGCCATCACTTCTCCCACGCCATGGACACCGAGAGCGTTGATCAAACGCGCCAATGGCTGCTGCCGCGACGTCTCAATGGACGCTAGCAGGTTATCGGCCTTCTTTTCAGCAAATCCTTCGAGGCTGAGTAAATTTTCCCTGGTAAGAGTGTACAGATCGGCAACATCATGCACCAGACCCGCATCCACCAACTGTTCCACGATCTTGCTGCCCAACCCGACGATATCCATCGAGCCGCGCCCAACGAAATGCTCAATGTTGCGCATCAGCTGCGCCGGGCAGGCGGCATTGACGCAGTACCAGGCTACTTCGCCATCCAAATGTTCCACCGCTTGACCGCAAGCCGGGCAGGTTTTGGGCGGCTCGAAGACTCTCTCGCTACCAGTGCGCTGCTCCACCACCGGTCCAATCACATATGGAATCACATCGCCGGCCCGTTTGAGCAGCACCCGGTCGCCAATGCGGATATCCTTCTCCCAGATGTAATCAAAATTATGCAGGGTAGCTTGTTTTACCACCACACCGCCTACTTCCACCGGTTCCAGGTTGGCGACCGGCGTCAGCACACCCGTCCGACCCACATTAATTCCGATACCCTGCAGCCGGGTGGTCACCTCGCGTGCCGGGAATTTGAACGCCAATGCCCCGCGCGGATCTTTGCCCACCACGCCAAGGTCGGCTGCCAGGCGCAGGTCGTTCAATTTAATGACCGCCCCATCCGCCTCGTATGCCAGCGTATCCCGTTTGGTCACCCAACCCTGGCAGGCTTCGATGGCTTCCCCAATATCCTTCACCAGCACTGCCGCATCCGTCACGGGCAGCCCCAGCCTGCGCAATAGTTCGAGCGTGCCCCACTGCGTATCCGGCGCAGCGCCATCTGCGCTTAATATCTGATAAGTCAACAGCCGCAGCGGACGGGAAGCGGTCAACGACGTGTCGAGTTGGCGCAGCGACCCGGCAGCGGTATTGCGCGGGTTGAGGTAGGCTTTTTCGCCGGCCTCGATCATGCGTTGATTGAGCGCCTCGAAGTCGCGCAAATTCATGAACGCTTCGCCGCGCACTACCAGACGTGCCGGCGGTTTTGGGCCGTCCTCCTGAAGCGGTATGGTCAACGGCACACCGCGGATCGTGCGCAAATTGGCGGTAATATCCTCCCCCACTACACCGTCGCCGCGCGTAGCGCCCAGCACAAACCTCCCGTCCTGGTAGTGCAAAACCACGGTCAACCCATCGATTTTTGGTTCCACTACAAATCCAGAGGAAGCTACCCGATCATCCAGCCGTAGAATGCGCTCATACCAGGCTCGCACATCCGCCGCGCCGAAACCGTTCGCCAGACTCAAGACCGCCCCCGGGTGCCGCACCTTGACGAATTTATCCAGCACGGCGCTGCCGGCTCGCTGACTGGGCGAGTCTGGCGAAATCCAATCTGGATGGGCTGCTTCCAGTTCCAAAAGCCGTTTGAGCATTTTGTCATACTCGTAATCGCTGATCAGCGGCGCATCCAACACGTGATAGCGGTGTGAGTGAAAATTCAAGGTGCGAACGAGTTCCGCGAGTTCCTGGCGTTCATTTTCAGTGCTCATGGATGGGTCCTCCGGCTAAAATTATAGCAGGTCACGCTCAAGCTCCGCGGGCTGCAACTTGCCGCTTTTGACTGCGTATATGAGAATACCGGTCATTGGGGTGTTTATTCCAAGCCCGCGAAAAAATGATCTTTGTCAATAGCCCTGGTTATTATAAAATGTTACACTACACCATATCGGAGGAAACCAATGCGCGCTGGAAAAATAATTGCCTACATTGTTGCGGCTATTCTCATCTTCTTTGGCGTCCTGTTTATCTGGGGTTCCACCGGTGACCAGGGTTCCGTTGGCTGGATTCCCGTCGGAATCATCAGCGTGGGCATTGGCCTGGTGCTGATCTTCTGGGCGTCCCGTAAACCAGCCCAACCAGCAGACACCAATGTCACCCTCAATATTGACCTGCCCGGCAATGTCAATATGGATACAATCAAATGCGAGTCGTGCGGGGGCACGCTCAAACCGGAAGACATCAAAATGGTCGCTGGTGCGCCTGTGGTCACCTGTCCGTGGTGCAACACAACCTACCAGTTGACCGAAGAACCCAAGTGGTAATTTAACAATTCATTTTAGGGAGGTGCTCGGTGCACAGGATTCGGGGTGGTCTCCTGCTGCTCGTCGCGCTGATTTTGCTGGTGACTGCGTCGCCAGCTCTGGCGCAAAATTATTCCTTTCAAGTCCCGGAACAAAATATCAGTGTGTTTGTAAATTCAGACGGTACCCTCAGTCTGGATTACATCATCACGTTTGCCAACGAAGGCAATGCCGACCCCATCGACATTGTGGATGTTGGCATGCCAAATTTTGAATACGAACTCAACAGCATCAGCGCCACGATCGAGGGCGCTCCGGTTGACCGCATCGCCGACTCGCAATATGTATCGCCTGGCGTTGAATTTCATCTCGGATCCAATGCAATCCAGCCTGGGCAAACCGGCACCCTGCATGTGACCGTGGGGACCGTGCGTAACGCTCTCGGGGCTGGATCGGAGCAGGAAGCTGAACCCTACGCCAGCCTGAACTTCACACCCAGCTGGTTTGATTCGTCATTCGTCCGCGGGAACACGAACTACACCTTCAGCATCATCCTGCCGCCGGGTCTCGAACCGGAACAACCGCGCTACTTTACACCCTCCGGCAATTGGCCTGGTGTTGACGAACCCGTCAGTGGCTACGATGCCCAAAATCGCGTCTTCTATACCTGGACAGCTGACAATGCCAATGCCTCCACGCGTTACGAATTCGGCGCCAGCTTCCCCATGCGCCTGGTGCCCGCCGAAGTGGTGGTCGCCACCGAATTCCCCAATCCGCGCTCCATTTCCTTTGACGCTTTCTTCCCGTTTTTGTGTTTTGGTCTGATCATCGTGGTGATTGTGCTCTCGGGCATCTTTGGCGCCCGCGCAGCGGAAAAACGTAAACTGCAATACATGCCCCCCAAGATCGCGGTCGAGGGGCATGGCATCAAACGCGGCCTTTCCGCCGTCGAAGCTGCCATCCTGTTGGAACAGCCGCTCGACAAGGTCATGAGCATGATCCTGTTCAGCACCCTCAAAAAAGGCGCTGCCACGGTCACCACCCGAGACCCGCTCAAGCTTGAAGTTACAGTTCCTCAGCCCGACAACTTGCAGCCCTATGAAATTGATTTCCTGCGCGCTTTCAGCACCCCGGATAAAGCCGGTCAACGCCGTGAACTGCAAACGGTAACTGTCGGCCTGGTCAAATCCGTGTCTGAAAAAATGAAAGGCTTCAGCCGCAAAGAATCGATCGAATATTACACCGCCATTATGGAAAAAGCCTGGGCGCAGGTGACCGCCGCGGGTACTCCCGAAGTCAAGTCTGAGACCTACGAGCAGGTGATGGATTGGACCATGCTCGACAAAGATTGGTCCGGTCGCACCCAACAATCCTTTGGCCCGCAGCCCGTGATAGTGCCCACCTGGTGGTGGCGCTTCGACCCAGGAATGCGCCCCGCATCCGGCGGTCTGGGAAGCGGCGGGATTGCCCCAGTCTCGACGGGCGGTATTCCAACTGGCGGAACTGGCGGCTCCTTCAACCTGCCTAAACTACCCGGCTCTGATTTTGCTGCCTCGATGGTTAGCGGGGTTGAATCCTTCTCTCAAAATGTCATCGGTAATCTGACCAGCTTCACCGACACCATTACCAACAAAACCAATCCTGTTCCCAAGACCACCTACACCCGCACCGGTGGCGGCGGCGGTGGCGGAAGGTCGTGTGCCTGTGCCTGCGCCTGTGCTGGTTGCGCCTGCGCCTGTGCCGGAGGCGGCCGCTAGACAAGGAATCCATTAATGGTAAAACGCGTATCCAATCTCTTCCCCCGCTTTTTGTTCAAGGGAGGCAGCCAGACACCTGACCTGCCGAAGGCTGGCGTTTATCATTACAGCCGTGAGGACCGCGGAGGCAAGGCGCGTATCCACTTACGGCTGGAAGCGGATGGGCATGGTCTGCTGTTGGTGAATGCCAACCGCGCCTTTCATCTCAACCCCACCGCGGCGTTGATGGCATATCTGGCCCTGGAAAAAGTACCTCAACCGGCAGCCGTAAAAGCCATCACTCGCCAATACAAAGTACCCGGCGAATCCGCGTTACTTGACTATGCGCAGTTTTTACCTCAACTAGATGAGCTGACCGCACCGGACGGAGCCTGCCCGGTGCATGAGTTGGATCTCGACATTCTAGCGCCCTTCTCCAAACAACCTTCAGCCCCCTACCGTATGGACCTGGCGCTGACCTACCGCTGTAACAACAATTGTCCGCACTGCTATAACGCTCGTCCGCGTACTTTTCCGGAAATGGATACCGCTGCCTGGAAGCGCACGCTCGACCTTCTATGGTCGATCGGCATCCCGCATATCGTCTTCACCGGCGGCGAGCCTACCCTGCGCCCGGACCTGCCCGAATTGATCGCCCATGCTGAAACCCTGGGGCAGATCACCGGTATTAATACCAATGGCCGCAAGCTGAAAGATCCAGCCTTTGTTCAATCACTGGTGGCTGCCGGCCTGGATCACGTTCAAATCACGCTCGAATCGCATAACCCTGCCATCCATGACCACATGGTCGCGCCGCACGGTGCCTGGGAAGAAACCGTCGCGGGCGTGCGCAATGCGCTTGCCACCCGACTGTTCGTCATGACCAACACTACCTTGCTGCAAGAAAACGCGCCATTTCTTTCCGATACGCTGGATTTCCTGGCTGACCTGGGCGTGCCTACCATCGGTTTGAACGCACTTATCTACTCCGGTCGCGGCTCGACGGTCGGCACCGGGCTGGCCGAATCAGCCCTGCCGCCGCTGCTCGACCTGGCGCGAAGTAAAACCGAAGCCGCCAACCAGCGTCTGATCTGGTATACCCCCACCCAATATTGCAATTTTGACCCGGTACAGATGGACCTGGGCGTAAAGGGTTGCTCCGCCGCGCTGTATAACATGTGCATCGAGCCGAACGGTGACGTGCTGCCCTGTCAATCCTATTACACATCGCTCGGCAACATCCTCGCCGATCCCTGGCAAAGCATTTGGCAGCATGACCTGGCTGTCAGCCTGCGTGAACGACGCAATTTACCGGATGAATGCCACAGTTGTGCGCTGTTATCGGAATGCGGTGGCGGCTGCCCGCTGGCTCGCAACCCGATTGCCGCTGCCTTACCCGCAATACCCTGACCTTTCACCGCCGAAGCTGGAGGAAACGTAAATGAAAACAATTCGCAATCTTTTCGATCGCTATTTCCCGCTGCAAGCGCCACTTCCTTCAGGTGTGCACCATTTTCAATCTCCACCCGATGTACCTGTTCCCTTCCGCCTGCATCTGCGCATCGAGGAGGATGGAACCGGTACATTAATCGTCAACGCCTCCACGGTACTGCACCTCAATGAGACCGCGACCGAGTTTGCTTATCACCTGTTGAAACAGACTCGTCCCGGAGAGGTCGCCGAGCGGGTTTCCAAGCGCTACCAGGTGAGTGTTTCGAAGGCGCTGGCTGATTTTCACGCTTTCTCAAATCGGGTCACCACCCTGGTGGAAACGCCAGACCTCGACCCCGCCACCTACCTCGATTTTGATCGCACAGCGCCGCACAGCCAGAAACTGATCGCCCCGCTGCGATTGGATTGTGCCTTGACCTATGAAACCGCGGATGGCCACATTGCCAACGCACCCAATGACCGCGTCAAACGCAATCTGACTACCGAGGAATGGAAGACCATCCTGGACAAAGCCTGGAACGCCGGCATTCCGCACGTGATCTTCACTGGCGGTGAACCCACCCAGCGTCCCGACCTGGTCGAGTTGATCACTTACGCCGAGCAGCTTGGCATGGTCGCTGGCGTGCTCTCCTGCGGCTTGCGCTTCTCCGAAACCGAATATCTGCACCAGGTGCTGCAAGCTGGGCTGGATCATTTGATGCTGGTGCTGGACCCCACGGATGAGCAATCCTGGGAAGCCCTGCGCGACACGCTGGCGGAGGACCTGTTCGTCACCGTGCACCTGACCATCACCGAAAAGAACGCCGCCGAAGTCCCGGATATTATGGACCGCCTGGCGACCATGCGCGTCCCAGCCATAAGTTTGAGCGAGACCTCCGGCGCTTTGAAGAGCGTGCTGGACGACGCTCGTGAACTGGCTGCCCATCATCAAATTCAGTTGGTTTGGGATCTGCCTGTGCCGTATTCCCATCTCAATCCAGTTTCGCTGGAATTGCTGGAGACCGGCGAAATGATCGCCGGCGCCGGCCGTTCCTGGCTGTATGTCGAACCTGATGGCGACGTACTGCCGCGTCAGGGTCTGAATGCTAACCTGGGCAATATGTTAAGCGACCCCTGGGAGCAAATCTGGCAGCGGGCGCACGAAGTAGCCCCGGTTTAGCCTTCTGGTGGACTGGCACGCCCGCTATTCTCAGCAAGCCGCCTGGACAGCCCAGACTCGCCGCTATCTATACGAAAAAGCGGGGCTGAATAAGGCCTACCGTATCCTCGAACCGGGTTGTGGCACCGGTGCCGTATTGGCAGACTGCCCGGCTGGTAGCCTACATGGCCTGGACTGGGACCGTGCCAACCTGCAAATTGCCCGGCAGACTGTCCCTCGCGCCAACCTGGTGCAGGGTGATGCGCTGCAGCTACCCTATCTCGACGCAGCCTTTGATGCCTGCCTGACGCATTATTTCCTGTTGTGGGTGGATGCACAACATGTCATGGCTGAAATGCTGCGCGTGACCCGTCCTGGCGGCGTCATCTTGGCATTGGCTGAGCCGGATTACGGCGGTCGGGTTGATTTTCCAGTTGAATTGGAAGAAATTGGACGGCTGCAGGCAGAAAGCCTGGCCCGTCAGGGTGCAAACATCGAAATGGGCCGCAAACTGGCTGAACTGTTCGTCCAGGCTGGCCTAAAGAACGTCACCAGCGGCGTTATGGGCGGCGAATGGACGCAATCGCTTCGTAATGCAGGTTGGGAGCTGGAATGGGACGCGATTGAAGCCGATTTGGCCGGCGGCCTGGATGCCGCCCGACTATCCGCCCTGCGCCAGCTCGATTC
>Ga0209521_10000733_pt1 | contig 25980 bp, 25 predicted proteins | sample Rifsed19ft4_FD_184016 | JGI IMG/M metagenome (GOLD analysis project Ga0209521, IMG submission 184016) | Soil microbial communities from Rifle, Colorado, USA - sediment 19ft 4 (version 2) | ecosystem: Environmental > Terrestrial > Deep subsurface > Rock core/Sediment | place: Rifle, Colorado...
TGGTAGTATCGAGGCCTCCCGAGCGGGAGTAACTCAGCTGGCAGAGTGTCTGCTTCCCAAGCAGAATGTCGCGGGTTCGAATCCCGTCTCCCGCTCCACCTTCCTCGTTCCGATCCCACGAGGGCACCCTTGACTGGGAGTCCTTCGCCCCTGACATCGATAGCCACGACCAACGCAGTCTCGCATCGACTATGCCCCTGCGGTAGCGTGGCAGTCTCGGGAGCGATCTGGACCTTCAGTTGGGTAGCGAGGACGCTCCCTCTTGGCCGACCCTCTTCGGGAAGAACAGCCGGAATGGCCAGAGCAGTCCGCCGATCATCACGAACAAGAGACCCAGATCGAACTGCCATCCGAGCCCGCCTCTGCTGTTCAGGAACTGAATGAGGAGCAAGAGTGGGACGACCCACAAGGCGTACCACGCCCACCTCTCACCGCGTCGGAACGGGCCGATCGCGATGGCCGCCATCAGCACGCCGCTTGTGAGCATGAAGTTCCCCAACTGCGTCGAGATCGAGCTGATGTAGCCGGCCATCCCGGGGATGCGGGTGGCAATCGCAGCCGCGCTCAACCCGGTGAAGCCCTCTGGCGAGGGCGGGTCGGGTGCGTTCCCAACCAGTAGGAACGGTGCGGCGATCGCCGCTAGGACCCCGAGGCCGAAGAAGAGCAGCCACGCACGCCGGCCCCGGCCGGCATTCCCTGGCGCCCCGTTGACGCTCGCGCTCACCATGGGGACCTCCCCGATACCTATCGAAGCCGATTGACCGCTCGTCCCGACCGCCATCCCGCCCCTTGGTAGCGACACCATAACTAGCACCGATTCGCTCACGCTCCCACGTTCACGCTACAACGCTCAGAAGGCAAGGACTTCCCAAGCAGAATGTCGCGGGTTCGAATCCCGTCTCCCGCTCCACCTCCCCCATTCGTGTTGATGGCGACACGATAACTGCGCGACTGCGCATCAGATCGGCTTCCGAGCGTGGCCAAGACCCGCGCCACAACGCTCGGACACGATTCTCATTGCGTACCGGTGAATCGGGCCACGTCGCGGGATGTGGCCGCACTGGAATGCGTTGATCCACGGGAGTCACACGCACCGCGGCGGTCTCGGTTCGGTTCCTCTCACGCGCTCGTCGCCAGAACTAGCTGCCGCTGCGCATCGGACCGGCTGCCGGCGCTCGCTCGACCCGAAACACGACCTCCCCCCGCATCGCCCACCAGACGGCCGCGCCATCGTCGTCGAAGCGGCAATCGATGATCAGGTCGAAAGTCGGTCCGACTTCGTCGTCGAGCACAGGGCACATCTGGTCGCCGAAGAGGCCGGCCCATGCCACGTGCAGCCCATCGGCCGAGAGTCGGAACGGGACCGTCGACTCAGGCCACGGCCGGTGGCTGAAGACCTCGCTCGCTGGAAACAGGCCCACGACGGCGTCGGCAAGCGGGCCGGGACGATCGTCGACGCTGATCGTGTGAGAGGTGCCGAAACGGCTAGCGTGCACGATGCGACCCGACGGGTCAAAGCGAAGGTCGCTGCCGACGAACGCCGCGCCCAGGTGGACGACGCCGTCGATCACCAGGACGCTGTCCGTCCCTCGTTGCAGCCACCAGGCGACCCGCGCTCCGTCTGGGCTGAACGCCGGGCGGAGGGATACGTCGTCGCCGGGTTCCTCGGGATAGCTCCGACCGTCGACCGCGACGGTATAGAGCTGGCGCTTGCGGAGGAAGCCGCCTTCGTCTCGCTGCAGCGTCACGGCGACCCTTCGGCTGTCCGGGCTGAAGATGGGCTCTCCGGCGCTGGTCGCGGGCCATTCCCCAATCATCGCGCCGTCGAGCACGAGGGTCACTCTCTTTGCAGACGTCTCCGCGGCGTAGGCGAGGTGGCGTGAGTCCGGGCTGAAGACAGGGAGGCCAACGGCCCTGAACAACGGACCGGGGACGTCATCCTCGACGATTGCGACGCCCTTCTCCACCACGTCCGCGAAATACGCGAACCGCTGGCTATCGGGGCTGAAGCGGGCAGGCAGCGCGGGGTCCAGCACTGCGATGCCCCGAATCCGCGTCAAGCCCAGCGGCCGCACGTCGTTGACGAGCCGCTGGGCAACGACGTCCAGGAACCAGCGTGCGTGGCCCTTGCCATCGATTGCGTAGTACGCGAAGCGGCGACCATCCGGGCTGAATTGCATCGCGCCAGTGGCGTTCCGCATCCCACGAAACCAGTCACCCTCCCGGCCGTCGAGGACGATTCGGTGCTCGATCTCGCCCCGGCCCTCGCCGCGCATCTCGACGTAGGCAAGCCGTTCGCCGTCCGGGCTGAACACGGCCGCGATCGGGGCGACGGACGTCGTGCCCATGGGCTCACCATCGACGATCAACCTAAAGTCGCCGCCCGGGACCTGCGCCGCGTACGCAAGGTGACGACCTCCGCCGCCGAAGGTCGGCGGGACGGAGCCGGAGAAGGCGTCGAATGGCGGTTCCTCGCGGTTGTCCCGTCCGACGAAGACCTTCTCCCCGCGCCTCCCAACGTAGGCGACGTGCGCACCGTCCTCGCTCGAGAAGACGGCTGTGCTCTTGTCCCGGAGCTCGACCAAGCCATCGAATGGCGCTCCGGCGACACCGTCCCACAGGAACCGCACGCGGCCGTCTGACGTTGGGCAGAACGCGATGACATGGCCATCGGCAGTGACGGCGTCCGCTCCGCAACCAGGCGGATGTGAGCACACGGTCTCGACCGCGACGTTCATCTTGGCGCTCATTGCCCTCCTCCTTCCAAACGATCTCGAGTCAGTAACCCTGAACCGCCCTGGGTTTCGTTGGATACTCAGATGATTGGACTTCAGGCGGGCTCGCTGGGCCCGGTGATACACGCCGCGTGGGCGTCAAGACGGTGTTCGTGACCGAGGGGCCGGACTCTCGAGACCATGTCGAGGGCCTCGACTACTGCTGCTACCCGACGGGGATCGTGATCTATCACGTGAAGACTGCGGACGACACCGGTTTCGAGGATGTGCTGGGCCACCATCCGTGAGCCATCCGATGGCATACGATCGGGACCCCCCGAGGCCCTATCGCGACACTCTAACTACGTCCGATTCGCTCGCCCTTCCACGCTCACGCCACAACGCTCACGAGCTCAGGACTTCCCAAGCAGAATGTCTGATGACGCTCGTGTGGCTACATACCGGCCTACACGACGGCGGCGTCGCACGACCTCGAAAGGAGCCGCCGAACTCGTTTCCTGACCGGAAGCGTTCGACTTCGGCAGCGCCCCTTCGCCTGTGCCACGGAATGCCACACCTCGCCCCAGGTCGGCGGCTTGCCCATCGACCACGCGCTCAGGAAGGACTCGACCTGCCTCCTCTGTCACGACGTCAAGGCGGCCAGCCTGGCGCCGTAGACGGCGCCAGGCCGTCGGCCGGCCCGTCAGCGATGGGAGGCTGATCGAGCGCGGGGCGACCCGCCGTCAGCGGCCCTTCGGTTGGCGGATCTCGGAGCGGGTGGTTGCCCGAAGGTGACTTGCCACGGCCGAAAAGTCACGGTCGCTGCCCAGCGACCTGATGGCGGCTTCGATGACCTCGAGGGCGGTCTCGGTGCCCGGCATGGACAGTGCCACTTGCCTGGCGAGATCAGCGATGAGACGCAGGTCCTTGGCCGCGAGGGCGAGTGAAAAGGCGACGGGAGTGGTTTCGGGTTCGAGGAACGCCGCACGCTTGTAACCGACATACGGTGCGCCCGCCGCGCTCGCCGTCAGAACGTCGTACGCGGCGACCCGCCCGATTCCGGCTGCCTGGGCCAATGCGAGGCCCTCTGCGAGAGCCTCGTTGAGCCCGAAGATCACGGTGTTCACTGCGAGCTTCATGGCCGCACCGCTGCCGAGCGGGCCCATGTGGAATATGGAGGTTGCGAGGGCCTCGAGGACGGGTCGTGCGCGTTCGACGTCGTCTGTTTCTCCCCCGACCATGATCGTCAGCCGGCCAGCCTCGGCCAGGGCGACGCTTCCGGACACCGGCGCGTCCAGGATGCCCGCTCCGGCTGCTCGGGCGGCCGCCTCATGGCGCCGCAACGTCGATGGCGGGACGGTGGATCCATCGATGAGGACATTCCCACGATGGGCTCCCGAGATCAGGCCGCCGGGTCCTCCGAAGACAGCGTCTACGGCGGCACCGTTGCTGACCATCGAGATGCAGACGTCACACGCGTTGGCGACATCTGCGGGTCGTTCTTCGACGTGGCCGCCTAGCTCGGATGCGAGCCGCGTCGCCGCACCCGGCGACCGGTTCCACAGGACGACCTCGTGGCCATGGGCTGCGAGCGAGCGCGCTATCGCGCCGCCCATGCGCCCGACGCCGAGGACCCCGACGGATGTCATCCGTCGGACCGACGGTTCACGTGGCCTCCTCGAGGCGGCGCTTCACGGTAGCGACGATCCGGTCGACCGACGGGATCGCCAGATCCTCGAGGGCCGCCGCCGATGGGATCGGGATGTGCGGGGTCGTGATCCTCACGAGCGGTGCGTCAAGGCTGTAGAAGCCTTCGTCGGCGACGAGCGAGACGATCTCCGCTCCCCAGCCGCCGACGCGCGGATTCTCCTCGACCGTGAACAGGCGGCTCGTCTTGGCAACCGAACGAAGGATCGTCTGCGCGTCGAGCGGGACCAACGATCGCAGGTCGATGACCTCGGCGTCGATCCCGTGGTCAGAATCGAGGCGCACGGCGGCCTCGAGCGCCTTCGGCACCATCGCCGCAAGCGCGACGATCGTGCAATCGGCCCCGCCGCGAACGACTGACGCCTGACCCATCGGCACCATGTGCTCGCCGTCCGGGACCTCGCCCTTAGACGCAAAGAGCGCCTTGTGCTCGCAGACGATGACCGGGTCATCATCGCGGATCGCCGCGGCGAGGAGCCCCAGCATGTCGGCCGGGTTCGACGGCGCCACGACCTTGAGGCCCGGAATCGCCATCACCCAATTCTCGATGCTCTGGCTGTGCTGAGCGCCGAAGCGAAGACCCGCACCGTTGGCCGTCCTGAGGACGAGAGGGATCGAGACCTGGCCGCCGGTCATGTACCGGGTTTTTGCGATCTGATTGACCACCATGTCCCAGGTCACGGCGAAGAAGTCGGAGAACATCAATTCGGCGATTGGTCGCAATCCGGTCATTGCTGCGCCCATCGCCGCGCCGACGATGGCTTGTTCGCTGATCGGGGTGTCTCGAACTCGCTCGGGACCGAATCTGGCCAGTAGTCCCTCGGTAAGCTTGAAGACGCCGCCGGCGGCGCCCACATCCTCGCCGATGAGCACCACGCTTGGATCGCGCTCCATCTCCTGGGCGATACCGGCTGCGATGGCCGCGCGATACGTCAGTTCCGCCATTCCGCCCCTCCGTCAGACCAAACGTCGGTCAGGAGAACGGCAGCGGTCGGCTCCGGTGCGGCGCGGGCCGTCGCCTCCGCTTCAGCAACGTTGATCGCGATCTCCGCGTCGATCGCGTCGAGGGTCGCCACGTCGATGCCGGCCGCCAGCAGGCGCTCGCGATACGCCGGGATGGGGTCGCGAGCCTTCCAGGCCGCGACCTCCTCGTCGGGCCGGTATTTCCCTGGGTCGGCGCGGGAGTGTCCGCCATGCCGGTACGTCAGCGCCTCGATGAGAGAGGGACCCTCGCCGGCTCGGGCTCGACGAATGGCCTCCAGAGCGACCGCGTACACGGCTTCGACATCATTGCCGTCGACCACAATGTCGTCGAGTCCATAGGCGCTGGCCCGGTCGGCGGCGGGTCGCGGGACGGCGGTCACAGCCCCTATCGGCGTGTACTCCATGTACTGATTGTTCTCGCAGACGAAGACGACCGGTGCTTTCCAGACAGCCGCCATATTGAGGGCCTCGTGGAAGGCTCCGATATTCGTCGCCCCGTCGCCGAAGAAGCAGACGGCAACTTGCCCACTTTTGCGGTACTGCGCGGACCACGCAGCGCCGAGGGCGATTGGCAGATGGGCACCCACGATCGCGTACGAGCCCATCACCCCGTGCTCCACGCTGGTCAGGTGCATGGAGCCTCCCTTGCCGCCGAGCAGCCCCGTCGCGCGGCCGAACAGCTCGGCCAGGATCGGTGTCATGGGAACGCCCCGGGCGAGCGTGTGGTTGTGCCCCCGGTACGTGCAGAAGGTGTAGTCGTCGTTGCGCATCGCTCGGGCGAACCCTGCGGCGACCGCCTCCTGGCCGATGCCCAGGTGCGTGGTGCCCCGAACGAGTCCCTCGAAGAAGAGATCTTGGGCTCGTGTCTCGAGGAGCCGACACTCCTGCATCGTCCGGTAGAGCGCAAGGCCGAGGTCCCTGGCGACCGTCGCTGGAACCGGCATCGCCTTCGGTGCCATCTGGCGCCCTAGTAGGCGTTGGCGACGAACAGCTCGTCAGCCGGGAACAGCGTGATGACGCGGGGGCCATCGGCGGTGACGACTACTTCCTCCTCGATCCGCGCGGCGGAAAACCCGTCCTTGGCCGGACAGTAGGTCTCGAGCGCGATGACCATGCCCTCCTTGATCTCGACCGGGTGCTCGAGGGAATTGAGGCGACTGATGATCGGGCGCTCATGCAGGAACAGCCCGACGCTGTGGCCGAATTGAAGGCCGAAACACTCCATCTCGTTGTCGAAGCCGAACTCCTCCGCCCTCGGCCATACCCTTGCGACTTGATCGGTCATCACGCCAGGGCGCATGAGTTCGATCGAGGCGTCGATCCACTCGCGTGCCTGCTTGTAGGCGTCGCGCTGGGCCTGGTTCGCCTTCCCGACGTTAAACGTGCGGTAGTAGCAGGTCCGGTAGCCGACGAAGCTGTGGATGATGTCGAAGAAGGCCTGGTCGCCGGGCCGGATGATCCGGTCGCTGAACACGTGCGGATGGGGACTGCATCGCTCCCCGCTCACCGCGTTGATGTTCTCGACGTGCTCCGAGCCGAGGTCGAGCAGGAACTTCGTGACCCTGGCGACCAGCTCGCTCTCGCGGACCCCTGGCTTCAGTTCCTCCGCGATGAGCTGGTAGGCGCCGTCGACCATCGCGGCCGATGTGTTGAGGAGGATGATCTCGTCGATCGACTTGACCTCGCGCGCGTCGAGCATCACCTGCTGGCCATCACGAACATCGATGCCCGCTGCCATCAGGGCGGCGTGCATGGGCGGCTCGATGAGGTCGACACCGAGCGGCATGTCCGCGACGCCCTCTGAACGCAGGATCGCGGCGATCTCGCGAGCCGCGCCGGTGAACAGGCCCGCCTCCGGGGCCACGCCGCCGCGCAGGCCGATCATCCCGGCGTGGATGTTCTCGACGGGCAGCCAGGGACAGTTGAGGCGGTGGTGCCTGGCTGCGGACCCGAAGTCCCAGATGTGCAGCTCACCTCCCCGGGTGAGCAGCGAGAAACGGGTCATCTTGTCCCGAGCCCACTCCCCGATATGGGTGCTGGTCACGTAGCGAGTGTTGTTGAAGTCGAACAGCAACAGGGCGCCGAGATCGGAGGCTGCGAGCGCCGCCTTGGCCCGGGCGAGCCGGTACGACCGCAGACGGTCGACGTTCCACCGCTCTTCCCAGTCCACGTTCAGCGATCCAGGCGCCGGGATCGGGCGGCGCGGGTCAATCCCGCCGGAGATGGGTGTCACCGCCGGAGCGGCTGCAAGCGTGGTCACGTCGACCTCCAGGAGATGGCCGGTGGCATTACATGATCGAGGATGGTGGCAGCACCCGCCGGGAGGCACTGGCCCATGTCATCGAGACCGAGGCAACCGCAGAGCGCGACATCGATGGGCACCCACTCCAGTGGCGGATACTGCTCCGGCCACCGTGCAGCATCACTGCGACTGTAGAACGCTGTTAAACACCGCGTCAAGCCCCGCATTCCCGGCCGGTTCCGGGAGGCGAGCCGCCGACGGCTTGCAGCGTTACTGAACATCGGCGACGATGTGTCACCGCGGTGGGGGCCCAGCAGACCGGAGGGACCAGGTGGCACGTACCAATGGCGGGATCAGACGTCGTGAGCACCCGCCGATTGGGGAACGACTCCGAGTGGCACGGCAGGACCGCGGGCTCAGCCTCCGCAGCTTCGCCGACCGCCTCGGCGTCTCGCCCAGTCTGATCTCGCAGATCGAGAATGGCCGTGCCCGTCCATCGGTGAACACCCTGTACGCGATCGCAGGCGAGCTCGGCGTCTCCATCGACGACCTCCTGTTCACCGAGGGTGAGCGCGCTTCGGCGAGTGTCCGTGCGGGTGACGACGGGTTCTCTTCCGATCCGCCCGCCGACCGCCAGAACGGCGGTCCGGTCCAGCGCTCGGACCGCCGAAAGAGGATCAGGCTTGCGTCCGGCGTCGTATGGGAGCGGCTGACGACGTCCGCCGAGGGAGATATCGAGTTCCTGAAGGTCACCTATGAGGTCGGCGGCGCGTCGAGCCCTGCGTCGGAGTTCCAGCGCCACGGTGGCCACGAATGGGGGTACGTCCTGACCGGCTCGCTTGGGGTGACGATCGGCTTCCAGGACTACGAGCTCGGCCCGGGCGACTCGGTCTCGCTCGACTCGACCACCCCCCACCGGCTCTATAACCGAGGGACGGAGCCCGTCCACGCGATCTGGTTCGTCCTCGGACGCCGGTCCATCGAGCTCGACCCGGAGGCCATTCTCGCCCGTCGGTCACGCACCGAGGATCCCGGCGAGTGACCAGCTCGACGTGCCGAAGGATTCAGTCGGGCTGAACCTTCGAGCGCCGGTCGCCCGGCCAGATCGGGCGGGCACGTCGCTTGAGCGAGCCATGCCTCACGCCGATTCTTCCAGCAGGTATTGACGCGTGTGCAGGTCTACTGCACACTCCGATCCACTCGAGCGCGAGACAGGGCTTGATTCGCGACACCGACGGTGAGGTTCGAGAGGTATCGTGACCGCCGCACACGAACCGCCCAGCACGCCGGCCATGCCGATGCGGCCTGCCGCCCGGCTGCGCCTCCGCCCGTCCGGGGCGTTCGGAATCTGGGTCGCAACGGGCGTGCTCTTCCTGGCCAGCGCGCTGGTGCAGCCGCAGAGCCTGTCGAGCAGCTCGCTGCTGGGCATGCTGCCGTTCGCAGCGATCCTCGCGGTCGTCGCGGCCGGCCAGACGCTCGTCATCCAGCAGGGCGGCATCGACCTGTCGGTGCCCGGCATGATCTCCATCGGCGTCGTGATCCTTACGCGCATCCCGAACGGCGACGACGGCAAGCTGCCGGGCGCCGCAGCCCTGGCATTCCTCGTCCTCGTCGGGGCGGGTCTGCTCTCGGGCGTGGTCGTGAACCGGATCGGCATCACATCGATCGTCACGACCCTGGGCATGAACGCGCTCCTGTTCGGCGGCGTGATGTTCATCTCCGGGGGCACGCCTCGCGACACCACGGCACTGCTGCAGGCCCTCGTGACAGGGACCGCGCTCGGCGTCCCCAAGACCGTCTGGGCGGCGCTCATCGTCCTCGGTGGCGTCTGGTTCGTCGTCAAGCAGACGGTCGCCGGCAGACGTTTCGAAGCGGTCGGGGCCAACCGGGCCACGGCGCAGGCCAGTGGAATCTCCCCGGACGTCTACCAGGTCGGGGCATACGTGGGGGCCGGATTCCTCTACTTCCTCGGCTGCCTGCTCCTGGCCGGCGTCGTGAAGACACCGAGCGCCTTCCAGGGTGAGACGTACCTGCTGCCCTCCGTGGCGGCCGTCGTCCTGGGCGGTACCTCGCTTCTCGGCGGTGCCGGGAGTGTCATCGCCACCGCCGGAGGGGCGTTGTTTCTCACGCAACTCCAGCAACTCATCCTGACCACCGACGTGAGTGCCGGCGTGTCGCTCATCGTGCAGGCGGTCGCGATCGCTGCCGGCGTTGCCATCCACGGAGTATCCACTGCGCGCCTCCGGGCCGGCCTGCGCCGCCCGTGGCGGACACGGGCGACTGCGTGACTCGGACGACCGTCTGCCAGGTGGCACCGACGGACCCCATCTCGGAAGGAGGCTGATCTGACGACCCGCCATCACCCGGAGGAGCCACAGCCCGGATGACCCGGATCTGATCGTAGGAATTGGAGGAGCACACATGACATCGAGAGACGAGACTCAGGAGTCGCGCTGGCATTGGCAGCGCCTGGGGGTGGTCGTCGCCGCGGCTGCGATCATCGTCGCCGCCTGCGGTACCGCAGCGCCGACGAGTGCGCCCGCGACGAGCAAGCCCGCGACGAGCGCGCCTGAGCCGGCGGCAACGCCGGCGAGCGACATCCCGGCATGGTGTGGCACGAAGGAGATCACGCTGTCGGTATCCGATGGATTCGGCGGCAACAACTGGCGCCGGATCACGTCGGGTGAGGCGGCCGCGGAAGCCAAGAAGTGCCCGAACGTCAAGGAATACATCTACACGGACGGTCAGGGCGACACCCAGAAGTCGATCTCCGACCTGAACGGCCTCGCGGCCCAGGGCGTTGATGCGATGGTCGTCTTCCCCGATGCCGGTGAGGCGATGCTGCCCGCGATTCGCGACGCGTACAAGGCCGGATCGGTCGTGGTGCCGTACCGCGTCTCCCCGGGTGGTACCGCCGGGACCGACTACAACCAGTTCATTTCGACCGACTTCTGCAACGACGCCAAGCTGATGGCCGCGTGGCTGATGAAGGCCCTGCCGGGCGGCGGCAACGTCGTCTACCTCGGCGGTCCTGCGGGCAACTCCCAGAGCACGACCCGATCGAGATGCCTGCACGAGGTCCTCGACAGCAGCAACATCAAGCTCATTGGTGAGCAGCCCTTCGAAGTCACCAACTGGGACCCGGCCGAGACCCAGAAGGTCATCACCGCGGCGCTCTCCAAGTTCCCGCAGATCGACGGCTGGGCGACCGACTTCGGCGCCGCCTTCGCGAGCTCGCTGGCGGCGTTCGATCAGGCCAATCGGGAGGTCGGCCCGGTCGCAACGGAGGACTCCAACGCCTTCGGTTGCGCATCCATCGAACGGGGCTTCCCGACCATGACCGTCAGCAGCCAGAACTGGATGAGCCGAACAGCCGTTCAGTGGGCTGTCGCCCTCGCCGCCGGCGGCACGCCGCCGGACAGCACGGTCGTCGAGAACTACGTGTTCGACGACTCGATCGACGGTGAGGTCCATTGCGACAAGGACCTGCCGGGCGACGCGATTCTGTCCAGCCAGTTGACCAAGGACGAGCTCGTCGCTGTCCTGAAGTAGTCGACCACCGCAATACCGGCAACGCCACGGTCCCGTCTTTCTCCTCGACGGGACCGTGGCGCGACCGGCTGACCGAGTGAGGAGTGCCTTGACCGACACCGGCGCGCCCGCGCCCATGGATCTCGCGGGCATCGCCGCGCCTCCACGGCTGGAGCTGTTCGAGATCTGGAAGCGCTACCCGGGGGTGGTCGCACTCAAGGGTGTCTCGTTCGCGGTGCGTCCGGGCGAGATCCATGCGCTGCTCGGCGAGAACGGTGCGGGCAAATCCACCCTCGTCGGCATCGCCTCGGGCTCGATCACCCAGGACGAGGGCCAGGTCACGATCGGCGGCGAGGTCGTGGCTCACCTGACCCCGATCGTCGCCCTTCGGAAGGGCTTGGCCATCGTCCATCAGGAGCCGGCCTTGCTGCCGGACCTGACGGTCCTCGAGAACATGATCCTGGCCGTCCCACGAGCGTTGCGGGCGAACCAGGCCGCGACGGACGAAGCGTGGGCCCGCGACGAGCTGGGCCGGGTTGGCTGTGCGACCGACCTTCGCTTCAGGGTCGACGAGGTCGGTGTCGCGAACCGGCAGCTCATCGAACTGGCGAAGGCCTTCTCGATTGCCCCGTCCACGTTGATCCTCGACGAGCCGACAGCCCCTCTGGGTGCCGAGCGCGTCGACCGCCTCTTCGCGCTCATCAGGGACGCGGCCGCCCGGGGGACGGCTGTCGTCTACATCAGCCACCGTCTCCCGGAGGTCCGCGCGATCGCCGACCGGGTCACCGTGCTGCGCGACGGTGCGGTGCGCGGGACGTTCGACGTCGGTGCGGTAACAGACCACGAGCTGATCGAGCTCATCGTCGGTCGTGCCCTCGAGGCTGCGTTCCCGCCCAAATCCCAGGCAACTACCGGCGCCGGACCGGGCCTCGTGGTCGAGGAGGTCTCGGGAGACGGCTTTGCCGACGTCAGCCTCACCGTCCGGCCCGGAGAGATCGTCGGGCTGGCCGGCATCGCCGGAAACGGGCAGACGGAGTTTGTGCGCGCCTTGGCGGGCCTGGTTCGATCGACCGGCAGCGTGGCGCTCGGTGGCCGCCCCATCGACATCGGCGGACCCGCATCGGCTCGTGCCGCCGGGATCAGTTACGTATCGGCCAATCGCCACCACGAGGGTCTCTTCGCGACGTTGTCGGTGCGCGAGAACGTCGCGGTCTCGGCGCTGCAGCGGTTCGCAACAGGCGCCATCGTGCGTCGTCAGGCCGAGTCGAGCGCGGTCGAGCGCCTGCGGGAGCAGTTGAGCATTCGCACCCCCTCAGTCGAGACGACCGTGGCATCGCTGTCCGGAGGCAATCAACAGAAGGTCGTCATCGGCCGCTCGATCCTGGCCGAGCCCAGCCTGCTGCTCGTCGACGAGCCGACCCAGGGGGTGGACGCCGGCGCCCGGGTTGAGATCTATGGGATCCTCCGACAGATCGCACGAACGGGCGTGCCGGTCCTCGCGATCTCGTCGGACACCCTCGAGCTCCAGGGGCTATGCGATCGCGTCTACGTCTTCTCGCGCGGCCACGTCGTCTCCGAACTTGGGGGCGAGGCCGTGACCGAGCGGCAGATCGCGCAGCAGATCGTCATGGCGACGACCCACCGTCGGGACGATCGGCGCGACGTGGCAGAGCCGGCCGATGGCCAGGGTGCCCGACTCCGGCGGTTCTCGCGGGACGATGCCTTCCCGTCGCTGATCCTTCTCGGCATCATCCTCGCGCTCGGCGCGTACACCTTCAGCGTCAGCGATCGGGTCCTGAGCGCCTTCAATATCGGTTCCGCGCTGACCCTGCTCGCTGCCCTGGGCCTGATCAGCCTTGGGCAGGCCACGGTCATCCTGACGGGCGGGATCGACATCTCGGTCGGTCCGCTCGCCGGCCTCATCGTCGTCGTGGCATCGTTCTTCATCGTCGCGGGAGCATCGCCGGCTGCGATCGCCGCCGGGCTCGCGGCGATGGTCGCCGTCGCGCTGATCACGGGTGCGATCAACGGTGGGCTGGTCCGCTTCGGGCGATTCACGCCCGTCGCCGCCACGCTGACGACGTTCATCGCGATCCAGGGCGTCTCGCTGATCCTTCGTCCGACGCCGGGCGGGACCATACTGCCGGGGGTGACCGACGCCATCGAGACCCGGCTGGGGCCGATCCCGGTCGCGTTCCTGCTGACCGTGCTCATCGCCCTCGTGATGGAGTACGGACTCCGGCGCTCGCGTGCCGGCCTTGCGTTGCGGGCCGTGGGATCAAGCGCCCCGGCGGCACACCGGATTGGGGTCCCGGTCTCACGGACCGTTGTCCTGGCCTACGTGGTCTCCGCGTTCCTCGTCTTCCTGGGCGGAGTCATGGTCATGGCCCAGATCGCCATCGGCGACGCGTCCCAGGGAATCGATTACACGCTCTGGAGCGTGACCGCGGTGGTCCTTGGCGGCACGAGTCTCTTCGGCGGCCGGGGTTCGTATGTCGGCACGCTGCTCGGGGCCGCCCTCATCCAGCAGATCCTGAACGCGACGGTCTTCCTCAACCTGTCCCAGGTGTGGCAGTTCTGGCTGCTCGGACTCCTCACGCTCGGAGCCGCCGGCATCTACTCCCGGATTCGCGGCGGTCGACGCCTCGCCTGACCGGTCAACCATCGAAACGGAGGCACGGAATGAAGGCTCTGGTGTTCACGGCGCAGGACCACGCCGACGTTGTCGAGCGTGAAGCGCCGGTGATCGGCCCCGACGATGTCCTGATCCGGTCGCACGCGGTCGGCATCTGCCACTCCGACTTCGAGCTCCTCGAAGGGCGCTACATCATCCCGTTCTCATACCCGATCACCCCCGGACACGAGTGGGCGGGCGAGGTCGCGGAGGTCGGCTCGGCCGTCTCGGGCTTCCGGCCTGGCGACCGGGTGGTCGGTGAATGCGTGGTCGGACCGGGCGGCCGGGACCACTTCGGATTCAACATCAGTGGCGCGGCCGCGGAGCTGTTCAAGGTCAAGGCCGAGTGGCTCCATCGGATCCCCGAGTCGCTGAGCTATGCCCAGGCCGCGCTCGTCGAGCCGTTCAGCGTCGCGTACAACGCCGTGACCTGTGTCGGTGGCGTCGACCCGAGCGATACCGTGGCGGTTCTCGGCGGGGGTCCGATCGGACTCCTGTCGCTGCTTGCCGCGGCGGCGAACAGCGCTCGGGTCGTGGTGATCGAGCCTCAGGCCCGGCGACGTGACGTCGCCGCTTCACTCGGGGCGGCCGCGACGCTTGATCCCACGTCCCCCGACTTCCGGGACGGCGTCGCGGCAGTGACGGCGGGCCGCGGCTTTGACGCCGTCATCGAGGCCGCCGGGGCTCCGTCGGCGATGGCGCTGGCAATCGAGATCGCCGGCCACTCGGGACGGATCGCCTACGCGGGGATCAACGTCGGCTCGTCCACACCGGCCGCGCTCGGCCTCATCCAGTCCAAGGCGCTCCGGCTCCGAGGCCTTATCGGCTCGGCTGGGCTGTGGCCGCAGACGATCCGCTTCATCGCGAGCGGCGCGGTGGACCCGTCCCGCATCGTGACCACATCCATCCCGCTCGCGCACGCAACGGACGCCTTGGCGGCAGCCCGTGACACGACGACAAATATCAAGGTCCACATCCGGACGTCGCCATGAGAGCCGCCGTCTTCCATGGACCTCGCGATCTGCGGATCGTCGATGTCCCCGAACCAACCTCGCCCGCCGTGGGCGAAGCCATCGTCCGCGTCCGGCGCGCCGCGATCTGCGGAACTGATGCCGCGGAGTGGGACCACGGCCCGCTCCTCGCGCGTCCGCCGGTCACGCTCGGCCATGAATTCACCGGCGAGATCGTCGAAGCCGGATCGTCCGCCGACGGCTTCGCGCCCGGCCAGCGGGTGGTGTCCGGCGCCGGCGTGTGGTGCGGCGACTGCGAGTGGTGCCGCCGAGGGCGGACCAATCTCTGTGCGGCGTACCGGACCCTCGGTCTGCACCTCGATGGCGGGCTGGCGGGCTACGTCCGCGTCCCGACCAGGACACTCGTCGCCGTACCGGATCACCTCTCCGACGACGCCGCGGCGATCGCCCAACCCCTTGCCGTCGCCCTCCACGCGCTGCGTCGCTCGGGGATCCGCCCCGGTGAATCGTGCGTGATCCTGGGTGTGGGCGGGATCGGCGGGTTCATCGTTGCGGGCGCCGCCGCGCGCGGGGTCTCGCCCCTGATCGCCATGGACGTGGACGATCGGCGCCTCGCGACGGCGACCTCGATCGGTGCGACCGCGGCCGTCAACGTCCGCGACCGCGACCTTGTCGAGGCCATCCGTGCGGCGACCGACGGCGTCGGGCCGGACGTGATCATCGAGGCGACCGGCGCGCCCCACGCGCCCGCCGCCGCGATCGCGGCCGTCAAGCGAGGTGGTCGCATCCTGCTGGTCGGTCTCCAGGGAGCGCCGCGCGAGCTCGATCTGCTTCGAGCGACCGTCAACGAAGTCGAGATCACGACGACCCTCGCGCACGTTTGCGGGCAGGACCTGCCCGAGGCTGTCGCCGTCCTCGCGACGACCGATGTCGCGGCCCGGACGATCGGACCGACAATCGCCCTCGGCGATGTCGTGGAGCGGGGGATCAGGCTGCTCGCCGAACGAACGGCGACGGGGAAGATTCTGGTGGATCCATGGGCCTGACGGAGTCACCGACCGCCTGGAGGAGGGGCTGATGCGCCACGTCCACCATGTCGGGATCACTGTGCGCGATCTCGATGTCTCGATCGCCTTCTATCACGACGTCCTCGGCCTGCCGTTCGTCGTGCCTCCGACGCCTTGGTTCGAAGGCAACGACCTGGCCCGCGGGCTCGGCGTGGAGCCTCCCGTCGCCCTGCGTGTCGCCCTGTTCGAGGTCGGAGACGGCCCGACGTGGTTCGAGATCCTCCAGTACCGATCGCCCGCTTCGCGCACTGACCGGGCCCTCCCGCAGAGCGACGTCGGCGCCGGCCATGTGGCCTTCCATGTCGACGACATCGAAGCGACCTACGCGGACCTGGTGGCCAAGGGTGTTCCGTTCAACTCGGCGCCGAACGTCATCGAGGAGGGTCCGCTGGCCGGATGGCGATGGGTCTATTTCAAGGACCCGGACGGCCACACGATGGAGCTCGTGGAGGTCGCGTACGTCCGCCAGGACCAGCGGACCGCCGACATCGCGGCATACCTGGCGGCCCGGGCCGCCAACTCGTCAAGCACATGACAGAGAGGGAGGAAGCGATGGAGCGACGAGCCCTCGTGGTCGGGATCACGGGCATCCAGGGCGGGGCCCTGGCAACACGGCTGGCCGCCCACGGTTGGTCGGTCACCGGTGTCGCTCGTCGGCCATCGGCGGATGACCCAAGGATCGAGCTGGTGGCCGCGGACCTGCTCGACCCCTCCTCCCTGCGGGCGGGGCTGGCCGGCTACGACCCGACCCACGTGTTCTTCAACTCCTGGTCCCGCCAGGCGACCGAGGCCGAGAACTGCGAGGTCAACGGGGCAATGCTTCGCAACCTCCTCGCAGCCGTCGGCGCGGCACCGTCCCTTCGGCACGTGGCCCTGGTGACGGGGCTCAAGCATTACCTCGGACCATTCGAGGCATACGCGAAGATCAAGCCCGACACGCCGTTCCGCGAGGATCAGGCCCGCCTGGCCTACCAGAACTTCTACTACATCCAGGAGGACATCCTGTTCGAGGCGGCGGACCGGCACGGCTGGACTTGGTCGGTGCATCGGCCCCACACGGTCATCGGCTGGGCGATTGGCAACGCGATGAACATGGGCGTGACGCTCGCCGTGTACGGAACGATCTGTCGTGAGACCGGCCGCCCCTTCGTCTTCCCGGGATCGCCGGAGCAGTACGGAGCGGTGACCGACGTGACCGATGCACGGATCCTGGCCTCGCAGCTGGAGTGGGCGGCCACGTCACCGTCCGCCGCGAACCAGGCTCTCAACATCGTGAACGGTGACCAGTTCCGCTGGCGGCGGATGTGGGGGATCGTCGCGGAGGGCCTCGAGGTCGAACCGGCGGCGTATCCCGGCCAGCCCACCCCGCTCGTCGACCAGATGCGCGAGGTCGGGCCGGTGTGGGACGGGATCGTTGCACGCCACGGGCTCCGGCCCTACCCGGTCGAGGTTCTCGCCTCATGGTGGCACAGCGACGCCGACCTGGGCCGGACGATCGAGACCTTCACGGACATGTCGAAGAGCCGGCGGCTTGGCTTCCTCGAGTACCAGGAGACCAGCCGGTCGTTTCTCGACCTGTTCGACCGCCTTCGCACCGAGCGTGTGATCCCGACCTACGCGTGACATCAGGGCGACTCGCGCCCCAAGGAGGAGTCAACCGATGAGCACGGTCCGCCCGCTCGTCACACAGCACCCGATGAAGGTCCACGTCGAGTCGTTCGCGCCGGACGGCAGCCTGAGGGCTGAGGACGGCTGGGTGAACATGAACGTGAAGTTCCTGATCACGAGCGACTCGGTCGGCGCTCACCAGACAGTCTTCGGGATCACCATCTTCCCGCCGGGCGCCAAGCACGACATCCACCGCCATCCGCACGCCGAGGAGACGGAGTACGTCGTGGAGGGCCACGGGATCGCCCGGGTGGGGGATGCCGATGTCCAGATGGGCCCGGGTGACATCGTCTTCGTCAAGGCCGACGACTACCACGGCTTCCACAACGTGTCCGAGACCGATCGCGCGGTCATGGTGTGGTGCTACGGCGGCGCGGCGAGCCTGGCCGAGGCCGGCTACGTCCGAGAGGACGACGACTCGAGAGGAGCCTAGAAGCGATGATTGCCGTCGTCTTTCACGATCGGGGCGACATCCGCATCGAGGAGATACCCGCTCCAGCGGGTCCGTCCAAGCGGCAGGTCCTCGTCGAGCCGCTGTGGTGCGGGATCTGCGGCACGGACCTCCACGAGTACACGGCCGGCCCGATCGTCACCGCCACGAAGCCACACCCGCTTACCGGCGTCACCATCCCTCAGGTCCTGGGGCATGAGTTCTCGGCCGTCGTTCGCGAGGTGGGCGCCGACGTCAGTTCAGTCCGAGCGGGCGATCGAGTCTCGATCATGCCGCTGATCTTCTGCGGCAGGTGCGACATGTGCCGACGCGGCGCCAATCATCTCTGTCGGATGATGGCGTGCACCGGGTTGAGCGCGACAAGCGGGGGCCTCAGCGAGCTTGCCGTGCTCGAGGAGTACCAGGTCGCAAAGCTCCCCGACGAGGTCTCCGATCTGCAGGGAGCGATCGTGGAACCTGCGGCTGTCGCCCTGTACGGTCTCGAACGCTCGCGCATGCGAGCGGGAGACCGGGTGCTGGTCACCGGAGCGGGACCTATCGGCGCGCTCGCCGCGCTCGCAGCGTCGGCCATGGGCGCGGGACAGATCCTCATCGCCGAACCGAACCCACGCCGGGCAGCCTTCGCCACCGGGCTTGGGGTGGGGGAAGTCCTGACGGTCACCGGATCCGACCTGCTCGAGGTCGTCCGCGACCGGACGGATGGTGCGGGGGTGGACGTCGCGATCGAGTGCGCCGGCAAGGAGACGGCGCTCAACGCAGGCGTCGATGCGGTCCGGCCCCAGGGGACCGTGGTGCAGACGGGCCTGCACGTGGCGCCGGCGAATACAGTTCCTGCGCGGTGGACCGCCAAGGACATCACGATCGAGGGCACCTGGTGCTACGCGGTCACGGATTGGCCCCGAGTGATCCGACTGATCGCCCGCGGGCGGTATCCGGTCGAGCGGATCGTCACCTCGCAGATGCCGCTGTCCGACGTCGTGACGATGGGGTTTGACCGGCTGATCGATCCCCGCGGGGACCAGGTCAAGGTCCTCGCGTCCGCGTCTGCGCCGACATCGGCGTGAGCCGAGCTTGATCGAAGCAGGATCGGAGGGCAGAGTGCTGCGGCTCGACGGCGTCAATGTCGCGATTACCGGGGGTGCCCAAGGGATCGGTCGCGGGATCGCGCTCCGGTTGGCTGCCGAGGGGGCTCGCGTGATGGTCGCCGATCTCAACCTCGACGGCGCCCGGGCGGTCGCCGACGAGATCCGGTCGGCTGGCGGCGATGCCGGCTTCGCTCACGTCGACGTGACGAAGCGGGAGACACTGGTGGCGCTCGTACGCGCGACGGCAGACCGGTTCGGCTCCCTCGACGTGATGTTCAACAACGCCGGGGTCAACATCCCGCAGCACTTCCTCGATGTCACAGAGGACGTCTACGCGAGGATCATGGACGTCAACGCGCTCGGCGTCCTGCTCGGAACGCAGGAGGCCGCTCGCCAGATGATCGCCCAGGGACGGGGCGGCAAGATCATCAATACGTGCTCCATTGCGTCACGTGAGTCCTATCCGAGTTTCGTGCCGTACTGCATGGCAAAAGCGGCGGTCGTCGCCGTGATCCAGGGCGCGGCGAAGGCACTCGCGCCCCACCAGATTCGTGTGAACGGGTTCGCCCCCGGCGTCGTCGAGACGCCCTTGTGGCAGCAGCTCGATCGGGACCTCGTCAGGATCGGTGACGCCGCGAACCCTGGGGATGCCTTCCGCGACTTCTCGTCCGGGATCCTCGTCGGACGCGCGGCCACACCCGATGACATCGCCGGGACGGCGGCGTTCCTGGCGTCGCCCGATGCGGACTACATGACCGGTCAGATCATCATGATCGACGGGGGGATGGTCCTGGTTTGATCGGATCGGAGTTGGCCGCGACCGAGCCCAGGGAGACACGGAGTTCGGATCGCGCGCATCCTGAACGCATCTGGTCGGACCGTCACGAGCCACCGCAACACCCCGCACACGCCTCCTGCGGCGCGTCGGTGTGATGGCCAGAGGCGGGCGTCCCCAGGCCACGCTCGACGTGGCAATCGTCGGCGCCGGGATCATCGGCTTGGCGACCGCCCTGGCTCTCCTTCGAAATCGACCATCACTCCGACTCGCGATCGTTGAGCAAGAGACTGACATTGCGGCGCATCAAACCGGACACAACAGCGGCGTCCTTCACGCTGGCCTGTACTACGCCCCTGGCTCGCTCAAGGCTCGCCTCTGCACCGCCGGCAAAGCGGAGATGGAGCGCTACGCGACCGAGCACGCCGTTCCTTTCCAGCGCGTTGGCAAGCTGGTCATCGCGGTCGAGCCGCACGAGCTCACCGCCCTTATGGCTCTGCTCGACCGGGCGACGGCAAACGGTGTCCCGGGGCTCGAACTTGTCGGCCCAGAGCGGATCCGCGAACTTGAACCCCACGCTGTCGGCGCGCAGGGACTGTGGAGCCCAACGACCGGGATCATGGACTTCAGGCGGGTCGCCCAAGTCATGGCCGAGGACGTCCGACAGCGGGGAGGCTCGATCTACGTCGGCCGACGAGTCACCGGCTTGCGCGAGCGGGCAGATGGGGTCGTGCTCGAGACGTCAGCCGGCGCCCTGCAGGCCGCCAATACCATCGTTGCAGCGGGTCTGTGGTCCGATCGATTGGCAGCAATGACTGGCGACGCTGGCGCCGAGCGGATCGTGCCGTTCCGAGGCGACTACTACCGGCTCACCGAGGACGCTCGATCGCTGGTGAATGGTCTCATCTACCCAGTTCCCGACCCGCGTCTTCCGTTCCTTGGGATCCATTTCACGCGCCGTATCGATGGTGAGGTTTGGGCGGGCCCGAACGCCGTGCTCGCCTTCGCCCGGGATGGGTATTCGCGGACGGCATTTGACCTCCGAGAGATCGTCGGCCTGCTCGCCGATCCTGGGTTCCGCCGCCTGGCCGCCCGCTATTGGAGGGTCGGCCTCGCCGAGGTCTGGCGCGACTGGTCTCGAGGTGCATTCCTCGCGAGTCTTCAGCGATTCATACCCGAGCTGCGACGGGATCAATTGACATTCGGCCCATCGGGAGTTCGCGCGCAGGCCCTCGACCAAAACGGCTCACTCGTGGACGACTTCAGACTCGGTGGGCGCGGGCGTGTCATCCACGTCCGCAACGCTCCATCGCCAGCGGCAACGGCATCACTCGCGATTGGTCGGGAGGTCGCCGGTCGAGCCGCTGCCCAGTTCGGACTCGGCTGACGGCGCCGCTGGCGGAGCCCAAGCAATCGGTGGGGCCTCCCGCCCTCATCCCTCTCCGGGGCCATCCTCGGGGGCATCCTCGCAGGCGTGCTCTCCGGGGGCGGGCGTGGCGGAGGATGGGGTGGCACCCGATGGGGCAGTCAGGGTCCGGCTGGCGGGTTCGGGCGGGGACGCTCGATCGGTGGCGGCTTCGGGAGCGGGAGATCCCGGGGCGGCCGCTGGTAGCGCAACCTATGACGAGCGTAGAACCAGATCAGGCGCATAAGCAAGGCGAGCAGAGCGACAGGAAAGGAGACGACGATGGCGCAGACATCGATCCTCGGGCGTGTCGGCCAATTGCTTCGGGCGAACGTCAACGCCCTCCTCGACGGTGCCGAGGACCCGGAGAAGATGCTGGACCAGCTCATCCGCGATTTCACCAACAACATGGCGGAAGCCGAGGAGGCAGTCGCACAAACCATCGGAAACCTGCGGCTTCAAGAGGACGACGCGCGCGAGGCGCGGGAGGCCGTCGCGGACTGGAGTGCGAAGGCGGCCGCGGCATCCCGGCGGGCCGACGAGCTGCGGGCCGAGGGGAAGACCGCGGAGGCGGATCGATTCGATGAGCTCGCGAAGACCGCCCTCCGGCGCCAGATCAGCTTCGAACAACAGATCAAGACGTTCGACGGCCAGATCGCGCAGCAGACCGAGCTTGTCGACAAGCTCAAGGACGGCCTCAACAAGCTGCGCGTCAAGCGCGAGGAACTTCTCCAGAAGCGCGACGAGCTGGTGAGCCGGGCCAAGATGGCGGCCGCCCAGGCGAAGGTCCAGGCGACGATCAAGGAAGTCACCATCATGGACCCGACCAGCGAGCTCGCCCGCTTCGAGGAGCGCGTCCGCCGCCAAGAGGCGATGGCACGAGGCATGGAAGAGGTCGCCGTTTCCTCGCTCGACGAGCAGTTCGCGGCGCTCGAGTCGCGAGAGGACGACCTCGAAGTGGAGACGCGACTGGCCGCCCTGAAGGGCGGCGCTGGCGGGCGCTAGGGACGAGCCGCCCTGATGGTCACCAATGAGCACGGCGCCGCGTCGCCATCCTAGGGTCGACCCTCTCGGTCACGCCGGCGCCCTCGCCGTCGCCACCGATCCGACGTGCGCGACTGCACTGGGCGCCGGGTCGGCCGATGCATCGAAGCCGGGAATCGGCCGGCCAACCACAAGGAGGTCCCCATGAGCATGCTCCCCGAACCCTATGCCGCTCGCCTCGAAATCGACTACCCCGAACGGCTTGATCGGCTCACCACCTTCTTCCGGCTGATCTGGATCATCCCGATCGCCATCATCCTGAGCCTGCTCACCGCAACCGGAAACGAGACCGTGATCACCGAGACCGACGAAAAGGTGGTGCGCACGGGCGGCGGGATCTCCGGCGGCCTCTGGCTCGCGACGCTGCTGATGATCGCCTTCCGGATGCGGTACCCGCGCTGGTGGTTCGACTTCGCCCGAGAACTGACCCGCTTCGGGGCGCGGGTCGGTGCCTACTTGACCTTGCTTACGGATCGGTATCCGTCGACCGTCGAGGAGCAGTCCGTGCATCTCGAGATCGACTACCCCGACGTCGAGGGTGACCTCAATCGTTGGCTGCCGCTGGTGAAGTGGCTGCTGGCGATCCCCCACTACATCGTGCTGATCGTGCTGTGGCTCGTCGCGCTCGTCGTGATCGTGATCGCGTGGTTCGCCATCCTTGTCACCGGACGCTATCCGCGGTCACTCTTCGACTTCGTGGTGGGGGTCGGCCGATGGAGCCTCCGCGTGGCCGCGTACGCATTCTTGCTGCTCACCGACCGATATCCGCCATTCAGCCTACGATGAAGAGCGGGGGCCCGCGCCACCTCCGAGCTTTCACGGTCGCGAGCGGCGACATCGTGGCGGCCCGGTGGGAGGCTCGCGGAACGTCACGAGGTCACTTCCTGGGCGTTGCCCCAACCAGGCGCAGCCTCGACTACACCGGCATCTCCATGTACAGCGTCGAGGACGGCAGGATCGCCGAGATCTGGGAGACGCGGAACACGCTCGGCATCATGCACCAGTCGACCCACAGATCCGGGGCCGGACACCGTCGCGGATAGTCATCGAGGGGCGGCGCTTCGTCGGCCTGCCGCTCTCCTCGACTATCTCGCGCAGGCGGGCCGGATCGGCCAACGAGAACATCTCACCTGGATCGGTTGGAGCGGCCGGTGGAGCGTAGCCGAGGCGGGCGCAGACCTCGGCATCAATGGTGGTCCATGGGTTCCGCGCCGGGTCACCCCACACTGAAAACGCGAGGCGCCCACGGGGACGCAGGACCCGGGCGGTCTCTCGGAACGCAGAGGCCGGGTCGTCCATGAGCATGAAGCCCCAGCGGCAGATCACGGCATCGACGCTCGCCGACGGCCTCCAGAGCTACGATGACGTCCGTCAACTCTTCAACGCATCCGGCGGCTGCGCCGCGTAACGTTCGGCGGTACAGGCGGACGATCAGGCGGTCGGTGAAACCGGAGACGCGGTGACCCGGATGATCTGATCGCCGCGGACCGCCCAGAACAGGACCGTTCGATCGTTAACAAACACCGGTGGCTGGACGTCGTCGTAGGCGGGACCGACCGTCCCGTCGACGATGGGACTCCACCGGTCGCCGATGCGTCCCAGCCAAGCCACTCGGTGGCCGTCGGGTCCGAACGGATCGAACGCTGTCGCCGTCGCCCGCCGCGCGATGTGCCCACTGATCTCCTCGACGAACGGGCCGGTCTCCCCGTCGACGACTACGCTGAGGCGGGCACCAGCCCGCGCGAGATAGCTCAGGCGACCGCTCGTGCTGAAGCGGTGCCAGAACACCGCGTCGTACGGCGGGCCCGGCTCGTCGTTGACAACGATGTGCCAAGCGCGGCCCCGGCGAGCCGAGAACGCCACTCGATCCCCCTCCGGGCTGTAGGACGGACCATCCCCGACCTCGTCGAATTCAGCCTCCCCCGTCCGACCCGCGACGACGGACACCCACTTCCCGCGGCGGAGGAGGCCTCCTGATTGCCGGAGGGCGAGGTACGCCACATGACGGCTGTCGGGGCTGAAGGCGAGCGGCCCCCACATGTCCGCGTACTCGGGCCCGATCTCTCCGTCAAGCACGAGCACAAGCCGTTCCTTCGCGCGCGTGCCTGCGTACGTCAGGTGTCGCGAATCAGGGCTGAAGATCGGAAAGGCGACGAGCTCGAAGAGCGGGCCGGGGCTTCCCTCCTCCACGAGGGCCATGCCCCTGTCGAACGTCCCCGCATAGACGAACCTTCGGCCGTCCGGGCTGAAGGTCGGAAAGCCAGCGGCCCGGAGGGGCGGGCCGGCTACCCCGTCCACCATCATCCGGACGTTCTCCTCGTCGTCGATCGACGCGTACGCGAAGCGCCTGCTGTCCGGGCTGAACATGAGACTGTCGTCGACGCCAGGGATGCCCCTCACCCACGGCCCCGGAACGCCGTCGAGGACCACCCGGACACGGGACGGCGGGTCCCTCTCGGTATCACCGGTGACAAACGCCAGCCGCTTGCCGTCCGGGCTGAACACAGGGGCGGCCTGGAGCATCGGCTCGTCCGAGGACAGCTCCCCGTCGACGACAAGACGGGGCGCCCCGCTGACGTACGCCCGGTAGGCCAAATGGAGTCCATCAGGGCTGAACGTTGGCGGGATGGCCTGGTCGATGATGTCGAAGGTCTGATCCTCGCGACCGTCGACGCCGACGAAGGATCGACCCGCCCGTTGACCGATGTAGGCGATCCTTCGACCGTTCGCGCTCAGGACGAGCAGCTCCTCTCCCGGCAGCGAACCGATGTCGTCGAATGGCGGACCAGCGACGCCGTCGTACAACGCGCTCCACGCGCTTTCCGTCCCCTCGAACCAGAACACGTGGTTGCCGTCGCGGTTGCTGATCCACTTCGGCACGTTGCCGTGGATCGTATGGACCGCCTCCTCTTCGAAGCGGAACGCTTGACCTGGCCGGACACCGACGTTGTGCACCGCCGTTGCTGCTCTCGCGCTCTCGGATACGGAGCATGCGTCGTTCTGAAGTTTACGCGCCAGCGCGTGTCGAATCGCGAAATCTTAGCTGGGCTCGAGGCTCGGCACTACCAGCCATCCAGCAGCTCGCCCCACATAGATCAGCTGCTCGGTGGAGAGACCCGATTTCGCACGCAGGTCGGCGAGGTGGCGCTTCGCGGTGCTCGGCCGGATGCCCACCAGTTCGGCCGCACCTGGCACCGATCCGCCAGCCGTGACATACGCAGCCAGGACATCGCGCTGGCGAGGGGTTGCTGTTCCGTCGGAGCTCATGCGCTTCGTGCCGCTGCCGTTGGGAGGGACTCCCTCGGCGTGCGGTTGATCATCAGGAAGCGCAGAATTCGCCGACTTTCTCATGGCCACGGACAGGAAGTGCCTGCAACGCCAGTGTTCCCCAGTTCACGCACATGTCGAACTGAGGATTGAAGAGGACCGAGACTGAGCCGTCTGCATTCGCCCGGCTGCCGACCGTACTGTTTCTATTCGGCCGATTGGGCCATATGGACCGGATGGCAGATCGCCGGGACGAACGAAAGATGAACCACTTCCCCTGGATTCGGCGGGCGCGACGACCGTGCCGGGAACCGTTCGGGTTCGATGGCGAGTCAATATGGGTATCCGCGGTCGTTCGCCGCGGCGAGACATGAGGACACCGTGGACCTGACGCG
>Ga0209521_10000734_pt1 | contig 25977 bp, 35 predicted proteins | sample Rifsed19ft4_FD_184016 | JGI IMG/M metagenome (GOLD analysis project Ga0209521, IMG submission 184016) | Soil microbial communities from Rifle, Colorado, USA - sediment 19ft 4 (version 2) | ecosystem: Environmental > Terrestrial > Deep subsurface > Rock core/Sediment | place: Rifle, Colorado...
CTCGACAGTGTACGAGCTAGATGGGGTACTGTGGTCAAGCGCGGAAGGCAACCCCGCCAAGATGCGGCTCATGTATCTCGTCGGAGCCGTGTGGACGCTGGTTCCGGGCGCGCCCACGCTGGTCAGCACAGTTGTCAGTAGCGACCCTCCCTCTGTCACAGGCGTTCCGGCGCGAGTCCGCAGCGCCGCGTTTGCGCTGGTTGCCGGAGCGCAGGAGTATCGCTTCGAGAGGAGCCACATACCAGGGGCGATCCACAATTACGCGGATGCTGGGATCAGGCTTTCGGGTTAGGAGTTCGCTATGCCCGCACAGATATTCGATCCGCGCAAGTACATCAGGCTCATCGAGAAAACGGCCGCAGACGTAACAGCGGACATGACCGACCCGGACAGTGGCCTCGTGCTGCCCTTGAGCTTCCTGCTCTACTTCAACGCTGATACGCAAGAGCCGGAGATCATCACGCTCGGCCAGGGGCACCCAGTCCTGTCGAAGGGGCAGCACGATGCCGTGATCGATGACGCCTACACGATTCATTTCTCCGACACCTGGCCGACCATCGAGGAGGCCCGTGTGGACGGTGCCATCAGCATCTTCGTCCGCTCGGCTGGCGACACCGACCCCATCACCATCGCCAGCACGGACTCCGTACAGCGCATCCAGGGCAAGGACGCGGACACGACGGAACTGCCGGTGAGCATGACAATAAACAAGGATGACGTGACGGTCGAGCAGTTGCTTATCCCCAGCGGCGTGACGCTCACGCTGGCGGGACAGAGGAACATCGCCAAGAACGTGAAGATCACGGGCTCGGGGCAGCTCAAGCTTACAGGGATCGGGAGCAAAGCGATCGGCGTACGCCTGGACACTTGCACGGCTGTGCCAGTGGTAGCAACCAATGTCGCAGTCGACGATGTTCAGATAGAGGATGTCTACGCGAACAACTGTAGTGGTGCCAACCTGATTGATATCCAATCTAATGGGACCATGCTCCGTGGTTGGCAACTGAGGAACATTCGTTCCTTCAACAATACCTGCACCGGGTACTTAATCAAGAACGTAGACCCTGGCAGTGGGGGGCTGGGAAGAGCCTGCGTCATCAGTGGTGTTAGTATCGCTGGCGCAGGCGGAAACGGCGGGCTCGACATCCAAGCTTCTGAAGGTTGTGTCATTGAGAAAGTGTTCGCCACTGGGACAAACTTCAACAGCGGGAAGTCCCTGCTGCGTGTTACGAGCGTAGAGTTCGCGACCAATGTGCTCGTCTCCATACTAATCAACGGCATAGCCGGTGGTGCGGGCGGCTTCACCTGGGTAGGACCCGCGGACGCTATCGGCCTGACACTGAGCGATTGTTATGCCATCGTCGGCAAACTGACCATCCCGCAAAATGCCGTGCTCAATAACGTGTTTGTTAACTCGACGGCACAGATCGATTTCGGCTCAAACATAGGGATCAAGGTCTCGGGCGGCGACATGACCGGCGTGACCCCCTCGAACATCCCCGCAGACATCGTGTTCCGCAACGTGAAGGGGCAGGCGGACAGGGGCAGCCTCATCCCCGCCCACGTCTTCGGGGACGGCTCGGACGGCGCGGTCACGATCAGCGGCAACACCACCCTCACCCGCGATATGTACTACACCGACCTGACGGTGAACGCTGGGGTCACGCTTACCACGGCAGGCTACCGAATCTTCTGCACGGGCACCCTCACGAACAACGGGACGATCTCATGGAATGGCAACGCTGCCTCGGGTGGACTGGGCGGGGTAGCGGGCACCGCCGCTAGCCTCGGCAGAGGGACAACAGGAGGTAACGGCGGGAGTGCCGGAACGGGCGCTGGGGGAAACGGTGCACCGGGCACGAACGTAACGGTTGCTATGGGCAATGTCGGCAGCATTGGCGGGAACGGCGGGTTGGGCTCGGCTGGTGCCGGAGGCACGGCAGGTAACGCTGGCACCCGTACGCTTCAGCAGATGCGTTCAGTGAGCAAGGACGTGCTGCATGGCGCAACGCTTATTTCCGGAGGTTCGGGAGGCGGCGGCGGCGGGGGTGGCGGAGGAGACGGCGTGAACTCAGGAGGCACAGGGGGCGGTGCTGGTGGAGCGGCAGGCGGCCTCTTGATCTTCGCAGCTATCCTGATCAACAACGGCACGATCTCGACGAACGGCGGGGCGGGGGCGAACGGTGCGAACGCGGTGGCTGGTAACTGCGGCGGCGGAGGCGGCGGAGGCGGCGGAGGCGGCGGCTTCGACCTCCTTGCCAGCAACAGCCCCACCTGGGGCACGGTGACGGCTAACGGAGGTGCGAAGGGCATAGGCGGCACGAAGACGGGCACGGGCGTAGCAGGCTCGGATGGCACGGATGGGACAGCGGGCGTGGTGATGAAGTTCAACGGGCAGACGGGCGTGTGGGACTGATGGAGGCTGCCGCTGCGCCGCCGCTGGGAGCGCCTATACCGCTGGTGGAAGCGGACCTGGTGTCGGCACGAGTGGTACTCACTCCGCTTCGCGCGGGACGGGCTATACTTGGAGCAAGTATGCCGGAGGTGCGGCACGGAGCGGAAGGCGCTACGCGCTGAACTGCGGGTGAAGCGGAGGTAAAGAGTGCAATTGCGATGTGCTGCGCGATGCCGAGCACGCTGTCGAACTTGACAGCGGCGTGGAAATGTTGTATATTCACTTTACGTCGGATATTTTGAGATGACATGTTGTGATGGTCTACGACAAAGCCCGTAGCAAACTGCCTGCCGGATTCATACGAGCAATCGAATCAACTCGTGGCAACAGCACCGACGAATGGGCCTTTTGGCAGTTCCGACGCCGAAGCCTCTGGACACGGTTGAAGATTGCTCTGCTCGTAATTCTAAGAGGTCACTAGGATACGAAAACGGTAGTAGAGGACGAAAGGAAGGTGTAGCGATGAAAGAGAACCCATCTAGCAGAAAGGCAGCGAGATAGCATGGACTCTACCCTCAAGGCTCCGCTCGTGGGCGCTGGCGCTCGGTGTCCTCGCCCTTGCCGCGATGCCCTGGGGTACGAAAGGAGATGTGGAGTATGAGCAATTTCTGGTTACACTGGAACACCGACGACTCCCAGATCAAACTATTCTCGATGTCGGTACGCTTTACGCTACGAGTGAGGTAAATGATCTCCTTGCTCGCCAAGCTGCTGCTGCGTACCGTGAGGCCTGGGCGTACGTCGAGGCCGTACCCACTACTGTTCCGCTGGATGGCGTTGCAAGAGCAGATCAACAAGGAAGTGGCTCAGGCGCTACAGGAAATGAAAACTGGCAGCGTTTCCTCGACGGCTACCACGCCGGAGGGGGAGACCCCACGCTCGACTCCGCCTGGATCGCCACCCTCTCCTGCGAAGGGAGCCAGTGGCAGGACTACCACGGAACCTACTACCAACCGCCAGGAAGCGACGGCCCCTACTGGTCGCGGGCAAGATTCAGCCTCGACACCTGGGCAAAAATCGTCAGTCGCTTTGGGATCGAAGATGCTCAGCGATCTTCAGCAGATGATCCGAGATTCGTCGGAGAAGCTGTCGCATGGTGGTCGAGCCTGACCGTGCCGAGCGAGCAGTGGCCGGTTTGTGGAAGGAGAGCAGGACTGCCATGAGCGAACCGATGATCGCACTTGTTGTGTTCTTGGGCTACGCCGTCGCCGTCGTCTTGTTCTCAGCCGCCATCCGCGTGATCGGGGGAGGTGTAGACCCAGATGGCGATTTCCTCCCGGAAGTTCTCGCCTGGTTGTGGCCGGTACTGCTTCTGACACTTGTGATGATCATTCCCGTCTCTTTTGGCATCACAATAGGAAAGTATCTCCTGGATAGGAGAGCAAGACTGCCATGAGCGAGTGTCCGCCAGGTGAACATCGACCCCATGTGATAGTATCAGCGACTCAGCCTGGCAAGGCAGAGAACGCGGGAGTAGTATGCCTAGGCATAACTACCGCACATTCTGAGAATTGCATCTGTCAGTGGGAGGGGTACAGTTGTCCGGAAGTAGAGTGGTTTCGCACAAATTCCAGTCAGGTATTGAAAGTACGCGATCTCGGATATGGGATAGCTTTTGAACTTTACGATTCTCGCTTATCAACACCAAGCTAGCAGTGACTCTGGTGTGGAAGGAGAGAGGGACAGCCTATGAACCACGAGCGGACGACGAAGGCGGAGCGGAGGAAGTGGTACGCGCCAGGTGTCTGTTGGCCCCATCGAGATAGCAATCTGGGCCGTATCCGCCGCCTCATCGCCGACATTGAGGAGCGGGATGCGATGCTGCGCGTGTTCGTGGAGGAGATAGATACGCGGCGATTGGGAGATCGGGATAGCCTACTACGAGCTGTTGGCCGCGCCTGCGCCCTCATCAAGGAGGAGTCATGACCCCCGACGAGGCAATCGAAATGATACGCCAGTGGGAGGTGGAGGCCCGCCATACACACGGATCGGCTCGTATTCGTGGATGCTCCCGTTGTGAAGCGCACACAAAGCTCTCCGCCCTCGGTCGCAACTGCATCCTGCCGCTGATGGAGGTGGCCGACGGCTATGAACAGTGGGAGGCAGCCATGCTCGAAAGTCAGGAGGCATGGGCGTATGGCCGCCGCGCTCTGCCGCTGCTGACGCAGGAACTCTGGGATATGCTACTCGCGCTCCAAGGCCAGCGTAACGCTGCTCTCGCCCTCGTCGCCCAGCAGGTGGAGAAGCTGAAGGAGCAACAAACTGTCAAATAGAAACGGCGCAAGACCAGATAAACGCCTGATCGTTTTCGCTGGCGTCTTGCCTGGTGCCCGCAGTATTGCACTACGGAATCGTGAGGCGGAAGCGATCATGGTATCGTTCGAGGCTATCCGAAAAAGTAGCTGGTGGCAAAAGGCAAAGCCGCTCTTCGATAGCTGGCCGCACCTGCGTTACCTCGACAGCGGTGTATTCACGCTCATGCGGCAAGCTGGAATTTCTCGCGTGAGTGCGAACACACAGCCTAAGATTCAGCGCGAAGCACGCAAGCTCCGTCCAGTGCAGATCCTTGTGCAGGAGAGAAGGCGTGTCATCCTTCCGCAGGCACTCATACAAGAACGATTTTCTACCTATCGGAGCTATTTGAAGCGTCACATACATGAATGGGATTTCGTGCTGAACTTCGATATCGAACAGATGGACATCAAAAGGCCAGACGGTGTGATCGTTTCAGGCCTTTCGGTCGCCGAGCGCATGACTGCCCAATTATATGAGATATGCGGGCCGAAGCTGATAGTTGTCTGGCATCCTGCACGAACCTCTTACGACTATTGGCAAGAACTAGCGAACAAATACGAGTACCTTGCTATTGGCAGCGATGCAAAGCTCAAGACCAGGATTCTTAAGTACGCTTGCGATCATGCTCACGTAAGAGGCAAGCTGGTTCACGGGTTAGCGGTTGGCACTAGGCCATTCAATCGGATTCCATTTGATACTGCCGATTGCTCGACCTGGATCAGCAGCGTTGTCTATGGTATCTTTGCTGGTATCAACTATGGTCTGAGATACCGAAGCAACTCGTGGGATAGTCGCCATGCGTGGCTTGAGAAGTTTGTTCGAGAGATTGGACTCGACCCAGCGGTGTTGGCGACACCGGATACGACCGGCCCGAACGCCGTGGCGAAGTTCGAGATCGCCATCGCGCTCTTCCAACGGAAGCAGGCGATGCTTCGGCCAATCTCAAAGCCGTATGCGCCCGTAGCTCTGCCCATAAGCTAACTCATCCAAGGAGGATCCTGAATGCTGGTCAAAGATTTGTCGTGGCTCGTCGAAATCTGGCGGCTGGTCGAGAAAGACCCGAGCACCAAACAGCTATACTTAAGCAAATATGGTGCGTACATAGCCGGGATGCACGTCGCGGCAGTTCGCAACCTGCTACTGCCTCTAGATCAAGAGATTACAGTTGACGGAGCGATGGTCGTCGGGACGCTCGGGCTGTTACGAGAGGATACCGAAGTCGCGCTGAAGCAGACGGAAAGTTCGTTGGTCATAATCGCAGGACGGAGACGAGCAGTCTTGCGTGCGATGTCGGCAGCGCCTCCACCACACTCGTTGGATATAGGTAAACATCGTTTCGACGGCACGAAGCTGCGTTCCGAAGTGAAGTTTCTGCGAGCGTGTACATCCGGTGGGGTCGTTCGCCCCATTCTCACGGGGATTCACTTCAGACGCGGCACGAAGAAAGTAATTGTAGAAGCGACCGATGCCGAACGGCGCTCTGGTCGAGCGGCGATTTCACTACCTGAACAGGTTGCCGGGCAGGTTGTTCCAGCAGGGGATTTGGACGCTGCGCTCTCTCTGTTGACAACGAAGATTGCCATGAAGCTCTCAGGAACTAGAGTTGTGCTGGGTGATCGGCAGACAGTAGTTGCGTTGTCGCTCTTGCAGGGGGCCTATCCTGATCTCTCAAGACTGAAGAAGCCGCAGAATTACAAATTCGAGATCGAGATTCATAGACAGCATTTGGAACTCGCCATCCGAGCGGCGATCCTATTTGATAGCGACAGGGTAATTAAATTCGTCATCGAGAATAGGCGAGCATCATTCGTTGTTGTTGGGCAAGAAACTGGCGGCTTTCGGCAGCCTATCAGCGGCAAAATCGATCTTGATGACATCGAGATCGCGTTCGATGCACACTGGCTTGATGCGGCCCAATACATCGGCGACAAGATCACGATGCGCTACAACGACAGCCGCTCGCCTGTCCTGTTCTCCGGCAATGGTCGCCTGTTGTGGATGTCCTCACTGGTACGAGTATGACGACTTCACTCTATCACTACCAGAAGCAGGCCGTCCAAAAAGTCCTCGCTCTCGACGCTCGCTGCCTCCTAGCTCTAGAGATGGGCACGGGCAAGACTCGTGTTGCTATCGAAGCTATACGCCAAATGCAGGATTGTCGGAAGATCGTCGTCGTCGCGCCGCTCTCGGCAGTCGGCGTGTGGCGACGAGAAGTCCGTAACTGGGCGCCGGAGGCGAGGACGCTGAGTTGTGTTGAGGGGTCTATCAAAACACGGATGCTGCGCCTGCGCCGGGTGCAATCCAGAACAACTAGGCGGCATGTCTTCGTCATCGTTGGGTATGAGTCATTCTGGCGGGAGCCGCTGCGTTCTGAGATTTTGAGGTACCAACCCGATATGATCATCTACGATGAAGCGCATCGTTTGAAGGGCCGTGGGACGAAACAGTCGCGCTTCGCGCACTCGCTTGCGGACGGCGGCAGCCACAAACCGGATAAAATTCTTGCGCTGACCGGGACACCACTGCCGAACGGCGCGCAGGATGCGTTCTCGTTGTTCAAAGCGATCTCTCCTGGTATCTTTGGCGCACGCTGGCCGGACTTCCAGGATCGCTATCTCATCATGGGGGGCTTCCAGAGGTACCAAATCGTAGGCTATAGAAACTTAAAAGAGTTCGAGAAGAAAATTGCCGACAACTCGTTCAGGGTCACAAAAGCCGAGGCGCTTGATCTGCCGGATCAAGTCGATGTCGAAGTGCCGGTCGCACTCAGCAAGAAGGCGCGAACGATCTATGACAAGTTGGCGAGAGAAGCTATCGCTGAGATCGAGGCGTTCGACGGCAGTAAAGGCATCGCGCTCTCGCGGATTGTGCTGACGAACGTGATCAGGCTTCAACAGGTGGCGTCTGGCTTTGTCAAAGTCGAAGATGGGCGCATCTTGGATTTCGACAGCGCCAAACGCGACGCGCTCTCAGACTTACTACAAGACGCGCTAGCGGCTGCTGGCCGCGTGGCAGTGTTCTGCCGCTTCCGGCATGACGTAGAAGCCGCCATCGCTGTCTCAAAGCGTCTCGTTGGCGATGCGGTCTATCGCATCGACGGCAAAGTGGAGCCAAGAGATAGGGAAGCGCAATTGCGTTGGTTTCGCGCCTTCGAGCCTGCCGTGTTAGTAGGGCAGATTCAAGTCGCGTCTCTTGCGATAGACTTGACCTGCGCCCATATTGGCGTGTTTTATTCGAGAGATTACAGCCTGCTCAACTTCGACCAGGCGCGGGGGAGGCTACATCGACATGGGCAGGAGCAGAAAGTAACCTATTACCACCTGATTGCGACGAACACGATTGACGCGAAGATATTCCAGGCGCTCAAGCAGAAGGACGAACTGCAACGCAAGCTCCTCGACAAGAACAGAGCGAAGGCGTTCTTCTCATGATCTGTATTGTCTGCGACCGGCCAGCGTCATCCTACTGTTCGGACTGCGAGGCATTGCTCTGTCGCTGGCATATCAAGATGCTCGACGGCATGACTCTATGTTCGGCTGACTACGAGAAGCGCCGTGGCCGTCGTTGACATCTACACCACGAAGCGCCGCTACGCGACGATCCTCGCCGATCCACCTTGGCGATACAATCGCAATCAAACTGACTGGAAGGGAGAAAGATCGGTGTTCGATCGAGTGCTTCCTTATAGGTCGATGCCGACGACAGAGATACTGGCTCTCCCTATTGAACGCCTGGCCGAGCGTAGTTCAATGCTTTGGCTTTGGGTGACGAATGCGCATCTACACGAAGGACTCCATACTCTGAAGCGTTGGGGCTTTCGCTACGTTGGTATGCGGACATGGGCTAAGCCGCACTACGGTACGGGTTTTTGGCTACGTGGACAGACAGAGCATCTGATGCTCGGCGTCAGAGGACAACCGAATCGGAACAAGCAGTACCAGCCGAACGCTGTGAATCATGGCATATCCACTCTGCTGTCTGCGCCAACGGGCCAGCACTCCTCGAAGCCCCCTGAATCATACCGAGACATCGAACGCATGAGCAAAGAGCCCCGCATCGAACTCTTCGCCCGCCGTGCTCGACCAGGCTGGGACTCGTGGGGCTTGGAAGCAAAAGAGATCAACAAGAAGTTGGAGCGAGATGTCAGGAGGTATCTATGAATTGGCTTGAGTATCACGAAGAGCCTGTGACATTACACAGCAGCGGGAAGTCGCATTGGTTGGTACGAGGTGATCTGATCTTTCAAGATATGCATCTGCGCGCTGAGGTATTGGACTACTGGCTGGTCGTGCTTCGAGGCTGGAGTCCACCATTCGAGATCCTCTCCGTGCCAACGGGCGGAGACTCTTGGGCTGCGGCGCTCCGCACTATCGTTCCTACGTCCGAGGAGCCCGTTATGGCCTACCGCGTCGTTGTCGATGATGTGGTCACGACGGGTGCCAGTATTCTCGCTGACCCAAGTGCTCATGCACGACTTGCTGTCGTAGATCGGCGTATAGGATTGCAACGAAGGTACCCAAACGTCAACGCCTGGATGCATGTCAATCTTCCTCTCCTATGAAGATTTTCGACTCGTCCTGCACTCGCTGCATTCTGCATCATGCAGCCAAGAGTGTCTGCATCCCGTCTGACGGCCCAGACGACGCCGATATTTTATTCTACGGCGAAGCTCCGGGTGCCGATGAGGATGAAGCAAACAGGCCGTTCGTAGGCCCAGCAGGCGAAGAGCTAAACAGCTTACTAAAACAAGCTGGGCTCTCACGCAAGAGAGTCCGAATCTCGAATGTAGGGCGCTGCCGACCGCCCAGCAACCGTGCGCCTACCAAAGAAGAGATCGACGCCTGTTCGTTCTACACCGTCCGCGAGATTGCCAAGGTCAAGCCTAAAGTTATCGTCGCGCTTGGCGTCTCAGCACTGAAAGCGCTCACTGGCGCTGGCAAGGTAGGCGACAACCGAGGGCGGATGCTCAAGCTGCTGCCAGACTACCGTTCAGATGTACCCGTGCTGGCGACATATCACCCAGCGGCGTACTTGCACAATCCGGCAATGCGCGCGGCATACTCGAAAGCAATCGTCGAGGATATCAGGCTCGCGCAGCGCGTCGCGTCCGGCTCAACACTCGACGCGAAGATCGTCACGTCGCTCCACCTGGGTGCTGCTGTCCAGCGAACGCTCCGGCGGCTGGCCAAGTGCGAGTTCCTCACTTGCGATCTCGAATGGGAGGTCTTGCCGTCGCAGAAGAAAGACCCAGTAGGTATGTGGCCCTGGTCGCGGCGTAGCGGTCGCGTGCCACGCCCCGTCTCGATAGCGATAGCTGGCGAAGTCGATGGTAGCATCCTCGCACTGGGGGTGCCTCTGGCGAGCGAGTATGCGAAAACGATCCGGTGCATTCTGAAGAACGTTCCGACTGGCTATCATCATGCGATGGCCGATCTGATCTGGCTCTACCATCTCGGCTGGGAGGTCATGCTCGGTGATGACACGTTCATCCTCGCGTCGCTCATCGGCGTCGATGGCTCACTCTCACTCAAAGTATTGGCGCCCACGCTCACCGATATGCCGCCAGGCTGGGAGACGACGACCGATGTAGGTAAAATGCCGGTGACGAAAGATGAGTGGAGACGGCTGCTGCGCTACAACGCGATGGACGCCATCGCCACGCTGAAGATCAGGCAGCCACTTCGTAAGATGCTACGAGAGGCAGAACCGTCACCCGAAGCACTCTACGGAAACGTCCTGTTACCCGCTGTGCAAGTGTTGGTGAAGACCGCACTGAACGGCACGCCGGTTGATGAGGTGCTGCTCAAGAAGATGCGATCTGCACTGCTACATAAGCGGGCGGGGCTGGCTGAGCAAATAGGAGATACGCTGGGTCTGCCATCTGACTACGAAGCGATCATCGGCAGCGGGCAGAAACTCGCCCCCTACTTAGAGCGTATCGGGATCAAACTGCCGAGGACGAAGAAGACGGACAGACCAAGCGTGACGAACGATGTGCTACTTCAAAACAAAGCAGGTCACGAAGTTATTCCGACTATCATAGACCATCGGAAGTTGTCGAAACGCGAGTCGAGCTACTACCGACCGTGGAGATGGCTGTTAGAGACGCAGCGCGATGGCCGGTTGCACACAGTCTACCGGCTGACGGTTGCCAGCACGGGGCGCTCGTCTGCTGAGTCGGAAGCTGGGAACACGTTCCAGCAGTTCCCACGAGGTGAAGCGATTCGGAAGCTCATCAAAGCCAAGCCAGGTTGGAGGATTCTTTCGGTTGACCAGTCCCAGATAGAGCTTCGTCTCATCGCATGGCAAGCACACGAACGGAGGATGCTTCAGTTCTTCAAAGAAGGGCGCGATCTGCATACTGCGATGGCTGGATGGATCAAAGCGCTCGATGCGGGCTGGACAGTCGAGCGATACCTCAACCACGCGGATCGCTGGGTGGCTGATGTTACGAAGGAAGAACGCTTTGGTGCGAAGGCGGTAAACTTCGGACTGGGCTACGGTGGTGGGCCTTCAGTCGTGCAGAGAACAGCGCGGCGCGACTACGGCATCACGCTCTCTGACGAACAGGCTGAGACAGCGTATCAAGCCTATCACCTGTTTTACCCCGACATCCGGCCTTGGCAAGAGACATTCTGGCGCGACGTGCAGCGGGGCTATGGCACTACACCACTCGGTCGCCATCGCAGCGTCTCTGAGGACAGTGAGGGGCCGGAAGGCGTCTGGAGGAAGTATATTAACTTGCCGATCCAGGCAACGGCTTCTGATCTCTCACTGTTCTGCATGGACTACATGTGGGAGTTGCTCTACAAAGCATTTGGCAAGAGCATGCAGCAAGTCGTTGAGAATATCGGGTTCTTCCACGATGCCGCATTGTTGCACCTCGACCGCCAGATCGTCGATACTGTCGAGGAGATCGTCAAAGAAGCATGGGAGCACCCGCCGCTGGATCGCATTGGTTTAGACCTGCCAGTTCCACTAGTTGCCGACATCCATGTCGGTCGCCGCTGGATTAGTTGACACGACGTTTCGGATATGCTATAACTTCGGTCGCCGAATCGATCTGTCGGAGTCAGACCCAATGCCAAAGCGTTTGCGAGTGTCCTACTCTGCCGTCCAAGACTGGCGGAAGTGCCAGCAGTTATACTACTACAGACACGTCGAGAACCTGCGCCCGAAAGTGCGCCAGGCTGCGCCGGAGCTTGGGACGATCATCCACGACTACTTCGCGCGGTATTATGAGGGGCTGCTGCGCGAGCGAAATCTATCGCCGAAAGAACTCCACAATAGATCGCTCTCATTTACGCTCAACAAAGCCGAACCTCAGATCAAGTCTCTAGCAGCATTGGCAGACGGCCTCGGTGCCGAAGACGAGGCGAAGAAGCTCCTGGCGATCCCGAAGACGGCGAAGCGGTTGCTGCAAGCGTACTTCCGCGTGCGTGGCGCAGACGACGCCAAGCGGCACGAGGTGTTGGCGGTCGAGCATAAGTTTGAATTACTTGTAGGCTCAGTCAATGGCAAGCGAGCGGTGCTTCCAGGGCAGATCGATCTCGTGACGCGATCTGAAGGCCATGTCTGGCTCTGGGAGCACAAGACGACCGGCAGCGTGCCCTCACAGGGTCGCCGCTTCCGAGATTTGCAGACGCTCATCTACAAAGTCGCTGTCGAGGAGTTGCTCAGTTTGGAGCTTACCGGCGTCGTTTGGAATTACGTTAGGACAACGCCACCAAAAGCCCCCAGGCTGTTGCAGAGCGGCGTGCTCAGCACAGCGAAGAGCCAGACGACGACGGTTGATCTCTACCGCAGCGCCATCAGAAAGAACGGGCTTGACACCTATAAGTACGATGTGTTCCTGCGCCAGATCGAGCACCGCGAGCGCGAGATGATGTTCCCACGTCATACATTGCCACTTGTGCAAGCCGAAGACGTGCTGCTGCGGGACTACATCGCATCGGTCGAGCAAATCCAAACAGCGGCGAGCATTGTTGACTTCGTACCTGTCCGCACCATAGATGCCCAGTGTGACTGGTGTGGTTTTGTGAAGCTCTGCCAAGCAGCCATAGCAGGAGGAGATCTCGATGAGTTGAGACAGCGGCACTTCGTCGAATCGGAACAGAAAGGATGATCCTGAATGGCACGGTCAATCTTAGAACGCATCCGCAAACCTCGCGCCGCTGCCGAACAGTATCTCGTTGTCGTCTACGCACGCGGCGGCGTCGGCAAGACGACGCTGCTCGGTACTATCCCTGGCCGTGGTCTGGTGATCGACATACCGCAGTATGAGGGCGGAGACATGGTGCTGGTGGACAAAGCAGACCGCATCAGCATCGCGCCGGTGAAGACGTGGGAAGAACTCAACGAACTCTACCTCGCGCTGCGGAAGGGTGAGCCCATCGGCGGCGTGAAGTACGATTGGGTTGCTGTGGATACAGGTACTGCTTGCCAACAGCTTGCGCGGAAGAAAGTGCTCAAGGAACGCGACGAGATCGCGTCGAAGCCGTACGTAGTGAGGCTACAAGATTGGGGCAGCATGGGCGAGCTAATGGGCCAGCTCTTCGAGCGGTTCCGGTTGCTGCCTATGCCGGTCTATTTCACCATGCAAGAGCGCATTCGTAGAGACGACAGCGAAGGCGAGGATGGCGAGCGCATTATCGTGCCGGATATCTCTCCGCTAGCGTTGCGCAGTCTCATTCCGCACCCTATCTTGATTGGCCGTCTCTACATGCACCAGAACGACTCAGGCGACTGGGAGCGTTACTTGCGCGTCGGCCCACATGCGAGCTTTATTACGAAAGCGCGATCTGTCCCTGGGAGGCGACTACCGCCAGTGATTCGTAAGCCGAATCTCGGGCGCATCGTCGCGTGGATGCGTGGCGAGGACGTGAAGCCCCCGAGAGCAGCGCCCGATGACACGCTCATAGTCGATCTCGAAGAAGGAAGCTGATATGAGATTCCTACAATGTGACCAATGCGGCGAGATGAAGTCGGAGGTTACAGCGCGATTCGCTTAGTGGAATCTTACCAAAATTGGCGGCAGTCTCCATGTAGGCGAAATGTACTTCCAAGGAGAAGATTGGGCCGCTCTCTGTAGTGCGAAGTGCCTCATTATGTTTGCCGTCGAACGAGAGAAGGCAGACATACTGCTCAAAGCAGTCGCGCCCTAAGTGACACGAGGAGAAGGAGCATCGCAGATGGCATAGAAATCTCTCCTGGGTCTCACTCGAACATGAACGCTTTTTCACCAATAGGAGGATGAGCCGTGGCAAAAGAAGTGGTTGTCAACTTCAAAGGCGCTGACCCCGTATCGGGTGGTCGCAGATTCGACAGGATCCCTGAAGGCACGTACTTGCTCAAGTGCGTCAAGGCTGAGGGCTTCAAGACGCGCACGAAGAAGGACGCGCTCTCGGTGACGATGCAGGTTGACAAGGGCCCGTATCAGGGCAAGAAAGTCGCCGACATCTTCGTCATCCCCAGAGTTGGAACAACCGATGCGATTTTCCCAGTACAGCGGCTACACGGGCTGATGGTCGCCTGCGGCGTCAGCCGCCAGAGCGGGAAGGTCATGCTCTCCAAGATTGCGAGAGTGTTGAAGGGGCGGTCTTGCGTCGCGGAGGTTGTCGATAGTGTTCTGCCGGAGACGGACGACAACAAAGAGCGCACCGTCTCCTCGCCGGTCGCTTACTTCTCAGCGAAGTCCAAAGAAGGCGTCGCTGCGCTGAAGCCGCCGAAGGCTGTGGAAGAAGAAGAGGAAGAAGAAGAGGAAGGCGAAGAGGAGGAAGAGGAGGAGGAAAAGGAAGAGGAAGAGAAAGAGAGTGACGAAGACGAAGACGAAGAGGAGGAAGAGGAACCAGCGCGAAAGAGCAGCAAGACGGCTGCCGCGTCGAAGAAGTCTGCTAAGAAGTCGCGCAAGAGCAGCGACGAAGACGAGGAGGAAGAAGACGAAGACCTTTACGACGAAGACGAGGACGAGGATGAAGAGTAGCATCTCGACTGTATCGAGATGAGCGAGACGGCGATCAAAGACGCGATTCTTAGATGGCTGCGCGAGCAGGGATGCTATGCAGTCAAGGTTCATGGGGGTGCCAGCCATGACTAGGCACAACGGGGAAGTGCGAGAGCGGCTTCGCACTTCCCCCAACCACCCAAGCAGGGCAGTTTGGGATGTGCCGTCAGAAACTCTCAAATTTTGGGCTAAAGTTGACTTCGATGGCCCTGCTCCAAAGCACAATCCCGAATTGGGCGCCTGCTGGCTTTGGAAAGATCACCTCGTTGGTGGCTATGGTCAATATCGTACTGTCAGAGGAATGCGCGCCGCACATCGTCACGCCTATCGGCTATGCGTAGGTCCAATTCCTAGAGGTTATACACTAGATCACCTTTGTCGAAATACTGCGTGCGTCCGGCCAGCTCACCTCGAACCAGTAACGCTTCGGGATAACATATTGCGGGGCAATGGCCCAACCGCCCAGAACGCACGCAAAACACATTGTCCTAGAGGACATGCGTACAACAAAGCTAATACCTACTACTGGAAGAGGCCGGGGGGCGGATTAGATCGCATCTGCCGTGCTTGCCGCAGGAAGGGAGGCTACTTGTGGCAGAGAGCCAGATCACGGCACGTATAATTCATTGGTTGCGGGCACAGGGGGCGTATGCAGTGAAAGTGCACGGCAGCGCTTCTCAGGAATCCGGCGTACCAGACATTCTTTTCTGTATCAAAGGCGCGTTCGGAGCGATTGAAGTGAAGGCCGATCCGCGTCTCAAGCCAACACCACTCCAATCCTACCAGCTAGAGGAGATCGAACGCGCCGGAGGCGCTACGCTCGTAGCGTCGAGCCTCGTTCAAGTGCAAGCGTGGCTTGATCCTGTTCTCCACGAGATGTCCTATGAATGACGCATCTCCGTATCTCTCATTTGACCGAGCGCGCCTATCGGCGCGATCTATCTGGCACGAACCGAGTGTCCACGCTAAACGTGTCAAGAAGGCCGAGCTGCGGTTGCGGGACAGCATCGGGCGGCTCGGCTATGCCGAAGCGCTGTGGGTCGGTGAGCAGCTAGGCTTCGACGGCTGGGGTATCTGGTTCGAGCGAGCTAAGGACGATTTCGGCGTCGGCCAGCTAAAGATTAATCTCAGCGACCTTCAACTCATCGCGTTCGCCGCCGCATTACGAGCGCACCATGAAGTGATCAAGATGCAAATCAGCGGGAGTAGCAAACGTGAAGAAGCCAGCGAAGAAGCGCCGAAGCAAGCCCGCAAGAAGCGCAAGAAGAAGAGGTTCGCCGATACGTGATGCTGCTCTCGCCTACGCTGCGAATGGCTGGCCAGTCCTAGCTTGCTACACCAACACACTTGAGGGCTGTTCGTGCGGCGACAGCCGGTGTGTGTCGCCTGGCAAGCATCCATATCCGAAGTACAGCCCACGCGGCGTCAACAGCGCGACGACTGACCTTGACGAGATCGCACGTTGGCCTAAAGATATCAACATCGCCATCGCGCTCGGCCATAAAAACCTTATGGCGTTCGACGTGGACGATGCTGAAGTCGCCGCCGCGTTGCTTGCGCCGGAGTCTGGGCTGCGTGACGAGTCCGGTGCCGCGCGTACGGGTCGTGGCGTGCACGTCTACTTTCTCTGTAGCGGTGAGAAGCGCACAAGGCATCTGCGAGACAAAGCATCAGGTCGCAAGATCGGGCACGTTGGCGGTATAGGCGCATACACGATAGCGCCGCCGTCCGCAGCGCCCGCTGGCAAGCAATACCGCTGGCTCGGCCAGCGCTCGACCGACTGGATACCTCACCTGGCCGAGACAGTTGATGCGATCAAGTTCGTCAAGCATCTGCTTGCGCCGCATGGCTATGAGGTCGTCGAGACGCAGAGCGTCGATGTCGAGAACATCCCAGAAGTCGCCATCGAAGAGCACGATCTCAAAGACATCTCGCCGAGGCTCGCGCGTGCCAGCGATCTCATCGACGTGCAACGACGGCTGCGTGGCGAGCGCGTTGAGGGAGAGCGCGACATCGAGCATGATCTCAGCGGTTGGGAGCACGCCATCGCGTGTCGCATTTTGCGCGCGGCGCAGCGCAATGGCATCAAGCAGGTAGACTCGCTCGTCCTAGCTGGCGTGATCAAGAAGCTCGACCGTGTACATTATGGGAAGTTTGAATCGGATGTCGAACAGGGCCGTCGGAGCCGTTCTGCTGCCGACCGCCGCTACCACGTCTCCGCAATACGAGCATTGGACGCCGAGAACATGCGGCCAGAAGCCGCTCAGACGCTCTCAGATGACCGAGAACGGCCAGAACCGGCCGATCTGGATGCGGCGGACACCGATCAAGAGCTTGTCGGCGTTGTGGACGAGCCGAGCTATTTATGGCACGAAGAGACGGGCAGGCTCTACCATGTGACATATCACAAGAAGTCAATCACCACATCGAGGATTGCAAACTTCAATGTCCGGCTGCTCTCCGAGATCATGATCGACAAGGAGGATGCATCGCCGGATCGAGCATGGCGTGTGCAGCTTACATCTGCATCCGGGCAAGTAAGGGATGTCTCGCTGCGTGCGGACGAGTTCGACAGCACGAGGGTGTTGGAGCAGGCGCTCACGCGCAAGCTCTCGCACGAATTCGTCGTCTCGCACAATGGCTACTCGCACCTGAAGCCCGCCATCTTGGAATTGACCGACCCCGCAAGCATCCAGCGATACAGCATCAGAGCGATTCCTGGGTGGTGGACGATTACGAACGCTTCCGGCGACGATGAGCGTGTGTACTTGCTACCCTCAGCGCTCGGCGCCTTAGGCAAGGACGGGCTGAAGCCCGAGCTGCGCATGAGGATCGAAGAACTCGCCGAGATCGAGGACGACATCGCCAGGAAAGAATTCGAGCCATACGGCAAGGGTGTGCGGCCACCAGCGTCGCCGGAGGAGAGAAAGGCTGCTTGGCGAGCGCTGCGCTCGCTCGTCAACTGCGGCCCGCATGGCGTGACCGTTCCGATTATGCTCCAGGTGCTCATGGGGCCGCTCTGGTGTGCTGGCGCTGATGAAGTGCCGTCGTTGCTGCACGTCACCGGCAGGACAGGCGTACTCAAGACGAGTTTTTGCCTCGCTGCTATGTCGCTGTTCGGGACGTTTCGGAAGACGACGCCGCCAACCGCAAGCTGGCCTTCGGTGTCACCGTCGGCGTTGCGCTCGCTGCTCAACGCGGCGAAAGACCTGACGGTGTTGGTAGACGACTACAAGGAAGGTGCAGTCTACGACAAGCGTGGTATGCGCGAGCTTGTACAGGCATACGCCGACAAGTCCATGCGGCAACGGCTGAAGTCGTCTGGCGAGCGTCGGAAGAGCCTGGAACTCCAAGCGGTAATTCTGAGCAATGGCGAAGACCGTTGGGAGCGTGAAGCGTCGATGGTCGCTAGGACGATCTTCGTAGATATTCACGATCATGATATCGATGACGAGAAGCTTCGCGAAGCGCAGGATGCTGTAGACGCCGGGTACTTGCAGCTTCTTGGGGGCCACTATCTCGCGTGGCTGGCTGGGCAAGACTTGCTGTTCGAGCATCGAGAAGTCGAGGAGTTGCGAGAGCAATGGCACCGACGGCTGCTGAAGAAGTCAGCGAAGCTCGACATGCATCGCAGGCTCTTGGCTGCTGCCAGCACAGTTGGCGCGACTGGCGATGTATTCCTGCGATTCGTCAAAGCGTGTTATCCGAAGCGGCACGACGAAGCGAGCGCGTGGGTGCAGGCTGCCATGAAGTCGTTGGTATTCGGCACGAAGGAGCGCGCGAAGGAGGTACAACAACTTGCGCCGTTCCGTCAACTACTCGACTACATAGCTACTGAAGCAGAGGCGAATCGCGTCGCGCTTATGCCGGTTGGTGGGATCAGTGTTACTACGACGCGGCTACCGGATTCGCCGCGGGCAGAGATTGTTGGCTGGTGGTCTACAACGAAGGATAAGAAGTACGGCAAGAAGCGGCGTTTGATGCACCTCAATGAGAACACGACATTCGGTTGGTATCATCGAGAGATGCGGCGGCAAGGCCGAGACGTGATGTTCTCCTGGAATGCCGTCGTTCAGGCGGCCAAAAACGGCTACGGAGCCTACGAGCATAGAGAGCGTGTTGGCAAGTTTCGCCGACAGATTAGAGTGATCTCGATGCCGTTGAAGTTACTCGATCTCGAAGAAGCAACTAAAAGGGGCACTCTACATGAATGAATCCCCGTCACAAATACACCCCAATGTCACCATATAAATTATATCTACTAGTGACAGTGTGACAGTATATTTATGAAAGTACAGTATGAGAGAAGGAGGTGTAAGTACTTATGAGGACGACCCGGCTAGGGGGGGTTTATGCGTATTAAGAGCGTCACTGTCACAGAGCTGATTAGAGCAGTTAAGGATGGTGTGGGGAAGAAGCATCGGCCTCCAGTATGGAAGGCCGCGGTTGTGTATCTTCTAGAGAGAGATGGGTCTGCCTGTTCGCTCTGCCAAGATGCTCTGTATGTAGACGACATCAGCATTGATCATATAGTACCCAGAGGTTTGGGTGGAGAGGATGTCTTCGGCAATCTTCAATTGATGCACCGTCATTGTAACAGCCGCAAAGGGTTGGCTCTGCGAGATAATCCAGGCCTTCGACGACTAAGCCCTAATGCTCTTGTTCTTGCTGGATTGATACCTGGCGGGCTCAATTCGCACAGCGCAGACTATAAGACGGCGTATCGAGAAGCAAGAGATATGTTTGAGACTATTTGGTGGCAATCCCGCCGGAAGTCTCTCGTCGGCGCAGGGAGGCCGTTCTCAATTCTCGAATGGGCTCGCATTCAGCAGGATGTGCTGGCAACAGCGTGGAGAATCCGGGTTCAGAAAGGAGAAAAAGCTGCGATGAAATATGTGCCAAGCAGGAAGGAGTATGGACTGGAATGAGAATAGGAAAAGTCTATCGGTTTGAAGCGGCCCACCATCTGCCGGGGCATAAGGGAAAGTGCGCGGCACCGCACGGGCACTCCTACAAGTTGGAGGTGGAGATATCGGCAGATGATCTCATCCCTACTGGCCCATCAGATGGTGGTATGGTCATGGACTTCGAGGAACTTGATAATCTGATAAAGCCTTTGCTTGAAGTCCTTGACCATAGTGATCTCAATGTCTCCGCTCGTACACACCTCCATATAGATCGAACGACTGCCGAATTCTTGTGTCTTGGGATAGGTCGGTGGTTTGATTCGGTCACGTTCTCGCGGCGTGTTAGAATCTCTCGTATCCGACTGTGGGAGACAGATCGCTGCTATGCGGAGTGGACGCCATGAGAATCTACCTCGCTGCACGATACCCGCGTCGGAGCGAGATGCTGGGCTACGCGATGCAGCTAGAGGAGCTGGGCCATACCGTCACGGCTCGATGGATCAAGGGCTCTCATTTGATTTCAGACGACGAACTCAACAGCGGCGAGACGTATCGAATGCTCGGCGAGCGCTACGCGCTCGAAGACCTGGCTGATGTCGGTTCAGCAGACATCTTGATCTGTTTCACCGACGAACCACGCACAGCAGTATCGTCGAGCCGTGGGGGGCGCCATGTCGAGCTTGGCGTGGCGCTCATGGCTGGCAAAGGGGTCTGGCTCGTCGGGCCGATAGAGAACGCCTTTCACTGTTTGAGCAGCATCCGGCGGTTCGATTCGTGGGATGATGCACTCCGGGCACTTGAAGAGGAGCGAATCGAGTGGTCAAGATAGCTAATCCAAGAACGCTTACATCACTAGACGAGATCAGAGCAGCAAAGCCTGGGATGGTCTTCTACAGCGCAAGGACGTGTTGGTGGACGACCAATCCTGATGATTTTTGTTGCTCTCACGGCAATCCTATGAGCGTCTGTCCCGACGGAACGAGCCAGCTCCCCCTTGATCCTGCTGGCGCTCCCCTATTCCAAAGCGATGAGGTGGATTCGTTCTTGCAAGATGCAGAGAGTCATCCAGAACACTATGGTCGCCACGGGCTTGAGGCATTCATTCTGGCGTATCATGGCAACATCGTCTCGGAAGACGGATTGCCGAGGTGCGCTGTCGGCTGGGATTCGTACAACAAGCTGCTCGATGAGGAGGCTGCACTTGGCGATACTAGCGATCCAATGTCAGATCAAGACGAAGCACCCGCATCACGAATGGAGGAATAGCGATGGTACTACTTGCTGGTGCGCGGGCGTCGATGTTACGAAGCTCATCATCAAACGGCGAGTGGCTTACGAGGCGATGTACTTGTTGTGGTAGGGGCGTCGTCTGGCCTGCGCACTACAAGGTTCGCCCGAGATGCGATTACTGTCGCGCACGCTGCAATCTCTACGTCCACAAGGAGGAACCGTCGTGGCCGATTGGTACATCAACCTCTCCTACGAAGAGTACAAGGAGATAGAGCGGCAGTGTCGAGCATTCCAAGAGACGGAGCATGGTAAAGGTACAGACTACTACCACAAGAGCTTTCGCCTCGCCGTCGCTGGGGTGGTGTATGAGTTTCATGGGCCAAACGTGAAAGCGCGCCAAGTTGAGGAGTTGTCGTCTCGACAACAAGCCGTGTTGCGGACACCACCACCGCCTCCAACCCCGCCGCCAGAGGAAAGTCCGAGCGTACCTTTATGATTGAGATTAGCGAAATCTACCGCGCTCCACAAGGTGAAGGACCTAATCTTGGTAGACCGTCGCTGTTCGTTCGCACACGGCGATGTACCCTCCACTGCTCCTGGTGCGATAGCAAGTTCACCTGGAAGCACGACGACCCAGACTTCGAGATGTATGAGGTCTACTCGCCTCTTCAACTGGCCGAAGCGATGTGCAAGCAGAACTTCTATCCCAACACGCCCCATGCGGTCGTCCTGACAGGCGGCGAGCCGCTGATCTGGCAGCGGGAGCTTCCTGAAGCGATCAGGCTGTATCGCCAAGTCAACCTCGTGCCGGTCGAAGTCGAAACGTCCGGCACCATTGTCCCGAACGACGAGCTGCTGCGGTTGTGCAGCTTCAACATCTCGCACAAGTTTGCGGCATCGAACCCAGATGTGTGCCGCGAGTTCCGTTTGAGTGAGGAGACAGTACGGCGGGTTGTCTCTGCTGGCCTACCACATTTCGACAACGTGTGCTTCAAGCCCGTTGTGCAGCCTGACGATGAGTACGAGCTAAGCGAGTATCTTCGTTGGCTCTACCAAATTGCGGGGGCCTTGGGCATCACCTGGCAGCGCCTGCGGCAGCGCATCTACTTGATGCCCGAAGCGACGACTGCGGCGCGTTTGATTGAAGCACAACGGTTCGTGATCGAGTTGGCGGGCAGGCTCGGCGTCTGCTGCACGACGAGGATGCATATACTTGCATACGGGAGCGAAAGGAGACGATGATGGACGTGTCGCTTGCTGAAGTTCAGGGCCTTGTGAATAGATGCATCGAGCAACTCAATCCGCTGCCATCTACGATGTCGCTTGTTGGGATTCCTCGTGGCGGCATTACTGTGGCGGCGCTGCTGTCCGCTGCGATGCCGAGCGTCCCTGTGAGAATCTTCTCTAGTGCCGAGCGTGGCTCGCTGTTTCCGATATCTCCGCCTGCATACCTCGTTGACGATGTGGTTGCTACGGGAGAGACGATACAAAGAGCGCTTGTAGGGCACGATGGAGAATACAGAGGCATTATTGTCCTCGTTGACAAGCGCAAGATCGCGCCGGAGACGATTCATGGACTTCAAACCGATCAGTGGGTGACGTTTCCGTGGGAACGCTCTGAGCCATCCGGCCCCGAAGATGCCGTGCGCCGACTGATCGAGTGGGCAGGAGACGACCCGGCCCGACCAGGTTTGCTCGACACGCCTCGCCGCGTCCTAAGATTCCTGGAAGAGATACGGGAGCAGGGTAAAGAAGAGGTCTCGCCAACCACGTTCGAGTCAGAGGTCGAGGACTTGATCGTCACTGCAGGCATCCCGTTCGCGTCGCTCTGCGAGCACCACATGCTCCCCTATTGGGGCGAGGCGTCGGTTGGCTACGTTCCGCATGGCAAGCTGCTCGGCTTATCGAAGGCCGCGCGCGCTGTGTACACTTGCGCTGCGGGCTTGACCGTCCAGGAGCATTTGACGCATCGCGTCGCGCAGTACATTACCGAATGGACGGGCTCGCAAGATGTGGCCGTAGTGACGACGGCTGTTCATTCGTGCATGACGGTACGTGGAGCGCGAGCGATTGGCGCTCGCACGTCTGCATCGGCCATGTATGGCCGCTTCCGAGAGTCACCAGCCATACGGGCAGAATTCTTTGCTGTTGTAGAAGGAGCAAAGCAATGGTCGTGATGATGAAGCCTCCCGTTCTCGACGCCTATGTCTACAACGACTACTGTGCAGCCGAAGGGCATTGTGAGATGTACTCGTGCCCGGTCGAGTGCATCCGCATCGTCGGTGTACCTATCTGTTTGGGCTGTTTGTTGAAAGCCATTCCGGATAGGAAGGACTGCTGCCACGAAGACTGAGTTTGTGGGGGTATACTTCGTTGGAGGTTGGTATGCTACCAAAACATCTCAAAAGCGGTCGTAGACTTGTAGCAACGGCGGCTGGTGGTCGTGTAGGCTTGTACCGTGGCGATGAAGATGACTTCGTGCTCAGACTGCCAAGCGGCAAGTTTAAGCGGGGCATCGTCGGCTCGCAGGGTTACCCCATCGCGCCGGACGGGCACTGGGCGTGGCTCAAGGCGAAGAAGCGGCGGAAGCGAGAGAGGCTAGAAGCGAAGCAACGGCGACGGGGAGTAGAGCGTGGTCAGCAGGTCGATAGACAAGTTGAGATGCCTCCGTCATCTACGAATTTCTGTGTGGACTGCGAGCGAGATGTCCGCGAGCGCAAGCACTACCACACGGTCGTCAGCGAGCGCGGCTACGGTGCCGACTCGATCTGCTGTCGATGTGCGCGCCAGCGTCGCGGGCTGCGGTGTTTCGTCCATGAGCGAGCGGCGCAAGCGAAGCGTCGTAGGAGGAAAGGCTTATGATAACATCAATCGTTTTACTTTCTGGAGGTTTGGATTCGGCAGTGCTGCTTGCCAAGGCGTTGCGCGAAAGCCCGCTAGATCGCTACGTCTGTCTTGTCTTTTCCTACGGACAGAGGCACCTTTGGGAGACTGAGCAGGCTGCTTTGTTGGCTAAGCACTACGGGTGCGATCATCACCTACTAGAACTTAGCTCTGCCATGTTTGGCGAAGTAGGAATTATGAAGTCAGCACCGCCGCCACGACAGTACGAGGATGAGGTAGAAGCAGTTCAAGATGATCACCTCAGTGCTATTGTACCGTTCAGGAATGGCATCTTCATCAGTGTCGCCGCTGCGCTCGCTTCCAGACTTGGGGCCCAGGAGGTGCTGATCGGTACACACATACAGTCGTGGCGCGATGGAGCGTTTCCCGATTGCAAGCCGGAGTTCTGCGGAGCTATGGGGGCTGCAACGTGGCTTGGTGTAGGCATCAAGCTGCTGGCACCCCTTCAATGGATGACGAAGAGCGATATTGTGAAACTGGGCGCATCACTTAATGTGCCCTTTCGTCTGACGCGTTCATGTTTCTTTGGAGAGACTCCCTGTGGGAAGTGTTTGGAGTGTATCGCTCGCGCTAGAGCATTTGCGGACGCCAGCGTCATAGACCCCGTGCGGAGAGAGGCTAGATGAGCTTCATCTTGACCGTTGTGACTTCATTTGCTATAAGTGTTCTTGTCGTCGCAGGCTACCATAAGCTCGTCTGGCGAGACCCCGACGTGCCGGACGACGATGGGTGGGCGTAGAAATGAGATCGCCAGTTCAAAAGAACCGGCGATCTCGCTAGTGCTGGTCAGGATCGACTTACCGGGGTTTTGTTTTCTTCTTGGCGACTTTGGCGGCACGCCTCGTCTGCCGAAGCTGCCAAATCGTCGGCGTCGATCTCTCGAATTCTTCTCCCTCGTGGGCTTTGATCACCCGCTTGACAGATCGCCGCGTCGGGAACAGTTTCGCTGTCGCCTTGTTGCGAGAGAACGTGTGGAAGAGTTCGTTGATCGTTGCGCCCTCACTACCCGCGCCCTTCAGCGCAGCAACGACATGCGGAATGCGCTCTTCGATTGGCACTGGGTCGTTACGGTCTGACGACCGCCGATTCTTCTTGGCGGGCTTCTTGCTGACTTTCTTCGTCTTCTTAGCGGGGGCTTTCTTTGGTTTGGCTACGGGCCGTGGGTTGCGAGCCTGGCGGCGGGGTGGCTTTTCGTCCTCTTCGTCGATGTCCTCTTCGTCGATGTCCTCTTCGTCGATGTCCTCTTCGTCGATGTCCTCTTCTTCGTCAAGCTCGTCGTCTGCTTCTGCCTTGTTCTTTCGGCGTGCCATTCTGGTTCCTCCTTTTGCTCTCGTTACGCCTGCTTCTCTCGCCACTACTACGAGTTCGTGCGCGAGTTCAGCAGCACCGTCTACATACTCATCGACGCCCACGAGGAAGTTGGCTATCGCTCGCAGTGAGTATGGATTGTTCCCTTCTGAATCGGCACCACCTCTTTCTAGAATGTCCAGCAATTGCTGGCGGCTTGATGTTGATAGCGATTGTAACTGCTCCAGGATCTCGGCGAATGTCCCTAATGTCAATGCCATTTTGCCCATGCTCCTAGTGTAGCACTTTTGCTAGGCTGGGGCAAGCAGGACGGCAAGCTCGTCGGCCATCTGCTCCGGGGTCGTTCGATGCTCCCCCGCCGCCGTACGGATGGCGTCGAATAGCACCAGCGAGCCCGCGTCTCGAATCTTGTACTCAGCCGTTAGTTTTTCATGGGCTTCTTTGGCGATGGCTGGGTACTGGACTGCGAATGCCAAGCCAATGCAGACGCCCGCTGCCAGTACCGTCGTGGTATCCTCGTCCTCTACATAGCCCGCAAGCCAATCTTGGAGTTGGTCAGACAGGTCACTCATTCGGAGTACCCAGCCAGCCGGTGCGCGAGTGGTTTGTTCATGAGCACCCACGTCCTCGGACGCTGCTCACCGCGTTCTTGGTGCGGCGAGCGCATGGTCACAACGATAGCGCCTCCCCGATGCTCGATGCCGGATGGCCCAGTTTCGTCTGCCGTAGTGAATGTGATGAATTCATTTCGTGAGTAGCAGAGCGCCGCCGCCTCGAACGGCCCGTTATCGACGACGCAGATGATCGCCAGATCGTCCGGCACGTCCTCGAACGCTTCCGGTCGGCCTGGCAAGATGATCGCACCGTGCATGTTC
>Ga0209521_10000735_pt1 | contig 25937 bp, 28 predicted proteins | sample Rifsed19ft4_FD_184016 | JGI IMG/M metagenome (GOLD analysis project Ga0209521, IMG submission 184016) | Soil microbial communities from Rifle, Colorado, USA - sediment 19ft 4 (version 2) | ecosystem: Environmental > Terrestrial > Deep subsurface > Rock core/Sediment | place: Rifle, Colorado...
GGGTGTAGCGCAAAACTCTCGGTGACTTTTGCTCTTGGGCAAAAAGCGGATGGTGTGTACATACGATTTCAGTGGTAATTGCCGTGCCATACGCCTCTGTAAACCAGAAATCTTTGAATACAGAGGTTTTTCGCCAAGAATCACGGCAAATTCGAGAGATCGAGAATTGTCGTTACCACAGTTTGCCCTTTTTGTACTTTTTCTACCGAGACTTTTGCGTTATACCCGGGTAAAGGGTGTTACAATGCAGACGGGCAGGATAATACTACCTCCCTGATGAGAGTGAGTTATGGCTTCAAATGCAGACCGCATCCTTCTCGTTGAGAACGATCCGGAGATTAGTGACTTAATTGCCCGCCAGGCCCTCAAATCCGTGGGGTTTCAGGTTGATGTTGTTGCTGATGCCTCCACTGCCATCAGACAATCGTTTGAGAATCCTCCAGACCTGATCATCGCTGACTTGAATCTACCAGGCTTGAGCGCAAAAGACCTGCTCGTTGCCCTTACTTCACAGGGAGTGAACACGCCGTTGCTTGTCATCGCTGGCAAAGGGCAGGAGCAGGATATTATTCAGGCCTTCCGTCTCGGTGCCGCGGATTATCTCCTGTGGCCGGCGCGCGATGCCGAAGTGGTGTCAGTGGTGGAGCGCGGCCTCCAGCGTGTGCATGACGTGCGCGACCGCCAGCGGCTTGACCTCCAATTGAGTGAAACAAATGAGGAACTCCAGCGCAAGGTGCGCGAACTGACTGCCATCATAAACATTGGCAAGGCAGTCATCTCGATCACAGACCAGCGCTTTTTATTCCAAAAAATCGTGGATGGCGCCGCGCAGGTGGCCAATGCAAATATTGTATGGCTGCTCGTCCGCGATGAAGAAAGCAAGACTTTTCTGCTTATAGCACAGCGCGGCCTTCCTGATACATGGGCAAGGAAAATGAACATGCCTCTGGATGACGGTGTCAGCGGGTTGGTGGCTCTCTCTGGCGAAACGCTGTCCATCTCAGGTGAACCGCTGCTCAAGTTCAGGGTCGCCAATTTGGGGAAGTCCGTCTGCGCGGTCCCAATCAAGGTCCAAAAAGAGGTCATCGGCATGCTGATTGTTGTCCGTAAAGAGTCGCGCCCATTTGAAAAGATCGAGCAGACTTTGCTCGAAGCAGTATCCGATTACGCTTCCATTTCGCTTGTAAATGCCAGGTTGTTCCGTGCTTTGAAGGATTCTGTCGATTCATCCAGACAAGGGGAGAGACGACAGAATGCCCTGCTTGAAGCGATCCGTACGTCCATCAACGAGGAGCTGCAGTCTGCGCTCTATCCGATTGATTTGCTGCTGACCGAGAAACCGGGTCAGCTTTCCGAGTCGCAGCGACAGGCTCTGCAAACCTCCCGCGCCTCGCTGCTGCGTTTGGCGCGGGCCGCTGAGAAGACCACGCCGCCAATTCCGATTAGACTCAAAAAGAAGTAAAATTCTCGCGTTCTATGGCGAAACCTGATCTCATCCTGATCGCGCTGGAGGAATCTTCCATTTTGATGTTGATGGAGCGCGTATTGCGTGTCAAATACGAGATCGCGATCGCCAAAGATACACAGGCCCTCGGACGATTATTGCAGGAGTCCAATCCCGCGCTTTTGCTCATGGGAGAAAGGTTTGATGGGCACGAGGGAGTAAGGGTTGCAAAGGAATTAATTGATCGTTTCCCTACCTTGCCCATACTGATCTATAGTGAGAAGGCAAAGCCCGAATTGATTAAAGGTATTTTGGGTCTCGGGTTGAGTGGATATATTTCTCCCCCGCTCAGTACCGAAGATGTTGTGGATGCTGTGGAAAACAGTCTCAGGAACGCGCATCGCGTCGGTGACTGGCTCCGCAGGGAAGTCAAGCGTACGACTGCGTCACTGAAGAAGCGTGCGCAAATTTCTGAGGCCGAGCGTTCGCGGTTGGAATTGGTATTCAATAATATTCACGACAGCGTCATGATCCTGGATGAAGAAAAGAATATTCTTCTTTTGAATCCTGCCATGTGCCGTACCTTCGGCTTGGATGCAAAGACCGCCATCGGCAAACCGGTACTCGATGTCCTTACACATCCTGACTTGCTCGCGCTAGTCACGCGCACGGAAACACAGGATCCGCTCAATTATCATGAGGTCAGCTTTCCTGATGGCCGGGTAGGAAATGCACAACTTACGGCGATATACGAGGTGGGCTTTGCAATCACGATGCAGGATATAACCTATCTGAAAGAAATGGACCGGATCAGAAGCGAATTTGTCCATACCGTCTCACATGATCTGCGCTCGCCTCTCACATCGGTGATGGGCTATTCAGAGTTAGTGGAGCGGGTTGGCCCTCTCAACGAGAATCAGCGTGATTTCCTGAACCGTATTCGGGACGGCATTCAACATATCACCAGCCTGGTCAACGACTTGCTTGACCTGGGCAATGTTGAAGCAGGTTTTGATACCCAGCGTCAATTTGTGCAGTTGGAAGGTATTCTGCGTTACACGCTCGATATGTTGCAGGGACAAATCAAGTCCAAGCGCCTCAAGGTGCACACGGACATTGCCCGGTCGTTACCGGCATTGCGTGCAAACCCTATTCGGCTTCGACAGGTTCTCGATAATGTCGTCGGGAATGCGATTAAATATTCAAATGCCAATGGCGAAGTAAAGATCGCCATTCATGCCGAGGGTGACCAGGTGATCCTGCAGGTCACAGATGAAGGACTTGGAATTCCTCCCACTGACCAGCAGTACATTTTCGATAAATTCTACCGTGGGAGCAATACCTCTCCTGAAATTGAAGGATCAGGGCTGGGGCTTGCGATTGTGAAAAGCATCGTGGAAAACCATCAAGGACGCATCTGGGTGGAATCCGCTGTAGGGAAAGGCAGTTCATTCTTTATCGTTCTGCCTGTGCTTTCAGAACCTACTCACGCGCGAAAGAAATAGATACTCAATCCAAGTGCACTTAAAAATGCCTCCGCCGACCGTATTAGGTATCGGCGGAGGCTTTCGCCAAAGGAGGAGACAGTGAGGAGCATTTGGAGGTGTCTTTGTTCCGTCTCCACACTCATCATATCCCACGCCTCAAATTTCAGCCATCGTAGAATGTAACGGATCGCATGTGACAATCTTCACGATGCACCATTGACCTGTAAGAGGAACTCGCGAATCTGTTCAATGGCATGTTCAGGGTTTTGATACTCTCTGACAATCAAATTTGGGTCAGGGTTTCCTCTGATCATCTTGGATAGCTTGCGCCCCTCCTGATGCAAAGCCAGCACAGGCTTTCCCAGGCCCAGCGCAAAACCAATCTCATATCCCACGCCGTGCGAGGGTGCACTCGCTTCTGCGATCAAAACATCACTCGCACGGATCCAGCTTACGTCGCGCGCATATACCTCGTGCGGATCAATCACCGCCTCAAGCGCCATTACGCCTGGTTCCGCCAGATGAGCGGTCGGCACTTCATGGCCATCTCCCGTCAACACCTTGACAATCGACTGATAAATCGTTTCAAATTCACGGCCTCCCGTGATCGAGCAGGCAAAATAAATATTCACTTGTGTGGCAATTTCGAAAGGATGGAATTCTTCTGTCGTTTCTGCGGGACAGGTTGCGGATCGGTCCCCGTTCGCATGCTCTCCAGTTCAGAACTGAAGCGCAACCAATCATTTACCAGGATTACGAGATGCGGCGTCTTGTCTTTAAAAAAAAACCTCGAAAGAAATAAGCGCAGTATATGAGGTGAAATTGGATAACCGTTCAGGTCGATCACCATGGCCGTCTTATTGGCCAGCGGCGAAAAAATATCCTGCATCCAGCCCGAAAGACTCTTGGGGGGGAAGAGATAACGCATCTCGGTTGTCGTCGTTTTTTGGAAGCGCCTGTACGAAATATTGATTCGCATGAAAGGCGTGACAAGTTTCAAGTGGCCGGGCAGAGGTTGTACGTATGCAATTTGCTTGATGACCAAAAAGAAAAAACCGACCAGGATTGCCAGCACGCCAATACCGCTCAGCACCTGCCAGCGCCACGGCAGGAATTGGCTCATTGGGTCAATATATTCACTGTAAGCCAGCGCGAACATCCCAAGCCCCATGGCGATCAAGGCGGGCCACCAGCGGTTAAGCATATGCCGGTAAACGATCAGTGGATATTTGTGCCCGGCGCGCGCCATGGATTAATCATCCTCATTGTTCAACTGGATGGGTAATCCGCCTCTTTCCTCGACCTCAGCCTCCCCGCCGTTCAATTGACTGCTCAACTGCCTGATCGCCTGTGTAAGATGTTCCCCGCGCAGGCTGAATGTCACATCGCCGCGTGTCTTTTCGATGATGCCGCGCGCAAGGTCGGTTTGACGACGCAACCCGTTCGTGATCGCATCGGGATAATCCATGGTCACCAGCACCGAATAGATCTCATCCATGCAACTGAGCAGGCGCTCGGCTTCCTGCGAATAACCGTGCCGAAGGATATCCAGAGTCCTCCTGCGCAGTTCGCCCACTACCTCTGCCAATCCGTTGAGATAGGTTGCATCTTCCACGCTCAGCTCTCCCGGAGTCTGAAGCGGATGGTTCTGGATCAACGCGCATGTGACGTTCGCCTCCACGAATTCCTTAAGGGCATCCTGTGTGTATCCCGCATAATAAAGGTCGGGATAATTTACAAGGTCGCTGCGCAACCTGTCTGCCAGACCGCGGGCCTCGGTCAAATGTGCTTCCATTGCCTCCTTGTCGTCCCTGTGGACCGCGCGTATGGCCAGCGAGCAGGCACGCGTAAGTTGGCGTGCCCGCGCGAGCGCCTGCTCTCGCATTGTGGTGCGAATGTCGAATATCTGGCGGATCTGGTCTGCAATTTTTTCAAGTTTATGCATGATGCCTATACTTTCAATGAGCTCGCTGTTCAATGGGAATTAAGACCGGACAAAGATAAAACGCTGCCTTGGCTCTTTTCCTGGAAAAAGAGAGTTATTCTTTTGGCGGTTCTGGTGGCTCTGGCGGCTCGAATCGACGGAAGAGATTCTCTGCAAGCGAACTATTGCTGGGCAGTTTGATCTCACCGAAGGCGGCTTCGTAACGGGCAAGGTTTTCATTGAGGGCGCGCAGGAGGAGCTTGGCGCTGAGCGGGGTCATCACCAGGCGCGCACTTATGTTCGCTGTCGTTTCACCGGGCAGGATATGGGCAAAGTCAATAATCACCTCTGCATAGGAATGCCAGATGCGCGCCAGGTTTGTGTAGGTGGGCTGCATTCCCTCAGGGATGTTTATCTTTGGTCCGGCAGGTTGTTGAGGGGTGGTCATAATTCTTCATCCCCTCTCCTTTTGGGAGAGGGGTAGGGATGCGGGTTAGAAGGGAATATCGTCCTCGGCCGGGATCTCGGCGCCTTCCATGCCGCCAGCCATAGGCATGTCACCCCCGCTTTCGCCGCGCGAAGATAAGAAGCGAACGGTACCAGCCGTCACTTCGAAAGAGGCGCCGGCGGAACCATCCTGTTTGGTCCAGATACGCGGCCCGCCTGTGCCCTTATCGGGCGTCAGGCGTCCCTCGATCAAAACCTTTGAGCCTTTCTTGAGATACTGGTTGCAGACCTCTGCCTGTTTGCCCCAGGTGGTGATGCGGAACCAGATGGTCTCTTTGACCTGTTCGCCATTCCCTGTGGTGTACTGGCGATTGGTGGCAACAGAAAAGGATGTAACTGCCTGCCCGGATGGCGTGTAGCGCATTTCAGGGTCTTTGCCTACGTTGCCGACGATGATGATGGTGTGATACATGGGAATCTCTCCTTTAGTTGAGGTACCCGCCGATCTGCAGCGGGGAAAAATAAGATAAACTGTATTGTACCCGTACTTTGGCGATTTGTTAACCATCCAACACCATCCAACACGAAAATCAACATCCTGTCTCGCTTGTAAGAGATGAATTCATCTCGTCGTCTTTAATTCAAGTTTTACTAATAGTTTTGATTTGCCGCAGGAGAGAAATCATGAAACTTACAGTTAAGCACTACGGGATTATTCTGGCCACTCTCGCGACCGCCCTTCTTCATCTTTCTTTGCTCCCGGATATTGGCTTCACGTTGAACGGTTTGGGGTATATTGGTTTGCTCGGGGCATATTTCCTGCCGATACCGTTTTTTCAACAGAGGCATAGACTGGTCTGGTGGGCTTTGGTCGGTTACACCCTGCTTACCATCATTCTATGGATCATCCTGGGCAATAAACAGTTTGTACCGGGTACGTCAAGCGCAATTGGTTACTACGCCAAAACCGCTGAAGTCATCTTACTGGCATTTCTTTGGTCAGATAAACCATAATCGGTTTCCAATTGTTGGTCAACACAGACCAATAATGGAAACATGACCATTATCTATCACGCGGGGACGACTGAAGATTCCCATTCAAGTATTTCCATCGTAAAGCCGAAATGGTGGAAGTGAAAACCGATCTCAGGATCGAGTCAATACAGCTTGAACTTCACATCCAAGCCGTCAATCGAATCGACAGGGAACTCATCAACCATACGCGTGAGGCCTTGCATCGGTGGATCATAACCGGTCGGGATGGATTTATTTATAAACGCAAAGGGGAAATCGTTGGTTATGGCCATGTCGGCTCAAGCAGTGGGCCATTCGCCGTGTTGGATGAAAACGATTTTCCAGCAGTGTTAGCTCATGCCGAAAGCCTGATGGCGCAGAGAGCAGCTGATTTTGGCGCGGAAACGCCGCTGATTAATACAAAGGCAGTCCAGTATTTTGTCGAGCGCAAATATCAGATCGACTCCTTCTCAGCGATCTTCATGAGCAATGTGCGGTTCGGAAAGTTTGAGAATTATATGTGCTTTAGCCCTGAATTCTTTATGTAAGCATCATCCTTGTGGCTGTTTGCCCGGTTCCAGCCGCGAGCTTGTTTGCTGTTGTTGATCACCCATAACCGCTCTTTCTGCTTCGGAAAGGGCGGTATTCTTCCAGTTGGATATTTGTCCATCGGCAGTGTTACAATGTTATGACCCCCGGAGACATTCCCGTAACGTATCCTTTTTAGAATGTGAGGTGCACCGAGTTCCCAAACGGAGGCCATATGAAACCAAATAAACTCCTGCTGTTTCCTGTGCTGTTGCTTCTCACCGCCTGTGGCAGGTTTGAGGTCAGCATTGAACAAATGCCAACTCTGTTGGCGACAGTAACCCCTCAAATTTCTACGAATACTGCAACGGCTGTCATATCCTCAACTGAGCAAGTGAATCCGACGGCAACGCTCGTGATTCCTTCGGTAACGAACACATTCCCTCCGCCGACGCCTGTACTCCCAACTGTGACGGCAGTTCCTCCAACTCCTACAGCGGCCCAGCAAACGGTCAAGGTATTTCTAATCGCGCTGGAAGATAACGGTCAATCGGGAACGCTGGTTGGCTGTGGTGACAGCGCAATCCCTGTGACAGTGACTATCCCACGAACGCAGGGTGTATTAAGAGCGGCGCTGGAAAAACTGCTCTCCATCAAACAGCAATCCTACGGTGAATCGGGGTTGTACAATGCACTGTATCAGTCGGACCTTCAACTAAAAAGCGTTACAATCGATCAAGGCAAGGCAATCATCCATCTCACCGGAACGTTGATGCTGGGCGGCGTGTGTGACAATCCACGCGTTAAAGCGCAGATTGAACAAACCGCGCTCCAATTCTCCACGGTCAGCGATGTTGCTGTTTTCATCAACGATACGCCGCTCGAAGAGGTTTTGTCGCAAAAATAGAATTGCCGGTCAGTTGGCTCGCAGGAAGGAAACAAGATGGATGCTGCGTAACCCTTCTGGAGTCTTGTTCGGTTATGGTGCCAACGCCAACCAGGCTTTCTATGTGGATCTCAGAACTGAAAATCTGCCGTATGGCGAGGTCACGGGAAACATTTGCTACCCAAGCGAGTTCAACCCGCCCATGACACTTTACTTTGAAGTGAAAGGCACGAATCAGGTCATTCAGTTCTCGATCCCTGAGAACACACCAACCTACAAAGTCCTGCTACCCAATGGAAGGTACTATGCATATGCCTGGGCGCCGGGGTATAACCTGGAGGGCGCATATGTTCACCCGGAACGTGTCATGAAGTCCTTCATCGTCAAAGGCGGTGAGACCACCTCTGGCATCAACATCTGCGACCGGGATGCATATCCACATGCTCGCGGGGAATAAATCAAAGGGCGACCTGAATGGGTCGCCCTTTGATTCTATTATTGCAAAACGCCTAGGTTTCGCAAGTGTAAAGAATAGTTTCCATCTCTTGAGGCGTCAACCCGCCGTGGTGCCCGTAATATTTCTGCTCGAACTTATCCTTCTCATACCACCACACCGACTCGTAGCGATATGAGAGGATCACCAGGTTTCCCACACGTTCCCGAAAACGGGACGATATTTCTGTGCCGAAATATCCGTCCGCGATCAGGGATTCTGTTCTTAAGACATCGGCTTTTCCTTCCAGCCGCGTTGCGAGAAAGGATTGCGCTTCATCAAGCAAATCATCTTTGATATAAAGGAACATATCACGCGCTGATCCCGCAGGGACAAGCAGCTGTCCTTTGAGATTTGTTTTCAGGAAACGCTCGAGGCCTGCAAAGCGCGGGTTGGTGTTTAAATAGGTTGTGGTCTGAGGATCCACTTCAGAGGCGCCATGATCGGCCGTCATTAGAAACAAGATCTTCTTCCCATTGAAGATACGGTCAAAATAATGCTCCAGGATGAGCAGGAAGGTTTCGATCTCCGCCTCAGTTTGCGGAGCGTTGGGTCCGTACTCATGGCAGAGCGTGTCAACTTTGTCAAAGTAGAGATGGATATAAGCGGGCCCTGTCTTTTTCTCCAATAACAAGCCCAGGTTGATCAAAGCTTCGGAGAGAGTTTTGAATGAACGCAACTCTGCGCCTGCCATTACTACATTGGAGTAGGTGGAGGGTGTATACTCCCGTAGCCCAAAAACATACGGGTCTACACCCATTTTTTTCAAATCAGGATAAAACTTTCCTTTTGGATACAAAGCCGCTGGCTCGATCCCCGTCGGTTTCAAAGTGTCACGATCCTTGGTGCCTGCGTAGGAAAATAATAATGGCGCAATGATCTGGTCCACAAGTGGTTCATAGTAATACCATTCATACACGCCGCTCTGCCCGACAGGCAAACCGGTATGGATGGTCGTCACATGCGCGGCAGTTGTGGATGGAAATTGCGATATCAGTTTTTCGATCCTGCCGTGTTTCGCCATCCGCTTAACGAACGCTGCGTCCTGAAAGCGCTCGAAGAAACGCCAGCCGAAAGCATCCACCAAAAACAATACCACAGCATCATATTTGCCCGACGCAAACGCATCTTTAACACGATTCGGAATCCCTGCGAATCCACCTAAATCATACCGGGGCTTGATGAATTGTTCATTCATTTTTCACCGAAACTGATCACTGTTCACCACTCATGAGTCTCGCGGCTCTTCTTCCAATCTCCACGGCAAAATTCGTGCCGCGGTCCCACGGATAGACCTGACTCATCGAAGCGAAATAGAGACCTTCAATGGGTGTCTGGATCGCGGGGATATTCTTCGAATGGTTCACCAGCGGTACGGGCTGGGCATAATTTGTTTTGAACACCCAAACCTTGTTTATCCAATCCCGTTCAAACGCGGGGTTGAATTTTTTAAATGCGGGTGTAAAGCGTTCCAGCAACGCCTCATCGCTCATCGAAAAATATTCGTGTCCAACTTGCAGGTAATCGCCGGCATACACAATATGGTCACCGCCAAAATGTTCCTTTGAAACAAAATTCGTGTGTTCCACCAATGCCAGCATCGGATAGCCTGCCTCCTTCGGCAGGTTGAACCAGTAATAGCCGTCCCTTGATAACTGGTGCCTGAGCGACAACACCATTACCACCGCGCCCATGGACTTCAACTCAAGCAGGCCCTTCAGATAATTTTCTGGAAGATCCGGACTCAACTTCGCCATTAGATTGGGGGCTGTGGTGACCAGCACTTTATCGAACGATTCGGACTCATCCTCCCTTCCTACCGACAACCCATCCTGCCCCCGTTTGATTGACCCAACCTTCACCCCAAGCTGGATCTCAACCCCCATCTTGCGCAGTTTCTCGGCGAACAAATCAGCAAACTTTTGAAAGCCGCCTTCGAATGTTCCCAACCTTGTTGTGCGAGCCTTGATGCGTGCCCACATCCATGCCATGTTGACTTGATCGTAGTATGGACCGAACTTCCCGACCAGCAACGGCTTCCACATCTTTTCATAGACTCGCTTCCCCGCGTACTTCTGCATCCATTCATCCGCGCTGTATTTTTCCAATGTTTTCCAGTTATTCGTAAAACGGAGGTGGAGTCCGACGAAGCCGAATCTTATTTTATCGAGACCAAACCCAAGTCCGGGAAAGAGCGCCATTTTGAATATCGAGTCAAACGGGTAGAACCTGCCCTTGTCATACATCACGGTCAATGGACGTGGAAATATCACCTTGTCCTCCCATCCCAATTCCTTGATCAGGGCAAGCATATCCTTGTCCGACTGGAACCAGTGATGATAGAACTTCTCGACCGACCAGTCCCAATGCGGTTCTTTGAATCCGGAAGCCAATCCGCCAACATAATCGGCGGATTCGTAGATGGTTATTTCGTGCCCTGCTTTTTTTAAATCATATGCGGCGGCCATACCGCCAAACCCCGCTCCGATAATTGCGATTCTCATGAACTCTCCGGTTATTTAGGACAGCCACTCGCTGCGCGCAAGTGACTGTTGCCTTATTTGTTTTGATGTTTCGAGCGCTGCTCCACTGTTTCAGCAAGGACTTTGAGCTTGTCCCACCGTTGGCGAACGACATAGATCATAGCGAGTGTCTGCAGCCAGCGCCCATCGCAGTGGGGATTCTCCGCCAGCTGTTCGAAGACCTCCATCGCTTTATCGTCGGTGCGCCGTGTCCTGGCATATTCCGTCGCCAGCTGTTTCAGATAGGTTTCCCTTTGCATTTGCAGTCTGGCAGTCTGCGCGAGTTTCTGGCGCGTTTGTTTTACGCGCTCATAGACGCGCGTGATGGCTATTTCCAACTCGTCCACAGTAAACGGCTTAATCAAATATTCCTGCACGCCGATGGACATGGCCGTTCGCAGGGTAGTCGAATCTTTTTCTGTGGAGATGATGATGCAGCCTATGTCGGGGTAAATTTTGGCAATCTCCTTGTAGGCGGTCAACCCATCCATCTCCGGCATGTTGATGTCCAACAGGACGATATCCGGGTGTTGTTCCTTTGCCATTTCAACAGCCTGCAGACCATTGACGGCTATGGCAACCACCTCTACATTATCAATTGTAGCCAGCATCAGGCGGGCGTTGCGGCGCGTTTCCTGAATATCGTCTGCGATGAGCACCCTCAACCTCGTTTTTGTCGGTACGTCTTGCGTCATGATGTGTTCCTTCTGTGATGACCAATCGAGTTTTCTGCTCAGTGACTGTCAAGTATAACCCAGGCTGATTGGGATATTTATAACTTTTCCGTTTCCACCCGCAGCGAATCACTCCACTTGATCCCCTCACGTGCCAGGTAATACGCACCCAGTAACGTGATCGGCAGCCACAAGGCAACGTGCAGCACGAGCGTGTATCCCGCCGCGACGGAATGTTCCACGCCGTAGGCGGTAAGCACCGCGATGCCCGGCGCATCGAACGTGCCAATATAACCAGGCGCCGAGGGGATGGTCGTTGCCAGGTTGACAATGCCGTTCATCAGCATCAACGCGAAGAATGAAACGCTGAAATCGAAGGCGTGCATCACGAACCAGTATTTGCCCGTTTCAAGCAGCCAGATGATGACCGATGTAAAAAAGACCATCAATACATTGAAGGGTGAACGGAGCGAGGCCAGCCCATCGAGAAATTTATTCATCAGGCTGATGATGCGTTCATGCAATCTCTTTGGCGTGAGACGATCAATGAACCACAATCCGAATTTTTCCGTTACACGGGGGAACATGGCGGCAAGCAGAAAAACAGCGAGTGCGCCAAGGAACACTCCCGTACCAATCACTGCCACCTGCTGAATGTTGCCGACGAAGCCGGAACTGCCAGTCAACCTGGCGAGTTCCGGGAGATTGACGAATACAAATGCCAGCATCACAACGCCGTCAAAAATACGTTCCACAATGATCGTAGCCAGTGATGCTGAAATCGATACGCCTTCCTTGCGCTTGAGGATCACCGCACGCAGCGCTTCGCCTGCGCGCGCAGGATAGATGTTATTTCCCATATACCCAATGGCCGTGATGGGGAACATGGTCTTGGTGGGTATCTTCTTAATGGGACCGAGCAGATAATGCCATCTCCATGCCCGCACCCATACACCGACAAAATAAACGCCAATCCCGGGCACCAGCCAGATGTAATTTGCCTGTTTTACTGAGTCCCAGAACTCATCGAGACGCAGGCCGCGCAGCGCGAACCAGATAAAAACGATGCTGATGAGCACCCCAAGCCCGACTTGCCATTTTTTCATGTTGAGGATTTTATCATGCTGAAGTCCTGCAACCTCCCTCCAGTGCCTCGTATGCCTTTATGGAGGGAATATGTCCAATAAACCCTGGTGGCTTAACCTGTTCCTTAATACGCTGCTCATTGATATCATCAGCGCGGGGATCGTCCTGGCATGGTCGTGGATCGCTGCCGATTTCGGCGCCGTTTCTCTCAGCAACCGCTTCTTCATGTGTGGAATAACTGCCAATGTCATTGGCATGTTCAGCATCTACGGATACAAGAGCTATCTCGGCAATTTTTCCATGACCTATGCCCAATCCGTCAGCGAGATGAACATTGCGGAGCGGACCCATTTGATGGTGAAGGACCTGCATCAAGGATATGGTTTTTCCATCATGATGTTTTTGAGCGGCGGCCTGGCGATTTTGGTTTCTGTCCTGATTGCGTAATCCCTGCCTAATTGTGTCTATAGCCTGGATAGTCTGACCGGTCAAATGAGCGGGAGCCGGTTCTTGTTATAATCTTCCTGTGCAACTTAACCAGCCTGCGCCCGATTTTGAATTGAGCGATCTCCGCGGCATTCCTCATAGATTAAGTGATTATCGCGGGAAGATCGTCATTATCAACTTCTGGTCGGCTGAATGCCCGCATTCGGAGCGGACCGACCGTTTGACGATGGCGTGTCTGGTGCAATGGGGCAGGGATGTGGTGATGCTGCCCATTGCCGCGAATCGGAACGAATCCGTTCAAATGCTGGAAGAAGCTGCTAAAACGCGACGCCTGCCAACCGTCCTGATGGATGCGGAACGCGTTGTCGCGGACCTTTACGAAGCGCAGATGACACCACACGTTTTTATAGTTGATCGTGAGGGGATCCTCCGTTACCGCGGCGCGGTGGATGATGTCAAGTTCCGTCAAAGGAAAGCCACCCGCTTCTTTCTGGGAGAGGCGGTGGAAGCGCTGCTCGATGGGCGTTTACCTGAGTTGACAGAAATGCCTGCATACGGATGTACCATCGTGCGTGAAATTTGATAGAATCAAACCGTGCCCATTGAAACTTCTGCAAGAGTCGCCTTTCTCAAGAAGATCCATCTCTTCCACGGTTTGGATGACGATGAACTTCAGACTATCGCCGAGAAGCTCAGCGAGGCTTCTCATCCCGCGGGGGCTGTTGTTTTCGAACAGGATGGCAAAGCCGAGAGTTTCTATTTGATCCATGGCGGGAGTGTGAATATTACCCGCAGGCAGGATGGGAAGCAAACACAACTTGCGGTTTTTGTGAAAAGCGATTACTTCGGCGAACTGGCCCTGGTTTCGAATCGGCGACGTTCTGCGACCGCCACTGCTGTGGCGGATACTACTTTGCTCGTTCTTTCCCGGAAGGATTTTGAACAGCTTTACAAGCGTGATCCCAAACTTCGGTTGAATCTCGAGGTCGCTGTCCGCAGCCGTCAACTGGCGCAGAGATTGCGATTGAAATGGCTGAGATCTGATGAAGTCGTCTATTTCCTGGCGCGCAAGCATCCGATAGTTCTCTATCAAAAGCTGATCTGGCCCGTCCTTGCGCTGTTCGTGCCCCTCTTTTTCTTCTATGCCTGGTACTCTATCGTAAGTTTTGCAATCGTTGCGCTGGCAGCATGGGGTTCACTGATCGCAATTATCTTGTGGATAGCATGGCTTCGGATCGACTGGGGCAACGATTATTACATCGTCACCAACCAGCGCGTGGTATGGCTTGAAAAGGTGATAGGTATTTACGATAGCAGGCAGGAATCTCCCCTTGGCACGACCCTTTCTGTTGGGGTTGAAACGAGCCAGCTTGGGCGTATCCTTGATTATGGTGATGTCATCGTGCGTACGTGGGTTGGAAGGATTCCATTTAATAATGTGAGTCATCCCGAACAGGCTCAGCACATGATCGAAGAGCATTGGCATCGTACAGAAGAACAGGCAGTTGGGTTGGAAAAGGAAGCGATGAAGGATGCCATTCGCAGAAAACTTCAGCTTCCGCTTCCCCCTTCGGGCAAGCCGAAAGCTGATACAGATATTTCATCCTCTTCGGGAAAACCAGCCAAACCCAAGCCCAAGCAAGGGCGAGCTAACCTGTTGCGCGTGCTCGGTGCAAACACACTAAAACTTCGCTACGAAACTGGCAATAGTGTGTTCTACCGAAAGCATTGGTTTGTGCTGATCCAACAGGCATGGATGCCATTGGCTGGTATTATTGGGGTGATCGTATTGTTTTTCTGGCGGTTAATTAGGCTGGCCCAGTTGCCGGAGGAGGCTTTTGTCCAAATCATAGATGGGAAGCTGGTCTTTGACGCATATTCGCTCGCTTTTCTGATCGCCCTGGTTCCCTTTCTGGGATGGCTGATCTATGAAGTGATGGATTGGAGCAATGACCAATTCCAGATCACGCCTGAACAAATCGTTGACCTTGACAAAAAGCCTTTCGGCACACAAACACGTAACGCCGCGCAACTGGAGAGCATCCTGGGGACTGAATATAGGCGTATCGGCATTTTGGGTGAAATTTTCAACTATGGTACCGTATACATTACAGTGGGTGGTTCCAAGCTTGCATTCGAAGATGTCATCGATCCTGCCAGCGTCCAATCGGATATTGACCGCCGCCGCGAGGCACGCAAAGCGAAACAGGAGGAAGGCAAAGCTGCCGCTGAACGCGAACGCATGGCGGAATGGCTGGTAACATATCACAAAAACGCGGAAGAGTTTAGAGAAGAAGAAAAGAGAAACCTGAAATCAGAGTAAAATCGGGAATTCTTAGAATCAAGAAATGTCATCCTGGGCCGCAGTCCTGAGCGAAGCGAAGGAGCAGCGAAGGATCTCCAGCCCCAGGAGCGAGACTCTTCGCGGAGTTTATCCTGAGCGAAGCCGAAGGGCTCAGAGTGACGCAAAGATATTACCAAAGGTAAATGAATAAAATGGCTCTCCGTCAGATTGTTACCCTCCCTGAACCTGTATTACGCCGCAAGGCTCATACAGTAACGAAATTCGATAAGAATCTCCAAACCCTGATAGACGACATGATCGAAACCATGCGCGCAGCGCCCGGGGTCGGTCTGGCTGCGCCGCAGGTCAGTATCTCTGAACGCTTGATCGTTGTCGAATACGGCGAAGAGGAGGAGGATGAAAGTGAAGGCCAGCAGGAGGGGCCCAAGAAATTATTCGTGATGATCAATCCTGAGATCGTGAGAACCTCCCCAGAGACATTGATGGGCGTGGAAGGTTGTCTTTCCATCCCCAATCTCGTCGGCGAAGTGGAACGCCACGCTGTGATACAGGTGAAGGGACTCAACCGTCACGGCAAGCCAATGAAGGTCAAGGCGGAGGGATGGCTGGCGCGCATTTTCCAGCATGAGATTGACCACTTGAACGGGATGCTCTTCCCGGATCGCGCTACGCGCGTGTGGCAGCCGCAACAAGAGATTGAACCGGAACAAGAAGTTTAATGACTTTCGACCTGCGCCGTCTAACTCAAAATGACCTGCCTCGCCTGCGCCAGTTTTGGAAAGAGAATTGGGGTGATGAGTTTGTGGTGGCACACGGGGTGATCTATCGCCCGGACGCTTTGGATGGATTTGTCGCTTTTGATGGCGAGGAGTGGATTGGGGAAATCACCTATCATTTTTCAGGACGTGACTGTGAGATCATCTCCCTTGACAGCTTGCGAGAAGGACAGGGCATTGGCACTCTTCTCATGGAGAAAGTCATTGCAGTCGCGCGCGCAAAAGGTTGCCAGCGTATTTTCCTCATTACAACGAACGATAATTTGCATGCTCTTGGTTTCTATCAAAAACGCGGTTTCGAACTGGCTGCTATCCAGCGCGGCGCGGTGAATGAATCAAGAAAGATCAAGCCGGGCATTCCGTTGATCGGTGAGAATAACATTCCTTTGCGCGATGAAATAGAATTGGAAATGAAATTGATTAACTGAAAGAGTTGAAAGTCCAACGTCCAACGTCATTTGGGCGACGTTGGACTTTCAACGTTAGACATGTTCTTAAAACACCTCTCCCTTACCAACTTTCGTAACTTTACCCGCCTGGATGTTGACTTTCCTCGGCGGGTTGTCGTGCTGGTGGGAGATAACGCGCAGGGCAAGACCAGCATGCTCGAAGCCATTTATTTCCTCGCGGCGTTTACATCCTTTCAAACCCATGCGGATCGTCAGGTCATCAATTTTCATGAAACGAAAAAGGATTCCCTGACGGTCACGCGCCTGGTTGCGGAATATCAACACGCTCAAGGCAGGCACCGGCTTGAAGTACGCCTCATTCTCGAACCGATGGGCGTGTTGAACGGCCAGCGCCTTCGCAAGGAAATTCTGCTCGATGGAGTGAAGAAACACGTTAATGAAGTCATCGGTCATTTCAACGCGGTTATCTTTGTTCCGCAGATGTCGCAGATCATCGAGGGCGTGCCCGAAGACCGCCGCCGTTATCTTAATCTCGCGCTGGCACAGTCCACACCTGCATATGCACGCGTGTTGAGCGAATACAACCAGGCGCTCACGCAACGTAATGCGCTCCTCAAATTGCTGGGGGAACGCTCTGGGAACGCGGATCAGCTTGAGGTCTGGGATGAGGCGTTGACTCGTCTCGGCGCGCAGATCATCCTGTGGCGCATCGAAGCCATCCAGCAAATCGAGCGGCTCGCTGCACGCGTCCATTACGAGTTGACTCATGGGTCCGAGACTCTGCGCCTCTCATACGAACCCGCCTTCGATCCGCTGCCGAAGCCGAATGGACAGCTGGGTTTGAAGATGGACACGGTCCTTGATCGTTCGCGTTTGGAGTTGGATGAAATCCGGGATGGTTTTCGTGCACGCTTGCGTGAACTGCGCAATGAAGAGATCGCACGCGGCGTGACGACGATCGGCCCGCACCGCGATGAAATGCGTTTTCTCGCGACTGATATCGATCTTGGCAACTATGGCTCGCGTGGGCAGGTCCGCACCACGTTGCTGGCGCTCAAACTAGCCGAAGTGAACTGGATGAAGGAACGCACGGGCGAGTGGCCCGTGATCCTGCTGGATGAGGTGATGGCCGAGTTGGACCTACAGCGCCGCGCTGATCTATTGAAATATGTTGGCGAAAGTGAGCAGGTGCTGTTCACCACAACCGATCTGAATCTCTTCGCGCCTGATTTTGTGGGGAAGGCTGAAGTGTGGAGGGTGAGTGGGGGGAAGGTGGAGCAATAATTGACCCTATCTGACCTCTTCATTCGATCTGCCCTTGAAAGGATCGACTCGCCCGATATCGTCGGCGTTGCTATCGTGGGCAGTTATTCGCGCGGACAGGAAAGCAAGTACAGCGATGTCGACTTCGATATCTTCGTCAGTAAACTGCCTGAGAATCAATATGATCGTTACGCGCTGCGCTATTGGGATGGAAAACTTATCAGTCTTAAGTACACGTTGCGTGATGATGAACGCTCCGCATTAACGAACCCGCGTCGAGCGGTCTGGGCCGTGCCGGGTTTGCGCGGGATGAAGATCGTGCTTGATAAAGACGGCTCGCTGACCGCATTACAGCAGGCCGCTCACGCGTTTGATTGGTCAGTTTTGCAATCTGCGGCAGATGAATTCGCGGCAGCAGAAGTGATGGGCTGTGCGGAAGAAGTGCATAAGATATTGAACGGTCTTGCACGCGGACACGAGTCAACTGTGTTGTATGCAACCTGGGGATTGGTAAAAAACATGCTCGAAGCGGTCGCGGTTCAGAAGGGCATTTTAATTATCAGCGAGAACCGGTATTTTGATCTGATCCAGGATTCGGTGGGACGTGATTCGAAATGGACGCGCGCGTTCCGGTCGGCGTGGGGACTGGATCCAGGTGCATCGCAATATCAATCACGCGGCGCGGCTGCACTGACGCTGTATCGCCTGACCGCTGCCATGTTCGATGAGTTGATCCCGAATAAACATCGCGACGTGGTGAACAACACAATGCGCTTGATCAAGGAGGCTGGCTACTCATGAACAGACTGGCTCCGCGCGCGCTGAAGATCCATGAACGATTGCTTGAATTCTATGGTGAGCCCATGTGGCGTAATCCATTGCCAGCAATTGATGAACTGGTTTCAACCATCCTTTCGCAGAACACAAACGATCTGAATCGTGATCGCGCTTTCAATGCTTTGCGTGCCAGGTTTGGGACGTGGGAAGAAGTGCGCGATGCGATGACTTTAGATGTAATTGAAGCCATCCGTCCTGCCGGTCTTGCGAATCAAAAAGGGCCGCGCATTCAACAGGTGTTGCGCTCCATTACTGAAGAACGCGGTAGCCTGGACTTATCTTTTCTTGAAAAATTAACTGTTGATGAAGCGCGTGCCTGGCTGACCAGATTCAATGGCGTCGGCCCGAAGACTGCTGCCATCGTGTTGTGCTTTTCATTGAATAAACCTGCATTCCCTGTTGACACACATATCTACCGCGTAACGGGCCGCATCGGACTCCGCCCGGAAAAGATGACCGTTGAACAGGCGCATCCGCATCTCGAAAGCCTATTCCCGCCAGAGACATATTACGCCGCTCACTTGAACATTATCCATCTGGGACGCGAAATCTGCACCGCGCGCAAGGCGAATTGTGAGATTTGCCCAATTCGAAAATTGTGTGATTATGGGAAAAATAAAAAATGAAATGTCATTGCGAGGAGTGTCGCGTTGAGCGGAGCGCAGTGAAGACGAAACGTAAGCGACGAAGCAATCTCAACTAACCTTCAAACTTGAGATTGCTTCGACCCCTTGGTTTCGACACCTGCACTTGCATGCCGGTGCAAGTGTACGCTGCTCGTTTCACTCGCGGCTACTCAACCAGCGGGGTCTCGCAATGACATCTGGTTATCGATTATCCCCATCCCCTCGAATCTTTCCTCTTTCCAACCGATCATATAACTTCGCGATATTGTATTCAGCGATCTCATCCAGAGATAAATCCAACTCGGTCGCGACCTGCGTGATGTACCACAACACATCGCCGAGCTCAGCTTTGAGGGCTTCGCGTGTCTCTTCGCTGATCTGACCCTCTTTATCGCGGAATACCTTCTTGATCTTGCCCGCCACCTCTCCCGCTTCGTTGACCAGTCCAAGTGTAGGATAGATAATGGGATGTCCGATGGCGGGGTAGCCTGCTGTCCTGCGTGATTTGGTTTGGTAGTCGTTGAAGTTCATTTGTTTGATTTATTCCCAAGGCCAGGGTGTATTGAGCCGATAAGGTATATCCAAACTTCCCTCACATGATGAAATCACGGGAGTGAATTTCAATCAAAGGCTGGCTTGATTCAGAAGTTGGAGGTCCCCAAGACATCCAACTTCTTCTGCCCTCACTCACCTTTTATTTTTCCCTTCAAATCCTTTGCCTTGAACGGTCCCTTCTCTTTCATCAGCTCACGTGCAGCCTCTACCTTCTTCCACACATTCCATAACAACACACCTCGCACACGGCCATCGTCGAGATAATAGACAACGCCTTTCCTGAATGGTTCCTCCTGCCAGTCCGCGACAGTTTCCATTTTGCTGCTCATTTCCCCAACGGCTTCATAGCCAAGATCGAACAGATCGGAATAGAACATCGGCACGTGAGTATACGTTTCGCTTGCGCCTGCCATGTTACGCCCCGCGAGTTTCCCCATTTGGACGGCATTATCTTCATGCTCCACACGCGTCCGCTTTTCAAGCGCCGAATGGAAGAAATTCGCCGCGTCGCCGGCAGCATAAATATCAGAGACTGATGTTTCCAAGCGCTCATCCACAACGATGCCGTCATCGATCATAAGACCCGCCTCTTTCGCCAGGTCAAGGTTGGGGTGGATGCCGATCCCGGCCACGACTCCGTCCGCTTCGATTGCGCGCCCGCTTCCAGTGCGGACCGTGAGGCGGTTCCCTTCTTTTTGAACGCTGGCAGCCGTGTCACCTGTCAACACCTCCACACCCTTTTGGCGATAATAGTCATTCAGGAAATGTGCGAGGTCGCTGGGGAAGATACTTCCACTGATTGCTTCTCCCGGGAAGATCATGATCACTTTTTTGCCGACAATCGTCAGTGCGGCGGCGAGCTCTGAGCCGATAAAGCTGCCGCCGATCACAACGAAGTGGTCGCCGCGTTCGGTCATGGCACGCAAATGTTTATAGTCCTGAAAGTTGCGGTAATAAATGATGTCCCCATTCCCAAGAGGCAAATGATTGGGCGAGCCGCCTGTCGCGATCAATAGCTTATCGTAAGTGTATTCGTCTCCCCCGTGATCACGGATATATTTTTTCTTTGGGTCAAGTTGGGCTGCTTTACGATTTAAGTGAAGTTCAGCCCGCTCCTCCGTTTTACGCCAGATCTTCTCCAGCGGGCGGCCTTTCCACAAACCTTTTGAGAGATTAGGCCGCATGTAGGGCGGATCAGGCTCCATGCTGATCATGCCAATCGAACCCTCCGTATCCAGTTCACGAATTCCGCGGGTCGCGCCATCACCGGCCAGCCCGCCACCGATGATCAAATATTTATGATGTTTCATCTCTTCCTCCGTTTCTAAAATGTCATTGCGAGCGGAGTGAAGCAATCTTCCAGTTAATTGGGGATTGCTTCTCGCAGACTCGCAATGACATTCAAATTAATAGACGCAACGAATAATAGCACCTTACTTGCGCAAACAGATCAAACCTTTGAGATAGGTTCCTTCTGGAAAATTCAACAAGACGGGATGATCTGCTCCCTGCGATAAATGCTCGACGATCTGCGCGTCAAAACCTGCATCTAGGGCTGCTCCCGCTATGATTTTTTGGAACAACCCTGCGTCGATCCCACCGGAGCATGAGAATGTGACCAGGATCCCGCCAGGCCTCAACAACTTGAACGCGAACAGGTTGATGTCTTTATAGCCACGCGCGGCTCCTTCGGCTTGCGCGGCGGTGGGAGCAAACTTGGGCGGGTCGAGGATGATCATGTCGAAGGAACGGTTCTCATCGCGAAATCTGCGCAGGAGTTGAAAAACATCACCTTCGATGAAGTTTGCTTTATCGACGGGCAAATCGTTCAATATGACATTTTCCTTTGCAAGAGCAAGCGCATCTCCAGAAGCATCCACTGAAAGGACAGACTTTGCTCCGCCAGCCAGCGCATTGACCGTGAACCCGCCTGTATAACAGAAGCAATCCAGTACATCTTTATCCTTTGCAAGTTCACGCACGCGCAGACGGTTTTTGCGCTGGTCAAGATAAAAGCCTGTTTTATGGCCATGCTCGATGTTGACGAGGAATTTCAGGCCGTGTTCGTAAATGGCAAGTGGCGATTGGGGAATCGTGCCACGAAGAATGCCAACTTTTGGCTCCAGCCCCTCCAATTCACGGACATCGGCATCGGAGCGTTCATAGATGTTTTCCAATCCGGTTTCTTCGATCAGGAGATCGGCGATGGTTTCTTTCCAGTAATTGCTTCCCGCGGTTAGAGATTGAAGGACAAGAACATCGCCATAGCGGTCCACGATCAAGCCGGGCAGGTTGTCTGATTCGGCATAAATGAGGCGAGTTGCATTTGTGTTGTGTTCGATTTGTAACGTCTGACGTGTGGCAAGTGACGCACGTATTTTTTTGTGGAAGAATTCCCTGTCAACTGGTTCATCCTCAAACGTCCACACACGGGCACGGATCTGGGAGTGGGGCGAGTAGGAGGCGCGGGCGAGAAATTGCTTATTAAACGAGAGCAGGTCAACAGTCGAGCCTGAGGCGGCCGAAGGATCATCCATGTGATGAATCGCGCCGGAAAAGATCCAAGGATGTCGTCGGAGCAGCGACTTCTCACGTCCCTGCTTGAGGATGATCGAGGACATCAATCGCGTCCCTCGCCGGGAAATGGATTCAGGATCTCCATCCAGCTATCTGCGTCGTTGAGGCCCGTCCAGCCGAATGGAGTGTAGAGGCTGTGCGCGTCGCGTGTGACGAGAGTCCAGCGGCGCAGGCCCTGCAGGTCGGGATGGCTGTGGATGGTTTGCACCAGCCATTTGCCCAGGCCTTGCGCACGATAATCTTCGTGGATGAAGACGTCGCACAGGTAGGCGAAGATGGCGTAATCACTGATGACGCGCGCGAGACCGATCTGCTTTTTGCCATCATAGAGACCGAAGACAAGTGAGTTGGCAAGCGCCCGGTCGACGCGCTCACGCGGGCGTCCCTGTGCCCAGTAGGCGCGCTCGAGCATTTCGGCGATGGCTTCTGCATCCAGGCGCGCGGGATCGGTACTGATGGTGAAATTGTCACGATGGGCTTCTATGATTTGTAGCATGGCGTGAGTGTATCATAGGTGTTATTATCGCTGCTTATACTTCGCGCTGAGCGGAGGGACAGTGAATTCCTGTCCTGTAGACGAAGCGCATGCAACATGTAAACCTGCGCTTCGTCTGCACTACGTTCCGCTCAGCGCGTAGAATTCTGGAGACTGGATGCTCAAACCCATTCGTTGGAATACGTTTATAAGAGATTTCCTTGTCATTCAAATTGGTTTTTTGTTATACGGATTTGCAATTGCATTGATCGTGCACGCGAATCTTGGGACAGGGACGTGGCTGGTGCTGGAGGTCGCCCTCGCGAATATCCTCGGGATAAAGATCGGAACCATGACCGTTTACATGGGCTTTATCATCCTGATCCTCGCGCTGGCATTCCGTGAACGAGTGGGGTGGGGAACATTGGGAAATATTTTGAGTATCGGTCCCTGGCTCAACCTGTTTCTGGATTTTATCTCAACCCCAAAAGATAACCTTGCCCTGCAAATCGGAATGTTCATGCTGGGTGTTCTCATACAAGGCATGGCAACCGCGATCTACATCGGTGTGGATGCGGGCGCGGGTCCGCGCGATAGTTTGATGCTGGCGGTGCATCGCACCACAGGAGGCAGCATCCGTGTGGCGCGCGGCGCGATTGAGGTGGTGGTTGTCTTAATTGGATGGTTGCTGGGCGGGCCGGCGGGGATCGGAACGGTCGCATTCGCGTTGTTGATCGGTCCATCCGTGCAGTGGGCCTTTAAGTTGTTCCACGTGCATCCGCATACGCCTGAGGTTGCGGAGGCCGCCGCGGATTAAATGTTAGGAAAAGGAATTCTTCGATCAGTATTTGCTCGCCAAGTGATAAGGACATGCCATGAGTGAAGTACAGTTCAACTTGAATGAATCTATTCCTCTCTCGCCAGAACCAAGAAACCGATCAACAGGCGCGCTGATTCTGTTCGTGGTCGTTGCATTGCTCATGCCCATCAGCCTGCTGGCTTATCACTTTGTATTATGGTTCATGGAGCAGATGGCCATTGCATCGGGGAGTGCGGCGAATCTTGCATGGGCCGGACCCATCGGCCTTGCCCTGCAGGGCATTCTCCTGACGGGCATTGTCGCCGCGTTGTGGCGCTTGACAAAAGACGAGCGCTTCAAATCGGTGTATGCGGGATGGCTGGGCGCGGCGCTTATGGCTTTCCCCGGATTGGTGTTGCGCTTTCTTGGCCCTAACAACGATCAGTTAGGTTCCATTTTGCAAATGCTGACCTGCGCGGTTGCTGCTGTAGTTGTCACAAGAGTTCGCAATATAAGGATTGAGAGGAAATCAGCTAATGTCTCACTTGCATTTTTCCTTGCAGCGTTTGGGGTTGCGCCGTTCGCGATTAACGGCGCGCTGGGTTCTCCGACGGATGCAATCCTCAGTTTGCTGGCAGGTTTATCGTTTGGCTTGCTCGCCGCGCGCTTGATGGAATCCACAACAGGAAACAAATTCCTGGATGCGTTTGGCATCGGCACCGTGCTGGCGTTGCTCGGCTCCGCGATTGGTTATGACGGCGCCCAATTAATCTTGCTTGCAATCCTTCCATCGTTTGCCTTTGCAATTGCGACGGTCATGCCTTCGAGAGTCGCGGCAGCGATTCTCACGGGCCTGCTTGCGGCGGCAGGCCTGATCTTTTTCGATCCCACCGAACTCACGATCGTGCTGGGCGATATCGTCCTGATTGTCTCCAAAGCTGTCTCGCTTGCGGTTGGGTTGGGCCTGGCGGTAGGGATCATCGCGTTGCTCATTCAAACTATGACGGAGCCAGACCAGGGCTCTGGGAAGGCGCGGGTGCTCGGTCTTGTGAGCGCGGTCGCAGCCTGGGTCGTCGTCATCATCCTTTTCTTTACAACTGGCAACCGCGGTTTTTATGGCGACCGTCTCTTCGTCATCCTGAAGGATCAGGCGGATCTCTCGCGCGTGAGCCAGATCGCAGATATTGATGAACGCCGAACGACGGCATATCAGGTGCTCACGGAACATGCCAATGAAACACAGGCCGAGTTGCGTAACGCGTTTGACCGCGTGGGTGTGGATTACACGCCGTATTATCTCGTCAACTCGATGGAGGTACGCGGCGGGATTCTGGTGCGCCTGTTTTTGTCAACCCGCCCGGAAGTGGATCGCGTCATTCCCAGCCCGCGGCTGCGTCCGGCACCCCAGAACGGTGGCCTGGCGATGAGCGGCGGCGCGTCCGCACCGGGCGGTGTTCAGTGGAATGTGACGAGGATCGGCGCGGACAAAGTGTGGAGCGAGTTCGGCGTGCGCGGGGAAGGCATTGTGGTTGGGCAATCTGACAGCGGCGTGGATGTGAACCATCGCGAACTGCGCGATCAATACCGCGGCCTCATCGAAGGCGATGATTACAACTGGTTCGACCCGTGGGGTTACTCAACTTCTCCAACAGATGAATTTGGACATGGAACTCATACGTTAGGCACGATTTTGGGAAAAGATGCGATTGGTATTGCTCCGGATGCAACATGGATTGCCTGTGCAAATCAGCGACGCAATATGGGCAACCCCGCGTTATATTTGGATTGCATGCAATTCATGCTCGCGCCATTCCCGCAGGATGGCGACCCATTCATCGATGGCGATCCGACGCGCGCCGCGGATGTGTTGAACAATTCATGGGGATGCCCCGAGATCGAAGGCTGTGATTCAAATGCGTTGCTTGACGCGGCCAATCATCTGCGCGCCGCGGGAATCTTCGTCGTTGTATCAACCGGCAACGATGGCCCAAATTGCAGCACCGTCGACGCGCCCTTATCGTTGTATGACTCGGTCTTTTCGGTGGGTGCGATTGATCGATCCGGAAATGTGGCTGATTTCAGCAGTCGCGGACCGGTCACCGCGGATGGCTCGGGACGTATCAAGCCTGATATCGCCGCGCCGGGTGTGGATGTACTCTCATCTTTACCGGGAGGCAATTATGGTTCTTCAAGTGGCACGTCCATGGCAGGACCGCACGTCGTAGGCGCGGTTGCATTGTTGTGGTCTGCTGATCCAAGCCTGATCGGTGATATTGATCGCACGGAGCAACTCCTGATCCAAACAGCAGATCCCTACACAGGCAGCACGGCGATCGGTTGTTTCGAGGGGGATGTCCCCAAC
>Ga0209521_10000736_pt1 | contig 25928 bp, 26 predicted proteins | sample Rifsed19ft4_FD_184016 | JGI IMG/M metagenome (GOLD analysis project Ga0209521, IMG submission 184016) | Soil microbial communities from Rifle, Colorado, USA - sediment 19ft 4 (version 2) | ecosystem: Environmental > Terrestrial > Deep subsurface > Rock core/Sediment | place: Rifle, Colorado...
TATATCGGTTCTGCCATTTACCCGGCCCCCAGGCCTGTCAAAAGCACTGTCATCTCCCCAGATGATGAAATTGACTTTCCTTCCTGCCTGAAAACCTGACACCCCGCTCGAACTGTAACCTGAACCAGTAGTAGTTGTGGTAGTAGCAGCGGCCGTTGTAGTAGTGGCGGTTGAAGCACCCGCATAGGGTTTGATGCCATAACTGTTACAGAGATCTGCAAATTCCTGGGATTTCAGGAATTCATCCAGAACAGCTTCCCTGCTCGTTCCACTTAAAAGTTTTCCCAGCCATATATTAAAACCACTGGCATCGGGTTCACGGTTAAAAAATGCCCTGTAAAGTATTGTCACGAATTTTTCGTTTGAATGATTTTTTGCTTTGAACTCTTCACTTAATATAAAACCTTTTGCAACATCTGCGCCTGTTTGATAGCCACTGATGAGATGTCCCGCCCATTCGTTCAATCCTCCCGTGTCGGGCTGCCTTTCCAGGCATTGTACATAAAAACGTGTTACAAAACCCTGCACCTGTTCAGCTGATCCGCCGCTAAGAATTGTGGGGAAAATAGTTATGACTAAAATTCCTACCAGAACGACTATCAGAAAATACCTGGCCCCGGAAAGTATTTTTTTCACCATGGCTTACTCCTTTTTTAAAATTAAATCACATTTTTTTAAGTAAAAATTCCCTATCATTATACAATCATTCTTTACAGGTTAAAAACATTAAATATATTTTTTTAATAAAGACCCGTATATATTATTCATTCCAAGCCTTGTAAGAGCAAAATCATATTTTACAGGATCACTTTCATCAAGCTTTCTTAATGCATCCGTTACCTCAAGAGCCGTTTTGATATCGGCCTGTTTTCTTGTTGTAAAACCAAGTCCTGATGAAATTCTGTACATATGGGTATCAAGCGGGACAATTAATTTTGACCTTGGTACCCCGATCCATCCCCCCGGATCCACATTGTCCTTACGTACCATCCAGCGCAGATAAAGATTCAACCTCTTGAATGCGCTTCCGCCCATCGGTGAAGGTATGAGGCTATCGCACCTGTTTTCAGTAGAAAGATTGAGATTTTTTGCAAAATCCAAAGCAGCAGAAAGAATCGTTTTTTCTTCTTCTTTCATGCCCTGTAAAAAACATGCATTCAATGACCCGTATTTGGTTATTGTATTTTTTATATTTATAAGAAGACATGATAATTCACGGCCGGTCGTAAATCTGTGTTTAAAATCTTTAAAGATATCATGAATCATATCAGGAGAAGATTCTTTTAAGAATAAATATGGGCCTGGCGTCATTCTTTCCAATACCAGCTTTACACTTTTCAATATCTGGGCCACTCTTCCATATGCAAGTACTGAAGCAATAAGTCCTGCAATTTCGCGGTCGTCCGTATTTTCATAATCATATAAAAATTCCAGCGGATCAGGATGGATGAACTTTCTATCATTATAGCTTGAATATAACTTATCGAGTTCTTCTTTAAGTCCAACGATTCTCGTCTTAACGTTGATTTCTTTTCTCATTTTTATGTTGATTAAAGGAAACTGTTTAACCTTTAATCTTTAATAGAATTTTCTCTGTGTTTATTACTTATTTTTCCTGCCAATTCATCCAGCATCCTAAAATCAGCTTCTTTTGGATATCCCTTTATGATAACCGGTTCGATGATCTCTGCTTTTAAAGAAGAAACCAAATCTGTAAGTATCTCAGCGGTTCTTCCGCCCCATCCGTAAGATCCGATGATCGAGATGAATTTTAATTTCGGCCTTAAAGCTTTAACCAGGTATGCTGCATAGATTGTATTTGGATGCGGGCCGGCAAGTACCGTAGGTGTTGCAATAACCACTGTAGCTGCATCGACAAGAGCCATTGCAACTTCTCCTATATCGGAATCGGTAAGATGGAAAACTTTGACCGTTATACCTTTCTTTGTCAAAGATTTGCTGAGATATTCGACCATCTTTTCTGTACTGCCGTGCATGGATATATATGGAATTATTACTTCATTTTTTACTCTGTCAGAAGACCAGTCTTTGTAAGCATCGACAATAAAGGCCGGCCTGCCGTAAATCGGACCATGGCTGGGAGCAATCACTTCGATATCCAGATCCTTTATCCTATCCAGATTTTTTATTATAGTTACCCGGAAAGGCATCATAATCTCTGCATAATAACGTTTAGCGGCAATATATATCTTATTTTCATCTCTTACAAAAAGTTCATCCGTTGCATAATGAGAGCCAAAAAAATCGCAGCTGAAAAGAATTTTATCTTCCCTTAAATAAGTGGACATTGTTTCGGGCCAGTGAACCCATGGAGTAAAAATAAACTGTAAAGTCTTATCGCCCAGAGAAATCGTATCCCCATCATTTATCACTAGAAACCTTTCTTCGGGTATCAAGAGTAAATCCATAAGAAACGACTTGCATTTTTCGTTTGTGACTATTATAGATTGCGGATATGCCTTGATGAGTTCCGGCAGAGATCCCGAATGGTCCTGCTCCGCATGATGGGATATTATATAATCTATCTTGCCGGCATCCACTTCTTTTAAGTTTCCCGTCAGGGTATCATACATCGTAGGGTCCACACTATCAAGAAGAGCGGTTTTTTCCGATCCTTTTATTAGATAAGAATTATATGAGGTCCCGTAAGGAAGAGGTATCAATTCATCGAACAACTTTCTATCCCAGTCTATAGCTCCAACATAATAAACATTTTCTTTTATTTTTTTTATACTCATTTTAAACCAATCCTTTTTTAATTTTATTGAATATAACCAGTGACATTATATTTTATCTTATATAATAAGTGCAAATTTTAAAAAATTAGTATCAGAATCAGAAGAATTTGAAAGATAAAAAAATCTTTTTAGCAAAAAAAGAGACAAAGAAAACTACCGCCAGAAGTATGATTATGGTTGCACCGGATGCCAGATTCAATAAATAAGAAATCCATAGTCCGGCTATGGTCAATACAACTCCCGTAAGAATCGAGCTTATTATTAATTTTTTAATATTGTAAGTAAATTGTCTGCATATCGATGACGGTATTGTAAGCAGAGCAATGACCAGAATAATACCGACAATCCTTATAAGTATAACTACACTTAAAGCGACCATACACAGGAGTGTAAGATATATGATCCTGTTGGGGATGCCTATTACTGTTGAAAATTCTTCGTCGAAAGATACTGCATAGAATTCTTTAAAAAACAGTACTATGATCAAAATGATTATTGAATCCAATATAAGCATAATATACAGGTCCGATACAGGAATAGTCAGAATATTTCCAAATAAATAACTGAAGAGGTCCGGTGCATAACCAGGAGTCAAATTGATAAATATGATACCCATAGCCATCCCGGCCGCCCAGATAATTCCTATTGCCGCATCTTCGCTTAATTTGCTTCTCTTGCTTATAAGGCCTATCGTAATTGCAGACAGAAGACTGAAAGGAACGGCGGCAACAATCGGATTTATTCCCAAAAAGTAACCCAGTCCTATACCTCCGAAAGCTGCATGCGAAATTCCCCCGCTTATAAAAACCAGCTTTTTGATGACTACATAAGTGCCGACAATACCGCAAGTTATATTTACAAGAACTGCGGCTATTATGGCATTTCTCATAAATTCATATTGAAAGATTTCCATTACTTTTTATGCCTCCCCAGTACCCTGTGCGGAATCCCATGAGCCAGTATTTCTACCGGACAGCTGTAGGCTTCTTCAAGTTTACCCAGACTGCCTTCCTTTGGACCATGATAGAAAAGTTTCCTGTTAAGGCAGAGGACCCTGTCGATATAAACTGAAATTGCACCGATATCATGGGTCACAAATACAACAGCCATCTTCTTGTTCAATTCAAGAAATAATTCATAAATAGATCTTTGTGTTTCCGGATCAACGCTTGACATAGGTTCATCAAGTAAAAGTAGTTCCGGTTCCCTTGCTATAGCTCTGGCGATAAGGATTCTCTGTAATTGACCGGCAGACAGCATGCTTATGTGTCTGTTTTTATATTCAAGCATTCCTACGGTTTCCAGAGCATTCAGAACGGATTTCACATCATTTTCCGAGTATTTTTTTATGGGTCCCCTGTATCTCCCCATAATAACCATATCAAATACATTGATTGGAAAATTTAAGTCAAAAGAGATATTTTGCGGTAAATAACCAATTGATTTTCTGCCATCTTTGGGACCTTTACCAAAGACCCTGACCGTTCCCGAATCCGGTTTCAATAGTCCCAGCATAATCTTGAGTAGTGTAGTTTTCCCCCCTCCGTTGGGACCTATTATAGCTATGAAATCATTCCTTTTTATAGAAAAGTTTACATCTTCAAGGACAGGTATCTCACCATAATAAAAGTTTATATTTTTCAGATCAACCAGTATATCGTTTTTCATATTAAACGGTTCCTGATAGAATCAAATCTCATTTCATCGATCCTGCAAAAGCCCTGGCAACTTCTTTCATGTTTTCCACATAATTTTTCTTTAGTGAACTTACGGGCATAACGGATCCTCCGATTTCTTTCGCAATAGCTTCGGCGCTTTTGGTGCTGAATTCCAGAGAGGCAAAAATCACTTTGATATCGTACTGCCTTGCTTTATCTATCAAATCTTTTATACCTTCAGCAGTAGGTTCCTTTCCCTCTTCTTCAATAGCCATCTGTTTGATACCGTAATCCAATGCAAAATAAGTCCAGGTCGGATGAAAGACCATTATCACTTTATTTTCTTTTTCTGAAAACATTTGACTTATCTCTTCATCCAGCATGTCCAGTTCTGTCAGATAATTTTCCAGATTTTTCTTATAATATTTCTCATTTCCAGGATCTACTCGAACCAATCCCTCGTAAATATTTTCTGACATTATTTTTGCATTTGACGGTGAAAGCCAGATGTGGGGATCGATACCTTTCAGCTTGCTTTCATCCATGCTGTTCTTATCATATTCATTATAATCCACAGGTACACCATTTTCATAAGTTACAGCAAAAAACTTTACACCTCTGGATGAGTCCACTACAAGCATTTTTCTATTTATATCTATTATCTTATCCATCCACACCAGTTCAAACTCGATCCCGGAACCGGCCCCGGCAGAACCGACTTTGGCATATATTTGAGCTCTGCTTACTTCTTCCAGCTGAACAGGAGAAGGTTCATAAGTATGAGGATTAGCTCCCGGAGGAACCATTACCGTGACGATTACTTTATCGCCGCCGACTTTTTCTACAAATTCAGCCTGCGGCGGTATACTTACAATAACTCCGATTTTATCATCATTGATATCCGTGTCGATAGTCCTGACACAGCCTGAAAAGCTTAAAATCAAAAAAAATGATACTACTATAAAAATAACCTTTGTAAATGCATATCTCATCTATATCAATTCATTTTTTCCCGGGACATAACAAATCTTTCGACTAACATTGGATTAAATTGAGTTCCCGAACATCTCCTGAGTTCTTCTTTTGCTTCTTCTTCAGTAATCGCTTCTTTGTAATGCCTTCCAAATGTCATAACATCATAAGCATCTACAATAGAAGCAATACATGCATTAACGGGAATATCTTTACCCTTTAGTCCCTGGGGATAGCCGTCTCCATTCCACCATTCATGATGTGATAGAATATCCTCGGCTATAGATGCGATTTGCGGGGTCGATTCAGCAATCTTATATCCTATTTCCGGATGCCTTTTTATGATTTTCCATTCTTTGGAATTTAATTTGCCTTTTTTCATTAAGATAGTATCAGGGATGGCTACTTTTCCAATGTCGTGTAGAGCGGAAAGAAGTACCAGCTCATCAAGTTTATCTTGCGGCAGATTGATCGCCATTCCGAGCTCTAGAGCCAGCCTTTTAAGGCGTTCCGCGTGCTCTTTTGTCTCCCGGTTCTTTTCCCATAATATTCTTTCCAGAGAGGAAATAATAGAATTATAAATACTCTTTCTTTTGAGCAGCTTATTTTTATACATATTGTTTTCAGCTTCTCTTATAACATCCTTTAAATCCTGATCCCGGCTTTCTCTCGTCGAAATTCCCATCGAAATGTTTAAAGGTATCTTTTGGTCCTGAGTTTTTTCACAGATTCTCTTTATCTTGTTTGATGCCTCTTCCACATCATCTTCGGTAGACCGCGGCATAAGTACAAAAAATTCATCCTCCCCCCATCTGGCAATGATATCCTCTTCGCGGGAACAGAATTTCAATATCTTAGCTACTCTCTTTAATAATTTATCACCTTCATTATAGCCAAAAGCATCATTTACCAATCTGAGTCCATTTAAATCACATATCATAAAGTTTAAGGGCAGATCTCTGTCCTTATAAATGTTTATCAGTACTTTCTCAAAATAAGTCCTGTTGTAAAGTTCCGTCAATTTATCATGAAAGCTCAAATATCTAATTCTTTTCTCCGCTTTTTTACGCTCACTGATATTATTGATGATCTCTACCCTTACATTATTGCCCTGATGTACAATCGGCCTGCCGGTTACTTCGATGAATATCCTGTTACCGTTATTTTTCAGCCCTATTACTTCATAAGGAATTTCGTATCCAGATTTTATTTTTTCAGTCATAATCTCCTTATATTCAGGCGCTATAAAATCCAGCAAATTCCTGCCGGCAGCATAGGAAGGACTGCATCCGAATATAATTGCAAAAGCATCATTGATCCCTAAAATTTTTCCATTATCATGAATAACGATTCCCTCCATTGAAAACCTAAAAAGCGTATCGAATTTTTCTCCGCTTTCCCGGAACTTATTTTCCAGTTTCTTCTTTTCTGTGATGTCTTTGATAATCATCCTGAAACCTGTAATTTTATTGTCTTTATTTTTCAAAGGTCCAAAATAAACCTCTCCAAAAAGAACATCTCCATTTTTTCGGTGTTGTGTGATTTCAAATGAGCTTACCTCTTTTCCATCCAGAATAGCCTTGAATATCTCGAGATATTTTGGAATATCTTTTGTGCTTAGATTGACTCGCTTTGTGAAATATTTACCAATTAATTCCTCGCGGGAATAACCTGAAAAATCAAGTACGGCATCGTTGCATGATGTTATTATTCCTTTGCTGTTTATTGTTATGATACCTACAGACCCCGTTTCGATCAGACTATTGTATTTTCCTTCGCTTTCTGCAAGCGATTCTATCAGCTGAATAGATTGTGCTTCATATTTCTCCAGATCGATAACCTTCCTGTTCAATTCCACCAGTTTATCTATCAGTTGTTCTTTTGTAATCTTTTCGATATCCATTTTTTAAATTACACCAGTCTGCCTATAAAGATAATCCAAAATAAAAAGTCAGAAGTGAAATTTACCTCTGACTTTTTGGAGTCCTTAAATTATTTTGCGTCAGTTTATATTTATATTTTATTGTTACTAAAAAATAATAAACCCTCATTTAACCAACACTAGCTTTACCCTGCCGGGATACTTATTTCCTAAATAGAATTAAACCTATTACTCTCCCTTCTCTCCGGTTCGATTTAATTCTTTATCCTGCAATAATCTTTTTCAATCTATTCATCATCTTCCAGCAGCAGTGCTTCTTCCTCATCATCACTACCATCTTTTTGGTTTTCTGCTGTTTTATCTAGATCTTCATCTTCATCTATATCTAAATTATTTACAAAATTATTTTGAAGAACTTCCTTACCTTCCACCGGATTTACTTCATCGATTTTTTTTAAAAACATCTTGAACTCATCAGAAACCAGATTTTTGATTTTGTTTTTAAATTCATCATATTGATACTGCAGATAATTTATATCTTCTTCCAACTCCTGCTTTTTCTTAAGAAGTTCCTTGTATGACCTCTCCAATTCTGTTTTTTCATCACCAGGTTCCTCTTTGATTTCACCATTTCCTTCTATTTCTTCTATCGGTATCGTCCAGTTATTCTCTGCCGCAGTTTCCTCTTCTAAAGGCTTCCTTCCAAGACTATTCAGTATTTTTTCCAGATCTTCTTCTCTTATCCTTATAGATTTTTCCATTTTTATGGCAGGAAGTTTTTTTTGGGTGATCATATTCATTACTTCCTGTTCGCTGATCCCCAGCATATCTGTCGCTTCTTTAATAGTATAAAATCTATTGCCTTTTTCCATGTTCCCGGCTAAAAAATTATTATAAATCTATAATATTTCAAACAATTATAGCATATTAATTATTTAAAAAAATCGTTATTTTTTATTCGATTAAAATCAACGGCCCGGCTTAAATAACCAGCCTAAAATCATTTAAAGTTCCCGTATGTAAGTCTACTATAATGATTAGATTATATCTCGTATTATGATTTCTTGAAAGAGATTTATAGCTTTTATAGCTTATTTTTTAACCAGATAATAGAGAAATTTACTTCAGTCAATAGACAAATTCAGGATAAATAAATATAATAAAATGAATTTTTGAGTAAATAAACAGTTATTAAAAATAAAATCTAACATTGGACCTTTAAAAGATGGATCCACAAATAATAACACCTTTACTGATAACAACTATTGCCGGACTTTCCACCACTATCGGAAGCATACTTGGCCTTATATTTAAAAGAGAGAATTCAAAATTTATGAGTGCCGTTCTGGGCTTTACTGCGGGAGTCATGATAGGAATATCCTTTTTTGAACTTCTTCCTTCGGGTTTTCAGGAATTGGGATTTATCAAAGCCAGTATAGCTTTCATTGCCGGGTTCATCTTTATATTTTTGATAGATTTTCTTATACCCCATGAATATATCGGACAGAAGGAAAAAGTAAATGACAGTACCGATAAAAAACTCTTAAGAACCGGTCTTTTCGTAGCACTCGGAATAGCCATTCATAATTTTCCCGAGGGAATGGCTAGTTTTTATAGTTCAATGGTGGATGTTAAATTAGGAATAGCTATAGCCATTGCTATTGCCATACATAATATCCCGGAAGGAATTGCAGTATCTGCTCCTATATATAAAGCAACAGGCAGCAGGAAAAAGGCTTTTTTGTGGTCATTTTTATCCGGAGTTGTAGAACCAATCGGGGCACTACTTACAGCCCTGGTCCTCCTTCCTTTTATAAATCCGCAGGTATTGGGATATCTGCTTTCAGGCATAGCGGGACTTATGGTTTTTATAGCCATTGATGAGCTTTTACCGGTTTCCAAATCTTATGGATATCTCCATCTTCCAATAGTAAGCTTTATAGCCGGAATGATAGTTATGATATTAAGTTTAATTTTAATAAAATAACTATTTCTTCAATCTGCCCACTACAGGAAACCTTTTTAGAAAATCTATCCCATGCGGGGCTTCGTCAAGTTCATCGGTCAAATCTTTTCCGGCACTATGGGTCACCTGGTGTTCCCCATCTTTCCATAAAAAACTATCCGTAACATCGTAAATGTCTTCTTCACAGGCAACAAAAGCTTTTCTTCCTTCCCTGCCATCATATTCTTTTAGCTCTTCTTTTGTAAATTCCTTCATGTTGTATATTTTAACCTATTATAGGTGACGCCTTAAGATCGAAAGGATTTGTTCTGACAGCCAGCGAGAATAAATATGGGTAGTTGTTTTTCAGATGGTTCATATATGCAATCCACTCGAAAATCATTGCATTATAGGCTCTTTTGGTATCACCAATAAGATGTTCATAATCCGTCCCGGGCAGTTTTTCAAAGTCTTCCCTCTTTTCCAGTTCTTCGGTCAAATGAAATACAGCCCACAGAAGATCTGTAAATGATTCATGCTCCAGCAGGTTGGGGTTTTCCAGCAATCTTAATAAAAACTCCCGCTTTTTGATTAAAAATTTTTTCAAATTTCTAAAATTTTCAAAATTTATTTTTATATCTGACTGATACCCTTTAAATTTCTTATATGTGTCTTTAAAGTCCCTGGCCGTCCATACCTTAACTCCAGATAGATGTTCAATCAAGATATTGCTGCTCGTATCATAGTCCGAAAGATAGGTTAAAAGTTTGGTGCCGACTTCGCTAAAGAAAGCCCCTATTACCATATTTAGTTTGGTAAGCAAGGCTTTCTTTTCTCTATCGCCCAGAAGTCTATGAACGACTATAGTTACCAGGAAAACTTCTATGGGTACAAATGCGATATCCCCCACCAGATATATGAAAATATGGCGCACATCTTTAAAGATGATATAGTGGAATATATAAAGTAATCCAGATAAGGATATTAAAATTACTCCTAAGATCAACTGCCACTTCATTTTTTTCATATAAGCCTCCTTCTATAATAAGAAGGCTTTACTTACAGTGCAAAGCCTTCTACTCTTAAGAGCATATTCTCATTTCAATTATTTAAGAAATTTACCTACAAATGGAGAAGTTTCTCCCCTTCTTAAGAAATGACCGGATGGTCCTTCGCCCAGGAATTCAGAAAACCAGCTTTCGTGCTCTATTTCTTCATTAAGGATAGACAAAGCCAGGTCATACGTTCTGTGATCCTTTCCTGCTGTGATATTACAGATATGTGTGTAACCTCTTACGGCACATCTCTCGGCTTCAACCAGTACTTTAAGAATAGCCATTACATCCGTTGGATCCTTGGGCAGAGCCGCAGGTGGACAGGCTGATACATCATGAAAGTCTTTCATACTCTCTGGCAGTTTTCCCCCCAGTTCATAAATTCTGGGAACGATTGCTTCGAAATGATTTCTATCTTCTACTCTGGCAGTTTCCGCTATCTCTTTTATTCCTTCTCCCTCAAGACCTATCAAGTTTGCTCTCAGTATGGTGTAGTAATAGTAAGTAGTCAGTTCAGCCCCTGCATTCTTTACTAAAAGTTCTATGATCTCATCTACATTCAATCCTGCTTTTTCTACCATTTCTCTTGTTACTTTAGCCATTTTAATTCCTTTCTTTTGTTTAATATTTTATGAATAAATAAGACCTTTTTTAAATTATAATTAATTATGATAACTATATAAGAATTAATCTTATTTGTCAAATCTTTTTTAATAAAATGTATACCAGGATAAAATATTAAGACAACATCCACTATAATTCTCTATGGGAACTCCTCCTCAAATATTGACAACATACTTTAAACTGATATCATTAATGAAGATAATTAATATACACAAATTATCATATACACAAAAGTTTAAAACATATAATTACGAGGTAATAAATGGTTAAAGAAAATTCAAATAAAATAATTTACTTTGCAATTATTTTGGGTATATGCCTGATAATAAGCGCTTTCATAGGTTCTTTCACCTTCTATATGGTAAGATCACCGGAGGATACTCTCTCTGTGACCGGCTCGGTAAGAGAAAGGGTTACTTCGGATACTGTTAAATGGACCTCCAATTTCTCGAGGACCGTTCCGACTGAGGAGTTAAGATCAGGTTATCAAATGATGCGAAGCGACCAGACAAAAGTATTAAACTTTTTTGATAATAACGGATTTACTGAAGAAGACCTCATAATCTCACCGGTATTTATGGAACAGTTATATTTATATGACCCGAATGCCCCTAAGGAAAATGTTTTAAAACAGACCGTAGAAATTCAGTCAACAGATGTGGAAAAGATCACAAACATGGCAAAGAATACACAGCAGCTTATAGATCAGGGGGTCATATTTTCCACACAGTCTCTTGAATATACTTACTCTAAACTCCCGGAACTGCGAATAAATCTTATTCCGGATGCAATAAATGACGCTAAATTAAGGGCTCAGAAAATCGCCGAGGGAAGCGGTAAAGAAATCGGGGCCATAAAATCAGCAACTCTTGGTGTGGTACAGGTTCTGCCGGTTGGATCCACAGAAGTCTCGGACTGGGGAACTTATGATACGTCAACCATAGAAAAAGAGGTTATGATACCGGTTACAGTAATTTTTACCCTGAAATAGATAATTTTCAGGACCAATATTTTCAATCCGGAGATATTTTAATATTTCTCAAACCATCGATACGAGTTTCCATACAATAATCTTGTTTAATATTGCTCTAATGAAAGACCGACAAATATTTAGATTATTCAATAGCTAATTACAGAAAAAATACTATAATATTGTTTTGATTACCAGGCTTCAGCCATATATTAAAGTTTTTTGAAGAACTTATATGAAAATAGAATATTACGAACTTGACGAAAAAAAGTTATTCGAAACTCTCAAATTAGACCCAAATGGCCTTACAGAAGAGGAAGCAAAAAAAAGACTCGAGATCTATGGGCCAAATGTAATCAAGGAAAAGAAAAAAAAATCCCTTATTTTAAGATTCATTGATAATTTTATCCACCTATTTGCTATTATTCTCTGGGTCGCTGCAGGACTCTGTTTTATTCCGGGGGTCAATATGCCTCAGCTGGGATACGCGATAATCCTTGTCATTATAATAAATGCAATTTTTAGTTTTATGCAGGAATATAAGGCAGAGAAAGCCCTGGAATCTTTGAAAAAATTTCTTCCTTCATACTCTACGGTACTAAGAGGCGGAGAAGTTATCGAAATACAATCAATGGAGCTTGTACCCGGAGATATTCTTATTTTAAACGAAGGAGATAATATTTCTGCAGATGCAAGACTCATTGAATCATTTAATATAAGAACCAACAATTCCGTGCTCACCGGAGAATCCGACCCGCAGCGAAAAAGCACAGTACCCATACTAGGAAGGAATATCGATCCTTTAAGGCTTACGAATGTGGTTTATGCCGGTACCAGCGTGAGTTCCGGAAGCGGCAAGTCAATCGTTTATGCAACCGGAATGGAAACCGAATTTGGTAAAATAGCGAACCTGACCCAGGGAATAAAAGAAGAGTTAAGCCCTCTCCAGAAAGAGATAAACAAGGCAAGTCAGATGCTTGTATACATCGCAGTAGGAGTAGGAATTTTATTTTTCATTTTATCTCTGACCATAGCAAAACTTGGTTTTATAGGTTCCTTTATATTTGCCATAGGTATTCTGGTCGCATTTATTCCCGAAGGGCTGCTCCCTACCGTGACCCTTGCGCTTGCGCTTGGTGTCCAGAAAATGGCGAAAAGGAATGCTATAATAAAAAAATTATCTTCCGTCGAAACACTCGGCAGCACGACAGTAATATGTACCGATAAAACCGGGACCCTGACCCAGAATGAAATGACGGTAAGAGAAATCTGGTTGAATGGAGAGAGTTACAGTGTCACCGGTCATGGTTATAACCCTGAAGGCGACTTTATACTGGATGACAAAAAGCTTGATAAGAAAGAGGTCCTGAATACATTCAAGAACTTCTCAAGGGCAATATCTTATTGTAATAATTCACGGCTTTATTTCGACAGCAGCAATAAGACCTGGATAATAAAAGGAGATCCGACTGAGGGAGCCCTTCTTGTCATAGCTAAGAAAGCCGTCTTTGATTATGAAAACGAGCTTAAAACCGAACCCCGGATATTTCTACTTCCTTTTGATTCCAACCGTAAAAAAATGAGTTCTATTCACAAAACATCCGATGGTGCCACGGCTTTTGTAAAAGGTGCTCCAAAAGAGATGCTTTCGATCTGTAAAAAAATAGAAATAAATGGCCAGATAAAGGAACTTACCGATGAGATGAGGAACAGCATATTAAAGTATAATGATGATTATGCAGGAAGAGCCCTGAGGGTCCTCGCAACTGCTTATAAAGACCTGACAGCTTCTAAAAATGAATACACTATTGATAATGTCGAAAAGGACCTGATATTTCTTGGGCTCACGGCAATGATCGATCCCCCTAGACCCGAGGTAGAAGAAGCAATAAAGAAATGCTATCAGGCTGGAATAAAGATAATAATGATCACAGGTGATTATGGTCTTACTGCTAATACAATTGCAAGAAAGATCGGTATCGTCAAGGGTGAATCTAAAGTTTATCTTGGAACAGATATAGAAGAGATGTCCGATAAAGAATTAAAGGAAGTTTTGAAACAGGATAATATATTATTCGCAAGAGTCTCGCCTGAACACAAGATGCGTATTGCCATGGCTTTAAAGAAAAATGGTGAAATCGTCGCAATGACCGGAGACGGAGTCAATGACGCTCCGGCTCTCAAGGCTGCAGATATTGGAATAGCAATGGGCATTTCAGGTACCGATGTGGCAAGAGAAGCCGCGGATATGATACTTATGGATGATAATTTTGCCAGCATCGTAAATGCAATCGAAGAGGGCCGTGCAGTTTTCGAAAACCTTAGAAAGTTTATCCACTACATCCTGGCCAGTAACATCCCGGAAGCAGTTCCTTTCATTTCAATGGTCTTATTTAAAATCCCCTTACCGCTTACGGTGATGCAGATACTTGCAATTGATCTGGGTACAGATATTCTGCCGTCCCTTGCGCTCGCCTCTGAACCTCCAGAGCCGGGAATAATGAAAAGACCTCCCAGACCGCGAAATGAGAGATTACTGACCGCCAGAGGTATGGCCAAAGCGTACCTGTTGATGGGACCAATCGAAGCAGCGGCCGCAATGCTGGCGTTTTTTATGGTTTATTTCAACAATGGTTTTACTCTTTCCAAAATTATGGAAATCGGAGTGGATTCCAATAATTATGTCTCAAGCCCTGTTTACCAATCTGCGATAACAGCATCTTTTGCCGCAATAGTTCTGTCACAGATTGGGAATGCATTTGCGAACAGAACAACATATGATTCTGTGTTTAAAGCAGGATTCTTTAGAAACAGGTTGCTTTTATGGGCAATAATAGGAGAAGTAGCCATATTGAATATGCTGATCTATATTCCGGGACTCAATGGAGTTTTCAATCATTATCCAATCGGATGGATTTCATGGATCGTTCCGATCTTATTTATTCCATCCGTTTTGATATTCGAAGAAATAAGAAAGTTGATAATAAGGCATTTTAGAAAAACATCTTATGCCTGATAAAAATTTATGAAAAGGGATTTTTTGAAAAAAGACACAAAAGTCATAGAAAATAGTAAAATAAAGTCGGATCGACTTAAAAAAATAATATTATTTTTAAAAAATAAGGTGATTAAATGCAAATTATAATAATGGGTTGCGGCAGAGTCGGGTCACAGCTGGCAAATCTTTTATCTATGGAAGGACATAAAGTTACTATAATTGATATTAATCCAAAGGCTTTCGCCAGATTGGGTAAGAGCTTCAAGGGAACCACTATCACCGGTTTTGGCTTCGATAAAGAAGTACTGGAAAAAGCAGGCATAGAACATGCAGACGCTTTTACTTCCGTCACACAGGGTGATAACAGAAATATTGTAGGTGCTTTGATAGCAAAAAGAGAATACAGGGTACCTATCGTAATTGCCAGGATCTATGATCCCGTAAGAGCTCATGTGTACAATAAACTGGGAATAACCACAATTTCACCAACAACCTGGGGTGCTAATAAAATAAAAGAGCTGATCTGCCACTCCGATATTTTATCACAGGCAAGTCTTGGAAATGGTGAGGTAGAAATACTGGAGACAGGAGTCAGTACTAATTTAGCCGGTTTTGCGTGCGATAAAATCAATGTTCCCGGGGAGATTATGGTAGTATCTATAACCAGGCTGGGCAGAGCTTTTATCCCGGTAGTGGGAACAGTTATGAATCAAGGTGATTTGCTTCATATTGCAGTAGCATCATCATCTATACCCCAGCTTAAACGAATTCTTGGAATATAGGAGGAATTATGAATGCTTTAATTATAGGTGCAGGTAAAATTGGTACAAGCGTAGCAAAATACATGGCCGAAAAGGGACATAAGGTTTCGATTATAGAAAAGAACGAAACCGCTTGTGAGGGATTTGAACAAATGAAAGATGTCACATTATACTGCGGGGACGGATGTGATCCGAGTATTCTTGAAAAAGCCGGTATAAAAATAGCAGATGTCGTTGTAGCAGTTACGGGAGACGATGAAGATAACCTTGTCGTAGCCCAGCTCTCAAAACTTCAGCCCAATATGCCAAGGGTCGTATCTATCATAAATCACCCCAAAAATGAATGGCTTTTCAATAAAAAATGGGGTGTGGATGCAGCAGAAAGTCCTACTTCGGTTATTTCAAAATTAATTGAAAAAGATATTAAATAAGACATATAATAAAAAACAGCCGCTAATTAAATAGCGGCTGTTTTTTATATAAATTATGCAGCCTTGAACTATGCAGCTTTCCTCTTATCCATTATTCCAACGACAACGCACACTATGCCCACTACTATCAAAACAATAGCGAGCCACGTCGGTAGTGCTAACATTGCCACGAATAAGGCGAGTACTCCCCAGACAGCTAAAAGGATTCCCAAAATTATGAGTACTATTTTACTCATCATACCTCCCTATGCATAAGAATAATAATAAATACAATCTTAAGGTATGTATTAAAATTTTACAAGAGGAAAATCAATTCTTATAAAAATTTTTTATAAGAGATAAAAGCAAAGTTTTATTTGAGGAGCATCACCAGACTTTTAGTTGCCAGTTCTCCCCAATCAGTCGCATCCGGGTCCATCAAGCCCTGCATTAAAAGCCCTATGGTAAGTGCAAAAAGAATTTTTGAAACATCATCAGGATTTACTTTTTTAATCACGCCCTTTTTTATACTTACATTAATGATATATCCAAAAAAATCCATATACATACTCATCGATTTCAAAACAACTTTTTTAAGTCTGCGATCTTTAATAGATTTAAGATAAATTTCTAAAAAAAGCGGGAGTAGACTCTTATTTTCTTCAAAAACCGGCTGAAGTTTTTTAGGAATACTTATAAGCGCCTGATAAAGATCATCGGATTCGAATTCCGAAATGTTTATCCGGACAGATACTTTTTTTATCCAATCATCAAGTAGTTTTAAAAACAAATCCTGTTTGCTTTTAAAATGATGGTAGAAACCGCCTTTAGTTATACCGGCTTTCCGGCAGATATCCGTTACAAGAGTATTTTCATATCCCTTTTTTTCAAAACATTCCGTTGCGGCTTTTAAAATATTACTGATTGTATGTCTTTTTCTTTCTTCCTGCTTCACCAGTCAATTTTATCAGAAATTCAGGTCTTTGTGACAAATCTTATTATTTATTCTTTTATTGTGAATTAAAGGATATAATGTGACAGGCAATAATTTTATAATACAAGTATAATAAAACTATATTCGTTATTTTTATTTTTATTAAATTTCTTTCTAAAAAAAAGCGAATTATAATAAAATATCAAATTATGGTAATAGAGAAAGGGAAATAAATGACCGAAGACAACAATTCATCCAAACAACCTATTAAGGAGAGTAAAAAAATGAAAAATCACAGTAGTTCCGGAATCGCAGGTGCAGCTTATTTTATGGCTTTTATTGGCGCCGCAGTCTTTTACATTCAGCAGGCAGCCACTTTCGGAGCTGGGGTCATAGGTTTCTTAAAGGCTCTTGTATGGCCTGCATTTCTGGTTTACGAGCTGCTACAGCATATAATGTTGTAATATTTTTTTAAGTTATAATAGCATCAAAAGAGATGGCTTTGTGTTAGAAATAAAAATCATAATTTTTGATTTCGACGGTACACTGTTTGACTCAAAAAAAGTTATAGTCAATGCTGTAAGTCATGCTCTTTCCAAATTGGGAATGGAAAAAAAATCGGATAAGGAAATAATAAAGTATATAGGCAAGGGTACAGGTTACTTAATAGAGAATGTATCTGGTTTAAAAGATAAGAGTTTGATAGATAAAGGAGTAAAATATTTCGATCGATACTGGAATTCTAACCTGACAAAAGAATCCGGCTTATTTCCGGGAGTCAAAAGAGTACTGGAACATTTCAAAGCTAAAACAATGCTGGTCATAAGTAACGGCAGCAAGAAATCAATTAAAAAAGTACTAGAAAATTTTGGAATAGAAAAATATTTTAAGGATATAATACCCGGCGATGAAGACTGCATGAAGCCCTCAAGCTGCCCAATAGAAAAAGTCATCAATATAGAAGATAGAAATCAAAGAACAGGTACCATTATTGTCGGGGATATGGATATTGATATAAAATCCGGAAAAGAAGCCGGTATCAGGACCTGCGGTGTCACCTATGGAATTGGGAAAATCGAACAAATCAAATCATTAAAACCTGATTTTATAATAGATAAAATAACCGATTTAATAAAAATATTGAAATAAATAAAAAACCCTGAGTTACTTTTCGCCCTGGTTATTCAATTCAGGCTACTTAATATCTCAGGGTTCTGTTCTTAAAACCTTGAACAGGCGCCTTTCCATTGAAGTAAACCTAATCTTTATACCCTTTTGGATATAAATTTCAATTATTCAAAAAAGACCCAATTTTTAAGAACAAATTAAAAATTATTATAAGTCTTAATCTATAACTATATAACAGTTGAAAGTCTGGTTTTTAGATATAAAAAGTATAGTTATTAACTGGTTATAAGGTTAGTTTATTGCCGTAGTTGAATAGAACAAATTAACGATTAAATCTAAATTAGAAGAACTTTGTTGGAATAGGACAGCTCTAGGCAGTCAACAAGTTCAGGAAAGAATGCCTTGTCAATAAAGTTGATTATTGGCTAACGCTGTACTGGACAATAACCGCAGGACTTAACTATTGAATCTAGGAAGATTTGTAGACCAGAATATCTCCCTTTGCCGTGTATATCTCCAGCCCATCTGTGGTAAGTCGATAATTAGAAGCCCATAATATACTATCGGTATAGCGAAGGGCCTGGAACTCAAGATCCTGAGGGAGCTCGCCATTCCTTTCCGATCTTATTCCCCACCGTATATCATCACCACTAGCTTCATAAGAAAGTTCATAGTCAAAACAACCAGCACACCCGGAGGCTTCACTGTCACTATCAAAGGTAAGCATGATTGACAGGCCTTCAGTAACCTGATCACCATTTATGGAAATAAGCTGCCAGCTCGTGCCAACAAGATCGGCTGGATTCATTGGATATTCCGGTTTTCTTTCAAATATCAGCAACTTCTGTTTATCAGCGCTGTATATCTCCAAGTGTTCACCGGTAACATAATAGAATGCTGCATTTGTAAGGGAACGAGTATAGGTATCATCCTGTTCCATAATACCTTCAGGCGATAGGCAGTCCATTTCAGTCTTACCTACCCCAGGGATATTTAAAATATCCGGGTCTTCCGTCAGGTATTCACCACCATAGATATTGCAGCCGGCAGAACCCCAGACAATACCATTACGGAAGTACAGGCTAATATGTGTACCTTCAATGAGCTCGCTTCCATTGAGTGAAATAAGTTTCCATTGAGTACCATCAAGCTTAATAGGGGCTATATCGTCTTCATTATAGCGGCAAGCTATTACGCTTAGAATCCCCAGCAGTATAAAAAGAATGGCTATTATTGTTAAACTAAATAAGCAAACCTTCTCCCCTGCATTTTTTCTTAAAGATCTCATACTTTTCCAATTCATCTTGTTTTTCAGCCCACTTTTTTATTTCCGGAAAATTGATTTTATTCCTTTTTGCTACCAAGACAGCCTGGTCAAAAGATTGGTTATCATTCCAGAAAAAATATGCAGCCAACCTATCTTTAATACAATCTGTGGGCGTTAATAAACATATTGTACCAAATTGTGTATTTAGATAATTAAATTCGGAGACTGGTCGTTCATCTCCAACTGATACAGGAGGAGCAGGAAAATCTATCAAGAATCTACATTTAGGGTTTTCAAATAAACGACCACCAGTATTTTTAAATCCTAACTCCTTAAGCACAGGAGTTATTTTTTTTATAGGGGTATCTGTTACCAAGTCAATATCATATGACATATATTGGTTTTCTGAGTAGAGTGAAACACAGGCTCCTCCTACTAAAACAACATCAATACCATTCTTTTGTAAATGAGAGGAGATTATAGCTGCCAGTTCTTTAATTTCTACCTTTTCCCAATCTACTCTCATAATGGTTTACCCTTCTTTCTTGGTCTTGTTCTTCTTCGGTAATATTTTCCTATTTCTTTTTCAGAAAGAAACTCCATTGCTCTTTGAACTAATGCTCTCAACTCTTTTAAAAAAGGGTACCTTGGATTAAATTGATATAATCTGGTTCTTCCTACCATCGAACTAACTATCACTCCACCATTTTCAAGACGATCCATCTGCTGCTGAATTCCGTTTACTGGAATATTGAACAATTTTGATAACTCTAAAGGATACGCCTGTCCATAAGATTCAAGAGTAAATAAAACTTTTTCTATTGTACTATTACCCAAAACTGGTTCCAACATACTTTTACTCCTTTACCATAATTTATGCATATATTACCATAATTTATGGTAAATATAAATTCTTTTTTATTGTCCCCTCTTATTAATTTAAAAAGAGCCTTAAAACTTTTAGAGATGACATCCTGCAGGCTTTACAGGTTTAGGAACTTTGAAAACAGGTTAAGAGTTAAAGCATTATGCTGTTAGAGCGTGTTGCCCCGTTAATTGGTGAAGAGCCAATTGTCATAAGTGGCTCCCCTAACAGATGAAATTTCGAATCTTTTTTTAAGGGAATTGATTATTATAAAAAAACTACTTTAGGGTTATAATATAAATTGCATTTATATAGTAAAAAATGCTAAATATAAAAAGTCTTATATTTTGGAGTATTAAATGAGTAGATTTCAACAGTATACCGCAATTATTGAAAAGGAAGAAAATCTTTATGTTGCATTATGTCCTGAGCTTGATATTGCCAGTCAGGGTGAAACTGTCGAACAGGCAAGAATAAATCTCATTGAGGCAGTAGAATTATTTTTTGAAGTTGCTTCACCGGCAGAGATCAATGAAAGACTGCATAATGAAATATTTATTACACGACTAGAGGTTTCTGTTGGGTAAATCAAGAATTTTATCCGGCCAGGAAATCTGCAAAATACTTTCCAATAATGGATTTAAAATAATACGACAGCGTAGTAGTCATATTGTAATGCAGAAAAAAATAGGAGCAACAACAATAACTGTTCCTATCCCAGATCATAAAGAAATAAAACGTGGTACACTTAAATCAATAATCAGACAGTCAAAATTATCTTCTTCTGAGTTTGAATTATAATTTTTTTAGAGATTTTTGTTGGCTCCCCGAGTAGGACTCGAACCTACAACCCTTCGGTTAACAGCCGAATGCTCTACCATTGAGCTATCGGGGATTGAGAAATGACAATGCTATGCTATTATAGTATATAAGAAGTTTATTTCAATAGAAATCTGGCTAGTGCTCGAGAAAATCTCTCAAAACTCCGCTTCTATTGGGGTGTCTTAGTTTCCCGAGGGTTTTTGATTCTATCTGTCTTATTCTCTCCCTGGTGACTCCGAATTCCCTGCCAACTTCTTCCAGGGTCCTTGGATGACCGTCCTGCAGCCCGAATCTTAACTGGATTACTTTTCTTTCCCTGTCGTTCAATGTATTCAATACTTCCTGAAGCTGCTCCTGAAGCATTGTAAAGGAAGCTGCATCAGAAGGTGCCTCTACTTCGGAATCTTCTATGAAATCTCCAAGATGGCTGTCTTCCTCTTCTCCTATAGGAGTTTCAAGAGATACGGGTTCCTGGGAGATTTTCATTATCTCTCTTACTTTTTCAGGAGAAAATTTCATCTTTTTTGCAATCTCTTCCGGAGAAGGTTCTCTGCCTAATTTTTGCAGAAGCTGTCTCTGTATTCTTATCAATTTATTTATTGTTTCTACCATATGCACGGGGATCCTAATGGTCCTTGCCTGATCGGCGATAGCTCTTGTTATTGCCTGCCTGATCCACCAGGTGGCATAGGTAGAGAATTTATAACCTTTTTTATAATCGAATTTTTCAACCGCTCTTATAAGGCCAAGGTTTCCTTCCTGTATCAGGTCCAAAAACAACATTCCTCTTCCCACATATTTTTTAGCAATGCTTACGACAAGTCTTAAATTAGCTTCAACCAGCATCCTCTTGGCCTCCGGATCACCCAGTTCAATCTTTTTGGCAAGTTGAACCTCTTCGAAAGCTGTCAAAAGTCTTACTTTACCGATTTCTTTAAGGTACATCCTGACCGGATCATTTGTAGGAGATTTTATGGTCAGATCCAATTTTCTGCTGAAAATTTCCTCTCCGTTTTTCTTACCCGGATTTCCGGTGTCAATATCCTCATCTTCCTCGTTTATGATCTCTATACCCAGATTCTGGATGACATCGTAGATATTTTCAATCTGATCTTTGGACAGCTCTATATCCGAAAGAGTTTCGGTAATCTCTTCGGTAGTCAAGATACCATCGGTCTTACCCTTATTTATCAGCATTTTTACTTCTTCCAGCTTAAACTCTGATCCTCTTTTCATATAATTCACCTCAAAACTTAAATTATTTTCAAATTCATTTTTTCTTTTTCCAGCTCTACCAATCTCTGATACAACTCATCATATTTACTTGCGATATCGTCTTCTAACTTGCCGCCCGCATTCTTATTTTTTTCATACTCCATCATTTTTGTTCTGATGTCCTCGATTTCTTCGGAAATGCGTACTTGCTTCAAATTATTGATTATCTCACTGGCTACAAGGTCCATATTCTGACTTGTATAATGCGGTTCACTAAATAAAATATAATTATATAGTTTTCTCACATCCTCGTTTTCTACCGTTCCAGACGTAATTTTTATTGGAAAGTTTATCCTTTTATTGTCTTCTTTTGCCCTTGCAACCTCATTTCTTATAATAAGATAAAGCTGTCTCGTATCCTCGAATCTAAAATATTCCGGTCCCAGATTCAAAAATTCATCGATCTTGTTTCCCTGTCCATTTATTATCAATTTTAATGCTTCGACTTCTATTCTTTTCAAGGGAACAATATTTTCGCTTCCGTATTCTTTCTTTTCAATTCTCTGATCCCCGCCTGTGTGAATGATTTTATTCCTGCGGTCGTATTGCCTCTTTAACATTTCTTCCATAAGCAGACTCTCTTTAAGGTTCAATTTCTGGGCAACTCTTTTTATGCACTCCTCCTGAATGATGCTTGAAGAGAGGGTGGATATGAACCTTATGAGATGATCGCTGGCCTTAAGTTTACCTGCCAGATTGCCGATATCATACCTTTTTATTATTGCATCAATAGTAAAATCAATAATGGTTGGCGAATCCTCGATCCTTTTTATAAAAGCTTCTTTTCCTCTTTTAAATATATAATCGGCAGGATCATAACCTTCTTCCAGTACGGCTACTCTGATATTCAGGTTATTCTCATAATATAGATCCAGTTTTTCATTATATTCCCTTAATCTCTCTATCCCCTTTAGAGAAGCATTCATACCAGCCGTATCGCTATCGAAAACCAGAACTATATTCTTTGTAAACCGCCCCAGTACTTTTATCTGATCCGGAGTAAGTGCGGTACCAAGACTGGCAACAGTGTTTCTTATTCCGGATTGGTGCAGAGCCATTACATCCGTATATCCTTCCACTATAAGAACTTCATCCTTTTCTACAATCTGATTTTTAGCCTGGAATATCCTGTATATATTTTTACCTTTCGAATAAAGCTTTGTTTCAGGGGTATTTATATATTTAGCTTTCCCGCTGGCTGTTTGACTACTTCCCTGAATAATTCTTCCCCCGAAACCTATCGTTTTTCCCACTATATCCTGAATAGGGAACATGATTCTTCCCCTGAAGCGGTCATATATTTCACTGCCGCCTTTTTTACTTTCGATGGCCAGCCCACATTTAATCAATTCTTCAGGCTTGTATCCTCTTTTTTTGGCAAAATTTGAGAAGTCGTTCCAGCTGTCCGGACTATATCCTACTTCAAATTCCTTTAAAGTCTCCTCGGTAAAACCCCTGCTTTTTAAATAATTAAGTGAAGGCAGGCCTTTTTTACTGTTAAAAAGTATATAACCAAAATATTTTTTAGCTTGTTCATTAAGTTCCACCAGCCGGTCTTTTGATTTCGATGATTCTTTCGAAAAACCGCTGTAATTATACTTCAGAGTGTAACCGGTCTTTTTTGCCAGGAATTCTATTGATTCCACAAACTCCAAATTTTCAATCTTCTCTATAAAATTTATTACGTCGCCGCCTTCTCCACAACCAAAGCAGTGGTAAAGCTGCTTTGAAGTATCGACCGTAAAAGATGGAGTTTTTTCCTTATGGAAAGGACAGAGTCCGGTATAATTCCTGCCAGCCTTCTTGAGCTTTATATAACCTGAGACAATGCCATAGATGTCCGTTCTGGATTTTAATTCTTCTACTTCGCCCTCTTTTAGACTTTTGTTCATTTCTCTTCTGAATGTTTGAAATATGGCAATAATAATATATCTGGCAAAATCTTTTCGGAAAAAAATCAAACTACTATCACTTCATAAATACAACGGGACTGTATTTATTTTACCACTAATATATTATTTATTAGAGGGGTTATAGCTAAACATCCAAAAAAACTTCTTTGTATTTTTTATCTTCCTTTATAGCTGCATGTGCAGCAGCAAGTTTGGCAATCGGAACCCTGTATGGTGAACAGCTCACATAATCCATTCCTATCATATGACAGAATTCGACTGACCTGGGATCGCCTCCATGTTCCCCGCAAATACCGACTTTTAGATTCTCTCTGGTTTTCCTGCCTTTTTCAAATCCCATTTTTATCAATCGGCCGACACCTTTGCGGTCTATCGTGGCGAAGGGATCTTTTCCCAGGATTCCTTTTTCTATATATTCAGGAAGAAATTTACCTGCGTCATCTCTTGAAAATCCAAAAGTCATCTGAGTTAAATCGTTTGTTCCAAAGCTGAAAAACTCAGCTTCTTCCGCTATTTCGTCTGCAACAACACATGCTCTTGGAATTTCTATCATAGTTCCAACCTTATATTCAAACTTTAGATTTTCTTTCTTCATTATCTCATCGGCAACTTTCACTATCTCTTCTTTCAATATCTTGAATTCCTTTACGATTCCAACCAGCGGAACCATCACTTCTGGTTTGACTTTGTATCCCTGCCTGGTAAGTTCTACAGTTGCCTCAAATATGGCTCTTACCTGCATTTCGAGAATTTCAGGATATGTAATTGATAACCTGCATCCTCTGTGTCCCAGCATCGGATTCATTTCATGAAGAGAATTAATAGTCGCCTTTAATTCATCGAATTCCAGACCCAGCTCCCCCGCTATTTCCGTTATATCTTCATCTGCAGTGGGTAAAAATTCATGTAAAGGCGGATCCAGAAGTCTAATGGTCACAGGCAGGTCATTCATAACCTGGAATATTTCCATAAAATCTTTTTTCTGATATGGAAGAAGTCCTGCAAGAGCTTTCTCTCTTTCTTCCCTGCTGCCGGCTACTATCATCTTCCTCATGGCTTTTATTCTATCTGCTTCAAAGAACATATGCTCCGTTCTGCAAAGACCGATTCCCTCAGCTCCGAATTCCAGAGCAACCCTGGAATCATTGGGGGTATCGGCATTCGTTCTTACTCCTATCTTTCTGAATTCATCGACCCAGCTCATAAATTTTTTGAAATCTTTTCCCATTTCAGGATCCACTACCGGAATTTTACCCTTAAAAACCTCTCCGGTTGAACCATCCAGGGTAATCCAATCGCCTTTGTTTATCCTACTGCCATTTACTTCAAAATACTGTTTGCTCTCAAATACTTTGATGTCTTCCGCACCTGCCACGCAGCTTTTACCCATGCCTCGCGCCACTACAGCAGCATGTGAGGTCATTCCTCCCCTTGCAGTCAGAATTCCCTGTGCCACGGCCATGCCCTGAATATCTTCGGGAGATGTTTCCGTTCTCACCAGAATCACATTTCCATTCTTTGCCTCTTTTACAGCCATATCCGCATCAAAAACTACCCTGCCCAGTGCCGCGCCCGGCGATGCAGGAAGTCCTTTTGTAAGCAACTCTGCATTTTCTTTGGCTTTATTATCAAGCTGCTTGTGCAGAAGCTGATCCAGCATCTGTGGTTCCACTCTGGTTACGGCAGTTTT
>Ga0209521_10000738_pt1 | contig 25871 bp, 30 predicted proteins | sample Rifsed19ft4_FD_184016 | JGI IMG/M metagenome (GOLD analysis project Ga0209521, IMG submission 184016) | Soil microbial communities from Rifle, Colorado, USA - sediment 19ft 4 (version 2) | ecosystem: Environmental > Terrestrial > Deep subsurface > Rock core/Sediment | place: Rifle, Colorado...
CGCGGGTTGCCATCAGGTGCCCCGCCACGGGACTGTCGATCCCGCCGCTCAACAGGAGAAGCGCCCGGCCCGCCAATGCCTCACATCCCAATGTACTTCGCGTAGAGCGCCCGCGCACGTTCCGGGTCGTCCGTTCCCCGGATCAGCGCCCGCCCATCCTGGAAGATTGTAAGCGTCTCGTCGCCCGTCCGGAACACGAGTATGGAGCCGAGGGACTTCACAGGCCCGAGCTTCCGGAGCCGGCGCTCGATTTCTGCGACATCGATCTCGCCCGTGTACACGGGGTCAATCGAGATCGTCTTGCTTCCGCAGAGGGCGGCGATGACCTGGCCCCGCTTCGCGCCGAGGAACTCCGTGACCCCATGGACGCACGCGGGACAGTCCGCGCGTCGCGCGATCCGGAGGCGTTCGAGATCGTTCGCCCAGCCGTCGAAAACGAGGAGCTCCCCGCTCGGCGAGCGGCCAAGCAGGAGCTTCAGCGCCTCCGTCGCCTGCATCGAGGCCGTGGCAGTTGAGACGGAGTTCAAAATCCCCGCGGTGTCGCACGTCGCGAGGGAGCCAGGCGGGGGGAGCTGCGGGAGAAAACACCGGAAGCACGCGGAGACCCTTGGGACAATCGCGAGGACCATCCCGTGGGTCGCAATCGCCCCGCCGTAGACCCAGGGAATCCCGCGCTTGATCGCAACCTCATTGATTAGGAAGCGCGCCTCCATGTTGTCGGTCCCGTCGACGACGAGGCTCGCGTCCGCTAGCATCGGCTCCGCACTGGAAGAGTTCAGGTCCTTCGCGACGGCTTCGATCTCGATCGACGAATTCGCCGCCCGGAGCTTGCGGGCTGCGACCTCCGCCTTCGAGAGGTCGATGTCGTCCTCGTCGAACAGGACCTGGCGCTGAAGGTTGTTGACCTCGACGACGTCGCGGTCGATGAGACGCAGCCGGCCGACACCTGCCCGCGCGAGGAGGGACGCGCTCACGCTCCCCAGGGCGCCGAGGCCGACAATCGCCACCGTGCTCGCGGAAAGCTTCTTCTGCCCCTCGGGCCCAATCTCGGGCAGAATCGCCTGGCGCAGGTACCGTTCCGGGACCGTCACGGGAATCGGAAGCGGAGTCCACCTTATGGCCTTTTGTGGCTACGGCGGGAAGACAAACGACAGAGCCAGCTCGCTTCGGATTTTGGAAACCTCCTTCCGAACGTCATCGCCGAGGGCAGCGCGGACGATCACGGCCGCGATCCGCTCCATGTGAGCCTCCGTGGCGCCCATCCGAGTGACCTCCTGAGCCCCGAGGCGCGTGATCGAGTCGACAATGATGTCGTTCTTCTCCAGGCGGACGGAGAACTCGTCAGGCGTGAGGTGCCACCCGTCCCGCAGACCGTGGGCGTCGTAGTGGACCTGGTGAGACTCTGTGAACTCACGATCTCGGAATCTCACGGGGAACCGTTGCGCCTCGAGGGCCCGCCCGAGGGCCTTCGCATTCCCGACGACCTGCATCGCGTACGCCCGCCCGAACGCCTTCATCTCGAGAAGCGCCTGTGCGGTCGCCGCGATGCGATTCCAGTGCGCGTTGTCCTCGATCCGCCACGTCACGGTTTTGAGAATTTTCTCAAAGACATCGTCGCGGTTCGTGCACAAAAGCGCGCCCTGCGGCCCGAAGAACGATTTGTGCGTGCTCCCGTAGAGGATGTCCGCTCCCTCGCGGAGAGGGTCCTGAAACGCACCGCCCGCGACGAGTCCGAGCACGTGACTTCCGTCGTACGCGAGAAGCGAGCCGACCTCGTCGCACGCGCGCCGCAACGGCCGGAGGTCATAGGGGAAGAGGATGAAACTCCCGCCAATCAGGACGAGCTTCGGCCGAACCTCTCGAATCGCCTCCGCCGCGCGCGGAGTGTCGAGGGTCCACGCGGACTCGTCGAACGGCAGGAACTCCGCGCTGAGTCCGAACATCGAGGGCATGTACTCGGGCTGGTAGCCGTCGTACCCGCCATGGCGGACATCGAGGACGAGAATCGTGTCGCCTCGATCGCACGTCGCGACAAGGGTGAGCATGCCCGCGAGGTGTCCGCTCAGCGGCTTCAGTGTCGCGTGGCGGGCATGAAACACCTCGCGCGCGAGCCGCTCCGCGAGGGCCTCGATCTCGTCGATGTAGCGTGTGCCGCGGTACGAGTTCTGAACATGATAGCCCATCCACTCTTGGTCCCAAGGCAGCGTGTACCGGTGTGCAAGGTCAGATCCGAGAATCGCCCGGACCTGTTCGCTCGTCACATTCTCTGAGGGCTGGAGGTTCAGGCACCGCCGGAGGCGCCATTCGTCGTGCCGCTGCACGAGATCGACAACGTCGCGCATCGCCGTCTGTAACGGGCGCGCGGGAATAAAGATGCCACGGGCTCGTCGGTCACCTGCGGGGCGTATGCGGTCGGGACGTTTCTAGTTGTACAGACGGAACTGGTCGTCCTTCTCCGGCGCCGACTCCCACTCCTCGTCCGATTCCTCGAAAACCGCGTTGAACAACGCGTTCACGACTTCGCGGAGTTGCTGGATCTCCGTCCGGAGACGCCGGACCTCCTGCAACAGCTCATCGTTCGTTTCGGCAACCATATTGAGTGCCTACAATTCATCGTATCCGTGCTGGGTTCATATCCCTTTGCATGCGTGTTCCGATTGCGATTCTCGGGACTGGTTCTTGCCTCAAAGAATCATGAGACGTCAGTGATGTCAGCGATCTCTGGGCCGTCCGCCGTCGCGACGGCCTCCGCCCCCGCGTCCCCGTCCGCCACCGCCGCCGCGTCCACGAGGCCCGCCGCCGCGACGATCACGATCGCCCCCGCCGCGACCTCGAGGACCGCCACCGCGGCCCCGCCGCTCGCCTTCACCCGGAGGTGCAATTGTCACGATGCCCGCGCCGAGCTCCTTCGCGGGCACGGAGAGCTGAAGTTGACCGTAATCCGCCGCGACCTTTCGCACCTCGGCCTGCTCGTCGCGGGGACACCAGAGCCCGCCCGCGCGGACTTCCAGCAGGCTGCGGCACCGGCTGCAAACCGCCTTCACAACGCCAAGGTTCGACTCCGCTGTCGTGAGCTGGAGCGAAGGTCGCGCTTGAATCACTTTTGCACGGACGATATCACCGAGCCGGAAAGCGTTCCGGATGTCGTCGACGTAGTCCGTGGAAATCTTCGAGACATGGATCGAGCCCTCCGTCTCGCCCGTGATCTCCCGCTTGTTCCCGTGGACTGCGGCGATCGCCGCCTCCGCCATCGACGGGCGGATCTGATCGATTACGCCGTACACGATGTCGCCGACCTTGAGCTCCGCGGGCGGGTTGAACGGCTGCACGCGGGCGACGAAGTTCTCGCCATCGAGGTCGAGGATTCCTGGCATCGCCGCGTAAATCTGGCCCTCGCTTTCGTACGTCCCCTCGCCGGCCTCGTATTCCTCGGTCGCGGCGATCACGTCGCCGGGCAGGACGATCTTCCGTTCAAGCACCCGTCGCCTCTCCTAGAACAGTCGCCGTTCAACGCCCCTCTCGATTTATACTTTGTTACGGACCTTTTGAGAGCCGGTCCACGCCGCGCGCGATCCGGAGTAGGACCACGGGGATCTCGCGGACCGCTTCCCGGTGGAACGGCATCGAGTGCGGCAGCGGGAACGCGTACTCCTTCCGGTGTGTCGGTTCACCGCCGAGCTCGTGGGCCTTGCGCACGACGAAGGTCTCCGTCTCCGCCTTGTGGAACGTGTATATGACGGGTCCCGTCGCGAGGGCTCGCTCGAGGAAGGGCACGTCCGCGTGCGGGTTCTGCGCGCCGAACGGCGGGTTCATGAGGACCGTGTCCGCGAGCTCTGGGAAGTCCCGCACGTCCACCGTGAGGAGCGAGAGATTGACCTTCAGCTTCTGTGCGTTTCGCGTCGCGACCGCAAGGGCGGCCTCGTCGACGTCGAGCGCGATCACCTCCTCGGCCCCGAGGAGCTTCGCGCCGATCCCGAGGATCCCGGTGCCGCACCCGAGGTCGACGACTTTCTTCTCCGCGATGTCGCCCAGGGTGTGCGCGAACCAGAGAACGTCCGCCGCGATCGGGGCGGGGGTCGCGTACTGCTCAAGGTTCGCGGCGGGCTCCGGATGGCCTTCGACCTGTTGTAGGAGAATCTCGAGCTGCTGCTTCTTCACGGAAATGCCACGGAGGTCTGGGCCAAAGAGATTGCGGTCGCAATTTGCATCCTTCCGTTGATCAAGTTGGACAAGGACGTACCGGTGCCGAGAGCCGCGCCTTTATCTCCATCTGCGAAATCGCCGCCCCGTGGCCGGCACCTTCCGCCAGATTCGCTGGCTTCCGCGGGGGAACGTCCGAACGATCTCCGCGGCGAACTTCCTCACCGGGATGTACCAGAGCGTCCTGAACGTCATCCTCCAGCCTTTCATCCTGAGCTTCGGCGTCGGAGTGTCCGCCGTCGGGCTCCTGCAGGCGGTCGCGAGCCGGCTCGGAGGCCTCGTAGGCGCCCTCGTGCAGCCGTTTGGCGGGTACCTCGCGGATACCAGAGGCCGCCGGCCCCTCGCGATTCTCGGGAGCGGCCTGACCATCGGCGCCCTGGCGCTCCTCGTCGCGGGGGCGTTCGCCCCGCCCCAGCCCTGGGCCCTCGCGGCGCTCGTGTTTCCCGGTTTCCTCCTAATGGCGCTCGCCCTCATCTCCTCGCCCGCGCTCCAGTCCGCGGTCGCAGAGTCGACGGACCCGCGGCGGCGCGCGTCCGCGTACGCGACGACCGCATTCTTCTGGGTCCTGCCCGGCGCGCTCCTCGCGATCCCTGTCGGCGTCGTCGCGGACCGACTCGGCTATGGCGCAGTCTTCGGGATCGCGCTCGCGTTCGAGGTCGTGAACCTCATCCTATTCGCGAGTCTCCTGCAGGAGACCTCAGGAGCCGTGAAAACCGTCCAGCCGGCTCGGCCGTGGCGGGAGCGTCTCGGGCTCGACATCCGGCCGAGCCGGGAGGTCTTCGGGCTCTACGTGATCTCGGCGATGGACGCGTTTGCATGGGGGCTCGCGGCGATGATCATCTATGGAATCCTCCGCCAGACGTATGGGTTCTCGAACACCGAACTCACCGTGATCGGGGCCGTGTGGTCCCTTTCCTTCGCGATTTTTCTCCCCCCGACGGCGATCTTCGTGAACCGGTTCGGACCGAAGCGGTCGATCCTGTTCTCGGAGTTCCTGGGAATCCCGATCATGCTCGGCTGGATCTACTCGACCCGCGTCGAGCACTTCGCCCTCGTCAGCGTGCTCGGAGGCCTCACGGCCGCGACTTGGGTGCCCGCTCTCCAGACGTATCTCGCGAACTGGACGTCGACGGAGGAGCGCGCCCGGGTGACAGGCGGCCTCGCCGCGTTCCGTGGCCTCGTCGCGTTCCCCGCGCCCTTCATCGGCGGGCTCCTCTTCGACGCGTATGGGTACGCGATCCCGATCCAGGCGAACCTCGTCGGCGCGATTGCGACGACGGTCGCGATCGCGGTTCTGCTCCGGGACCCGCCACCGGCTGGGGTCGACCGGATGGCGATGCCAAGCGCAAAGTGAGGGGCGAACAAGACGAGAGGACACGAATCCAACGGAGAGAATGGGCTCGGCCGGATTCGAACCGGCGACCTTCGCTGTGTGAGAGCGACGTCATAACCGCTAGACCACGAGCCCTTCCCCCGCCGAACGCCACGATGCGTATAAAGATTCATGGCGCGAACGTCGAGGGGTACCGATCCTCACCAAGTATGATGCGTGTTTAACGCTGGCGTCGCCAGAGCCACAACGCCAGGATGATCGATACGCCGCCAATGACGACCAGGGCGGGAATCCACCACACGAACGGGGGTGAGGCCGTTCCGCGACCGACGACCGCTACGATCCATTCGTCCGAGTCCGATAGAGATCCGTCGGACACGGTAACGGTAACGGAATACGTGCCCTCCGCCCCCGCACGAAATTCGAAGGAACGGCCGTTCGAGGGCGCGACGGCCCCGTTCACTTGCCATATGTACGTGAGACTGTCGTCATCCGCATCCGAGACGAAGATCGTGAGGGTCGTTGAGAGATTCAGCTCGAGGATGATGCTGGCGGTGGGGAACTTCGAAATGATAATCGGCGCTGAATTGACAATGATCGATCCAGTGGCGACATCCTGATTCGACTCGTCATCGACGACGGTGAGGGTGACCGGATAAGTGCCCGACGCGGAGTAGGCGTGTGTCGTTACAGCTCCAGAGCCCACCGCGCCATCACCGAAGGTCCAAGAGTACGAAACGATCGTGCCGTCCGGATCCACGGAGGCAGAGGCATCAAACACAGCCGGAACTCCCGGGCCAACACGAGCGGGCGTTGCTGTGAATGACGCCTTTGGCGGTTGCGCAGACTCGAAGAAACGATAGATCGTCGTTGGCGTCGTGAACCAGATCGCTCCATCGGGTGCGGACTCCACGTCGAGTATTGGCTCCGGGACCGTGAGGATCACCTCTTCTCCGACGACGGCATCGTAGTTCGGCGGCTCGAGGTCGAGCCTGCGGAGGCTGGCGGTATTGAATTCGCCCATGATGAGGTCCCCCCGCCACGCCGAGAATTTCGTGCCAATGTAGACTGCAGCATTTACCGGCGCCGTCACCGGCGTATACCACGCGATTGGCAGGATCGGGATCGGGCCATCCTGGTTCGTGTTTTGCGGATACGGAAGGACCGACGTGTCGCAGGTCTGCGAAGGCCCCCAGCCGAAGTTTCCGCCGGGGACGAGAAGATTCACTTCGTCGTTGCAGTCGGGTCCGTTCTCCGTGATGTACGGATTCCCCGTCGCGGGGTGGAACGTAAGCCCGAACGGGTTCCGGTGGCCGTACGTGTAGATGTACGGGTTTGCATTCGGGTCTCCGGCAAACGGATTATCGGCTGGAACCGTTCCATCAGGATTCATCCTCAGAACCTTGCCCGCGAGGCTGTTCAGGTCTTGGGGGGTGAACGCCTGAACATCGTTTTTCGTCGAGTCGCCGGTGGTCGCATACAGCTTTCCGTCAGGCCCAAACCCGATGATGCCCCCGTTGTGGAGCGTGGCGGCGGGAATCTGGTCCAGGATGACCTCATGGAACACGCCGATGTTTCCCGGGGCCCGAATCCGGACCACTCTGTTATAGAAAGTCCCGCTAGTCGTGTCATTGAACGTCTGGTACGCGTAGATCCATGGCTCAGAGGAGAACTGAGGGTGCAGGGCGAGGCCGAGGAGCCCCATCTCCCCAAAGGCGGCTGTGTTCGGTAGCGTGTAAAGCGGATCCGGCAAAAGAAGACCGTTCTCAATTACCCAGATATTGCCGGTGAATATCTCCGCAAAGAATATCCTGCCATCGGGGGAAAAGGCGAGGGCGACCGGGAAGTCCAATCCGGTCATGTACGCCTCCAGGACAGGAGCCCCCGAGACCGTTGGGGAGTTCGGAACTAGAAACACCCCAAGAAACAGAATCGCAGCGATCGCTGCAATTGCAATTGTCCTCCTCACGGAGCCTCGTGAAACCGCGAGGGCTAGAAAAGCTTGTCGAGAACTACTGCACCGCGCGGAGACATTGAAACGGCAGCAGTCTTTATGGCCCCAGAACGCATCGGCGCGATGGTGATGTCCACGGCGAGGGAGGGAAAATCGGAGATGCGGGAGGTCGTGCGGAGACACCTCGACAACAAGGGGTACGTCGTCCGTGTCACGACGCACCGGGAGGGGGACAACCTCATCGGCCGGCTCCACGTGACGGATGCGGGGAGCGACGAGACCGTTGCGAAGCTCGTCGCGGTCGGGAAGGTCGACAACATCGAGGTCGTCTTCGGGATCGACGCGTCGGAGGGCATTCTTCGGGAATTCATCAGCCAGGCGCTAAACGTCGCGGAGTTCTTGCGGTACATGGTCCCGAGCGTTTCCGTGAAGGAAGGGTAGCGCCCCGGACTCCCACACCGTCACGGTTAAATACGGTCCGCCATCTGGGATTGCAGGTCCATGCACGCCGACCGTGTTCTTCTCGCCCTCGATGAACAAGCGAAGTGGCGCGAGCGGAAGACCCGCGTCGAGGAACACCTCCGCCAGCTTCAGAGCCGGCGGCGGTACCTCTGGCGGGAACTCGAGCTCGCCCGTCGGAAGGTCGGGGAGATCGAAGGTTTGATCGATCACATGCGGGGCGACGTGATCGGCCCCTTCGACCTCCGGGGCTCCGGCATGCCGTTCGTCGAAACCCGCCCCACGGACTTGGCACTCCTCCGGTGATCCAATGGCCGACCCCGTTGCACGCGCCCACGCGGAACTGGAGCAATGGCGGCTCCGGGAGCGGCAACTCCTCGAAGCGCTCAAAGACCTCGACGAGAAGGAGGCCCGCCTTCAGACGGAGCTCGATCGCGTGGACCGACAGGTCGCGTATTACGAGTCCCTTACGCGCGACATGAAGAAGGAACTCGGGCCGCCGAAGCTGTCGACGCTCCTGACGTCGTTCGCTCGCGGCAGGTGAGTCCCTGCGCGTCGTCGTCGACGGCGTCCCGCGGGACGTTCGCACGGTCTGGTTCGAGGACGGCGCCGTGAAGCTGATTGACCAGCGGGCGCTCCCCACCACATTCCGTATCCTGGAGGCCCGTACGGTCGAGGACGTCGCCCGCGCGATCGAGGACATGGCGGTCCGAGGTGCACCCGCGATCGGCGCAACGGCCGCGTACGGCCTTTCGCTCGCGGAGTCGAACGGGCTCGACCTCAAAGCCGCGAGCGCGCGCCTCCGAAAGACGCGGCCGACGGGGCAGAACCTCTTCGCCGCGATCGACTACGTCCTCTCAGAGGTCGACGACGGCCTCACGGCCCGCGAGGCCGCGGAGGCGTTCGTGACGGAGGAGCTCGACCGGTGCCTCGCGATCGGCCGCCACGGGAAGCGGCTCATCAGGGACGGGATGTCGATCCTCACACACTGCAATGCGGGCGCGTTGGCAACCGTAGACCACGGGACCGTGAACGCGCCCCTCGTCGCGGCGCACCGGGCCGGGCGGGCGTTCCACGTTTACGTCTCCGAGACACGACCCCGCCTCCAGGGCGCGCGGCTCACCGCATGGGAGTTCGCCCAGGAGGGGATCGACCATACGATCATCGTTGACAGCGCCGCAGGCCTGCTCCTCCAGCGGGGCGAGGTGGATCTCGTCCTCGTCGGCGCGGACCGGATCGCGGCGAACGGCGACACCGGGAACAAGGTCGGAACGTACGCGAAGGCGGTGCTCGCGAAGACCCACGGCGTCCCGTTCTACGTCGCGGCCCCGCTGACGACGGTCGACTTCGGCGCCCGATCGGGCCGTGCGATCCCGATCGAGGAGCGGGACCCGAACGAGGTGCTGACCGTCGCGGGCACGCTCGTCGCGGCACCGGGGAGCCGTGCACGGAACTTCGTGTTCGACGTCACGCCCGCGCGGTATGTCACGGGTTTCATCACGGAGAAGGGAATTCTGAAGCCGTCGGGACTTCGGGCCCACCGTCCGACTCGCAGGTGACGGGCGCCCCCGAAGGCTTTTAGCCGACCCAGCGGTTCGCACGGCGATGCATCTCGTCACGACGTGGTTCGGCGCGTTCCTCGTCGACGAGGGCACGGTCGTCGAGAAACGTCTGTACCCGAAGGACCCAGAGGCAATCGCGGAGCGCCTCGCCTTCGTCGAGGACTGGAAGGTCCTCCCGGAGGAGCGGGAGCTCATGGCGGGCCGCCCGGACCTGTTCGTGACGGAGGCGCGTCTCGGCCGCGCGGGGGGCAACCTCACGACGGAGCGGGTCGAGTTCCTGCGGCCCGAGGATTTCGGATACGAACGCACACTCCTCCACGCCGCGATGCTCGCGCTCGCGCGGCGGCTGATGCGGAAGGCCGTCGGCCCCGACGACCACCTCCATCAGGCCGTCGGCACGCTCGACGACCTCCAGGAGGCGGAAAACGTCCTCCTCGAGCGCCTCCGAGAGTGGTATGGGCTCCACTTCCCTGAGCTCGCGAAGACCGTCGACGACCGCCAGTTCATCGAACTCGTTGCGACACACGGGAACCGGGAGGCGATGCCAATCGACGCGAACGAGAGCGTCGGTGGGCCGCTCGGCGGCCCCGAGAAGCAGTCCGTGATGGCGATGGCCTCCCTCGTCCAGCATATCGACGCGCGCCGACGAGAAATCGAGACGTACATCGAACGGTCGGCGACCACGCGCGCCCCGAACGTGACCGCCTTGGCGGGACCGCTCCTTGCCGCGCGGCTCATCAGCCTCGCGGGCGGGGTCGAGGACCTTGCGAAGGCGCCTGCGAGTACAATCCAGCTGCTCGGGGCGGAGCGGGCCCTGTTCCGACATCTCCGTGAGCACACTCCTCCACCGAAACACGGGGTGCTGTTCCTGCATCCCCTCGTCCACGGGGCGCCACACTGGCAACGCGGCGCAATCGCGAGAGCGTTCGCGGCGAAGATCGCGATTGCGGCGCGAGCCGACGCGTACTCGAAGCGGCCGATCGCCGACGCACTGCGGGCCGACCTTGAGAGGGCGGTTGCGAAGGTCCGCGAGACGAAGGCCATGGAGCGGCCTGGGCGCAGACCGCAAACGCGCGGACGCCGATCCACGAGGGGCCGCAGGTAACCTACTTCTTGCGCCGCATCAGCAGGACCACGGCGATGACGACCACCACAATGACGAGAATCCCGGCGATAAGGAGGGGATCGATCCCGAGCGGGGCCGGGGCAGGCGTTCCGACTTGAATCCAACCGACCATGCCATCCCGGTTCTCGCCTGAGCCCGTCGCGTGGCCAGCGATCTCGCAATGGAACTGCCAAAGGCCCCGGTCGCTCTCCGATGTCGTGATGTTCACGAAGACGACGCTGTCCACGGGCATTGGGACATCCACGCCGAAGTGATCGGAAGTAAACGTGTGGTCCAAGGAGTCGATGTTTTCGATCCGCAACCGCAAGACGTCACCTGGATTCACGGTGATCGTTGGCTTCGCGGTCGTCCCGACCCGGAACGCGATATTCTGCGCCACAAGCGTCCGGTTCACGTCCGCCGCCAACGCTGGTTCCGCGAGGACAGAACTCAGAAGAATCCCGACGAGCACGATTGCAAATAGCGCCCATCGGTTCATGGCGACCATCGGGAGTGTCGATGCACGGCCGCTATTAAGAGTTTCACCACAGTGGGAGAGTCCCCACATTTCTCCCAAGAACTGCGCAGGCCATCCCCTCCGAAGCGCGGAGGTCCGCTGAGGAACCCATCACGTTCGAATTCGACGCGCGCACAACCGTTATATCTCCCGCCGAGTTGCCCCAAGATTACGGATGTCGTGGACGCAGCAGGAGATCCGGGAACTGAAGGTGAACCGGTACATCCTCGTCGACGAGGAGCCGTGTCGGATTATTTCGATTCAGATGTCGAAACCCGGGAAGCACGGAGAAGCGAAAGCCCGGCTCGAGGCGATCGGACTGTTCGACGAGCAGAAACGGTCCCTGGTCCACCCCGTCACGCACAAGGTCCGCGTCCCGATGATCGACAAGAAGAAGGCGCAGGTCCTGTCGAGCCATGGGAACATCGCACAGCTCATGGACCTCTCGACGTACGAGACGTTTGAGCTGCCCGTGCCCGAGGAGTTCCAGGGCCAAGTGAACCCGGGCAGCGAGATCCTGTACATCGAAGCGATGGGACGACGGAAGCTTTCGAAGCCGTAGCCGGTGAGCGAGCATTCTTAGGCGGGCGGCGGTTCGTGGGCGCCAATGGCCTTTCGCCCGTTCGCGGATGCGGTCGCGTCGTACGACACCGCGAGGATCGTCCTCTTCGGCGTTCCCTTCGACCGCACCTGCTCGTTCCGCGGCGGGTCCCGCTGGGCGCCCGACGCAATCCGAGAAGCGTCATACAACTTCGAGACGTACATGATGGACCACGGGCGGGACATCCTTGAAGTGAAGTTCCACGACCTCGGGAACCTCGAGGAGTTCGCGACCACGACGGACATGGTGAAGTCCGTCTCCGAGACCTCCGGAAAGATCGCGAACGCGGGGAAGATCCCGATTGCGATTGGCGGGGAGCACAGCATCGCGCCCGCCGTCGTGCGGGGCCTCCCGAAGGATGTCGGCGTAATCGGCCTCGACGCCCACCTTGACTTCCGCGACTCGTACTCGGACGACAAGTGGTCGCACGCGTGCTCCCAGCGCCGGATCGGCGAGCACGTCGGGTTCGACCGGACCGTCTATGCGGGCGTACGCTCGTTCTCCATGGAGGAGAAGGAGGACCGCGAGCGGCTTGGCCTCACGTTCATCAGTGCGTACGAAATCCACCAACGAGGGATCGAACGGGCGATCGACCGCGCAGTCCACGCCGTCGGGCGGGAGAAGGTCCACCTCACGATCGACACGGACGTAATCGACCCCGCATTCGCGCCCGCCGTCGGGAACCCGGAGCCGTTCGGCCTCACGCCCCTCCAGGTGAAGGCGGTGGTCGACGCCCTCGGGCCGAAGCTCGTCGGGATGGACATCAACGAGGTCAGCCCCGCGTGGGACCATGGCCAGACCGCCCTCCTCGCGGCACGGTTCGTGCGGGAAACGATCATGGCGATCGCGGGTCCTGGGGACTGAAGGCGTCGCGTCGACGACTTTCTCAACCTGCGCGTTGAAGATGTCACCGAAGTTGTAGAGGCTCTCACCGCCTCCCTTGAAGCTCGCTCATATATGCCAACGTGGGTTCGGAGCGTCATGAACGGCAAGAACGCGGCACAACCCCGCTATGGAATGACGATCTACGTGCAACCCGCCACCGGACGACTGAATCTCTTTAAGTAGAGGCAGTCCTTCGACGGAGTGCGCGAATGACGCAGCCAATCATCAAGGTGGAGACGCTCTCGAAGACGTTCGTCTCGAAGGAGCGCAAGAAGGGTCAGAGGAAACGCAAGAAGGCGGTCCAGGCCCTGAAGGACATCGACCTCGAGGTGTACGACGGCGAGGTCTTCGGCCTCCTGGGACCGAACGGCGCCGGGAAGACGACTCTCATCAAGTGCCTCACGACGCTCCTGCTCCCGACGTCCGGGACCGCCTGGGTGAACGGGTACAACGTCGAGACCCAGGAGGACCTCGTCCGGGCCTCGATCGGCTGCATGCTCATGGGCGATCGCGGTCTCTACTGGAAGCTCACCGGCCGCGAGAACCTCAATTTCTTCGGGGCCCTTTACCACGTCCCGAAGTCGCCGCGGCTCCAGCGAATCGAGTACCTGGTCGACCTCCTCAAGCTCGGGGACTTCGTCGACCGCACGGTCGAGACGTACAGCTCCGGCCAGCGGATGATCCTCGCGTTCGCGAAGTCCCTTATCAACGATGCCCCGATCCTGTTCCTCGACGAGCCGACGGTGACGATGGACGTACCCACCGCTCGAGAGCTCCGAAAAATCGTGCGGGAGCTGAACGAAGCGGGCAAGACGATCCTCTACACGACCCACCTCATGCACGAGGCGGAGGAGCTGTGCGACCGGGTCGGCATCATCGACCACGGCGAGATCATTGTCCTCGGGACGGTCCCGGAGCTGAAGGCGTCGATCCCCCACGAGGACGTCGTGAACCTCGAGGGAATCTTCCCGACGTACGTCGTCGAGGAGCTCCGGGGTCTCGAAGGGATCAAGACGGTTGCCGTCACGGCGGAGATGGGCGGGCGGAGCCGCCTCGACGTCCTGTGCGAGAACAGCCGCCTGATGCTTCCGAAGATCATCGAATCGATCGCGGGGAATGGAGCGATGATCGAGTTCATCAGGCCCCAAGAGGTCACGCTCGAGGACGTCTTCGTCGTGAAGACCGGGCGCACGCTCGACGTCGACACCCGCCAGGTCGTCGTGGAGGGGAAGGGTGGGCGAGGTCGTTAGCCACGGTCTCGGCCTCGCGCGGCCGGGATGGCGGGCGAACCTCGAGGTTGTTGGGACCGTCGTCGTCGCCCGCCTGAAGATCGTCGCCCGCTACAAGGGCGTCATCCTGATGGAGGCGTTCCTCCCGATCGTCTTCGCGGCGCTCCCGATCCTCCTTGGCGTGAGCATTGCGGGCGGCTCGGAGAAAGCCGCAACGAACTTCTTCAATGCGACGGGGACGGAGAACTACGCGCTCTACATGCTCATCGGAGCGAGCACGTTTATGGTCGTCTCCCTCATGCTCTGGCTCGTCGGGTACTGGCTCCGGCGGGAGCAGGAGAGCGGGACGCTCGAGGCGCTATACCTCGTGCCGACGCGTCGGATCTACATCTTGGCGGGCGTCACGACGTACGCGATGATCCGGTCCCTCACGGCGTTCCTCATCGCGATCATCCTCGGATCCCTCATCTTTGGCGTGAACCCGTTCAGTGGGAACGTCCTCATGGCGATCGCGTTCCTCGGAATCGGGCTCCTCCCGATGTGGGGCATCAGCTTCCTGTTCGGCGCATTCATCATGAAGGTGAAGGAGGCGAACTCCGTGATTCAGCTCATGCAGTGGGTCGTCGCCTTCCTCATGGGAGTGTACTTCCCCGTGACCGTGTTCCCGCCTCTCCTCCGGTTCTTCGCGCTGATCTTCCCGCCGACGGTGATGACGGACGGGATGCGCGGGTCGATTCTCGCCCTGGAGACGCTCTATGGCGGGTGGTACGTGAACTTCGCGATCCTCATCGCGATGGCGTTCGTCATCCCGTACCTCGGCTACGAGACGTTCCTCCGAATGGAGCGCCGGATCAAGCGGAACGAGGGGGTCGGACAGTTTTGAACCCGCCCGCGGCCGCGACGGTCACGGCCCACCGGGGTTTCGGTCTCTCGGACCTGGGATGGAGGCAGAAGCTCGGCACGTTTTATGACATGTCGAAGAAGCAGATCATCGAGTTCTCGCGGTACCCGGTCGCGTTCGTCGCGCTGTTCGTGCAGATCTTCCTGATCATCGTCATGTTCCTCTTCGCGACCCTCGCTTTCTCGGGCTCGAGCGGGACCGCGGGCCAAGGCCGGCTCGCAGGCGTGATGGTCTACGGGTTCCTCGTCAGCATGTTCCTGTCGTTCACGCTCTGGGAGGTCGGCTTCTCAATCCGGGAGGAGCAGGTCCGTGGAACCCTCGAGTCCCTCTACCTGTCCCCGGCGAACAAGTTCAACAACCTCGTGTCCCGGATCTTCGCGATCCTCCTGTTCGCGGGCGTGATGTGCGTGGCGGCGGTCGTGTTCGTCGGCGCGATGGTCGGCGGCATGCCCCTCGAGAACGTCGCGTTCGCCCTCCTCGTCCTCGCCTTCAGCATCTCCGGATTCCTCGGTATCGGGTTCATCTTCGCGGGGGTCACGGTGAAGCTGAAGGAGACGGCGCAGTTCCTCGTGTCGTTCCTCCAGTTCTTCTTCATGATCTTCAGCGCGGTGTTCTTCCCGTTCAGCGCGCTCCCCGCCATCCTGCGGGACAACATCAGCCGCTACCTGCCCGTGAGCTACAACGTGGACTTGTTTCGGTCCCTGCTCATCGCGGCGCCGGAGCCGGAGCTGATGTCCTATGCCGGGGAGTTCTACGTCGTCCTCGCGTTCGGAATCGTTTCGCCCGTCGTCGGGTACGTTGTCTACCGCTGGATCGAGCGCCAGGCGCGCGCGGCGGGGACACTGGGCGAGTACTAAATTTCGAGCTCAGCCTGCCCCTGCCATTGATTCTGAGGATCGGCCAGCGATCTGGACCTTGTCGCGCCCAAGCAGGACAGCCCGGTAGATGGACCAGATATCGTGAGACTCGCCCGCCACGCGGACATCGACGCCCTCATCTCGAAGCGCGTCGACTGCCGCCTTCACCGTCGTCCCATTTCCGCGAAGCGCTATCCCATGCTCGACGATCGAGACGGACCGTATCCCCTGCCCGAGGAGGACCCGTACGGCGAACGCTGAATCCAGCACCGCGAGGACCACCGTCCGGGCCTGATACCGTTCCCCCAGCTCGTCGATCGACCCCACAGCTTCGAGGCGTCCGTTGAACATGCACGCAATGTGCGTCGGCGTCGTCCCGGGCTCCGCGAGGTGCGTCGCGACGAGGGTCGTCAAGTCTTTCGACGCACGGTCAGCGAGGAGATCCACGAGGAGGCGACGTCCCTCCGGGTCGAGGTTGCTGAACGGCTCGTCGAGAATCATTAGCGGGGGGTCGCCGAGCCACGCCTGGGCGAGCATCACGCGCTTCCGCATCCCCGCGCTGTACGTCCCCATCTCCCGGGTCCAGTAGTCGACGAGACCGAACCGTTCACCGATCGAGTCGACGGAATCGCCGTTGAGCCCCTTCGCCGACGCGGCGAACTCGAGGAACGTCCGAGCGGAGGACCACGGCGGGAGGGCGTGGGTCTCGTACGCGATGCCGACGTCCCGCACGAGCCGTTCGGGATGGCGGTACGGGTCCGTGCCCATCACGCGAACCGTCCCCTTCGTCGCCCGCAACACGCCCGCGAGGATTCGGATGAGGGTGGTCTTCCCGGAGCCGTTCGGGCCGAGGAAGAGGTACGTCGAGCTCTCAGGGACATCGAGGGAAAGATCGTCGATCGCGACGACGTTCCGAAACGCTTTTCGAAGCCCCTCAATGGTGACAATCGACTTCATCTCCGCACCCGACGAAAGAGCGAAACGCCTTCCTTGGCGATCTCGCCAGAGGAATGCGTCATGTAGCGTCCTCTTCCTTCGAGACGCGAGGCAGGACCCTTGACACGACGGATAGTGCGACGGACACGACGAGCAGGCTCGCGGACGCGTACAACAGTGGGTCGAGCATTGCCGTTTCGAGTTCTGGCGGAACGTCGCTGGACAAGAGGATTGAGTACCCAATCTGGCCCGGTACGCTGGCGACGTTTAGGATGACGATGTGGTGAAGACCTGGCAGCTCCGGGCGGAACGTCGTGAGGAGGGACCCGTTGCTGCGCGCCTCGAACCGCTGCGTCCCGTACACGGAGAGGATCGTGACCTGGACCTCGACGGTCGAGAAAACGGCGACCTCGTACGTGAGCTGATACATGTTAATCCGGTCTTCGAAGGCTCCCCCGACGTCGATCGGTCCGTTGGCATTAGATCGAAATCCGGCCCCGAAGTCGCGCACGAAGATGCCGCTGGCGGCCGCGAAGAGGGTCGCGGCAACGATCATGAGGACAATGCCTGCCTGGGAAGCGACACGGGCCTTTCGGCTCACTACGACTCCCCCCGGCGGCTCGCGAATGTGAGGGCTGCAATGAACGCAATGAGGGCGACGAGCAGATAGAGTAGGAAAACGTAGTTCGGATCAAGCCCGATTCCTGGGAGCGGACCGTAGAAGCGATACGCGGCCATGAACGAGCCGGGCGGCGTCAGGATTGCGTATTGCGCGCCAAGGGGGATCTGGAGGTACCAACCGAAGAAGAAGAACGTAATCATCACCCCGAACGCAATTGAGGCGCGGCGGAAAATCATCGAGAACGCTGAAGCGAAGAGGACCGTGAACAAGACCGCCAGGAATAGCCGGGGCATCGAGGTCCAGTACCGGGCGGGATACAGCGCGAGGAGATTCCCGCTCAGGAGGAGGCGTGGCTCGACGAATGGTGGGAGGAGAAGGAACGCGACGAGGCTCGGGATGAGGGCGAGCACGAAAATCGCGAGGCTTTGGGCGATCAAGATCTCGCCGCGCCGGAACCCCAATGCCTGCAGGGTTGCGAACATCCCACCCTCTCGCTGTGCGACTATGGCCAGGGTCACGAGAACCGATACAATCGGGAAGATGAACGGATATGCGACGCCGACGACCCTGGTCGCGGTGAAGTCTAGGGGTATCTCCACCTCCCCACGTACGTCACCTGCGAACGACACGCTGCTTGTTGCAGCGAAGAGGATGACGAGAAAGAGAAGGAACGCGACCCGCCATTGGGCGGGCTCTCGCAACGTCCACCAGGTCAGCCTGGCAATCCGCCTCAGGTCCGCGACCCTCCTCGTCCCCGACGGAACCACCGGAAGCGGACGACAACAAGGGCGGTCACACTCACGGCCATCGCAACGAAAAGTCCAAACGTGGCCCATGGGAAACTCGCAGGGGGTGAACCCCCGCCTGGCGTGGTGCCATCATCGCCGCCTGTTCCGCCTCCGCCGTCGTCCCCTCCCCCGTCACCGCCCCCTCCATCTTCAGGCGGCTCGGAACCCGGCAGCGGGAAAATACTTGTGTCAATCAAGGTCATCGCAGAGGCGAAGGTGCTTCCAGGAATTGAGTGCCGCGCTCCGATCCAGACGATTCCGTACAGATTAAAGAGGATGTCACTGTAGTGATACGCGAAGTTCGCGAGGAGCAGGCCCGCGTTCGGCTCGTATGCGGGGACGGACCGCGTTAGCGCACTCCATCCACCCCCGCTCTGATACACCCATGCTTCTAGTCCGCTTGGCCACGGATGATCGACGGGGGTTGGCGCCCATATGAACGTGCTAACTCCGAACATTTCCTCGAGGGGCGCTCCCGAAACTGGGGCCATGTCCCTCCCAACACTGACGTTCGTGGAGAAAACCTTCGTCCCGTTGTACCATTTCCTGGCGAGTTCCGCCTCGCCGAGTGCGACCTCCCCCGCAGCAACCTGGAAACTCCACCGGCCCAAGTACGAACCGTCCCCTGACCAAGCGTCCATCGAAGTGAGATCGATCCGGACCGGGTACGCTCTGTGTAGGCTCTCGTTGATTTCGTCGACGACTGGATCATCGCACCCGCTTACGTTCCCGAGATCGATACGGCATGGATTTGTGCCCCAACCATTCGTTATCTGAATCCGAACCTGAGCGAGGCCGTCGGAAACCGCCTCGACATCCCAACGAAGTTCCGCCCGGCATCCAAGGTAGGACGTGGCGTTGTCAAGCCCCATGCCGTAGAAAGGAGGATACAGCACGGTGCCTGGCACGCATGTCTCTCGGCCGTTCTGGATGATTGGGTCGTCGCCGATTGTATACACGGCGTAGTCCCCAAGTTGGAGGACCGGATTCCTACCCGCCGTCGCTGTGATAGCGACGCGGTCAGTGGTTGCCGCAAGGAGGAACCCGGAAAGGACAATCAGGGCGACTCGGATTAGAAGGCGCATGGTGGAGTGGGGTTCGTCCAAATGTCCGCGTAAGTGTACAGGCCCGTGGGTATGCCGTCCTCGGTAAGCTCCGTCTTCGACCATGCATAGGTGTTGTCCGCGCTATGATCGTACGTGAAGTCGCTTCCGTAGGGAGGGGATGTATCTGTGTCCCCGTCATTGTGGGCGTATTGCGAGAACTTGCACTGGCCTCCAGCGTCGGACAGGTAGGCACCAACGTACGCGTGGATATGCTCGTTCAGGATGTCGCGATGGGCGTTCGCCTCGACCCATTCGACGGTCGCTGCAGCAAACGGCAGCAAGATGAGCGCCCCGAGAAACGCTGCCCCCACCACCAATCTAGAAGTATGCATGAAGATCCCTCTTATTTATCTTAGGGCGTCGCGCGATATAACTGTTTTGCACTTTCTCAGCACTGACGGTCAATAACCCCGTTTCACTCGACGGATGGTGCCACAAGTAATAAGATATGCTCCCACATGGTTTGTGGTCTGATGGCCGAAGAATGGAGAGGTCCCACCCGCCAGCTCGATGAGTTCCGGTTCCTCATCCCCCAGTCGTACAAACCCGCAATGCGGACAGACGGGCTGATCTTCGCGGACGCGAAGATGATGGAACAGGTCAAGAAAGACTTCGCGCCGGAGCAGGTTGCCAACGTAGCGACGATGCCCGGGATCGTTGGGAGGTCCATGGCGATGCCAGACATCCACTGGGGCTATGGATTCCCGATCGGTGGTGTCGCGGCGTTCGATTACGACGAGGGCGTTTTCTCCCCGGGTGGGGCGGGTTATGACCTAAACTGCGGCGTGCGCCTCGTCCGGACGGACCTCACCGAAGCCGACGTTCGGCCGAAGATCCGAGAGCTCGTCGACATGTGCTTCCACAACGTGCCGAGCGGGGTCGGAGAGGGCGGGCGCGTGAAGGTCTCCCGCCAGGACCTCGAGCGGATCACAGAGGATGGCGTGAAGTGGGCGGTAGAAAACCACTACGCATGGCCCGATGATCCGGAGCACATCGAGGCGAACGGGTGCCTCCCGGACGCAGACTTCTCGAAGGTGAGCGAGCGCGCGATCGCGCGGGGGAAGGACCAGGTTGGCAGCCTCGGCGCGGGAAACCACTTCCTCGAAATCCAGAAGGTCGACCGGATTTACGACGAGGCGGCCGCGAAGGCCCTCGGGATCGACCGGCCTGGCCAGGTCTGTGTGATGATTCACACGGGCTCCCGTGGCTTTGGCCACCAGATCGCGACGGACTACATCGCGATCTCCGAGAAAGCCGTGAAGAAGTACAACATCACGCTCCCGGACCGGCAGCTCGCGTGCACGCCGATCCACTCGCCGGAAGGCGAGGACTACTGGCGGGCGATGTCGTGCGCCGCGAACTTCGCGTGGAACAACCGCCAAGTCATCACGCATGGGGTCCGCAAGGCTTTCACCTCCGTCCTCGGCCGGTCCGCGGAGGACCTCGGCATGCACATCGTCTACGACGTGTGCCATAACATTGTGAAGATCGAGGAACACGCGGTGAACGGGAGGCGTCGGAAGGTCGCTCTCCATCGGAAGGGCGCGACGCGCGCGTTCCCTCCCGGCCACCCCGAGACCCCGCCAAAGTACAAGTCCGTGGGCCAGCCGGTGCTCATCCCCGGTGACATGGGGACGTGCTCGTTCGTCCTCGTCGGAAAGGAGACGGCGATGGAGCGTTCCTTCGGGTCGTCGTGCCATGGCGCCGGCCGCCAGATGAGCCGTGCGGCGGCGACACGGAAGTACCGGCCGAACGAGGTGATGAAGGCGCTCAGCGACAAGGGAATCTACCTTCACGCTGCGTCGAAGGCAGGGATCGTCGAGGAGGCGCCGGGCGCGTACAAGGACGTGGAGCACGTCGTACGCGTCGCGGAAGGTGCGGGGCTCACGACGATCGTCGCGCGGCTGGTCCCGCTCGGGGTCGTGAAAGGGTGAAGATCGCCATCCGGCCGTTCGGCGACGTGCCGCGCGGCGTCCTCGAGGACCTTACGGTGGACCTCGCCTCCCTCGGCACCGTGGAGCTTCTCGACGCCAATCCGCTGCCGAGGGAATGGTTCGATCAGGAACGGGGGCAGTACCGAGCGGATGCATTTCTCGACGCGCTCGGCTCGGACTCCGGTCATCGCGTGCTGGGCATCACGACGGAGGAAATCTACGCGGAGCCCTACCGGTTCGTCTTCGGCCAGGCACGAATCCAGGGCCGCCCCGCCATCCTGTCCCTTGCGCGGCTCACGACGACGGACCCCTCTCGGACGCGGGACCGCGTCGCGAAGGAAGCGATCCACGAGCTTGGCCACACGCTCGGGCTCCACCACTGCGAGAACCGCGGGTGTGTAATGACGTTCTCGAACTCCGTGGAGGAGGTGGACCGGAAGACGCGTGTGTTCTGCCGCCGGTGCCAGGTCACCGTCGACTTCATGCTGAAGCGGCTCCGAACGTGACCGTAGGGAGAACGATAAAGAGCTCTTATCGCGGTCCCCGTGTCATGCTCGCGGAGTTCAGCATCTCACCGGTCGGAGCCGGAGCGAGTGTGGGGAAATGGGTCGCCCGGTGCCTTGACATCGTGGACCGCAGCGGTCTGCCGTATCGCCTCGGCGCAATGGGGACGACCGTGGAGGGCGAGCTCGACGAGGTGCTCGATCTCATCAAGCGCTGTCATCGCGCCGTCCTTGAAGACATCGACCGTGTCTCCACGCTGATCAAGATCGACGACCGGAAGGGCGTCTCCGGCCAACTCGACGCGAAGGTGACGGACGTCGAACGACTTCTCGGTCGCAGGCTCAGGACCTGACGGGGGCCCGCCACGCCGCCAGTGCGGCGGCCGCCACGAGCGCGAGGATGAATCCGAAGAGGAACGTGGCCTCCGGCGCGATCACGACCCAAAGGAAACCCGCAATGACTCCCGACGCAATCTTCACTCCTCCGATGCTCGTGTGATACGCCCCGAGGACGGTCGCCTTGATCTCGGGAGGGGCGAGGTCTGCAACGAGCGCGCGCTCCGTCCCCTGCGTCAGTCCGAGGCTGATCCCGTAAAAGATGAACGCGATCACAAGCGCGAGCAGGTTCGCGGCGACGACGAGAAGCCCCGCCATGGCGACGAAGGCGAGGTACCCCGCAAGGATCACGGGCTTCCGCCCGAGGCGATCGGAGAGAATTCCTGCGGGAAACGCCAGAGCCGCGTAAACGATGCTGAACACAACGTAGAGCAAGATCGCGAAGGTCGCCGCCCGGTCCACAATTCCGACGCGGAGGAGCAGGAACACGTACGAGAACTCCGCGATGGAGAACAAGCTCGCAATGACAACGAACGCAAGGAGCGGTCGCGGTGCACCGCGGAAGGAGAGGCGCAACGGCGGCAGTTTCGAAGGTGCTCGGGCGGTTTCCTTCACGAGGAGAACGACGCCAAACGAGATCGCGGCGGGAATCGCGGCGAGCAGGAAGATCAAGCGATACGTGTCCCCGATCAGCATTGAAGTGCCAATCCATGCGAGAATCGCCAGAGAGATGAGCGGGCCGATAATTGCGCCCGTCGTGTCCATGCTCCGATGAAAGCCGAACGCCTTCCCCCGCGTCTCCGGCGACGTGGACTCCGAGATCAGCGCGTCGCGCGGAGCGTCCCGGAGTCCCTTCCCCGTCCTCTCGATGACCCGCATGCCGAGGAACTCCGGCCACAATCGCGCGAAGGGGAACAGCAGCTTCATCGCCGCCGAGAGGCCGTAGCCCGCCGCAACGAGCCGCTTCCGACGCCCCACCAAGTCCGACCGTCGGCCAGAAAACACCTTCAGGAACGCAACGACGCCGTCCCCGAGCCCTTCGATGAGGCCCAGGATAAGCGCATCCGCAAGCAGGACCTGGGTGAGGAAGAACGGCAGGATCGGGAGGATCATCTCGCTGCTGACGTCCGTCAGGAGAGAGACGATTCCAAGCAGGATGACATTCGCGCTGAGACCGTAACCGAGGGCGCGGCGGGAGGATGCCATCGTCTCACGGGTGGAACAGAAACGCAACAGCGATGATCGCGTACACCATTACGAGGAGGACGCCTTCGTACCAATTGCTCCGTCCGTCCGAGGCCACGGCCGCAAGGACGGCCGTCGAGAGTGCGATCGAAACAAGCTCGAAAATTTCAAAGTTCAACGTCATCACGCGGGTCGTGAGGAGGGATGCGAACATCAGGAACGGCGCGACGAACAGGGCGATTTGCGTCGTGGAGGTCGTCGCAATCGCGACGCTGAGCTCCATCCTGTTCCGGTAGGCCATGATCACAGCGCCGCCGTGTTCCGCCGCGTTGCCCACAATGGCGACGATGATCACTCCGACGAACAGCTCGGTGAGGCCGAGGCTCTGGCGGGCCGCCTCGAGCGAACCAACGAGGAGCTGCGACTCGAGCGCGACGAGCGCGGTCGCGACGAGAAGGATGATGAGTGCGACGCGGACGGACCACCGTGGCGTCTCCCCCGCCTCCGTTACCGGATTGAAAATGTCCCGGTGCGTCCGCAAGGAGAACAGGAGGCCGAGCACGTACGCGGCCAACAGGATTCCCGCGATCCCGAGGCTCATCCCCTCGAGGATCGGACCCGAAGAGATTCTCGTTGAGAGGACGTACAGCGCCGGCATCACGATGCCGATGACGGCAAGGAGCAGCATCGACGTCTGGATCCCGGACGCCTCGCGGGAAAACACTTGTGTCTTGTGCCGGAGACCTCCCGTGAGCATGCTGAGGCCGAGGACGAGGAGGATGTTCCCGATGATCGAGCCGGTGATCGAGGCCTTCACGACCTCGTGGAGCCCGCCCGCGAGTGCGAACAGCGCGATGATAAGCTCCGTTGCGTTGCCAAACGTCGCGTTCAGGAGGCCGCCGATCCCAGGACCCGCGTGCTTCCCGAGTTCCTCCGTGGCAAGGCCCATAAACCAGGCGAGCGGAATGATCCCGACCCCCGCCGCAGCGAACACTCCAACGCCGGGCCCGACGATGAGCTCGAAGACCCAGCTCAGGGGGACGAACACTCCGAGGGCGAGGGCCCACGCGTAGGGCCGAAGGGCGCGGAGCTCCATCGCCGCGGGCAACCCTCCCCGTCGTATTAAGGGAGCGGCCAACGTTTTATGTGCGGCCCGCTAATGCGCGCCCGATGATCTCCGCGGCGGAGATGCGCGTACTCGATCGGAACGCCGCGTACTTCGGCGTGTCGATCCTCGAACTGATGGAAAACGCGGGACGCGGCGTTGCGGACGTCGCTCGCCGCGAGTTCTCCGTGGCGGGGAAGAAGGTCGTCGTCGCCTGCGGGACGGGCAACAACGGGGGGGACGGCCTCGTCGCGGCCCGCGAGCTGAAAGACGAGGCAAAGGTCACCGTGCTCCTAGCGAAGACGACGAAGGACTTCGCGACCCCCGAGGCCAGGACGAGCTACGAGCGCCTCGGGCGGGAAGTGAAGGTCGTTGAGGCCTCCGAGGACAGCGGGCGAATTTTCCGCGAAGCGGACCTCATCGTCGACGCGCTCCTCGGCATTGGACTTCACGGCGAAATCAGGGAGCCGTATGCGACGCTCATCCAGGAGATGAACGCTTCCGGGTCTCCGATTCTGAGCGTCGACGTTCCGAGCGGATTCGAGGCGACGCCGACGGTCCGACCAACAGCGACCGTCGCCCTCCTCGCCGCGAAGGAGGGGATGAACGAGGCGAACTCCGGGAAGATCCACGTCGTCGACATCGGCATGCCGCAGGACGTGATGGAGCTCGTCGGCCCGGGAGACTTCTTTTACTACCCCGTGCCACGTCCGGATTCGCACAAAGGAATGAACGGTCGGCTCCTCGTCGTCGGCGGCGGTCCGTTCACGGGCGCCCCCTCGTTCGTCGGACTCGCGGCGTATCGGATTGGCGTCGACGTCGTCCACATCGCGACGCCCGCAATCGCGTTCGAGGCAATCGCCTCGCACTCGCCGAACTTCATCGTCCATCCGCTGGCGGGCTCTCGATTCCTCAAAGCGGACGTCGGCGTGGTCCTCGAGATCGCTTCGGGCATGGACGCGATTGTGATCGGTCCGGGCCTCGGGTCGACGGATGCGACCAAGGACGGTGTCCGCCAGCTCATCCGCAGCGTGAACCTCCCGATGGTCCTCGACGCGGACGCGATCATCGCGGTCGCGGAGGACCCGGGTTGCTTGGCGGGGAAGCGAGGGATCGTGACGCCCCACCACCGCGAGTTCGAGATCCTCACCGGGACGGCCGTCGCGCGAGACATCCCGACCCTCGTCGGAGCCGCGAAGGCCTTCGCAAAGAAGTCTGGGTTCACGGTCCTCCTGAAGGGGCCTACGGACATCATCACGGACGGCGCATCCCACCGGCTCAACAAGGTTCACAACGTCGCGATGACCGTCGGCGGGACCGGCGACTCCTTGGCGGGAATCTGCGGCGGGCTCCTCGCGAAGGGCATCGCCCCGTTCCTCGCGTCCCGTATGGCAGCCTTTGCGAACGGCTACGCGGGGAACCTCGCGTTCGAGGAGACGTCGTACGGGATGATGACGACGGACCTCATCGAGAAGATCCCGCGGGTCCTGAAGGATTTCGTGCCGTAGAATTCGGGAAGGGTTATCCGCGCGCGCCCGCTTTGGCGGGTGGATGGATCTCCGGCCGATCCCGGACCGTGCAGCCCTCCTCGTGAACCACGAGATCCTTGCGGTCGCGGATCTTCACATCGGCCTTGAGGAGAAACTTCGCGAGGCCGGTGTCAACCTCCCGAGCCTGGGGGAGCGAATGGCGGACGAAATAGAAGGGATCGCGAAACAGTACGGCGCAGCCCGCCTCGTCCTCGCGGGCGATG
>Ga0209521_10000746_pt1 | contig 25672 bp, 31 predicted proteins | sample Rifsed19ft4_FD_184016 | JGI IMG/M metagenome (GOLD analysis project Ga0209521, IMG submission 184016) | Soil microbial communities from Rifle, Colorado, USA - sediment 19ft 4 (version 2) | ecosystem: Environmental > Terrestrial > Deep subsurface > Rock core/Sediment | place: Rifle, Colorado...
GCCAAGACCCTCGGCGCCCGATTCTCCTTCGCCTGAAACTCAGGAGGCTGCCATGCCCTGGATCAGCATCGCGCCCCGCTGATCGGGATGGGGCTCCGACTGGGCTGACGGGCTAGGGCTGGGTCGGAGTGGGGTTGACCAGCTTCTTGAGGCGGATGAAATCGCTCCCGCTGAGATTGATGAAGACGATCGCCTGCCCGTCGCGGTCGATCCGCCACACGAGCCCCTTGATGAGCATGGGGGGCTCCCCGTCGGGCGGGGCAAAGTGAAGCTGGAGGGTGGTCCCTTCCGGCGGCGCGGGGTTTTTGGCCCTCGGGTGCAGCTTTGCCCCGAAGGGGTTGAGTCCCGAGAGTTTCGCCTTCTGCGCGCGGCGGCCGGGAGTCTCCAGGGTGACGTCCCATTCCACCGCGGCGCGCGGGAAGCGGCGGGTGTCGGGCTTCTTGAGGATCCGCCTCGGGCGGGCCTTTCTCCCCCGGGGCTTGGTAGGGCGTTTCATGGGATGGCTCCTATTCTAACCAAAACCGCGGCGGCAATGCCAAGTGATTGTGCTACACTTCCGCCGGCCGGCATGGACATCCAAGGGCTGATCTTCGACTTCGGAGGCGTCATCTGGGACATGCGCTGGGACGCCTGTCATGAGCTGGAGCAGGAGCACGGCCTCCCGCGTGGGGCCGTCTTCCAGACCCTCTACCGGACGGAGGCGTGGCGCGCGATCGAGCGCGGCCGCGGAGATCGCCGGGCCTGGCTGGACGAGGCTCACCGGGCGCTTGAGGAACGGGCTGGCCGCCCACTCCCGCGGCTCCACGAGGTCTGGCGCGAACGGCAGCACCTCCTGTCCGAAAACGTCGCGCTCATTCGGGCCCTCCGTCCCCCCTACCGGACCGCCATCCTCAGCAACGCTGACATCTCCCTCCGCGGCCGCATCGAACGGGAGCTCCGCATCCACGACCTCTTCGACGCGATCATCTGCTCCGCCGAAGTCGGCCTGGCGAAGCCCGACCTCGCCATCTACCGGCTCACCGCCGACCGGCTGGGTCTCCCCCCCGACGCCTGTCTCTTCGTGGACGATTACGAGCCGAACATCCAGGCCGCCGAGGAGGTCGGCATGCAGGCGCTGCTCTACCGCGTGGACCAGGGGCATCGGTTGAAAGAGCAGCTGGCTCAGCTCGGAGTGACCGGTCAGGAGGAGTGAAGCAATGCCAACGCGCGGCGCTTTCTTCTTGCTCCTTTTGCTGCTCGGGAGCACATTCGGGTGCGGAACGGGTGATGAACGCCGGTGGCAGAAGATGGGAGTAGAGTACACCACCGTGGAGTTCAACCGCGACGTGGATGCGTGCACGAGGAACAAGAAACTGGACGACGAATGCATGAAAGCCAGGGGCTGGGTACCCATGAATCCCGATCGTCCCGCGCCGACCCCTTCGCCCACGCCGTCCCGCACGAGAGGCTATTAGCACGCCGGCCCGCCATGGGAGCGCTCAAGCGGCGGATCTGGGGGGTGCTGCTCGCCCTCGGGGGCGTCGTTGCCGCGGGTACGCTCGGGTACATGATTCTCGAGGGGTGGCCGGTCCTGGACTCCATGTACATGACCGTGATCACCATCGGCTCGGTCGGGTACGCAGAGGTCCATGCGCTCTCCGCCAACGGGCGGATCTTCACGATGGGGCTCATCGTGGCCGGGCTGGGGATCATGGGCTACGGCCTCAGCACGGTCACGGCGTTCCTGGTTGAAGGGGAGCTCACCGACGCACTGAGGAAACGACGCATGGAGCGAAAGATCGCCGGCCTCAAGGACCACGTGATTCTGGTTGGAGGCGGGGAGACGGGGAAGCACATCGTCGAGGAGCTCTCGAAGACGGCGACCCCCTTCGTCCTCATCGAGCGGGACGCCGCCCGGGTAGCGTCCCTCGAGCGCCTCGGCTCGATCCTCTACATGCTGGGGGACGCCACGGACAGCGCCGTCCTCGAGCAGGCGCGGATCGGCGAGGCCCGGGGGCTGATCACCACGATTCCCTCGGACAAGGACAACCTCTTCGTGATCCTCTGCGCCCGGGAGCTGAACCCGACGCTCCGGATCATCTCGCGGCTCACCGACGAGCAGTCCCGGTCCAAGTTCATCCGGGCGGGGGCCGACGTGGTCGTCTCCGAGAACCTGATCGGCGGCCTCCGGATGGCCTCGGAGATGCTCCGGCCCCATGTGGTCTCGTTCCTCGACGCGATGCTGCGGGAGACCGGCAGCGTGGTGCGGGTGGAGGAAATCCAGATCCCCGCCGAATCCCCGTGGGTCGGGCAGACCCTGGCCGAAACCCAGATCCGCGAGCGGGTGGGGGTGATCATCTTCGGCCTCCGCGAAGCGGCATCGGGGCGCTATCTCTTCAACCCGAACCCCGACGCCCGCCTGAGCGCGGGTGACGTCCTCATCGGCTGCGCCGACCGGAACCAGCTGGGCACGTTGCGCCGAATGTCAAGCGGCGGCTAGGGTTTGCCGTCGAGGGCGCGCTTCAGCTGGTCCAGGTGGTTGTCGTCGTGCCACGCCATGAAGGCGACGAAGTCCTTCAGCGTCAGCCGCCCCCGGCTCGGATGGAGGCCGGCGCGCTCCCATTGCTCGGGTTTGAGCGCGGCCAGGAAGTCGAGGGTTTCCCGGCGTCGGCGGCCGAAGCTGGAGAGCGCCTCGCCCGCGTCGTTCCTCAGGTACTGGCGGTCAAGGGCCCAGGCGTCAGGGTCGATGGGGAGGAGCTTGGGCTCGTCGTTGGCCAGGATCGTCTGAAACCGGTTGAGCCAGAGCTCCTCGACGTCCCGGAGATGGCAGACGACTTCCTTGGCGGCCCAGGCCTTCTCCGCTGGACGCTTGGCCACGATCGCCTCCGGCATCCCCTTGAGCGCGGCGGCGAGGTCATCAGCTGTCCGGCGCAGCCGCTCGATCTGTTCGGCTCCCGTTGCCATGTGAGTCCTCCGTGTCGGGGATCAACTGGTGGAAGAGGCTCGACTCCCGCTTGTAGAACCCCTCCGTGTGAAAGGAGTCCGGGAGCCTGAAACGCTGGTAATCCAGGTGGTGGCAGAGCTCGTGCAGCAGCGTCCGGAGGAACGTCCGGAAGGCCACCACCCGCCGCTGGCGGGCCGTGCGCATCCAGAGGGTGATCTTGGGCGGCCTGGCGCCGCGCGCTTCCGTGTAGAGGCCGTGGAGCTCTCCCCAGTGGGCGTGGGGGCGAGCTTCGAGCACCTCCACCCTCACGGGGCCAACGCCGAGCGCCCCCGTGAGTCCGTCCAGGAGACGCTGGCATGCCAGCTGGGTCTCGGCCCGCTCCTCCCGGGCGAGCGCCTCGGCGAGCGCGGCGACCACGGGGCGCAGCGGTTCGGCCCCTGGGAGGCGCACCTCGGTCACGCCGGCGCTCTTGTCGTAGATGGCTCTCTGGCGCCTGGAGAGGCGAGCGTAGTACGCGAACGGCATCTAGGCCGGTATGCGGCGCGCCAGGACTCTGGCCAGACTCTCCGGCTTGAAGCCGAGCTGAAGGAACGCCACCCCCGAGTCGAAGTACTCTCGGTAGGAGGCGGCCTTGCCGCTCTTGAGCTCGAAGAGGCTCATCCCCGAGAAGCGGACTTTCCTCCCCGCGCTCCGGGGGATCGCGTCGCTCACCGTGTAGCTGAACGTCCACTCGGCGGCAGCGCGGAGAGGGTCGGCCACCACGACGTGCATGCTCCAGGTGGAGTCCGGGCCATCCCTGAACATCCGCTCAAACAGCTCGCGCAGTCGCGCCTGTCCCTGGTGCCGACCGTAGAAGATGTCGTGGTAAACGGCGTCCTCCGTGAAGCAGGCCAGGAGTCCGGGCAGGTCCTGGCGGTTGAAGGCCGCGGCGAACTCCTGGACGAGGTCGTTGCCGGTCATAGCGTTTCTCCTTTGATGATGCCGCGCGCCGCCAGATCCTCGATGGCGGCGGCGGAATAACCCAGTTCCTTCAGGACGTCGGCCGTGTGCTGGCCGAGCGTGGGCGGTGGGCCGCCGTCCCGGCCCGGTGTGTCCGAGAGCGAGATCGGCAGTCCCATGAGCGTCAGGGGACCGACTTCGGGGTGCTCGTAGCGGCGCGCCATGCCGTGGTGGGCGACGAAGGGGCCGGCCATGAATTCCTTGAGGGTCTGCACCCGCGCGCACGGGATGTCGTGGGACGTCAGAAGCGCGAGCCACTCGTCGCACGGTTTGGTCTTGAAGGTCGCCTCGAGGACGGGGATCAGGGCCTCCCGATGATCGAGCCGGCTGAGCCACGAGCCGAAGCGCGGATCCGCCGCGACGTCTGGGCGGCCCAGGGCCTCGCACAGATTGAGCCAGAAGCTCTGGTTGCCGCACGCGAGGAAAAAATACTGCCCGTCGCCGGCCTGGTAGAGGCGGTAGATGGGGTTGTCGCGGAAGACCGACGGGCGGCCCGGAAAGTCCGCGACGTTGCCGGACTGGAGGGCGAGGACGGCGTGGGCCAGCGACGTCTCCACGCGCTGGCCGCGGCCGGTTCGCTCCCGGACGTAGAGGGCCGCGAGCACCCCCTGGCAGGCGAGGGCCGCGGCGTAGTAGTCGGTGATGGCGATCCTAACGTACTGGGGCGGACCCCCGAACCCCTGGAGGGCCATCACGCCGGCCATGGCCTGGAGCAGCGGATCGAAGCCCGGCCGGTCCCGGTCGGGGCCCTCGCTACCAAAGGCGGTGACCGAGCAGTAGATGAGGCGTGGGTTAATGGCGCGGAGGTCGGCCTCGCCCACGCCGAGCCGGTCGGCGACACCGGGGCGCATGTTCTCCATCAGCACGTCGGCCCTCGTTGCCAGCCGGTGGACGATGGCCAGGCCGTCTCCCTCCTTGAGGTTAACGCTGATCGAGCGCTTGCCCCGGTTCCAGCCGAAGAAGCCGGGCAATTCGCGGAAGGAGTCCCCCTCCAGCGATTCGACCTTGATCACCTCGGCGCCGAGGTCGGCGAGCATCATCGCGGCGTAGGAGCCGGCGATGTAGCCCGTGAGGTCTATGACCTTGACGCCCTCGAGCGCCCAGTTCATCGGCCGTTAGTGTACACTATAGGGCGATGCGAGCAATTCGCGTCGTCCCGTGGCTCTTCGGACTCAGCCTTCTCGTGCTCTTCGCGGCGCTGGCCCCCGAGGCCGCGGAGCAGTGCGCCGACCGTGGGAAGCTGGACGTCCTCTACTGCGACGAGGACGGCGACCAGGTCGCCGACCCGCCCAAGGACTCCAAGAAGCTCGTCAACCCCGACACCCTGATCTTCGCCTACGTCCCCGTGGAGGACCCCGCGGTGTACACGGCGACGTTCGGGGACCTCATGCGCCACCTTGAGAAGGCGACCGGGAAGAAGGTCCAGTTCTTCGGCCCCCAGAACTACGCGGCCCAGATCGAGGCGATGCGCTCGGGGCGGCTACACGTCACCGGCTACTCGACGGGCTCGGTGCCCTTCGCGGTGAACCTGGCGGGCGCGGTGCCGTTCGCCGTGATGGCGGACGACGCGGGCGGCGGCTCCGGCTACCACCTGATCGTGATCACCCAGGCCAGCAACACCAAGATCAACTCGGTGGCCGACCTCAAGGGCAAGCGCGTCGCCCACGTGTCCCAGACCTCCAACTCCGGCCACCAGGCGCCGGTCTACTTCTTCTCCAGGCTGGGGGTGGTGCCGGGGAGGGATTATCAGATTGCTTTCACCGGCAAGCACGACAACAGCATCCTCGGAGTCGTGACCGGCGACTACGACGCCGCGGCGGTGGCGGACACGGTCCTCCAGCGGATGGTCAACCGCGGCCTCGTGAAGAAGACCGACTACAAGGTGGTCTACACTTCCCCCGTGTTCCCCCGGGCCGGCTTTGCCTACGCGCATAACCTGGATCCGAAGCTAGCGGAGAAAATCAAGGAAGCCTTCTTCACCTTCAGGATCGAGGGGTCGAGCGTCGGCAAGGAGTTCAAGGACGTGACCCGCTTCGCCTCGGTCTCCTATAAGAAGGATTGGGACGCCGTGGTGGGGATCCAGGAAGCCAACGGGGTCGCCTACACGAAGGAATCGCCCGACTACAAGAAGCTCTCGAAGCCGCCCTCCAAAGGAGAGTAGTCCGCCCCGACCATGCTCGAGGTCGCGGGGCTCGCCAAGACCTACCCCGGCGGCGACCAGGTCCTCTGCGGCGTCTCGCTCACGGTCAAGGCCACGGAGGTCGTCTTCGTCATCGGCCCCTCTGGGGCCGGCAAGAGCACGCTCATCCGCTGCATCAACCGCCTCGTGGAGCCCGACGCCGGCTCCGTGCGCCTGGACGGGGTCGAGATCACCCGCCTCACGGGCGCAGACCTCCGGCGGGCCCGGCGCCACATGGCCATGATCTTCCAGGAGTTCAACCTGGTCGAGCGGCTCACCGTGATGGAGAACGTCCTCTCGGGGCGCCTGGGGTACGTCGGCCTCTGGCGGGCCTGGCGGCGGCGCTTCCCCGCCGAGGACGTGGAGCTGGCCTTCGAGACGCTGGCGCGCGTGGGGCTGGCCGGCTTCGAGAACAAGCGCGCCGACGAGCTCTCGGGCGGCCAGCGCCAGCGCGTGGGGATCGCGCGCGCGCTGGTGCAGCGGCCGAAGATCCTCCTGGTGGACGAGCCCACGTCGAGCCTGGACCCCAAGACCTCGGAAGCGGTCATGGCCCTCATCACCCGGCTGGCGGCGGAGGAGCAGATCCCCGCGCTCATCAACATCCACGACGTGCCGCTGGCGCGGCAGTTCGCCCAGCGGATCCTGGGGCTCAACCAGGGCGTGTTCGTCTTCGAGGGAACGCCTGAGGACCTGACGCCGGCGGTGCTGGACCTGATCTACGCCGGGGCCGGCGAAGAGTTGACCTCCGCGCTTGGGGGCCGATGAACCCCCTCGCCCCACGCCCAATTACCGTTAGGCGCGCAACCTGAAAGACTCGGCTTGACCTCTCGTATGAATCTGGCTATTATATAGCCAGAATGCATCATGAGATCGTCCTCGCACCGGAGGCCGCCCAAGATCTGAAGCGTCTGAAGGCGCATGTGCGTGCTACGGTGCGTGATGCGATCGAGGCGCACCTGCGGCAGCAGCCGACGAGGACCTCCAAGAGCCGAATCAAACGGCTGAGGGGCCTCTCCCGTCCTCAGTTTCGCCTGCGGGTTGGCGAGCTGCGGGTCTTCTATGATGTGTCGGAACGGACCGTTGAAGTCTTGGCGATTATCCTCAAGTCAGGTGCTGACGCCTGGCTGAAGAAGGAAGGTGAGCGCGCATGAAGAAGGCAGCCCTTTCAGAAGTTAAGGACGACCTTTCGAGGTTCCTGAGGCTCGCGGAAAAGGAAGAGGTGATCATCACTCGACACGGCAAGCCCGCTGGCGTCCTGATCGGGTTCGAGTCGGAGGATGACTGGTTCGACTTTCGCCTCGAGAACGATCCACGCTTTCTTGGGCGAGTGGAGGCGGCAAGACGGAGCCTGCGAGCAGGACGCGGCGTGAAGCTCGAAGATACCGAGGAATGAAGCGGCCCCTAAGCCGCACCGGGTTTGCTCGAAACCAGGAATGACTCGATTGGTTGCGGGGCGGGGGAGGAGCTGACTTGGTGACATCCTCACCCCAGCCCTCTCCCTCCCGTGGAGAGGGAACCTCGTTGGCGCTGGAGTGGCGGCGGCCGTCGGCGTTCCCCGCCCGGTGGATGGGGCCTGCCCTCGGGCTGGGGCTCGCGGCGTTCGTCCTCTGGAACGTGCTGAGCCTCCAGGTGGACCCGGCGCGGGTGAGCCGGGGCCTGAGCCGGGCGTGGATCGTCTTCGGCCGCGCCTTCCCGCCTGATTTCACCCGCTGGGAGCTCCTCGTCGAGGGAGTCGTCGAGAGCCTCCAGATGGCCGCCCTCGCCACGGCTTTCGGCATCCTGATCTCGATCCCCGTCGCGGTGATGGCGGCGCGCAACTTCGCTCCGCTCCCTCTGTACGCCGCGGGGCGCGGGATCATCTCCCTCGGGCGCACCTTCCACGAGATCATCGTGGCGATCCTCTTCGTCAAGGCCGTAGGGTTCGGGCCCTTCGCGGGGATGCTCACGCTCACGTGGGGCTCTCTCGGGTTCTTCGGCAAGCTCCTGGCCGAGCAGATCGAGAACATCGACCGGGGCCAGGTGGAGGCGATCCGCGCCACCGGGGCGAGCCGGGGGGCGGTGCTCCTCTACGGCGTCCTCCCCCAGGTCCTGCCCCGGATCATCGGCCTCACGGTCTATCAGTGGGACGTCCACCTGCGCCAGTCCACCATCATCGGGATCGTGGGGGCCGGCGGGATCGGCACCACCCTCTACAACTCCTTCGCCCGCTACGACTACGACTTCTCGCTGGCGATCCTCCTGGTGATCATCGCCATCGTCCTCCTGGGCGAGGTCGTCAGCGCCGTGGCGCGCCAGCGCATTCAATGAGACAGTGGCGGCGGTTCTCCCCGGCTCAGCTCGTCCTCCGCCTGGCCGGGCGCCTGGCGGCGGCGGCGGTTCTCCTCTGGGCCCTCGCCGGGATGGGGATCCGCTGGGAGTTCGTGGCGGACTCGCCGGCCCAGGTGCGCGACCTCTTCGGCCGGATGTTCCCTCCCGACTGGGGCTTTGCCGGCGAGGTGGTGGACCCGCTGCTCCAGACCATCAACATCGCGACGCTCGGGACCACGCTGGCGGTGCTGCTCTCCATTCCGATCGCGTTCCTGGCGGCTCGGAACACGACCTTCAACCGGGCGACCTACGCCTTCGGGCGCGTCGTCATGACGGTGAGTCGCTCCGTGGACTCGCTGATCTGGGCGTTGATCTTCATCATCGTGGTGGGGCCGGGCTCGCTGGCCGGGGCCCTGGCGGTGGCCGTGCGCTCCATCGGGTTCGTCTCGAAGCTCTTCGCCGAGGGGATCGAGGAGATCGACCGCGGCCAGGTGGAGGCGATCACCGCCACCGGCGCGGGGCGCTTCAAAGTGCTCCTCTACGGGATCGTCCCGCAGATCCGCCCCGTCTTCGCCGGCGTCTGCATCTATCGCTGGGACATCAACATCCGGGAGTCCACCGTCCTGGGGATCGTCGGGGCGGGCGGGATCGGCTTCGTCTTGAACACGGCGATCCTCGGTCTTGAGTGGAGCCGGGTCGGGCTGATCCTCCTGGTGATCCTGGGCGTCGTGATAGTCTCGGAGGCGCTCTCCGCCTCCCTCAGAAAGCGCGTGGCGTGAGCCCCCTCACCCCTCCCTCTCCCCCTCACCTTTGTCCTCTCCCCCGCTGGGGGAGAGGGGAAAGGTGAGGAGGAGAGGATAAAGGTGAGGGGGGAGGAGACCAGCATGAGACGGACAACAGCGGGGATCATCGCCGCTCTCGTCCTGGGGATCGTCGCCGGACCGCCCGTACCCCACGCACAGCAGGCTACGAGAGTTGCGCGCATAGGTTGGCTAGGTTTTCCCACCCGCGAGGTCGCGGAGCCTGTCGTCCAAGCATTCCGGCGAGGGTTGAAGGACCTCGGCTGGGTTGAGGGCCAGAACATCGTCATCGAGTGGCGATTTGCAGGAGGGAGGGCCGAGCGGCTCCCCGAGCTCGCGGCGGAGCTGGTCGGCCTCCGAGTCGACCTCATTGTTGTGCCGAATACGCCGACGGCCCTGGCCGCGAAGGACGCAACCAAGACGATCCCCATTGTCACGGGTGCAGTCGGCGATCCTGTGGGATTGGGCCTCGTCGCCAGCCTGGCGCGACCAGGGGGGAACATCACGGGATTGACCGCGGTTGTGAGCCCAGAGATAGCCGGAAAACAATTGGAGCTGCTCAAGGAAGCCGTGCCTAAGGCCTCTCGGGTCGCTGTCCTTTGGAATCCCGCCACCCCAGGCAGCGAACCCTATTTGAGAGAAGCGGAGATCGCAGCCCGGGCGTTGCACGTGCAACTTCAGCGCGTGGGGGCGCGCACTTCCGACGAGTTCGCGGATGCTTTCGCCGCGATGGCCAGAGAGCGCGCCGGCGCGTTCATCGTCCTGGGGGACCCGATGTTCTTTGGCCAACGAACACGGCTCGCGGACCTCGCCAGACGGGGCCGCCTGCCGGCAATGTACAGTGCGAAAGAGTACGCGCAGGCTGGTGGTCTGATGTCCCATGGGCCGGTCCTCGCCGACCTGTACCGGCGCGTCGCGACCTACGTCGATAAGATCCTCAAGGGCGCCAAGCCGGGCGACCTGCCGGTGGAGCAGCCGATGAAGTTCGAGCTGGTCGTGAACCTCAAGGCCGCCAAGGCCATCGGGCTCACGATCCCCCAATCCTTCCTGCTCCGGGCCGACCAGCTGATCGAATGAACCCCTCATCCCGACCTTCTCCCCCCGGGGGAGAAGGTGCCACTACGCGGCCGCTGACCGGCATCACGGTGCTAGACTTCACGCGCGTCCTCGCGGGGCCCTACTGCACGCGGCTCCTGGCCGATCTGGGGGCACGAGTGATCAGGGAGGAGGGGACGAGGAGACCAGGATGAGAGAAACAACAGCGGGGATCATCGCCGCTCTCTTTCTTAGCATCCTCCTGACGCCGCTTTCGGCCGATGCTCAGCAGTCAGGGAGGGTGTACCGGATCGGTGTTCTTCAGATCGAGGCACGTGAGCGGGTCGCTTACCTCCTTAAGGCGTTCGAAGAGGGTCTCCGTAAGCTTGGCTACGTCGAGGGCCGGGACTTTGTTAGTGAGTACCGTTTCGCGGACCGACAGCGTGAACGGCTGCCTCACCTCGCCGCCGAGCTGGTCCGACTCAAGGTGGATGTCATCGTCACGGGGACCGACCCCGGAACCATAGCGGCCAAGCAAGCGACCACGACGATCCCCATTGTCATGGCGGTCGGGGTAAGATCCTATTGGGACCGGGCTCATCGCCAGCGTGAGGCGGCCGGGGGGCAACGTGACCGGCTTGAGCGGCATTGTTGCCCCGGAGATCACCGGCAAGCGCCTCCAGCTCTTGAAGGAGGCCGTTCCCAGGGCCTCGCGCGTGGCAGTCTTCTGGAATCCCGACCTCCCGCAAAACGCGCCGTTCTGGAAGGCGATCCAGGAGGCTGCCCCGAAGCTGGGCGTGACGCTCCTGTCCGTGGAGGTCCGGGCGCCTGGCGAGATCGAAAGCGCGTTCACCAGAATCAAGCGGGAGCGCGCCCAGGCGCTCATTGTGATCCCCGACGCCTTGGCGCTCTCTCCTCTTCGAGCTGAGATCCCAGCACTGGCGGCCAAGAACCGGCTCCCTGCCATCTACGGATTTAGGGAGGTTGTGGACGCGGGTGGACTTATGTCCTACGGGGTGAGCCTGCCCGACCTGTTCCGCCGCGCCGCTACCTACGTGGACAGGATCTTCAAAGGCGCCAAGCCGGGCGACCTGCCCGTCGAGCAACCGACGAAGTTCGAACTGATTATCAACCTCAAGGCTGCCAAGACCATCGGGCTGACGATCCCCCGCTCCTTCCTCCTCCGGGCCGACCAGGTGATCGAATGAACCCCTCATCCCTACCTTCTCCCCCCGGGGGAGAAGGTGCGACTGCGCGGCCGCTTGCCGGGGTCACGGTGCTGGACTTCTCGCGCGTCCTGGCCGGGCCGTACTGCACCCGTCTCCTGGCCGACCTGGGAGCGCGGGTGATCAAGGTGGAGCGACCGGGCGTGGGCGACGAGATGCGCCAATCGCCCGAGCAGCTCGAGCCCGGGCGGGACGATCAGAGCACGTACTTCGTCCGCTTCAACGCCGGCAAGCAGAGCCTGGCGCTGGACTTGACCCACCCCCTGGCCCGAGGCGTCGTGGAGGACCTGGCGCGGGTCTCCGACGTGGTCGTGGAGAACTTCCTCCCGGGCGTGATGCTGAAGCTGGGATTGGACTACGAAAGCCTCTCGCGGATCAGACCGGACCTCATCTACTGCTCCATCTCCGGCTACGGGCAGACCGGCCCCCTCCGCGACTGGCCCGCCTTCGCCCACACGATCGCCGCGATGGCGGGGATCACCCACCTGGAGGCCAACCAGGACGCGGCTCCCCATGTCGGGTACTTCCAGACGGCGGACGTCCTGGCCGCGACCCACGCCTTCGGCGCCATCCTGGCCGCGCTCTACCAGCGGTCCCGAACCGGGCGGGGAACCCATATCGACGTCTCCATGCTCGAGTGCCTCATCGCCACGGAGGACATGTACTTCGGCGGCGTGCTCAACGGCTGGCCCGGGACGCCCGGGCCGCGCGCGGGCCTGATGATCTGCCAGGTCGGCGGCCAGTTTCTCGCCCTGCAGGTGGTGGGCGGCGCTCAGTTCTGGCCGCGCCTGACCGCACTGATCGGCCGGCCCGAACTGGCCTCGGACCCGCGCTTTGCCACCCGTGAGGCCCGCCGCCAGAACCGGGCCGAGGTCGAAAAGATCGTGAACGACTGGATTTCCCGGTTCGCGACCGCCGAGGAGGCTCTCGCCGCGCTCCGCGCGGGGCGCGTGCCCTGCGCGCCAATCCTGACCCCGGAGGAAGTGATCGCCCATCCTCACCTGGCCGAACGGAACGTCTTCCCCGCAGTCGAGCACCCGGCGCGCGGCGCCGTCAGGATCGTCAACACGCCGTTCAGGCTCTCGAGCGGCCCGGTCGGTCCCCGGGGGGAGGCGCCGTACCGTCCCGGGGAGCACAGCCGGACCGTTCTGTCCGAGCTGCTCGGCTACACGCCTGAGAGGGTCGAGCGGCTGATCCGGACCGGGGCTGTCGCGGTGCCGGCCTGAATCCGCTACACTGAGGGACGCACTACTACTTCCCGAGGAGGCAGACGATGCCGATCTCCTACATTGCAAGAACTCGCGAGCGCTACGCCGGCCACCTCCCCTACAAGTGGGCCGTCAACACCGAGGCCCCCTGGACCCCCCTCCTGAAGCCAATCAAGGAGTGCCGGCTCGCCCTCGTCAGCTCCGGCGGGTTTTACCTCAAGACCCAGCCGCCGTTCCAGGACGACGATACCTCGTACCGGACGATCCCGGTGGGCACGCCTCTCAAAGAGCTTCGCATCCATCATCACGGCTACCGGGATGCCGACGTGGACCTGGACCCCAACTGCGTCTTTCCCCTGGATCGCCTGCGCGAGCTGGAGGCCGCGGGGGCGCTCGGCGCGCTGGTGGACCCGGCGTTGTCCTACGTCATGGTCTACTCCGCCCGCCGGGAGCGTGAGGAGCGCGCCCCCAAAATGGTCGCGGAGCTCAAGGCCGCCGGGGCCGAGGCCGCGCTGCTGGTGCCCGTCTGACCCGTCTGCCATCAGTCCGTGGGACTGATCGCGCGCGAGATCGAGCGGGCGGGGATTCCCACCCTCAGCATGAGCTCGGCCTGGGATATCACCTTTGCCGTCCGCCCGCCCCGAGCCGTCTTCGTGAACTTCCCCCTGAACCACCAGACCGGGAAGGCCAACGATCCCGGGCTCCAGCGCCGGATCCTGCTGGACGCGCTGCGCGCGTTCGAGGTGCTCTGGGCGCCGGGGATGCTGCTCACGCTGCCATATGTGTGGGATCCCGACGACGCGGGCTGGGAGGAAAAGGACTGGGGGCCGGGGTTCGAGCTCTACGGGGTCGGCGAGGCGATGCAGGAGGGCTTTGCCGAACGGAAGCTGGGCCGCGCCCAAGCGTGAGGCTCGCCGACCTCAGCGGGTTCGCGCTCGACCTCGACGGCTGCGTCTGGGCGGGCGACCTCCTCCTTCCGGGAGCGCGAGCGCTGCTGGCGGCGCTCCGCCGGCGGGGCAAGCGCGTCGTCTTCCTGACCAACAACTCGCGCGAGCTGCCTCGCTCCGTTGCGCGCAAGCTGAACCGCCTGGGCGTGGCGGCCAGCCCGCGCGAGGTCGTGACGGCGCTCGACCTCCTGGGCGATGAGATCGCCAGGCGCTTCGGCCTGACGGCGGTGCTTGCCGTGGGGGCGGGGGAGATGGCACGCGCCCTGGCGGCCTGCGGCCACCGCGTGGTCCCATCGGCCCGCTGGCGCGAGGCCCGGGTGGTGGCCGTCGGGAACGATCCCACGTTCGATTACGCCAAGCTCAAGGCCGCGTCAGAGGCCGTGGCGCACGGCGCGAACTTCATCACGGTCAACCTCGATCCCAGGCTCCCGCTCGAGAAGGGCGAGTTCGATCCGGGGGCGGGAGCGCTGGCTGAAGCCGTGGCGGTGGCCTCGGGGGTCCGGCCGTTGGTCATCGGCAAGCCCGAGCCGCCGATCTTCAAGACCGCCCTCCGGCGCCTGGGCTGCCGCCCGCGAGAGGCCGCGATGGTCGGGGACAGCCTGAGGTCGGATATTCGGGGAGGGCGTGCGGCGGGGATGTTCACGGTCTGGGTGGCGCCGCCGCGCTCGAAGACGCAGGCGGGGATCCGCCCCCACCTCCGCGTCGCATCCCTGACGGAGCTACACGCGCTTCTCAAGGAGGGCGTATCTATTCGGCGGCGGAGGCAGTTCCCCTCGACGAGGGGCTAGAACTCTCACCCCCTGGCTTTCCTGCGGCAATGTGTCCCGATATCACAGGCGGCACATTCGCATGAACATCGGGGGACGAGCATTCAGGCTTGGGAGGAAGCGGTCGCCCTTTCTCGAAGTAGTTCCTTGCGGTGCACCCAGGAATCGAATCCTTCTTCCAGTTCTTCCCTCGTGATGATGCCCCGCGACATGAGCACAGTATTCAGGGCGTACACAGCGGCGGCCAGCCGTTCGTCCTCCGGGATGTTCTGGACCTTCTCTTCGAGGCTCATCGGGTATCGCTCCCCCGGCAGGATTGATAAGTTGCCCCACTCTGTTCCATGTGCTCTTCACAAGTCAAGAAAAAACCTGGGGTGTATCCGGCTGTGGACATTGACCCCCGCTTCCTGTCCGGGTACCTTGTGGGGTGAAGGAGTACTCCATGAGCGTCCCAGCAATTAAAACCCGGCGGTGGAGCCGCGTTGAGTATGACCGGCTGATCGAAAAGGGCATCTTCCTGCCCGATGAGCGGATCGAGCTGCTGGCCGGCGAACTGGTTGTCCGGGAGCCGCAGAAGACGCCTCACGCCGCAGGAATCCAGCTCGTGGAGGATGCTTTGCGACAAGCCTTCGGCGCAGGGTGGGCGGTTCGGGTCCAATTGCCGGTGGCCCTGGATGACGAGTCGGAGCCCGAGCCGGACGTCGCCGTGGTGCCGGGCGGGCCGCGGGATTACCTGGCCGCTCACCCTTCGCGGCCGGTCCTCGTTGTGGAGGTCGCGGAGACGAGCCTGGCCCTGGACCGCACGCACAAAGGAAGCCTCTACGCCCGCGCCGGCCTCGCCGACTACTGGATCCTCAACCTCGTGGACCGGGTCCTCGAGGTCTACCGACGGCCGGCTCCGTCCTCTGAAGCGCCCTTCGGCCGGGCCTACAACGAGGTCCAGTCGCTGGGCGCGACCGACCTCGTCTCGCCGCTCGCCGCTCCGGAAGCTCGTATCCCTGTCGCCGCGCTTCTCCCCTGATCTCGCGGTATACTTGACCCCCGTGAACCTCAGGGAGCGCGGCGCCGTCCTCCTGATCTCCTGCTACGAGCTGGGCCACCAGCCGCTGGCCCTAGCCTCGCCGCTCGGCTTTCTCGAGCAGGCGGGGTATTCTCCCGATGCGCTCGATATCTCCGTCGAGGACTTCGACGCCGGAAAGGTCGCGCGCGCCGGGTTCGTCGGGATCTCGGTCCCCATGCACACGGCCCTCCGCCTGGGGATGCGCGTGGCCGCCGAGGCGCGCCGGGTGAACCCCCGCTGCCACATCTGTTTCTACGGCCTCTACGCGTCGCTGAACGCGGAGTATCTCCTCGCCCACGGCGGGGATTCGGTGATCGGCGGCGAGTTCGAGTCGGCACTGGTGATGCTAGTGGAGAACCTGGAGGCCGGGGGCCCCGTGGAGGGCGTCCACCTCCGCGGTCACCCCGCCGAGCCGGTGCTGGAGCGCCTGGCCTTCGCCCTGCCGAGCCGGGGGGCGCTGCCGAGCCTCAAGAAGTACGCCCACCTCGAGAAGGACGGCGAGCGCAGGCGTGTCGGCTACGTGGAGGCCAGCCGCGGGTGCCTGCACATGTGCCTGCACTGCCCCATCCCGCCCGTGTACGGGGGGCGCTTCTTCGTGGTGCCGAAGGAGATCGTGCTGGAGGACATCCGCAGGCTGGTGAGGAACGGGGCGACCCACATCAGCTTCGGAGACCCCGACTTCCTGAACGGCCCCGGCCACTCTCTCGCGATCGTCCGGGCCATGCACGCCGAGTTCCCGTCCCTCACCTTCGACTTCACGGCAAAGGTGGAGCACATTCTGGAGCGGGAGGATCTGTTCCCCGAGTTCAGGCGGCTCGGGTGCGTGTTCATGATCTCCGCCGTGGAGTCGCTCAGCGACACCGTGCTCGCCAATCTGGAGAAGGGGCATACGCGGGCCGACGTCGGCCGGGCCCTCGGGATCGTCAGGGACGCGGGGATCGCCTTCCGCCCCACCTGGGTGCCGTTCACGCCGTGGACGACCCTCGAGGACTACGTCGACATGCTGGAGTTCGTGGAGCACGAGGGGCTGATCGACCACGTGGACCCCGTGCAGTTCTCCCTGCGGCTCCTGATTCCGCCGGCCTCGGCGCTCCTGGCGCGAGAGGCGATCAAGCCGTATCTGGGCCCACTCGACCAGGCCTCCTTCAGCTACCGCTGGACCCATCCGGACCCGCGCATGGGCCGCCTCCAGCAGGAGGCGAGCCGCCTGGTGGAAGCCGCGACCGCCTCCGGCGAAGACCCCGGCGTGACCTTCTACCGCCTGAAGGCCCTGGCCTACGCGACTCTCGGCGCGTCCCTTCCCGGCGCGCTGGCTCTGGCCCCGGACAGGCGGCGTGCGCCCAGGCTCACCGAGGCGTGGTTCTGCTGAGCGGAGCCCACCGAGGGCCAGTTCGGCCCTCTCCAGCCGGCGATGCGCGAAGGGGTGGCGGGTGTGGTATTATGAGGTTCCTCGGGAGCATCCGAGGGGAACCAGGGACACAAACCACAGGGGGGAAACAATGGCTGAGCTCAAGGAACGGGTCCAGGCCCTGATCGAGAACTCCATCAACCCGGCGGTGGCGGGTCACGGCGGGTACATCGAGCTGATCGACGTCAAGGACAACACTGTGTACATCCAGATGTCCGGCGGCTGCCAGGGGTGCGGTGCCGCGGACGTCACGCTGAAGGCGGGGATCGAGCGGATGATCAAGGAGGAGATCCCCGAGGTGACCGAGATCCTCGACGTCACCGACCACGCGTCGGGCAGCAACCCGTACTACTCGCCGTCCAAGGGCTAGCGGTTCCACGCGTCATCCTGCCTTGCGCCCCCCCTCACCTTTGTCCTCTCCCCCCGCGGGGGGAGAGGGTCGGGTGAGGGGGGTTTTCCGTCATGCTGCGCCTGCTCCTCCTGGTCCCCACCACGACGTACCGGACGGAGGACTTTGTCCAGGCGGCAGCCAGACTGGACGTGGACCTGGCGGTGGCCTCCGAGCGCCCCAACGTCTTCGGCGAGCGGCTCCCCGATAACCTCCTGACCCTCGACTTCAACGATCCCGAAAAGGCCGCCTGCGAGGTGGCGGCCCTGGCCCGCCTCAACCCGTTTAGCGCTGTGGTCCCGGTCGATGACCGTACGACCGTCGTGGGCGCCGCCATCGCCAATGCGCTGGGGCTTCCGTCGAACCCGGTCGCCGCCGTCTCCACGACCCGGAACAAGCACCAGATGCGCCTGGCCCTCGGCAAGGCCGGCGTCCCCTCGCCCCCATACTTCCTCTTCACCTTGGCCGACGACCCGGCGCGGGCCGCCCGAACGGTGCCCTACCCCTGCGTGCTGAAGCCGACCATCCTGGCTGCGAGCCGCGGGGTGATCCGGGCCGACAGCGAGGGCGAGTTTGTGGCCGCCTTCAGGAGGATCGAAGCCATCTTGAAGACCGCAGACGTCGTGGCGCTGGGCTCCGGGAGCGACGAGATCCTGGTTGAAGGGTTCATCCCCGGAAACGAAGTGGCGCTGGAAGGGCTGCTCGTGAAAGGGGCGCTCCGCGTCCTGGCGCTCTTCGACAAGCCCGACCCGCTGGATGGGCCGTTCTTCGAGGAGACGATCTACGTCACGCCCTCGCGCCTGCCGGGGGAGACCCAGACCGCCGTCGCCGACCTCACCGCGTGGGCGGCGAGAGCTCTCGGGTTGAGGGAGGGGCCCCTCCACGCCGAGCTCAGGGTGAACGAGGCCGGGCCCTGGGTGATCGAGATCGCCGCGCGCTCGATTGGCGGACTCTGCTCCCGGACGCTCCGCTTCGGCACCGGCCTCACCCTGGAGGAGTTGATCCTCCGCCACGCCCTGGGGATCGAGATTGAGAGCCTCGAGCGTGAGCGCCGGCCGGCCGGCGTCATGATGATCCCGATCCCGCGGGGGGGAATTCTGGAGGAGGTCCGGGGGCAGGAGGCGGCCAAGGCGGTGCCGGGGATTGAAGAAATCACCATCACGATCCACCAGGGGCAGGAGGTGGTGCCGCTTCCCGAGGGGTCGCGCTACCTGGGGTTTATCTTCGCGCGGAGGGAGACTCCGGAGGAAGTGGAGGCGGTCTTGAGGGAGGCCCACGGCCGCCTGGAGTTCGTCATAACCCCCAAGTCGGGCTAGTCGGCCTTGATCGTTTCGGGGGCGAGGTCCCCCTCGTCCTCCGCGATCTCTTCCCGGGGCTCTCCGATGACTCCCGCGGGGGCTGTTGGGCTGCCGTCCAGGGTTTCGTCTTCCGGATACAGGTCGATCATTCGAAGGTCGTACCACTCAAACATCGCCTTCCTCCTTCTGATCGGACCGGTTCACACCAGGGCTCCCGGCCTGTAAGTAGCAGACGGCATGCCAGGTTCGGGACGCCATTGTATCTGCCCGTCCTTCTTGATTCTTCCGGTTGTCCTTACTCCTTGCTTTTCGAGCCCATCGGGCGAGGTGCCTCAGGAATTTTGCCCGAATCGGGCCCCGGTGGGGGGCTCGACAGAAGGCGCCCGGGGCGCTATGGTGGTCAGGGCCACGCGGTCGGGGATGGCTGCGCCGCGATTGCGGGGACTCACATTGAGCACGGGAGCTGACGAAGCGCGAGAATCCGGAGGGGGCGGGCGTGACGGCCGGGTGAGTCGCAGGACGTCGCGGGGCTGGGGCCCCGCCGTCCGAGACGAGCAGGTGAAGACAGCCCGGGTGCCCGCCCCAGGTGAAGGAGTCTCATATGGCACTCGACAAGACCCAGTTGATCGGCCTCTACCGGACCATGCGCCTCATCCGGCGCTTCGAGGAGCGGGTGGTGGAGCTGGTGAACCGGGACGAGATTCCCGGGGTCACCCACGAGTACGTCGGGCAGGAGGCGGTGGCCACCGGCGTGTGCGCCGCCCTCCGCCCGGACGACGTCATCACCAGCACCCACCGGGGCCACGGCCATATCCTGGCCAAGGGCGGCGACCCGCGGCGGATGATGGCCGAGCTGATGGGAAAGGCGAGCGGCTACAACCGCGGCCGCGGCGGCTCCATGCACATCGCCGACCTCTCCCTCGGTATCTACGGCGCCAACGGCATCGTGGGGGCCGGCGCCCCTATTGCGTGCGGGGCGGCCCTGGCGGGGAAGCTGGCGCGGAGCGACCGGGTGGCCGTTTCGTTCTTCGGCGACGGGGGGATGAATCAGGGCGTCGTTCACGAGGCGCTGAACCTCGCCGCCATCTGGAGGCTGCCGGTGGTCTTCGTCTGCGAGAACAACGGCTACGCCATCAGCGCCCCCATCAGCGAGATGGCGGTGGTCGAGCGCCTGGCGGATCGAGCCGCTGCCTACGGGATGCCGGGGACGTCGGTGGACGGGATGGACGTCCTGGCCGTCCACGCCGCCGCCGGCGAAGCAGTGGAGCGTGCCAGAACGGGCGCGGGACCAACGCTCCTCGAATGCCGGACCTACCGCTTCGTCGGCCACTTCACGGCCGAGAAGGCCCGCGGCATCAAGTACCGGAGCGATGAAGAGATCGCGCGCTGGCGCGAGCGCGACCCGGTGGTGACCTACCCGGCCTGGCTCCGTCAGCAGGGTGTCGACCCTGCCATGGTGGACGCAGAGGTTGAGGCGCTGCTGGATGAGGCGGTGGCCTTCGCCCGCCAGAGCGCGTTCCCGGAGGCGGAGGAGGCCCTGGACGGCATGTACGCGGTCACGTACCCCGGCCTTCCCGCACGTGGTTGGTAGAGAGAGAGGGCACAATCATGCGAGAGATCCGCTACCTGGAAGCGCTCAGCGAGGCGCTCCGCGAGGAGATGAGGCGCGACTCCAAAGTCATCGTCTTGGGGGAGGACGTCCGCGTGAGCATGCGCGGCCTGACGAAGGGGCTCCTCCAGGAGTTCGGCCCAGACCGGATCTACGACACGCCCATTTCCGAGGCGGGCTTCACCGGCCTCGCCACCGGCGCGGCGATGGCGGGCATGCGGCCGGTCGTCGAATACCAGATCAACGCTCTCCTCTTCGTGGCCTTCGACCAGCTCGTGGACCAGGCGCAGAAGCTTCGCTACATGATGGGTGGCCAGGGGACGATCCCGGTCACGTACCTGGTGCCCGCCTCGGGCGCGCGCCGCGGGCTCGCCGGCCAGCACTCCGATCATCCCTACCCGCTCCTCGTCCACATGGGGATGAAGGCCGTCATGCCCTCGACCCCGCGGGACGCCAAGGGCCTGCTGAAGACGGCGATCCGCGAGGACGATCCCGTCGTGGTCTTCGCCCCCAGCGCGTTGCTGGCCATGAAGGGCCCGGTGCCCGAGGAGGAGTACACGATCCCGCTGGGGCGGGCGGAGGTGAAGCGCCCCGGGGACGACCTCTCCATCATCGCCGTCGGCCCGCTGGTGCCCGAGGCGCTCAAGGCCGCCGAGCAGCTCGCCCAGGAGGGGATCTCGGCGGAGGTCGTGGACCCGCGGAGCCTCCTGCCCCTCGACCACGAGACCATCCTCGCCTCGGTGAGGAAGACCGGCCGCGTGATCCTCTTCGACGACAGTAACCGCACCTGCGGCTACGCCGCCGAGCTGGCGGCGGTGATCGCCGAAGAGGCGTGGGAATCGCTGCGCGCCCCCATCCGCCGTCTCACGCGGGCCGACGTGCCGGTGCCGTTCAGCCCGCCGCTCGAAAGCTACGTCCTGCCCTCGCGCGACCGGCTGCTGCAGGAAGCCCGCGCGCTCCTGGCCCCCTCACCCTACCTCTCCCCCACCGGGGGAGAGGAGAAGAGGTGAGGGGAGCATCTCGTGGGTATGTACGAGATCAGGATCCCGAAACTCGGCATGGACACCACCGAGTGCGACGTCAAGGCCTGGCTCGTGAAGGTCGGCGACCGCGTCGGCCCCGGCGCTCCGCTCCTCGAAGTCGAGACCGAGAAGGCCGACGTGGTGATCGAGGCCGAGGTGGCCGGCGTGGTCAGCGAGATCAGGGCGCAGGCGGGGCAGACGGTGCCGGTCGGGACCGTCGTGGGCCTCATCGACGACGCGGGGTAACGGTTGCAGCAGACCATCACGGTCAGGACGACCGAGCGGCGGGAGGTCCTCGACATCACGCGCCAGGTGACGGCGGTGGTTACGGCCTCGAAGGCGAAGGAAGGCGTCTGCACCGTATTCGCGCGCCACGCCACGGCGGCGCTCATCATCAACGAAAACGCGGACCCGGGGTTTCGCGCCGACATCCTGAGCCTGCTCGACAAGCTCATCCCCGAGGGCGTGTGGGAGCACGACAAGGTGGACGACAACGGCGCTGCCCATCTGGGGGCGGCGCTGCTCGGGCCGGTCCAGGTCATCCCCGTCAGGGACGGGCGCCTCCTGCTCGGCACCTGGCAGGGCATCGCGCTCGTGGAGCTGGACGGGCCGCGCCAGCGGGAGATCGTCGTTGACGTCCGCAGCTGAGTTCCCTCTCCCCCCTCACCCTGCCCAACTCAGATGCCCCTCACCTCTTCTCCTCTCCCCCTCGGGGGGGAGAGGATGAAGGTGAGGGGGCGATGACTCCCTCCCGTTGGGTCCTGGAGCGGCAGGCCCTCGCGGCCGTGGCGCGGGGGGACGCCCCGGCCGATCGCTACATCCGGGACGGGACGCTCCTCAACGTCTATACCGGGGAGTGCTACCCCGCCAACGTGGCGATCAAGAGGGAGCGGATCGCCTACGTGGGGAGCCGCGCCGATATGGTCGGGCCGCGCACCGAAGTCATCTCGGCCCGCGGCCGGATTCTCTGCCCCGGCTACATCGAGCCCCACTCCCACCCGTGGAACCTCGTCACGCCGGCGGTCCTGGCCCGCCACGTCCTGCCGCTCGGCACGACCACCATCTTCGCCGACAACCTTCCCGTGTACGAGCTCGCCGGTGCGCGGGGTTTCGAGGCGGCCGTCAGCGCGCTGGCCCGCCTGCCGCTCAGGTTCTACTGGTGGGCGCGCGTGCACGCCCAGTCCCGCTCGAACGGCGAGGCGCGGCGCTTTTCCGTCGGCACGCTCGCCCGTCTCCTGGACAACCCGCGAGTGGTGGCGGTGGGGGAGATCACGCGCTGGCCCGAGGCCCTGGAGGGCGATCGGGGCGTTCTGGAGCGGCTCGCCCTGGCGGCGTCGCGGCGAAAGCGGATCGAGGGGCATACGGCGGGAGCCTCGGCCGAGAAGCTCCAGGGGCTCGCCGCGGTGGGGATCGCCTCCTGCCACGAGCCCATCACCGCCCAGGAGGCCCTGGAGCGGGCCCGCGCCGGGATCGCGGTCATGCTGAGGCAGTCCTCCCTCCGGCCCGACCTCAAGTCGCTGTTCGCGGCGCTCAAGGACGCCCCCGGACTCGCCTCGCGCCTCATGCTCACCACGGACGGCTCGAGCCCGGCCTTCGTCGCCGAGCACGGGTTCGTGGATCATCTCGTGCGCGTCGCCATGGAGGAGGGAGTTCCGCCGATCGACGCCTACCGCATGGTCACGCTCAATCCGGCGGTCTACTACGGGCTGGACCACGAGATCGGCGGAATCGCCCCCGGCCGGTTCGCCGACATCCTGTTCCTGCGCGATCTGAGCGAGCCGGCGCCCGAGACCGTCATGGCGCGAGGGCGGGTCGTCGCCCGGGATGGGGAGCTTGTCGGGAGCGTCCCCGAGCCTGCCTGGCAGCGGATCTTCTCGGCCCCCGCGGCGCGATTCGCACGCGGCCTCCGGCTTTCGGCCGAGGACTTCGGGCTTCCCGCGGGCGAGCGCGTGCCGGTGCTCAGGTTCGTCAGCACCGTGATCACCCGCCTCGAGGAGCGGGCGCCGGCCGAGGGTGACTTGCGGGCGGCGCTCCTGGACCGCCGGGGGCGCTGGATCTGCCGGGGCGTCGTCGCCGGGTTGGCCCCGCGACTCGACGGCCTCGCGACGACGCTCAGCACGGACTTCCAGGTCCTGGTCCTGGGCCGAAACCCATCGGCCATGGCTCAGGCGGCGAACCGCTTGCTCGCTCTCAAGGGCGGGATCGTCGTCGTCGAGGGGGGGCGGGCGATCTACGAGCTGGCGCTCCCTTTTGGCGGGATCATGGCGGCCGCGCCCCTGCCGGCCCTGGCCGCGCGCGAGCGGGAGCTCCTGGGGCTGCTGACGGCGCGGGGCTACCCCTACCACGACCCGGTCTTCACGCTCCTCTTCCTGACGGCCGATTTCCTGCCCGAGGTCCGCCTGACGGCCCGCGGGGTCTGGGACGTCAAGCGGCGGAAGGTCCTGGCCCCGACTAACGCACTGCGGCGCGGATTTGCCGGCACGTGATGCGCGAGCGGAGCGAGCCTTCCCTGCCGGGCACCCAGCCCTTGCGGCTGGGTCGGGTTTTCGGGTAAAGTCAGCACGCGTTGCCCTCGTCAACCCCCAGAATGAGGAGGCCTCTCATGGCTCGATTTCGCTCCCTGGTTCTCGTCGCCGGGCTGGTGCTGCTCGGCGTTATGGCGCTTTCCCTTGTCCAGGCGACCGGGCAGGCCCCGAAGTACGGAGGGATCCTCAACGTGATGCAGCGGGAGGACCCGCCCCAGGGGTTCTCCATCCACGAGACCTCCACGATCTCGACCGTGTGGCCGGGCATGCCGTGCTTGAGCAACCTCGTCATCTTCGACCCCTTGAAGAAGACGGAGAGCATGGAGACGATCATTCCCGAGCTGGCCGAGAAGTGGTCGTGGCAGGACAACTACCGGAACCTCGTCTTCTTCCTCAGGAAGGACGTGAAGTGGCACGACGGCAAGCCGTTCACGTCGAAGGACGTCAAGCATACCTTCGACATGGTGCGGGAGGCCAAGGACGCCCAGGACAAGCTCAGGATCAACCCGCGCAAGGACTGGTACGCCAACGTTGGCACGATCGAGGCGGCCGATCCCCACACGGTGGTCTTCCACCTCAAGCGGCCCCAGCCCTCCCTCCTCCTGATGCTCGCCTCCGGTTACACCCCCGTCTATGCCGCGCACGTCCCGGTGGCCAACTACCGCACGGGCTGCATCGGCACGGGGCCCTTCAAGCTGAAGGAGTGGAAGCGGGGCGAGTACGTCGACTTCGTCAAGAACACCGACTACTTCATCAAGGGCCGTCCCTACCTCGACGGCCTCCGGTACATTCCAATCCAGGACCGCGGGACGAAGTTCGCGGCGCTCCAGGCGGGGCGCCTCGACGTGTCGTTCCCGGGCGACGAGTCGAAGACCATCGCCGAGCAGGTCACGAAGGCCGAACCCAGGATCAAGCTCACCATCGCCAGCCAGAACGTCAACGATAATCTGCTCTTGAACGTGACCAAGCCCCCGTTCAACAACATCCAGGTGCGGCGGGCGATCAGCCTGGCGATCGACCGGCGCGGGGCCGCGCACGCCGTGCACCAGGGCGGGGCCGTCGTCGGCGCGTCCATGGCTCCGAAGCCGTATGGCGTGTGGGGGCTGCTCGAGAAGGACCTGGCCCAGCTCCCCGGCTATGGCAAGCCGGCGGAGGAGAAGGCCAAGGCGAAGAAGCTCCTGGCCGAGGCGGGGTTTGGCCCCTCGACCCCGCTCAAGCTCGAGCTGGCGACGCGGGCCATTCCGATCTACCTGGACCTGGCATCGTTCGTGATCCCCGAGCTGAAGCTGATCGGCGTGGAAGCGGTGTTGAAGCAGATCGAGACGGCCCAGTGGCACCCTCTCGCGACGCGCAAGGAGTACCAGGCGGCGCCGAACCTCACAGGGCTTGGCACGGACGACCCCGACGGCAACTTCTACGAGAACTACGCGTGCGGGTCGCCCCGGAACTACACGGGGTACTGCGACGAGCAGGTCATGAAGCTGATCGACCAGCAGTCCCAGGAGCTGGATCCGAAGAAGCGATTCCAGATGGTCGTGAACATCCAGAAGAAGCTGGAGGAGGACGCCGCCCGTCCCATGATCGACTGGCGGCTTCTGTACAACCTCCAGTGGCAGCACGTGAAGAACCTGATCCCCCACCAGTCCATCTACAACTGGGGCCGGATGCAGGAAGTCTGGCTGGACAAGTAAGCGCGTGATCGTGGCGGGAGGGGGCGCCGCCGCCCTCTCCCGCCGCCTCCCCGCCGAGGGAGTCAGCCACGAAGACCTACATAGCCCACCGCCTCACCATCGCCGTCCTGACGCTCCTCGGCATGTCGGTCGTCATCTTCGTGCTGCTGCGGATTGCGCCCGGCAACATGGTGGACATTCTGTTCTCGACGGGCGGCTACGTCAGCGAGTCGGACAAGCAGGCCATCATGAAAGAGCTGGGGATCGACCGGCCGATCTGGGTTCAGTACGTGGTCTGGCT
>Ga0209521_10000748_pt1 | contig 25616 bp, 33 predicted proteins | sample Rifsed19ft4_FD_184016 | JGI IMG/M metagenome (GOLD analysis project Ga0209521, IMG submission 184016) | Soil microbial communities from Rifle, Colorado, USA - sediment 19ft 4 (version 2) | ecosystem: Environmental > Terrestrial > Deep subsurface > Rock core/Sediment | place: Rifle, Colorado...
GAGGCTTGGAAGACACGATAACCCGCCGAATCATCTTGTTGCCAAACGTCTCGTTCCCTTCAACGGGAAGGTTAAGAATCCGATAATCTTCTGGCTCAACACTTCGTTCCCAAGAGACTCGGTTTACCAATTGCACGAGCAGCCTGTTGTCCACCACGTTCTCCGTCTCGGAGCGGGCTACACCTTCGCGAGCGTCCTGGAAGGATTGAAGACTGCCCTCAAGGCGGAGAAGATAGACATCGATTCTCTCAGTGACTGGGACCTCAAGAAATGGAAGTAGCGCGCCCCCTAATAGTCACGATAAGTCTTTGAGGTGGAATAGGACGATGAAATACAAGGTTAGAAGCATCCGGAGCACTAGATCGCCTGTCTTCTCCTGAACCCTGCCTTCTAATCATGATCCTGGAGTTGAATCAGTAATGATGGCCAAAGAAGTACAGTTGAAGGTAGATGATGCTAAGCAGCGAGACGTTGGGCATGGTAAAGTACGCATCGATAATGAGACCATGCAGAAGCTTGCCATAACGGCCGGCGACTTCATAGAAGTGCGGGGAAAACGGACCACGGTCGCCATTGCCTGGCCCGCTTATGCCGAGGACCAGGGTCAGGAGATCGTCCGGGTGGATGGGCTTCTTCGGAGGAACGCAGGTGTAGCCCTTAACGAGTATGTCACTATCAAGAAGGCGGAGGTAAAAGACTCCCAGACAATTGTCTTTGCACCCACCGATGTCCGCTTGAGCGTGGACGAGGAGTTCGTGGGCTTTGTCAAGCGTCGATTCATGGAGATGCCCTTCGTCGAGGGAGACTTGACCCTCCTAAACATATTCGGCAGCGCCGTTCCGCTTATAGCAACCCGGACCCGGCCCCACGGTCCCGTCAAGATCACAGAGTCCACTGTTGTCCAGGTGATGAGTGATCCTGCCCCGGATAAGAAGGGATTACCCATCGTCGCCTATGAGGACATAGGCGGACTCCACGGCGAGATTCAAAGAATCCGGGAAATGGTGGAGCTTCCACTCCGACACCCAGAGCTTTTCCAACGGCTGGGCATCGAGCCTCCCAAAGGAGTCTTCCTGTACGGACCGCCAGGCTGCGGCAAAACGCTGGTGGCGAAGGCCGTCGCTAACGAGTCAGACGCCAACTTCTTCGTCATCTCTGGCCCGGAAATCATGTCAAAGTTCTACGGAGAGTCAGAGGCCCGGCTGAGGGAGATCTTTCAGAAAGCTCACGAGATGGCTCCCAGCATCATCTTCATCGACGAGATGGACGCCATCGCCCCAAAGAGAGAAGAAGTAATGGGCGAAGTGGAACGTAGAGTTGTGGCGCAACTGCTCTCCCTGATGGACGGCATGGTCGCCAGGGGAAACATCATCGTGATAGGCGCTACCAACAGGCCCAACGCCATCGACCCTGCGCTCCGACGCCCGGGACGCTTCGACCGGGAAATAGAGATCGGAGTCCCGGACAAAGTGGGCCGACACGAGATTCTGCAGATTCACACGCGAGCCATGCCATTAACCTCGGATGTGAACCTTCACCGGTTGTCGGATATTTGTCACGGCTATACCGGCGCGGACATGTCAGCACTCTGCAGAGAGGCCGCGATGAAAGCACTGCGACGCTACCTTCCAGAGATCAACCTGGAGGAAGAAAGAATCCCCAGTGCAATTCTTGAGAAGATGGAAGTGAACTCGGGCGACTTCATGAACGCCTACCGGGAAATAACACCTACCGCCATGCGGGAGGTCTACATCGAAGTACCCTCGGTCAATTGGGCGGACGTCGGTGGACTAACGCATGTCAAACAGGAGCTTCAAGAAGCCGTCGAATGGCCCCTGAAGAAGCCCGAGGTTTTCACGCGAGTTGGAATCAGGCCCCCAAAGGGCATATTGCTCTTCGGGCCGCCGGGATGCGGTAAGACTATGCTGGCGAGAGCTGTTGCTACTGAGAGCGAAGCTAACTTCATCTCCATCAAGGGTCCTGAGCTCTTCAGCAAGTGGGTTGGGGAATCAGAGAAGGCCATACGCGAGGTCTTTAGAAAAGGTCGTACCGCCGCCCCATCCATTGTCTTCTTCGACGAAATGGACTCGGTTGCCCCCAGGAGAGGAATGGGCCTTGGCGACAGCGGCGCCTCAGAACGAGTGATAAGTCAGCTTCTCACTGAGATGGACGGCATCGAATCCCTAGTCAACGTGGTCGTCATAGGCGCCAGCAACCGGCCAGACATAATCGACCCAGCCATCCTGCGACCTGGCAGGTTCGACAGGCTCATCTATGTGCCGGCGCCAGACCACGCCACCCGTCTGCAGATCCTGAAGATCCACGCTCGAAACATGCCCTTGGCCCAGGATGTTGACCTGGACCAGATTACCAGTCAGGCCGCAGGCTACTCGGGGGCAGACATAGAAGCGGTTTGCAGGGAGGCGGGCCTCATCTCCTTGAGGCGGGACATCGAAACGAAGAGTATCACGAGAGAGGACTTTCGAGATGCCTTGGAACGCGTCAAGCCTTCAGTGACTCCTGACATGGAGAACTGGTACCAGGGCTTCCGCAAGAGGTTCAAGAAGGAAAGAGCCCCGGTCGCCGTATCATAGACGGCTTCGGGTAGAGCTCTCCTGGTGACCCTGGCGTTGGGCAAGGTATGGAGTCCGAGGCCCATGTCCCTGGCCATAGTGGAGGTTCTGGAAAAGAAGGGCCCAGTCACAGACATTGATTTACAAAAGGACCTCAAGTCAAACTTCGAAATGGTCAGCTTTAGAGAGCTCAACCGGGAGCTGATGAAAACAGAGCTGGCCGGGGTTCTGCGGGTCTCTAGGCTAATGAAGGGTAAGAGACAAGTCGAGCTGATAGGAAAACCAACAATCGACTAGAATAACGTGCAGCAGGGCACTCCCATGTTTCTCGCGGAGGGGTTCGAGCTTCACGAACTTACCCTCAAGAGTACAGGGACCGAGATTCTGGCTACTCAACGGAAATCCACCCTAAGAGCAGTAACTAAGGTAACCCTCTAAAATCTAAGTTCTACGGCTAGTTTCTCAATTCTCTCAGTTATTTTGAGCAAGTCTTCAGCCGGCGCGTCCTCGGGAGCATGTGCGTACCAGTTTCTTGAAGGACTTGAAAAAAGGCGGTGGCAACCCCAGATATATCCCGGGCCCCGAGAATTCACCGCCAGCGGGCCGAATCCCTTCTGCCCCACCATTCCACTGCCCAGTCTGCGAGTATCAAGTCAACATGACTATGAATGCTGAAGGGCTCAGCCAGCCTTGCTTCCCCCTTCCACTTGCCGAACCCAGAGTATGACCGAGTAAGCGGATAGAATCAAGACGACCGATTCGACAACTTGTACGATGGGATAATCAAACCAGAACGGATTATCCCCAACAAATGGAAATAGAACGTAGCGGAACAATTCGTGGGTCCACATGTCAAAGAACACATGGGACAGCCAGCCTAACATGCAGCTGAGAAGAATGGCCCCGAACCGGTACTCACTCGGGTTACGCAGCCGGAGAAACCTATACGCAAACTGGATTACTCTCTTGACTCGACGCTCCAGCACCCAGACGAAGATGGCCAGAAGCGGTGAGAACAAGACCGCTCCCAGAAAACTATGGAAGAATACGTGAGTCTCTAATCCTGCGAATATGGCTATGAGAGGTTCAATATCAGGAAAGGTGGCTCCTAGAGTTAGAGCCGCTAGGTCAATTCTTGTCTTCTTCTTGAAGTAGAGCCAGGCTACAGCGGTTACATGTAATGGTTGGAGAGGCAACTCAGATCATGGGTCTCCAAACCTTTGATATGTGGAGAAAGACCCTATGGGGAGGTGACCGGGCCGGGTGCGAAGTATTTTCGGTCCAGCTTTTTGGCCCGCTCAATCAACTCAGCATCCACACCAGTCGAAGCGGGCTGGGTGGAAAACCAGGCATCAAGAATCTCCGTGGCAACAGCTGGAGAAGTGCTCCGAAGGCTCATGGCTAGAACATTCGCATCATCCCAGACACGCGCGCCTCTGGCGGTCTCAGCATCCCAGCACAACGCCGCCCTGACCCCAGGAACCTTGTTAGCCGCGATGCTGACCCCCGTTCCAGTCCAACAGAACAAGACACCCTGGTCAGCTTTGCCCCTGCTCACTTCCAACGCCACCCTCTCTCCTACATCAGGCCAGCCCATGGCTTCGCCCTTCAATGGCCCGAATAGGTCGAGGAGATGACCACGATTCGCTAACTCTTGGACCACAAAGTCGGTGAGGGCGGTCTTTTCGTCGCTTCCAACAGCGAGTTTCAAGGCCATTATCGACGGTTGTTTCCCGTTGAGATAGGCTTTACCACGAGAAGGCTAAAGTCCCCACGAACAGATAGTCGGCCCATGAAACGAGCAAAACCCGTCAGCGCATCCAAGACAATACTTTCCATGCAGATGTTGCCCGTTGATGCTAACCCTATGGGAAATGTCCACGGGGGAACAATCTTGAAACTTGTCGACACGGCCGCTGCTGTTGCAGCGTTGCGTCATGCCCGAACCAATATCGTGTCGGCCAGCATCGACCGCATGGACTTCTACCGCCCCGTATACGTCGGAGACCTTCTGATCTTGAAAGCGTGCGTCAACTATGTTGGCAGAACCTCGATAGAGGTCGGGGTTCGAATCGAAGCCGAGAACCTCAAGACCGGGAAGGTTACCCACACCGGTTCATCCTACGTAACATATGTCGCCCTTGACGAAAAAGGCAAGCCCACCCCTGTCCCACAGGCCATCCCAGAAACGGCCGAGGAGAAGAGAAGATGGCGCGAGGGCAAAGAGCGGAGAGAACAACGCCTCAAGGAACGGGCCAGGAGATCCGACAAAGGGAAGAGCTAGTGGTCCCACAATGAAGATTGCTGTGATTGGTTTTGGAATGATGGGACGCCAGATAGCGCAGGTCTTCGCCCAAAACGGCTTCGAAGTCATGGCAACAGACGAGAAGGAGGAAATGTTGCGCGCGGGTCTGGAGGAGATCGAGGAGGGACCCTACGGTATCAGAGCCACGGTCTCCCGTGGGAAACTCTCAAGCGAGGAAGCCAAGAAAGCCTTGGAAAGGGTCCGGACTACACTTGTGCTAGAACAGGCGTGTTTAGGCGCAGACTTGGTGGTCGAAGCTGTCTACGAAGACCTAGACCTGAAGCAGCGATTATTCCAGCAGATCGACAACGCCAGCCAGCCCAGCACCATACTCGCCTCCAACACCTCCACCCTGACAATCGGCAAGATAGCCTCCAAGACGACGCGGAAGGAGAGGATACTAGGCCTACACTTCTTCAACCCCGCGCAGGCCACGAAACTGGTAGAGGTCATACGAGCAGACACAACCTCTCCGGAAACCCTGGAGAAAACAGTGGACATCGTTCAGAAAATCGGCAAGACGCCAGTCGTGGCGCGAGATGAGCCGGGTTTCATCGCCAACAGGCTCGGACTGGCTTTCTACATGGAAGCCTCCAGGCTTGTGGAGGATGGAATCGCTAACGTGAAGGATATTGACACTGCGATGAAGCTTGGCTATGGCCATCCAATGGGGCCCTTCGAGATTGCTGACTTGGTAGGCTTGGATACCCGGCTCAGAAACCTAGAGTCGCTTTTCCAGTCCACTGGAGACCCGCGCTGGGTTCCACCTAAACTCCTCCGGGCGATGGTGAGTCAAGGCTACATCGGGGACCCTTCTAACAAGAAAGGTAGCCGAGGAGGTTATTACGAGTTCTTAGGGATCAGAAGATAGCCTCATCATCCCGTGCCAGACTGTTTCTTCAAAACTATGAGCTCGCTATCTAGACGTGCTCTCTGAGAAAGATTCGCCTTCTCCCGAGAGATCACATTACCAATTCTTTATACCCAAACTGTCCACACCGGTTCGCCGAGCTAGTTTGCCCTACGAGAGCATAATTGTCGAGGCTGAGCCACCGGTCGGGATCATCAGGCTCAACCGGCCCAAGGCCATGAACGCGCTGAGCTTCGGTGTTCTCCGCGAAATCGTGGACGCCCTAGAGGCCTTCGACAAAGACGACCGAATCAAAGTCAGCATTCTCACCGGCAACGATGACGCGTTCTCCGCGGGAGCCGACATCAAAGAGCTCTCTGAGGCGACCCCTGTTGACCTCATACTGCGAAACCAGTTCGCCCTCTGGGACCGGCTCAAGAAAACCGCGAAACCCATTATCGGAGCCGTCAGCGGATACGCCCTCGGAGGAGGATGCGAGCTGGCCATGTGCTGCGACATGATTGTCGCATCGGAAACGGCCCGGTTTGGACAGCCCGAAATCAACATAGGAATCATGCCGGGCGCTGGCGGGACCCAGCGTCTAACAAGAACCCTTGGAAAATTCCGAGCCATGGAGATAATTCTCACAGGCCAACCCATCACCGCCCGCGAGGCCGAGAAACACGGGTTGGTGAACAGGGTCGTCCCTGTTGAGGCCTATTTCGGAGAGGCGAAGAAGCTGGCACTGCAGCTCGCCCAGAAGGGTCCACTAGCGGTTCGGATGGCAAAGGAAGCCGTTCTGAAAGCCTTCGACACCCCTCTGGAGGAGGGTCTACAGTTCGAACGGAGAAACTTCTTCCTGCTGTTCTCGTCAGAGGACATGCGGGAGGGCATGAAGGCCTTCATCGAAAAGAGACCGCCGAATTTCAAGGGACGATGAGCAAGACGGGCTACGAAACCATCACCGTAGAGAAGAAGGAATCGGTTGGAAAAATCACCCTCAATCGACCCTCCGCCCTCAACGCAATCAATGATGCTATGGGTGATGAGCTAAACTCCGCGCTGAAGGAAGCAGACAAAGACGAGAAGACAAGATGCCTCGTCATCACTGGTGCTGGCCGAGCTTTCTGCGCGGGAGAAGACGTTTCGAGCCTGAAAGAACGGTACAGCAGCGGGTCTCACCCATCACTGGGGGACCATCTCCGAAAAAAATACCACCCGATGATTATGCGAATTCGAAGCATGGAAAAACCGGTCATTGCCCGGCTGAACGGCATCGCTGCTGGGAGCGGAGCCAGCCTCGCCTTCGCCTGCGATATCCGCATAGCTTCAGAGGAGGCGGGCCTAAGGCAGGCCTTCATCGGAGTAGGCCTGGTGCCAGACTCTGGAAGTAGCTGGTTCCTAACACGGTTCCTAGGACCCGGAAAGGCCCTAGAGCTAATTATGACAGGAGAGACCATCAAGGCCAACGATGCGGAGAGTCTTGGCCTCGTGAACAAGGTCGTCCCCGCGGCGGAACTAGACAAGACCGTTGAAGAACTGGCCCACAGGCTCGCATCGGGCCCTACGAAAGCTCTTGGGCTCTCAAAGAGGATTGTGAACCGAGTCTCGAATCTGGACCTGGCAGACGCGCTCGAGTATGAAGCTATTCACCAGGATATTGCTGGACAGACCAGAGACCATCTGGAAGCCGTCCGGGCGTTCCTCGAAAAGCGTCAGGCCAAGTTCTCGGGAAACTGAAACCAACGTCAATCTTAGACACCCCGGAGATTGCTGGGTGAGCAACCGGATACATTCTGGAGCAGAAAAAGCGTATACGCAAATTAGTCCGACAGGCCACATCACCATGCAATGTCTACTGACCGACTGCTCAGCGCGCTAGTCGTTGGTCTACTGGCGACATCTCTAGGTTCCTCGCTCGTTACACTCCACCTCTATCAGCTTGGACTCGAACAGTTCGCCCAAGTGTCCGACCTCGACGATGAAATTGGCGTCCTGGGAATGGACCTTTTCCAACGAGACGACTCCTCTTTCGACGTCGATTCAATCGTGGCGCAGTTGTTGAGGCTGAATTCCACCTGGGAAAAACCTGGCTAGAGCTCCAACCCCATCTCCGTTCGCTTCATTCCTTAGCGTTTCAGGTTTAAGTAACCTGGCAACCAGCCCGCTTCCCGAATACGTTTGCCCGGTCCCGACAAAACCAAAGTTCTCCCTGAAGACCTGAACATTTTCCCTGGAAACTGGACCATCAAGACAGAACAGATGTTTCGAGCTTTCGACCTTTCTTTCGCCCAGCACTGGAACCCGTCCACGTTCCCCTGGGACCAGCTTGACGCGAAAAATTTCGACCCTAAAGACCGAATGGCCCAGGCCTACTGGATGGCCAAGCTGGCGCTCTTCGAAAAGTCTGGAATAGGCGCCTTCGGTTTCGGGATGGTCCGTGCAGCAGAGTTGAATTATGAGGACCCGACCAAGAAGATGCTAGCGTCCATCACATACGATGAGTGCAGACACGACGAGGTCTGCCGGAGGGCCTGCAACAAGCTGTGCCCCAACTTCCCCTACGGATACAATCCCCAGTCCGACTTCGAAAAGGACGCCTTACGCAACATCGAGGCCCTTTACAACGAAGGCCGACGCTACTGGAGCGGTTTCGTAAAGGCCTGGGACACTCTCCCGCCCGAAATGATATTCGCAGGATTCTTCTTCGCCGAGATTGGTGCCGAGACCATCTTCAACGCCATGCGACAAACCAGCAAGCTCGAAATCTACCGCCAAGCCTTCCAGAACATAACCCGAGACGAAACGCGCCACTTGGTTGCCACCATGGCGTTGATGCGGGCTATGGCAGAACAGTTCAGCGAAGAACAGAAGCTGCGGGTAACACGCCAGATGAAACAGGGGTTCATCTTCCTCTCACCACTCCTGTACCGTCCAAAACCAGACTTCTGGCATCTACCGTCCAACTTCGACCAGGTAGACCAGCAGATGGAGGAGATCGCTCGAAACGCCGGGCTTGGGGTCCTGACGTTCGAAGAGAAAATCAAGTACTGGCGCGAGGCGATCGAGAAAAAACGGCCAGAGATTGAAGAGATGGGCATCAAGATTCCAGCGATTCCCGAAATAGGCGTGGAAGGCGTGGACGTACAGGTTAAGAAGAACGAAACCATCGCCACAACCTTCTAGGAGAACCGGAGAATGGCAAGCATCATCGTTCTGTTCGGAAAACCGCAGGACCCCTCGGCCTTCGACGAACTCTACTGGAAAGAACACGTGCCACTGGCCAAGAAGATGCCCGGCCTCAAGAAATTCACCGTTCACAAGGTTGCAGCGCCTCCAGGCCGGGAACCAGCCTACTACCAGGTTGTAGAGATGGAATTCGAAAACATGGATGAGCTGAAGAAGGCTACGCGATCTCCCGAGTCCGCGGAATCGACACGCCACGCGGCCAAGATCGCAACAGGGGGAATGACGTTCCTTTACACCGAATCCAGTGCGGCCTATAGCCTCGAACCCTAACCATGGGCAGCCAATTCCAGTAACCTTCTTCTACATCATCTCCCGCAACCTCTTCGGAGGTCGGGCGGCTGGGCAAAGTGGCGATCATCGGGGTCGGCCATTCTAAGTTTGGAAAACGTAGCGACGCATCGTTGCGCGAGTTGGCCTTCGAGGCCTACAACGATGCGATAGATGACGCGGAGATTGAACCCTCCAAGATAGACGGCTCAGTAGTCTGCTCCGCCACACATTATGATAAACAGAGGTCACCAGCGGGAGTAGTAGCGGAATATCTTGGATTAAACCCCGAGCCGACCTTTAACGTGGAGGCGGCTTGCGCCTCAAGCGCGGTGGGCCTTCGAACCGCCTGGGCACTCATATCATCAGGACTACACGACACTGTCGCAGTAGTCGGGGTCCAGAAGATGACCGAGCTCTCCTCAGAGGAAATCCAAGAACTGATGGGAAGAGCAGGCGACGTGATGTGGGAGTCCCCGTTCGGAACAACGATGCCCGCATATTACGCGATGTATGCGACAGCGCACATGTCACGATACGGAACCACTGAGGAAGACATGGCTCTCGTCACAGTGAAGAACCGCAAATACGGCTCCAAGAATCCCAACGCCATGTTCCAGAAGCCTGTCACGGTCGAGGAGGTTCTGAAGTCACGAATGGTCTCGTCACCCCTCAAGCTGTTCGACTGTTGCGCCAATGCCGATGGCGCAGCATGCTTAGTTCTCGCCAACTCAGAACAGGCGAAGAAACTGAGCGATAGACCCGTGTGGGTAGCGGGCCTCGGCCTCGCCTCAAGCCCGATGGCACTCGCGGGCCGGAAAGGCCCAATGACAAGCTTCGAAGTATCGAAAAACGCCGCGAAAACTGCGTACGAAATGGCCCGAATCAAGCCGGGCGATGTTGATGTGGCAGAGGTCCACGATTCTTTCTCTATCACCGAGATTCTCAACTATGAGGACCTCGGGTTCGCGAAGCCAGGCCGCGGCCCTATGTTGCTTAGGAAGCATGAGACGGAACTTGGAGGCAGCATTCCGGTCAATGTGGACGGAGGTCTCCTCGCCAAGGGACATCCAGTGGGAGCTACGGGAGCATCGCAGCTCTTCACCCTAGTCAAACAACTAAGGGGGGAAGCTGGAGACTTACAGGTTGACGGTGCTAAGGTCGGCCTTGCCCAGAACATCGGCGGAATAGGGATGTATTCCGGCGTGAGTCTTCTGAAGGCGTAGAGTTTGGGATTCGAAAAGTTTGGAAAATTTGGCTATGTCTCCCAGACAAAGATCGCCTCGATGGTATCGTTCCTCGAGAAAGACCAGCTCCCAGCGACACGTTGCAAAATGTGCAAAACATTGCATTTTCCTCCGAGAGCAGATTGCCAGAATTGTCGAAACGCTTCTGTGGACTGGGTCCCACTTGACGGAAGCTGCACTCTAATCACCTTCACCGAAGTCCACTTCGCCCCGCCCCAGTTCCAGGCCGAAGTGCCCTACCTGCTCGGACTGGCAGAGCTGAAGGAGGGACCCAGGGTTTTCGCCCCAGTCGACAACAATATCAGGAGACCAACACTCAGACCCGGTATACACATGGTTCTGAGAGCTGTCAGGAGGAGCGGAGATGGAGTGTACTATCAGCTCCAGAAATAGCTACGGTCGAGTATGTTCTGCCGAAGCCCGACGGGTATGATTTGTCGGCGAAGCTATGCTAGGCTTACGGAGACGTTCTTCGTCCTTGTGTAGTATTGTAGCGACCTGATTCCCTGTTCGAAGCCTATGCCGCTCTGCTTGTATCCGCCGAACGGAGTCTGGGGAAACGTGACAAGGTACTCGTTGACTGCCACGACCCCGACCTGCAGTTTTGAGGCTACATCATGCGCGGTCTTCAGGTTGCTGGTCCATATTCCTCCGTAGAGGCCATACTCTGTCTCGTTGGCCATGGCCACGACATCTTCCACCGTCCGGAACTTGGTGATGCTCAAGACGGGGCCGAAGATTTCGTCGCACCCCACTTTCATCTCACCCGTTACGTCGTCGAAGATCGTTGGCTCGACAAAATTTCCCTGTTGAACCTTGGGGTCTAAAGGTTTCTTCCCTCCGCAGAGAAGCGTGGCCCCTTCCTCCACACCGTCCCTGACGAATCCCAGAACCGTCTCCTGGCGCGACCTGGACACTACGGGTCCCATCTCAGCCGTCTCTTCAATACCAGGGCCCAGCCTCATCGCCTTGGCCTTTGCAACCAGCTCGCTGACAAAGCCGGAGTGGATTGACTCGTGTACGAACGCGCGCGACCCGGCCCAGCACATCTGTCCCGCGTTGGTGAAGATCCCATCTTTGACGCTGCGGACTGCTCTGGACAAGTCCGCGTCAGGAAATACTATGTGCGGATTCTTGCCGCCCAGTTCAAGGAGGACATGCGTAACGTTCTTGGCAGCCGTCTCCATCACCTGTTTTCCGGTCTCAGCAGAACCGGTAAAGATGATGCCGTCAACATCAGGGTTCGAGACCAGTTCAGAGCCCACTTCGGCCCCCGACCCCGTCACGACGTTGACAACCCCCTTCGGGACCCCGGCCTTCAAGGCAAACTCTCCCAGCTTCAGAGCCGTCAACGGCGTGGTTTCAGACGGTTTCACGACCACGGTGTTTCCCGCCGCGAGCGCAGGAGCCATGCTCCTGGATGCCAGAGCAATGGGGTAGTTCCATGGAACAATGTGTACCGTGACGCCCAGCGGTTCTCTCAGAGTGTAGTTGAGACGTTTCGGTGGAACCGGTATAGTCTCTCCTTCAATCTTGTCCGCGAGGCCCGCGAAGTACTCGAATGTTCTCGCGGCCCAGGCAACATCGCCCTTCGACTCCCTGAGCAGCTTTCCCTCGTTCAGGGTCTCAAGCCGGGCCAGTTCCTCGGAGTTCTCCCGAATAAGGCCAGTAAGTTTGGTGAGGATTCGTCCTCGCTTGCTGGGGTCCATGTCCCTCCATTCAGCCGACTCAAGTGCCTGTCGCGCAGACTCTACCGCGGCCTTGGCATCCTGTCTAGTCGCCTTAGGAACCTCGGCGATAACTTGGTTGGTAGAAGGGTCCAGAATTGACGAGTTCGCGCCGGAGGAACTTTCTCTCCAGTCTCCCCCTACAAGCATCTTCAGCTTCTGAATCTGAATAGTCATCTTGACGGCCGGTAGGGGCGTGGACCCTATAAAAGAAAGCTTGCATCTCGTACTAGTTCTAGACGGTTACGCAGGGACTTCCGCGGCGACTCGCATAGTATGGGCGAGCTTGAGGAGGAGTTCTATTCTCTGCTGGAGGTCTGGGTAGAGGCTTAGCAAGCCGCGATTCTTCCCGCCTATGAAGAGCCCGGCCCCGATTCTGCCGAGTGAGGATACTGGTCCCGAGTGGACTTTGATGAGGGCTGAAGCCAGGGCCAATGGTTTCCGAGTAACCCTGACAGATGAACGGTCCGCAAGCAGTTCTCTTTCACGGTGGACCGCGGCCTCGACCAGCCTAATGGCCGGGTCGTAAGGAAAAGCAAACCTGGCGAATCTTGCTAGACCCTTGGCTATTGAGTCGCGGTTCTTGAGGTGTGACAGCTCATGCGCCAAGACCGCTTCCGTCTCCTCCATAGACAGAGATTGAATTAGAGACGGGGAAACAGCGACAAGCCTGCGTTCGCTCAACCCGATCGAAAACGCGTTCCCAACCTTCGCCTCCCGAAGCTCAACGTTCAACACGCCCATCTTCCTGCAGAGCCCTGCGAAAACCCCGTTCAGCCGAGAATCAGAGTATGGTTCACCGGTCATGCCACCAAGAGCTTTCGGAACCGCAAACCTTCGCGCCAGAACTGTCATGACAGCTGATGTGCCCAGCGAGGCGTAGATGGAACTTCCAAGGACAAACCTTCCAATCGCATGGTTAACCGCGTATTCTTCCAGGTAGACTGTACAGAGCACAAGGCTCGCCCCGACAAAAGCCCAGAGAAAGATTGATCCGAAAAGCATCGGAAAGAGCAGAATCGACCGCCAGGAAGGATTGCCCCTTCCCAGCCGGAAGAGAGAGTAGCCTCCCAGCTGAAAGAGCAGCGCCCCTCCTATGACGGAGAGGGTTGTCCTGTAGAGAAAGTAGGCCCCGTAGAATTCTAGGCTTGACGTTGAACAGTCTCCCTTCGGACCCTTTCTTCCAGCTTCTTGAGCTGGTCCTTGGGAATCTCATCCATGTAATTGTGGAGCGTGGATATGATGCCCGGGCCGAAGGCCGTCACCAGCCGGTCGACGAAGCCTTTCACAATCTTGCCCTTGACCCTGTCTTCGGAATGAAGACTGTAAATGTACCGTGAACCGCCCCGTCCGACAGCCTCGTTCCGCCCCAATAGGCCTTTCTTGTAAAGCCTGTCGAGGGTCGTGCTTATCGTTGTGTAGGCGAGCCCGCGTGATGGCTCCAGATCTTCTGCTACTTGTCTAGCCGATGCCTTGCCGAGGCGGACCACTGTGCCTAGAACCGCGGCCTCCAGCTCTCCCAGTTCCATTGCCGAACACCTTACCTGCATGGCTGGTAGGAATATAGCTTTCTATTCCCGTCGGAGCAATCGTTACGACAGCTTGGCCACGATGCCAACTATGCCGGCCAGGACGACCAGTATTGGCCCGAAGACCCAGGGAAAGTTTCCGCCAAAGCCTCCGTTAAACTGGTAGGCCAAAAGCCCGACGGTTATCAGTATGACGTCCCAGCCGAGGCTCTTTACCTGTCTGGCTCCCCAGACCCCGACAAGCCCAAGTGCGATAACTGCCACCGCATAGATGATTGACTCAGTTATAGCTTCGATACTGGGAGGGTTCCTCCTTCCTACGAGTGATAGTATGTCTTGCGCGCCGGCGACAACGGTGACAAGGCCGCCTAGGACAGCCAGTATTCGAGCTAGGTCAAACGCTGACTGATTCTCCTTCACCGGCAGACCCCTCAGGAGACTTTCGCTTCACGTTAGGAGCTGTTTTAAGTCCTCTGGTACTCTGAGAGGCGACGAACCGGTTCAAGATATTCTAAACCAGGAATCCAGCTTCGACAAGCATACGGGTCAGAAGGCTTTGAGGGTAAAGGTTCCCCTAGTAGTGTTCACCTTAATCGTCTCATCACTCCTAGCTCCTTTGCTCATACCCAATGTCCAAGCTGCAGGATGCTCGCCCAATTGCTACTTCGAGGCTGACACGAACGTCCCGGCAAGCGAGGGAACGGTAAGCGTCCGGCTGGTCAACATCACGGGCACAGGCACCACCATTCATGTTCTCAACAAGACTTTCACATTCGCGAACAATACTTCCTACTCCATCGAGGTGATTGACACATTAATCAACGCACCGTCCGGTGCGCGCTACGTTTTCAAACAATGGTCCCACAACACGCAGCAATGGTCTCCCACGCCGATGTTGTCAGGCATCCCGTTCCCCATACTCGCAAACTATACGACCGGCGACAACGGACCCTTCGTTGCAGAGTTCGAGAAACAATTCCAAGCTTCCTTCTCCTTCACAGACCCCACTGGTCAGGCGATAAGCCGGCCGAGCTCGATAACGCTGCAGGGTCCAAGAATCGTTTCTATTCCGAACAATCTATCGTCCTACCAGAACCTATGGCTTGGCGCGGCTCTCTGGACTGTGACAGACGCGACCTGGCAGAGTATGCCCAACATGGTCGACGGCACCCAGACGGTCGACCTCAGGACCGGTCCCGTTTCAGCGCAGATCCGGCTGAGAGCCTACACTGCAACGGTGAAGGTTGTTGACAGGTTAAACAATCCGATTTCGGGCGTAAGCCTATTCGTCCGACTCACAAACCAGACTTCCACAGAATTGCCCTTCACAACAGACAGTCAAGGACAGGCACAGCTGGGCTACATACCTCTAGGGTCCTACACGGTACGGGTTGTCTACCAGAACCAGGATATGGGAAGCTGGGTCGTAGAGGCCTCACAGACCCCTGTGAATACGATTCCGCTTGACGTGGGAGGAACGACCAGCGGGCCAATAATTTCCGCAGTGGTCCTCCTGACGATATTTGGAGTGGCAATGTTCCTGCTGCTGTTAGCGGTCAAGGTTCGGAAGCCACCGCTTCCCCCTACCATATAGCCCGGCCTACGTCTTCGATTCTTTCTTCTTCGGTTTCCTAGTCTGCCTAGGCTTTCCCAGCTCCATATCACCTATCAAGTGTTTTGACCTAGACGAGTTGATAACGCTTATACTCGCAGAGACAAGGTGGTCGTATGCCCCGTTCCGATGACACAGGTCGCGCAGGAACTTCAACGGGGCTTGAGGAGCTAGAGGATATTGAGATTCTCAGAAACCTACTCGAGGTCCGAACAAGGCTTGTAAAGGAAAAGAATGGAATCGACGCAGACCTCGAGTAGAACCTTAGCTTCTCGGCGAGGAACGGTTCCCCTTTAGGGATGCACTCTTGTGGACCTGTTTCTTCGGAGCAGGCCCGAGCAGGTTGGGGGAGACCACGACCGCGGTCTGCGTCTTCTCGACGCCATCGACCTTCTGAATCTGAGAAAGGACAAGCTCGGAGAGCGAGGGGAGGTCTGATACTTCCGCGAAGGCTATCACGTCGAACGGGCCTGTTACTGCGTGGGCCATTTTCACGCCTCTGATCTTAGATATGGCCTCTGCGGCTCCTTTTGCCGTCCCTGGAGATAGCTGCATCAAAATGTATGACACTATTCCCATCATCCACACGCTTCCAGTATTACAGATGCACCTTCATTGTTGGCCCGGGATTAAGGCTTTGGCAGGACTCGCGTCCGGTACGGTACCTTTCCGAGAATTGAACCGGTTACAATCCCTATTCATATTCCCCGCCCAGCCTAGGCTACACCACTGTCTGGAGACTGCGACGCCTCTAGCCCGGGGTGAAAATGGTTACTGGAGAGACAAACCGCCCCCTTCAAAGAATTCTACCGGCTAATCGGCGGAAGCCTTCCTGACGCCTCCTCAATCCTAATCTCAGGAGACCCTGGAAGCGGAAAATCCACTCTGGGACAGCAGATCCTCTACGATGAGCTCTACCTGGCCAAGCCCTGCATCATTGTTACCTACGACACGTTCCCGTCCAGCATCCTCGAAAGAATGAGCCAGTTCGGATGGGACCCCCGTAGATACCAGCTCATCAACAAGCTGGACATTGTTGACTGCTATTCAGCCACCGCAGGCGTTACGGAAGGAGTAGTGCCCCAGCCCTTCGACCTCACAAATGTCAGCATACACCTCACAGCCGTTATGGAAAAACTTGGAAACCGGCAGGTAACGATACTGGTAGACTCGCTGATGCCAATCTTCAGCGAGACGGAAAGCAAGCACGCCGTGGGCTTCCTCCAGAGCATTGCCGCCAAGGTGAAAAAGGCCGGGGGAAAGATGATAGCCACTCTCTCGACCGGGTCCGTCCCGTCGGAGCTGTTCCACAAGGTGGAGAGCATGGTGGACGGCGTGATAGAGCTAAGAATGGTGGAGGAACACGACATGCTGCAGAGGTACCTTCTCGTCAGAAAGATGGACCGTCGGCAAATCCTGCCTAGGCTAGTCCGTTTCGACATAATCAATGGGAAAGGAATTCAGCTGAAATTCCCCAGGTTCGGATCCCTCTGGAAATCTGGAGTAATCCCAAGAACGTAATGTTCTGTGCACGGGACTCAGGAGCCTCAACCGATTGTCTCGCCAAGAACAGTTTCACTGACTAGTACGCGTCAACGACCAGTCAGCTACGGCCTTCTCGCACCAGTCCAGTGGGGAGTGCACAGGAAAGACCGCAAAAGCAATCTGGAGCAATCCAGAAGCCCCAATCTATTTATCTGCCAGCAGGGTATGAACTAGCGGAACCCTGCATGGCTGAGCAGAACACCCCCGAGTATCCTCAACACCTCGACCTTGAGAGGGAGCTTACGCGGAAAGAGCGCCAGATTGAATATCTCCAGACGGAACTGCGCCGCTACCACAACCTGATGGAGGAGCTCAAGCAGGGAATGCGGCCCATTGGGTCCATAGAGGACGTCCGAGAGGACACAGCCCTCGTTCGACTCTCGGGAGGACAAGCTTTCCAGGTGAACATACCACCTGAACTCAGGGAAAAAGTATCCACCGACGTGGACGCGGTTCTCTCGCCTACAAAGGGAGTTATCGTCGATATTGTCGAACGGCTCCGCGAGAGGTCCATCCTAGAATACCAGGTGGAAAAGGCTCCGAAGGTGTTCTACAACGACATCGTGGGTCTGGACCGGGAACTAGTGAGCCTGAGGCAGGCGGTAGAATGGATCGTCAACCCTGAAGTCAGAGCCCGACGCGAACAGATTATCAGGGACCCGCGGATGCTGGAAGAGGCAGGGTCAGTTCTGCTGTTCGGACCGCCTGGAACGGGCAAGACATTCATGGCGAAGGCGGTCGCGGGAACCATAAGCAAGGAAGCACAAGAGACAAGCTTTCTGAAGATCGAGAGCTATGAAATCGTTTCCAAGTGGCTGGGCGAGTCGGCAAAGAACGTCAAAGAAGTCTTCAAACTCGCACGAGAATCGGCCCCGACGATCCTGTTCGTCGACGAGGCCGATGCCATAGGCCGAGCCAGAATGGAGGCGACCACAGACGCTGGGCGAGACGTCCAAGGCATGCTCAACCAGATCCTGACAGAGCTAGGTGAGGGATTCCACGTCAACCGAAACGTGGCGGTGATCTTCGCCACAAACTATCCGAGCGTCCTCGACCCAGCGCTCATGGACAGAGTCAAGAGAATAATCTACGTGCCCCCGCCCAAGACCAAGGAAGGAGTGAAGAAGCTAGTTGACTTTTACGCGTCGAAAGTAGAACTTGACCCGAACATCTCCAACTACGAAGGCGGGCTCGTCGACGAAGTTTTTGAGGAAATCTGGAAGATAATACACTCCAGACGCCAGATCTACGAGGCGACGATCGCAGAGCGCGGAATAAGCGTCAGAGACCAGTATGTAGTCACACCTCGAGATGTGAAAAACGTGGTCCAAGAAGCTGCAAGCGAAGCCTCGTTCGTCGGCGAACCATACGTAACCCAGGATAGGCTGCTGACCTTGTTTAGAAGCCTCGCGACTGAGGACCGAGGCTCCAGACTCGTAAGCTAGAACATCGCTCAGTCGGCTTATTATTCACACCAAGCCGATACCATCCTCCAATGTCCACTAGGATAACCACTGACCAGCTTCTAGTCCGCGAGCCAAAGGAAACCATCGACAGGGTCAAAAGGTTCCTAGCTAGCCACCGGGAAAAGACAGACGCGTCAGTATTCGTCGTCGGCATGTCCGGAGGACTAGACTCCAGCGTTACGGCCGCACTGTGCGCCCTAGCTGTTGGAGGAACCAGGGTCATCGGTATCTCTCTCCCGGAGAAGGAGACCCGTAACGAACGCAACCTACGAGACGCCAGACGGGTCGCGGAAAAATTCCGAGTCCGGTTCAAGACTGTCGACATCACGGGGCTGGTAGACGCTGCCGCTGCGTGCATCCCTCGGCTGGCGAGGAGAAAGAGAGACTTGCCGTATGCCAATATCAAGGCCAGGCTTCGAGCAATGGTACTCTACTACCATGCGAACAAGTACAACGGGCTTGTCGTCGGAACAGGGGACAAGAGTGAGATCATGCTTGGATATTACACAAAGTTTGGAGATGGTGCCTGCGACATACAGCCCCTCGCCGACATGTACAAGACATCGGTCAGAGACCTAGCCAAGCGTCTTGGGATTCCGAAAGGAGTCTACTCGAAACCTCCGAGTCCCGAGCTCTGGCCGGGCCAGACCGCGGAGGGCGAGCTGGGCCTAGAGTACGATAAGCTGGACATGGTTCTCTGGGGCCTTGAGCGTTGGATGGACCCGGGAGACATTGCCGAAGAAACCGGCCTGCCTGCCGGACTGGTAAAGCGTGTCAGGGAGAGATGGGTGGGCTCTGAGCATAAGCGCAGGCCGCCTCTGGCTTTGAAGCTGGGCTACCGGACGGCTGGCCAGGATCTGAGACTCCCGTACGCGATGGGGTAGAACGAGACAAAAAAATCCGCGTAGTGCTAGGCTAGCTCTTCGAGGAGTGGTGTGACATCCCTGTTGTAGATGTCCTGTTCTACGAAGGGTTTCTCTTTAAGGATGGGCATTCTCTGGGCCAGCTGGTCTTCGAAGGTGGGGACTTCCATCTTGAAGAATACGCCTACCGGTATCTTGTCGCCCCACTCGAACGACTTCAAGAGCGCGTTTCCCTTCTTCTCGTTAACCTCCGCTCCGTTCGACGGGTCCGACACGATGCCGTTGTAGCCTGTTTCCTCCAGCTTGTACAGCCTGGCCTGTTTGACAGGAAGGTCGTCTCCGGAGTACCACTCTTTCGTGTTGATGTCGTTGTATGTCGGGCATGTTTGTAAGACATCAACGAACGCGCTTCCACGGTGCTCTATTCCTGCTCTGAGGATCTGCTTCAAATGCCTCACATCCAGCGCGTAGCTCCTAGCTACGAAAGTGTACCCGGAGGCAACAGCCATCGTTATGGGGTTCACTCCCTCCACTATGGCTGGCAAAGGCATGGACTTTGTCTTGATGCCCTTGGGCAGCGTTGGCGACGCCTGGCCCTTAGTCAGCCCGTAGACGCCGTTGTTATACAATACATAGGTGAAGTCCACGTTCCTCCGACCCGTGTGGACGAAGTGGCCTGCTCCGATGCCGAGCCCGTCACCGTCTCCCCCAACGGCTACGACCGTAAGTGATGGGTTTGCGAGCCTCGCCCCTGTCGCGATCGGAAGCACCCTTCCATGCAAAGTGTGGAACCCGTAGGCGTTGATGAAGTGCGGTGTCTTTCCTGAGCATCCTATGCCGGAGAAGACTGCCACCCTATGTGGTTCCAGCTGCATCTCCAGAAGCGTCATCTGTATGGCGTTGACTATGCCGAAGTCTCCGCAGCCCGGGCACCAGTCGTTGTGGACCTGTGTCTTGTAGGTTCTCATTTCAAGCATGGCTAACACTAACCTCGCGTGTTCCGTTCTTTAATGTGTCCTTGACGCTCTCGTAGACCTCGTTCTGTGAGAACGGTCTGCCGTCAAACTTGACGACCTTGCCGTCCACGGCAATGCCAGTCTTCTCCCTTATCAGCCCGGCCATCTGGGCGGAGTAGTTGTTCTCGACCATGACCTTCCGCCCGGCCGAGGACAATACTTGCTCTACAAACCGGGTCGGGAACGGGCTGACATACCGTATCTGCAGGAAGTTCGCCTCTAAGCCATCGGCCTTCAGGTCTTCCATCGCGTCAAGAATCGCGCCCTTTGTAGAACCCCAACCGATGAGAGTGATTGGCGCTTTTCTCGGCCCGTGGAGGGTTGCTTTCTTAGAATCAGGAATTACCTCGTCGGCCAGCTGAATCTTTCGCATCCTCTTCGTCATCATCTTCACCCTTACGTCTGCGGCCTCGGTTATGTGGCCATACTCATCGTGTTCGTCGCCTGTCGTCCAGAATATTCCTCCCTTCTGTCCTGGCCTGGACCTGGCCGAGATTCCGAGCTCGCTGAACTGGTACCGTTTGTACTCCTGCATTTTCGCCAAGTCCTCATCCTTGAGCACGTTACCTCTGTCGACTTTCATGCCGTCCCCGTTGAATATTGGCACGTCTCTGTACGTGCTCGCGATGAACTTGTCAACCATCACGATCACGGGCACCTGGTAACGGTCAGCATAGTTGAACGCGTCGAACGTGTCGTAGTACGTCTCAACAGAGTCGCCAGGCGCAATGACCATTCTCGGAAATTCCCCGTGGGCCGCGTGGAGCACGAAGCGTAGGTCAGCCTGCTCTGTCCTCGTAGGAAGCCCTGTAGCAGGCCCCGCACGCTGGTAGAGGATGATGACAGGTCCGGGTGCTTCTGTTATGCCGCTCCAGCCGAGCCCCTCAGCCATCAACGAGAACCCTGGTCCAGAGGTCGAAGTTGAAGAGCGAAGCCCTGCGTGAGCAGCACCGGTGGCCATGTTGATGGCGGCTATTTCGTCCTCTGTCTGTACAACAATCATGTTGTAGTCCTTCTGGTGGGATTCTAGGTACTCGCTCTCGTCCGTGGCCGGTGTTATCGGATAGTAGGTCTGGAACCCACAGCCGGCTTTCAGCTTGGCAATGGCGACGGCTTGGACCCCTCTGACCATCATCCGCCTCTCCTTAGAGGGCTGAGGACGCAACTTTACCGGAAAAGTGTCTGCCCCAAACATCTTCCTGGCGTAGTCGTAGCCTCTTCTAGCGGCGGTCACGTTTAGGTCTCCGAGGGCTGCCTTTCGGCCTGTGAACCCTTCCCTGATTGCGCTGGCCGCAAGTTCGAAGTCGTAGTCCACGAGGCCGAGAGATGCTCCGAGGGCGATGGTGTTCACCATGACCTGGTACTTGCTAATCTCCCGTTCATGCCCGTATTCTTTCAGCGCGTCAATGAGCAGGTCGAGATATGGGACTGGGTAGAGCTTGATGTCGTCCCTGCCGAAAGAATCCGGAACGAGCTTCAGCGAGCTATCGTAGATTATTCCGCCGCCCGGACTGACCTCGTGCCTGTGTCCTCTGTGCGTCGGGGCATGCTTGTTCAAGTCGCCGAACATTGTCTCCTTATCCAGGGCAACTAGCAGGTCTACCCAGTCCACGTGGGACCGTGGCTCTCGTGCGTCTATCCTCAGCCGGTAGTAGCTGTGTTCTCCCTTGATATTGGAGTGGTACTCGATGTTTGCAAAAGTGTGTAGGCCTCCTCGCATACACGCCCTCGCAAAGTTCTCCGCTACCGAGTTGATGCCGCTCCCCTGGGGCCCCCCAATCATCCAGGTAAAACTGTTGATTACGGTCATCTTTCACTATCTACCTCTATGCCTAGTACTTAGAAACCCTTTTTCTCTCCGAGTACTATTTTCGGGCCGGATTCTATAAGAAGTTTCCGAGAAGAATCAGCCTCGGTTGACTGAAAGAACCCCTATATACGCTGACTTCAGCGATTGGAGGCGCAAGTTGAACGAACTTCGAAGAGCAGCCGCGGCGGAGGCCTACGGCACCTTCCTCCTCACTCTCCTAGGGCCAGGGAGCATCATCATGATGAACTACCTTTCGCCCTTCGGGCCATCTAACGCATCCTTCGGGTTCATTGGCCTGGCCCACGGGCTCGCTGTTCTCGGCGCAGCATACTCTATTGGACACATCTCAGGTGCACACATCAACCCCGCCGTCACAATCGCACAGTGGGCAACTCACCGTTTTGAAAAGCGCAAAGTAGCACCCTACATCCTCGCCCAGCTGCTCGGCGCAACCTTGGCAGCACTGGTGCATCTAGCTATCTGGTCGTCCACCCCGTCAACTTACGCCTCGGCGAAAAATGTATTCCTGGGAAATACGGTTCCAAACCAGAGCTTTGGGCCGTTTGTCTCCCTTATGGTGGAGGTAATAGCCACTGCAATCCTGGTCTTCACAATCTTCGGAGCCACGGACAAGAGATCCGTTCAGTCAGCGGCCGGAGTGGCGATAGGTCTTGTCCTGTCAGCGCTCATCTGGGTTTTCGGGCCAATATCAGGAGCCTCGCTCAACCCCGCGAGAACGTTTGGGCCGACTGTAGCATCTGCAGCCTTCAGCTTCTCGCCCTTTGCCGACCTTTGGATATACATCGTTGGACCCGTGCTTGGCGGGCTTTTGGGCGGCTTCCTCTATGAGGCAGTGAAGTAGAAATCTCTGCTAGGGCGTTGAGACAAAGACCGCGCCATTCTCGACCCTGACCTCGAACTTTTGCACGGGCTGGAACGGTGGAGGACCCACAACGCTGCCTGTCTTCAGGTCGAACTGTCCAAAGTGCCACGGGCAGGTTATCACCCCGCCTTCCAAGGTGCCTTCCGACAATGGTCCTCCCCGGTGGGTACACTTCTCGCTCAGGGCGTAGAATTGGTTCTCCCACCTTGCAAGCAGTATTTCGGCACCGTTCACTGAGAAACGGCGAATGGCGTTCTCCGGTACTTCGTCCACCGGGCAGAGTCTTACGAGCGGCAAATCAGGCGCTCTGGGGTTTGGCAGGGCTTGCGGTTGGCGGTGGCGGCGTGTAGCCTGGGTTTACCCGCTTATTGATCTCATCAGAAAGAGCGTGTCCATACAAGACCACTGTCACCTTCTTCACCCCTTCCAGCTTGGACGTGAGCACGCGTATGTTCATTCCAATATCCTCCGCGAATATGGGCGGGCAGAACGGCGCTGTAAGGTGGTATTTGATGAAGAGTTCGCCATCGTCCTTGATCGCGATCTCGTCGACCAAGTGCATCTCGGTGATGGGAAGCCCTATCTCGGGGTCCACTACCTTCTCCAGCTCCTTTTCCACTTCTTCAACAGTCACCATTCTTGTTTCTACCCCTGAGAGTCGCTTGTTTTCCCTTTATAGGTTCCCTGAAGCGCTGAGAGGCCCTCGCCCTCTGCTGGGAGAGCTTCCAATCGGCACTTGGATAAGTCTGACCTCTCTTTTCGTGAGCATGTTCCGCCTGGCCGGAATTATGACATAAGTCATGTTTAAATAGACTGCAGCCCGAAGTTTCGTGTGGTCGCTGCTTGATTATCCCGTGCGAGGTCGCAGCCAAATCCGTTATCCCAGCACTGCGGGCGATGGTAGCGCGGGAACTGATGGACAACTACGCGATGAAACAGGCAGTCGTGGCAGAACACCTGGGCGTAACGCAGGCAGCCATCAGCAAGTACCGGCACCAGGTCCGTGGAGAAGCGGTGGAACTCGAGTCGGCGGAAGAGGTCCGCAGCATGACGAAAGACATCGCCCAAGTATTGGCTCGAAACCCTCGGCCTCTAGAAGTATCTACCAAGCTCTGCCAGGCCTGTACGGACATCAGGGCCTTGGGCCTCATGTGTGAAACATGTCGAAGAGTAGACAGGTCTTGGGATGTGGAACACTGCACCATATGCTTTGGCCACCACGGATGCACAGACGCAATATCCATCGAGCCGGCCAGCATTGCAAAGTACAGGAAGATTCCCATTCTCCAGTAAGCCGAACCAATACTAGATATTTCGGAGGTTGGACCAGAATACTATGGTGCCTGTCGACGGTACCTGCCGTGTTCGGTCCTGATGCACGCGTTCTGGATAACCCTCAGCCCGGCGTTTCGGGCCTTCTCTGCTGCGGCTTCGTTGCTTATTCCCAGCTGCATCCAGACACTCTTTAGCGTGCCATGCTTTTTCTTCAACTCTATTGCCTGGTCCACGACCGCGGGAACATCTTCGGAAGGCCTGAAGATGTCGACCACCTCGATCGACTTCGCGAGGGTTGGCGGAATGTCAAGGAGTGTCTTGTAGCATTTCGTTTCAAGGATTTCGTCAGCGAACGGGTTAACGGGGACAATTTCGTATCGGTTCGCTTTGAGGTAAGCGGGAACCGTGTGTGCTTCTTTCGACGGGTCCCTCGACGCGCCTACAACCGCTATAGTCTTTGACCCAAGGGAGGCTCGGATGTCTTCAGAATTGTTCAAAGCGCCACGCTCTGGCTTCAGTACTTGATCAGTCTTCCACTTGAAGCCTTCCGGTACGGGCCCCTTTTCCTGCGCCTGGCCTTGTCCTTGGCTTCTTTGCGACGGATGAATCTGTCCTCAGTGCTCAATCCGAAGACTCTGCTCCCGGTATGCCTGCGGTCTATGATAACCTTCCTCGAAGGATGAATTCTTAAATGGTTGCCTTGTTCGCGTCAATAGGACGGTTAGAGGAGTATCACTCCGGTGTTCCTATTCGGCAGGAAAAAGGCAGCGGCCTCCCCAGTTTCCGTTGAGGTTTCAGCGGCCAGCAAACTCCAAGAACTCTGCGGCGGGAACGAGGAACTCTACCAGGCCCTTTCAAGCCTGATGTTCCTAGACCCGAAGAAGATTCTTACATCGTTTGAGAACGTTCTGAACGAGGCACGGGAGTTCGAAGAGAAAGGAAACACCCTCAGGGCAGAGGTAAGTTACAGAGTGGCAGGCGGAATATCACTCTACAAGGGAGACGTCGAAGGAGTGAGAAGTCACTTTTCCAGGGCTGCGTCTCTTGCTGGGAACTCCCACACTGAGTATAAGACGATAGCCAAGCGGGCCGATGAGGCAGTGAGTGTGGCAAGAAAATACTACGAGAGCTCAGATTCCGTGAAAATCTAGAAGACCCGTCTCTCAGCCAAACCAGGCGGGACGCACATTCATTGTGGGTTAAGTGCAGCACCCACTGCAACCTGCTCAGCGCCCGGCTCTGATGGCTACTGGTGCTCCGGGCGGGATTTTCGGCAGACTGGGTCTGCGTTCGAACCCGCGATCAACGGCTCGACTGGCCGGCCGGCACTTCTCCCAGGCCTAAGGCCGCTATGCTAAACCGGGCTACACCACCGGAGCACATTGACCCGCCTGCTCAG
>Ga0209521_10000751_pt1 | contig 25549 bp, 18 predicted proteins | sample Rifsed19ft4_FD_184016 | JGI IMG/M metagenome (GOLD analysis project Ga0209521, IMG submission 184016) | Soil microbial communities from Rifle, Colorado, USA - sediment 19ft 4 (version 2) | ecosystem: Environmental > Terrestrial > Deep subsurface > Rock core/Sediment | place: Rifle, Colorado...
GACAATCTCACCGGAGGTGCCCAGCAAGTCAGCCAGGATATATCCCCTGAATAACAGATCGCCATAAATGATGATCATGTTATCGTGGAAATCTTCGCTGGCGCAGAGCAGTGAGTGCAATTCACCTGTGGATTCATATTCAGTATTAATGCACAGTTTGATGCCGCTGGTGTCGATAGACCCGGACTTGTATCCTGCAACTACCGTGGTGTGGTTAATATTCTGTTTTTTGAATTCATCGAGCAGGCGGCGCAACAGTGTCTTGCCACCGATAGTGAGCATGACTTTGGGGCGATCATGTGTTAATTCATAAAGGGCGTTGCCACGGCTGGCAGCAAGTACGATGGCATGTGTTTCGGATTGTCCGGTATGCAGATAACGTTCCTGTGCCTGTGTCAGCTCGTCTGCGCCCTGTAATGCGAATATCCTTTTTACCGGCACAATACTGTCTTCTATGTTGGCGACTGATTCACTCTGGTATATTTCCTTGCCGATTCTTTCCATGGCGGCGACCGAGGCGCGGATCATATGGTTGGCCCAGATGACCATACTGATATTTGCATTGCGAAATACTTCTGTAGGTGTGCTGTAGTAGGTTGTCGGCACAATAATGACCGGTGAACGGCCAGCCCATTCGTGTGTGAATTCCAGGATTTCATTCGGTCTGGAAAGTTTGCTGTGAATCAGTATCCCGTCCGCGCCCGCTTCGTGATAAGCCTCGGCTCGCCGCAATGCCTCACTCATGCCCCAGCCGGCAATCAATGCTTCAATGCGCGCAATAATACAAAAATCAGGATCATCCTGGCTGTCCTTGCCGGCCTTGATCTTGCCACAGAATTCATTTACATCGGCAAGCGGCTGTCGTTCACCATTAATAAAACTGTTAATCTTGGGGAATTGTTTGTCTTCTATGCAGACTCCTGCAATCTTGCGTTGTTCAAGTTTCTTCACGAGGCGGCGCATGTTATTGAAATTTCCATAACCGGTATCGCCATCCAGCAGAATCGGGATACGCGTTACATCAGACATGAATTCCAGCATGTCCACGACCTGGGTCCAGCTTGCCTCATTGCTGTCACGCACACCGTATTGCGCGGAGATTGCAAGGCCACTGGCCCAAATCCCGTTGAACCCGGTTTCTTCCACCAGGTGCGCCGAAATCCCGTTATGGGCCTCCATAATGAATTCAAGTTTTGGCGATGTCAGCAATTGTCTTAATTGCGAACATTTGCCAGTTGTGTTGTTATCTATCGGTAACGTTGCCATATTTATTTCAATTGTAAAATATTCGGAAGAATATTATTTTTCGCCTTGTCCAGGTCTTCTGGAAAATCAATCTCTATCCAGTTCAATCCGGTAATATCCTCAAAGCCGAAACTATCCGGGCTTGAGAGCAATAGATCACGGATACATTCTTCATAAGGCTGTTTATCCTCTCCGCGTTGCAGATAGTCTTTTGCACTCTGTACGAGCCCGTCTGCTGTTTCTTTTGAAAAACGGAAAAAACCGACGGATTCCCCCTGATAATCAAAGTGTAAATTATCATCGATTTTTTTTCTGAACTCTATGAGTCGCCCATTACGTACACAGAGCTTGACGGGTTCCTCGCCCGGTTCAAAATCCCGGTCCAGCAGGAAACAGTTTTTATTACCGGTACTGATCAATCGTTCAATGATCCGGTGATCATAAAGCACATCAGCATCCATCAGCAAAAAATCATTATCAGCCGCCAATGCCTCCACCCCGGTCAGCATGCTGATGATGCTGCCTTTCTCATAAGCCGGGTTGTATATTAATTGTATGAGATTGGCAGCCTCACTTTTGCCCACCTCCTGTTCGATCAAATCTGCCCGATATCCCGTGACTATAATAATCCCTGTAATTCCGTAATGGTGCAGAATTATAAGGTGGCGTTGCAACAGGCTGATGCCACCAAACTGGAGCAGGCATTTGGGTTTGTTGCCAGAAATTTCACTGAGACGCTGTCCGATTCCGGCGGCAAGTAAAACGGTTTTCATAGGATAAGGATAATAAAAAGAGACGTCCCCGGCGTTTCAGTGTTTAAATGAATTAAGTGTAAGCATCGAAAATTCTGGTTACGCCAGTGCTGCTCATTAATTAACGAGAAGTCCACTAAATGCTGTCCAGTTATATCACTTTACAGTAATATTGTAATATAACTTACTGAAAATACGATTATATAAAATAATTATCAATAGCTCATACCCAGCATGTCCAACGTTCCGGAAAAACTCGGCAAGTACGAGATCAAAAAACAGATAGGCCGTGGCAGTATGGGTGTAGTTTATCAGGGCTATGATCCGTTTACTGACAGCCTGGTTGCAGTCAAGGTGGCACGCAGCGAGGCCCTGAAAAATCCCGAAGCGGGTGCACGTTACCGAAAAATGTTTTTCAATGAGGCACATACCGCCGGTAAATTAAAACACCCCAATATTGTCGAGATCCTCGATGCCGGGGTGGATGGTCAATCCTGTTATATCGTCATGGAACTGGTTGAAAACGGCAAGACGCTGAAACAATATTGTACCCCGGACAACCTGTTGCCCTATGACCAGGTCGTCCAGATCATTTTTAAATGCGCCAAGGCCCTGGACTATGCACACCGCGAAGGCGTTATTCATCGTGATATCAAACCCACCAATATTCTTGTTAGCAAGGATATGGACGTCAAGATCGGTGATTTCAGTATAGCCCACGTCATGACAGCGGACACTGCAGCAACAATGCCTATGGGCTTTGTCGGATCACCACGTTATATGTCACCGGAACAGGTGCAGGAAGATACCATCACCCATCAGACTGATCTGTTTTCGCTGGGCATCGTAATGTATGAACTGATCACCGGTAAACATCCATTTGCTGCCGAGGGATTTTCCCGGTTGATACACAAGATTATCAACGAGAAACAGCCACCGTTGCGTACCTATCGTTCCGATGTGCCCGAGATACTGGAAAAGATCGTATATCACTGCCTGGAAAAGGATACGGCGAGGCGTTACAAAATGGGCCTGAATCTGGCGGGCGATTTGAGCCTCGCGTTTGATTATCTTGAACAACCGCAGGAAGACATGGCCGAGAAGGAAAAATTTCTGCTGGTAAAACAACTGGAATTCTTCCAGGGTTTTTCGGAAACGGAAATATGGGAGATCACACGCGCCTGTATCTGGCAGGAATATGAATCCGAATGTGAGATTATAGTAGAAGGCGATATTGATGATACCTTTTATGTGATCACCTCGGGGGCGGTAGAAGTCATGCGGGAAAACAAGGTAGTTGGCGGCCTGCAACAGGGCGATTGTTTCGGCGAAATGGGTTATCTCGCGAACATGAAAAGGACCGCCACCATACGCGCCAGGGATTATGTGAGATTAATGAAGATCAATGGGACCTTGATTGATCAACTGTCAGTGGGATGCCAGTTACATTTTAACAAGGTGTTTTTGCGCACACTGGTGAAACGCCTCTCGTTAACCACGCACAAAGTCATTACCCAGTAGAATCCATCTTAATATGCCTGCACTTGTTATAACTTTGTCGCCCGCTGCATTGCTCCTCACCGTACTTGTATGTCCTGTCTCGTCGCAGCCTCGCGGGCTTCGCGTTCTACCTGCGCCCGGCTGATATTGAGGTGGATCCTAATGTTATTTTGAATCAATACTCTTCAAATAACGTTTAATCAGGTTGCTGGTCGATGAATCATGCGTACTATTCGTTTTGTGGTCATCCAGTTCATCTATTATTGATGCAGAGATTTTTTTGCTGAGTTCAACGCCCCATTGGTCAAACGGATTTATATTCCAGATTGAGGCCTGTACAAATGTCCGGTGTTCATACATCGCCAGCAACATGCCTAATGTATATGGCGTTAATTGACCATACATGATGGTGGTACTGGGTTTGTTGCCCGGTATAATTTTATAATCCGGTTTGATTTCGCTAAGCATATGACTGTTACCTGCCATCAAGGCTTCTCCCTGTGCAATGCAGTTGGCAACTAATATATCCTGATGTGCTTTCTGGTCCTCACTGTGGTTCATGCCCAACAGAAAATCCACAGGTGTGAGATGCGTGCCCTGATGCAAAAATTGCATAAATGCATGTTGTGCATTGGTGCCCACGTTCCCCCAGATAACAGCTGAAGTATTGTAGTCAACAGGCTGGTTGTCCTGATCAATATATTTGCCATTACTTTCCATAATCAATTGTGAGAGATAACCCGGTAAATAGTGTAATGACTGATCGTAGGGAATAACGGCCAGTGTTTTGGCATTGAAAAAATTGATATACCAGATATCCAGCAGGCCGAGTATGACCGGGATATTCTTCGCCAGTGGCCGGGTATGCAAATGTTCATCCATGCAATGCGCACCGGCCAGAAACTGGTAAAAATTATCCATGCCGGTAGAGGCCGCAACTGGCAGGCCAATAGCAGACCAGACGGAATAGCGGCCACCTGTCCAGTCCCATATTTTAAAAATATTTTCCGAAGGCATACCGGAATTTTCAGCAGCTGTAATATTTGCTGTAACGGCAATAAAGTGTTTTTCGGGTTCATTACAACCCCGTTCAAGCAACCATTGTCTTGCCGTTTTCGCATTGGTTAATGTTTCTTCTGTGCTGAAAGACTTCGAAGACACCATGAACACTGTCGTTTCAGGATCAGAACCGGACAGTGCAGCATTGATTTCGCGTGCATCAATATTGGCCACAAAGTGAACAGATAATGATGATGTTTTGAAATCTTTCAACGCATCATATGCTAGCCGTGGACCAAGATCGGAGCCACCGATACCAATGTTAATCAATGTGTTTATTGATTTACCGCTATACCCTTTTATTTCACCTGCACGAAGTCTGTTTACAAATTGCTCCATGCGCGAGAGTTCATCATGTATGGGCCTGCTGATATCCGTATTACCGGCCTTAATGGCAGTTCCTGCCGGAGATCTTAAAGCAGTATGCAACGCGGGTCGTTGTTCAGAGCGGTTCAATAGGGAGCCATTAAACAATGCATCAATACGGTTTTTTAAATCCGCCTGATCGGCCAGAGAAAATAATAAATCCAGAGTTTCAGCAGTAATACGATGTTTGGAATAATCGATGTAAATGCCATCCAGTTCGATTGATAAGCGATTGGCCCTGTCCGGATCGGCAGCAAACATATCACGCATATGTATGCCGGAAATGTCCTTCTGATGTTGCTGGAGTTTACGCCAGGCAGGCGTATCCGTAAGGCGCATAGAAATGTTTAACAGACTCCGGCATCGCGGGAGTGCATGGATGAATAATCAGACAATCAGCAGTCAGGCAGTGATGAATATAAATACTACAAGATCCCGTATTATCCTGTGCCACTGATGTAATTTTCGAGCTGGGAGATGATGAATTCCTTCTCCATGAGGACATTCCTCATGACGTCCATCACAGACAACATACCGATAGGTTTGCCATTTTCTACAACTGGCAGATGACGGATATGGTGTTTTGACATCACTGCCATGCAGTCATCCACAGTCTGGTCTGCAGTCATGTACAGGACCTTGGATGTCATGATTTCGCTGACCCTGGTATCTTTGGACGAGCGGTTCATCAGCACTATCTTGCGCGTGTAATCACGTTCGGAGAAGATACCAGCCAGTCTGCCATCCTCCATGACCAGCAATGCACCGATCCCGGCTTCACCCATGAGTTTAATTGCATCATATACTATTGTGTCCGGTGGAACGGAATGTATGTGATAACCCTTTTCATCCAGAATTTGACGGATAGTGGTAGTCACGGCTGGCCTCCCCTGAATATCGTTATTGTTCTGTCCGGGACGTATTTACGTTTCTGCTTACTGGCTGTAAGTTTGGCACTAGTCTTTTTCAATGACAACCTAAATACTCAATAAATAGTGTAACTAAAGGGGTATCCGGGACCGTTACCGTTTAATTTATCAATACCATACTGATTAACGCAACATCTTATATGCTATTTGAATAATCCCGGCTAAAATACTTAAACTAAAAGGAAATATCTTTTCAATTACGAGGTATCATAGGTAGTGACCCGATAGGTTCTTAAGCAAATATGGACAAAATCCCAAAACGCCTGGGCAAGTATGAGGTCGCGGAAGAGATTGACCGTGGCAGCATGGGTATTGTTTATCTGGGCTATGACCCGTATGTAGACCGCCAGGTGGCTATCAAGGTTGCACTGGCTGAATCGCTTAACGATCCTGAATCCGGACAACGCTACCGGAAGATGTTCTTTAATGAAGCAAGTACCGCAGGCAGCCTGACCCATCCGAATATCATCAGTATTTTTGATGCGGGTGTGGACCAGGAGATCTGCTACATCGTTATGGAATATATCAAGGGCGGTGAAACATTAAAGAAATATTGTACCCCGGAAAATTCCCTGCCAATTGAAAAGGTGGTTGAAGTCATATTTAAATGTGCCAAGGCCCTGGACTATGCACATCGGCAGGGCGTTGTGCACCGTGATATCAAACCCACCAATATCCTGGTTACCGGTGATGTCGATATCAAGATTGGTGATTTCAGTATTGCCCATATCAACAAGCCGGATTCCACCGAAACCCAACCCGTGGGCATGATGGGCTCACCGCGCTATATGTCTCCTGAGCAACTCAAGGAAGATTTCGTTACCGGGCAGTCGGACCTCTTTTCTCTCGGGATCGTGATGTATGAATTGCTGACCGGCAAGCATCCCTTTGCCGCAGACAACTTTTCCCGTCTGGTCAACCGTATATTGAATGAAGTGCCCGTACCGTTGCGTGAAGTACGGCAGGATATTCCGGAGTCGCTCCAGGCGATAGTGGACCGGGCCTTGCAAAAGGATATCAAGAACCGCTATTCCATGGGACTGGATCTGGCCACTGAACTCAGCAAGGCCTTTGATGCCCTGGAAGGGCCACAGGAAGACATCAGCGAACAGGAAAAATTCATCTCCATCAAAAAACTGGAATTCTTCCAGGGTTTCCCTGATGCAGAGTTGTGGGAGATTCTGCGCGCCAGTACCTGGCAGGACTATGACGCCGGTAATGATATTATTGTCGAAGGTGAACTGGATGATTGTTTCTATATCATTGCCGAAGGCAAGGTAACCGTCAGCAAAAACAACAAAGCTATACGCACTCTGGAAAAAGGCGACTGTTTCGGGGAAATGGGTTATCTGGCCAAGACCAAACGCACAGCCAGCATCAGATCAGAAGGTAATACATCACTGCTGAAGATAAATTCCACAGTCATCTCCCAGGTATCATTGAATTGCCAGGTAAGATTCCTGAAGGTGTTTTTGCGTACGCTCATACACCGGTTGTCTGCCACCACTGAAAAAGCGACACAAGAGATGTAATTTTCAGAATTCCCGGTTTAATAATTCAGGGCGAATGAATATGTTGGTTGTGCAACGCACCATTTACCTTGAATCAGGTTATGCAGATTTCTGGTTTTTCAACTAAACTTTATAGCATTCAGATACATTCTGATTTTTCTGTGTATTTAAGTTTAAGAGTCGATCCGGGTAAATAACCGGTAGATTCACTGCTGGTTGTTATAAATATCAAGGGAACATGGAACGATGGACGAACCCGGTTCTAAAATTGACAGTGCTTATCTGGCATGGCCTGGAAGAGTGTGGCCTGTTTATGTTTTTCTGGCATTAATCTTTTCCATATTTATTTTCTTCGCAATTAATAGTTATCGATCCATCGATCGGGAACTGACTGATTCCGCCTTATCAAGAAGATTGTCTATTGCTGAACTCTCGGCATCGACCCTGTCGGAAAAATTTGATCGTATGATTGGTATCGGGATTGCGTTGGCTACGCGTGTACAGTTCCGTAAACTGATTGCTGATAAGAAATGGGTTGAGGCTGCTCAAATCCTGAGGGATGTTCCAAAAGATTTCCCGTTTATTGAAAGACTTTTTCTGGCTGATATTGATGGCACAGAGATGGCGGACATCCCTGAACTACCTGGCGTTGTGGGGAAAAATTTTGCTTACCGTGAGTGGTATAAAGGTGTCAGCCAAAACTGGGAACCTTATATTTCACCCGTATATAAAAGGGCTGCTGTCCCACAACGGAATGTGTTTGCCATTGCTGTACCAATCAAAGGCGATTCTGATGAAGTGCTTGGGATACTGGTGTTGCAGACGGACCTTGAAGAATTTTTTACCTGGGCAAGGGAGATAGAAATCGGTCCCGGTGGGTTTGTTTATGTCGTTGACAGCAAGGGACAACTGGCATTTCATCCTGAATACCCTGCCCAAGGTGAAATTATGGATTTTTCTGAAGTACCTGCGGTACAGCGGGTGTTGCAGGGTAAGATAAATGTCGAGATCACATATAACCCTGTAGAAAATGGACAGCGGGTTGCCGCCTATGTCCCTGCCAGGTTTGGTTGGGGCGTGATTGCCCAGCAACCTGTTGATTCTGCTTTTGCATTCAGGAATAAACAAATGAACCGTATCCTGATCGGATATGTCCTGATTTTGTTGTTCTGTATTCTGGTTTTGTGGTTGGCTATTCATATTCTGCGCCAGCGCCGGCAGGCAATAGAGGATCAACGCGTGATGGTGGAACTGGAAAGACGTGTTGCTGAACGTACAGAACAACTGGAGGCCACCAATAAAGAACTGGAAAGTTTCAGTTATTCTGTCTCACATGATCTGCGCTCACCGTTAAGGGCCATTGAAGGTTTCTCTCTGATTCTGGAAGAAGACTATGGCAGCAAACTGGATGCGGAAGGTCAGCGTTTGCTCGACGTTGTGAAAGATAATGCCAAACGAATGAGTATGCTGATCGATGATCTCCTGTCTTTTTCCCGGTTGGGCCGGCAGGCCATCAATCCCATGCAGATTAATATGAATGATCTGGTAAATGAGGTGTATGAAGAACTGCAGAACCAATCCGGCACAGCCAATCCAGCGAGATTCGTTGCCCATCCGTTGCCCGAGGCAAGGGCGGACCGCTCATTAATCCGTCAGGTCTGGGTGAATCTCCTGTCCAATGCAGTGAAATACAGCAGCGCATGCGCGGAACCAATGATTGAAATTGGTGGCGACATTAATAACAAGGAGAACATTTATTATGTCAAGGACAACGGTGCCGGTTTTGATATGCAGTATTACGACAAGCTCTTTTCTGTATTTCAACGTCTGCACAGGCCTGAAGATTTTCCGGGCACAGGTGTAGGGCTGGCAATCGTAAATCGTGTAATCACCCGGCATGGCGGGCGAGTCTGGGCGGAAGGCAAGGTCAATGATGGCGCAACATTTTATTTTACATTACCAGGGGAGAAGTAAATGACTGACGATCTTGAGCAGGTGGAAATACTGGTGGTGGAAGATAATCCCAACGATTATGAACTGACAGCAAGGGCACTGAAAAAGATTAATCTCGCCAACAAGGTTTTCTGGGTCAAGGATGGCGCGGAAGCGCTGGAATTCATTTTCTGTACCGGGAAGTATACGCAACGCTCAATGGTAAACGGACCAAGGTTGATTCTTCTGGATTTGAAGCTACCCAAGGTGGATGGGATACAGGTGCTTGAAAAGATAAAAACAGACCCCGTTACCAGAAAAATCCCCGTAGTAATGTTAACTTCATCACAAGAAGAGAACGACATCGTGGAAAGTTACAAACTGGGGGTCAATAGTTATATTGTTAATCCGGTGGATTTCCAGAAATTTATGGAAACAGTATCAAATGCCGGCTTTTACTGGATGCTGATTAACAAGACGCCTCAGGGTTAGTGAATAAAGAGCATTATGGACAAAGAAGTCAAGGTATTGCTGATAGAAGATGTCGCAACTGACGCGGAACTTGCGCTGCGGGAGTTGCGCAAGAGCGGGATTGTTTGTGTCAGCCGGCGGGTGGACAATGAACAGGATCTGCGCCGGGAACTCCTGGAATTCAAACCTCAAGTCATATTATCAGATTTTTCCCTTTCCGGAACCTTTGACGGCAGACGTGCTCTTGCCATCAGCCAGGAACTTGTCCCGGATACCCCATTCATTTTTGTTTCCGGCACCATTGGTGAAGAAAATGCGATTGAATCCCTGAAAAGTGGCGCCACAGATTATGTGTTGAAGACCAATCTGTTGCGTTTGGGTAATGCAGTCATACGTGCTCTGGATGAAGCGGAACTGCGGCAGTTGCAGAAAAAGGCGGAGAAGGACATCGAGGAACAGCATGCATTTTTCCGCAAGGTAATTGACCTCGACAAGAATTTGATATTCGCCCGTGACAGGGAAGGGCGATATGTGTTTGCCAACCAGGCCAGAGCCGAAGTATATGGCACCACCCCTGAAAAGCTTGCAGGCAAGAGGGACTCTGACCTTACCCCGCATCGTGAAGAAAGCGATCGATTTCGCCAGAGTGATTGTGAAGTGATAGAGACACGGTGTGAGAAGTTCATACACGAAGAAAAGGTGACGGACGCTGGCGGTAAAGTGCGCTGGCTACAAATTATAAAGCAACCCATTTTTTCTGCTGATGGTGAGGTCGAAATGGTGCTGAGTGTTGCTACTGATATCACCAGACGCAAACAGATGGAAGATGAACTTCGGCGTAATATCGAACGCTTCGAAACAATTTCCAAAGCCACCAATGATGCAGTGTGGGATTGGGATCTGTCTACTGACAGCCTCTGGTGGAATGATTCATTCAAGATACTGTTCGGATACCAGGAAAATGAAATCGAACCACATATTAATTTCTGGGTTAATCGTGTACACCCGGATGATCGTGATGATGTAAAGAATGGTATTTATCATGTGATCGAGGGCAAAGGTAAATACTGGAATGACGAATACCGGTTCATGCGGCGTGACGGATCTTATGCGTATGTTTATGACCGCGGGTTTGTGATGCGTGATAGTACTGGCAAGGGAATACGGATGATTGGTGCAATGATGGATATGAGCGATCGGCACGAACAGCAATTGAAAATATACCGCCTCAACCGTATCCGTGAAGTATTGAGTGGAATTAATTCAACTATTGTACGTGTGCATGATCGGGAGATTCTTTTTAATGAGGCATGCCGCATAGCAGTGGAGTATGGCAAGTTTGTTATGGCCTGGATTGGTTTGCTGAATCAGGCTACAGAAGAGATACAACCCGTTGCAATTTATGGAGCAGATCGCGATTATCACAGTGTTGCCAGATTTTCGATAAATGAAAGTAAACCTGAAGGACAGAATCTGGTCAGTCGTTCTTTGCGTGAGAACAGGGTAATCGTCAGCAATAATATTGCAACGACTAAAGGTATAAAGTACCGGCGCGAACTGCTGGAACGTGGATTCCAGTCTTTTGCAGTACTACCACTGTCCGTGGGTGGTGAAGCTGCCGGGACATTTACTTTGTACAGTCCGGAAAAAGACGCATTTGATGAAGAGGAAATGAAATTGCTCAAGGAAATGGCTGCTGACATCTCATTTGCTCTTGAAAACATCAAGCGGGAACAGCAACTCAATTACCTTGCCTACTATGATGTACTGACGGGATTGCCTAATCGGGATTTGTTCAGTGATCGCCTGACACAGGCGCTGCATACAGTAACAGAAAACCATATTGCAGGATTGCTGTTACTGGACCTGGAACGTTTTTCCTACATTAACGATGTTTATGGCCGGCATGTAGGCGATGCCACGCTGAAAAAATTCACAGCCAGACTCAGAAAAATGGTTCCTGAACCGGATCACTTGGCGCGTGTTGGTGCAAACTGTTTTGCCATCCTGCTGACAGAAATGAACGATCCATCAGCTATAGCCCAATTTATTGAGAACAAGCTTTCTCCGGTGGTTTCCAGACCGCTGAAGATAGAAGGGAAAAACATCAAGATATCAGGGAAGGTTGGTGTGGCAATTGCTCCTGCTGATGGTACTGATGCAGAGATTATTTTAAAAAATGCCGAAGTGGCATTAAAGACAGCCAAACAGGGCAGCGTTAGATATGTATTTTATGCCCGGGACATGAATGCCCAGGTGGCCGAGAAACTGACCCTGGAAAACAGATTACAGCAAGCGCTGAAAAAAGAAGAATTCATACTTTATTACCAGCCCAAAATCAATCTGGCCAACGGGCAGGTTTGTGGACTGGAGGCCCTGATACGCTGGAACAGCAAGGAAGGGCTCATTCCACCAGTCAAATTCATTCCACTGCTGGAAGAAACAGGAATGATTATAGAAGTGGGTTTGTGGGCTATCAGAAAAGCCTTGCAGGACCGGCAACGATGGAAAGAAAAAGGGCTGGTACCACCCCGGATTGCTGTTAATGTTTCTCCGGTACAGATTAGAGAAAAAGATTTTGTTTCAGCGATAACCGGCGTGCTGGACGAATTCCCGGACGACAATTCAGGGCTTGAACTTGAAATTACGGAAACCCTGATTATGGAAAACCTCAAAGATAACATCAAAAAACTTGCTGAACTCAGGGACAAGGGGATTCAGATAAGTATTGATGATTTTGGTACCGGGTACTCATCGTTAAGTTACATGAGCAAGCTTCCCGTCAATGCACTTAAAATCGACCGGTCGTTTATATCGGTTATGCTCAGCAGTCCTGATGATACCAGTATCGTTTCTGCAATAATTTCACTGGCCCATTCCCTGAATCTACTGGTCATCGCGGAAGGAGTGGAAACACTGGAGCAGGCGAACCTGCTCAAACTGCTGAGATGCGATCAGTTCCAGGGATATCTTTTCAGTCCACCGGTTCCATTCCTGGATATTGAATCCGTGTTGACTGAGCACAAGAGTTTTGTCTGATAACATCCCATCAGGACTCCACCGCAATTGATATAAACAGACTCAGTAAAGCCAACCTTCGTGGGCATCGGCATTGTTGCAACGCATCATCAATAAACCGGTTGATACTGAAAATTTTATTTGTATTTTGCAGATCCTCTGTGATTCCACTATGCTCATCCATTACATAATAAAATAATATCCATTTCTCATATTTGGTCTGACCGGGGATGGAGTCTGTAGTCATGGGGAGGGGGAGACGGCATGTCAGCAGTCATCAGGTTACGGTTTGTATTTAAATTCCCCTTTTCCTTCATTTTTCCCATACTGAATCTTGCATTTGTTACTTCAGTACAAGCGGTGGAATTTGATTATGGCGATGTCTACGGCAGTTTTGATACCACGGTCAGTTACGGACAAAGCCATCGCGTTCAGTCACGCGCTAGCGAGTTGATCGGTATTGCCAATGGCGGCTCGGCGTTTTCTGTCAATGGCGATGATGGCAATCTGAACTATGATTCCGGCCTCATCAGCAGCACCCTGAAATTTACTTCCGAACTTGAATTGCACTATAAAAATTTTGGCGCCTTTCTCCGTGGTACAGGATTCCGGGATTTCATGAATGATGATCCCAATGATACTGTGCGTACTCCACTCTCCAGCCAGGCAATCGATCTGGTTGGCAAAGATCTGAAATTACTTGATGCTTATATGTGGACCAGTTTTGATCTGGGAACAAGACCATTTGATCTCCGCGTCGGGAAACAGGTATTGAGTTGGGGTGAAAGCACGTTTATTCAAAACAGTATCAATACCATCAATCCGGTGGATGTCAGCAAGTTGCGGGTCCCCGGCGCGGAACTCAAAGAGGCCCTCTTACCGGTGGGTATCGTGTCAGCTTCTGCCGGAATTACCGATACACTGAACCTCGAGGCATTTTATCAATATGATTATGAACGGGTCCTGATCGATCCGCCGGGTTCCTATTTCAGCACCAATGATTTTGTGGGGAATGGGGGCACATTTGTTGTCGCTGCAGGAGCAGGTTTTTTTGGTGATTTACCGCCGATACCTGGAACTTTTGCAACACGCGCACCCGATGATCGGCCGGAGGAGGGTGGGCAATATGGGGTGGCGTTGAGGTGGTTTTCTTCCCTACTTAATAACACTGAATTCGGTTTTTACCATATCAATTACCATAGCCGGTTACCAATCATCAATGGTGTTGTTTCTACTTTCGGTGCCGGTATTACGGGGGCGCAATATCTGATCAGTTATCCGGAAGACATCACACTTTATGGTCTGAGTTTTAATACTCAACTCGGGACAACAGGCTGGGCATTGCAGGGCGAGTATTCATTTAGGAATGATGTCCCGTTACAGGTCGATGATGTGGAATTACTCGTGGCGACAATTAATGCAGGGATCCCCAGCCAGATCCCGGGTTCGGGGCTGTTTGCATTTGCCCCCGGTCAGGTGGTCCCTGGTTTTATCCGCCGTGATGTCAGCCAACTGCAAATGACAGCATCCCGGGTATTCGGCCCCATGTTGAAGGCCAATCAGGCCATTTTTGTCACTGAATTTGCTGTCACTCATGTGCATGATATGCCCGGTAAAGATGTATTGTTGCTTGAAGCTCCCGGTACAAACCTGACCGGTAATCCAGCCAACCGGCCATTTCTGGGACATCCATTTGTTGAATCGAGAGACAAGTATGCCGATGCCACATCCTGGGGATATCGCATGGTGGGCCGTCTGGATTACAACAATGTCGTTGGTGCGATTAACCTGCATCCACGCATTGAATGGCGGCATGATGTCTCCGGTAATTCACCGGGACCCGGAGGAAATTTTGTCGAGGGCAACAAGGCAGTAACCGCCGGACTCGGTGCCAGTTACCAGAATGCCTGGCAGGCAGATTTGAGTTATACCAGTTTCTTTGGCGCCGGTTCGCAGAATCTCCTGTATGACCGTGATTTTCTCTCGTTAAGTGTAAGTTATTCATTCTGAGTTGAGGCATGGGAAATCGAATAATGAAGACAAATAAACTGCTCACATTCCTGTTATCGCCGTTAATTATCCTTTCGCTGAATGCAGGGGCAGAGATTACCGCGGACCAGATTGCGCGTCTCGATACGGATCTAACCCCGCTGGGCGGAGAGAAAGCCGGTAATGCCGATGGTACCATTCCTGCCTGGGAAGGAGGCCTGACACAGCCACCGCCCGGATATCAGCCGGGCAAACATTATGTCGATCCCTATGCAGGCGATGCGATCAAGTTCACCATCAATGCCGGCAATATGGATCAATATGCCGGCAAGCTCACTGAAGGCCACAAGGCATTACTGAAGACCTACAGTGACAGTTACAAGATGAATGTCTATCCCACCCATCGCAGTGCCGCTGCACCACAACGTATTTATGATGCTACCCGGAATGTCGCCGCCACGGCCCGGTTAACGCCGGATGGTAACGGGGTGGAAGGCGCTGTTATTGGCATCCCGTTTCCCGTTCCTGCAAACGGACTGGAAGTGATCTGGAATCATTTGTTGCGCTGGCGTTGTAACTATGTCGAGCGACGTATTGTACAGGCTGCACCGACTCGTGGCGGTGATTACACGCTGGTGCAATTCAGTGATCAGGTCAGTATTGCTTACAGCCATGAGGGAATGACGACGGACAAACTCAACAATATCATCCTGTATTTCAAGCAGGATGTGCTGGCACCGGCACGACTGGCGGGAGGGAGCCTGCTGGTACATGAAACCCTGAACCAGAATATAGAGAACCGTAATGCCTGGATATACAACCCGGGTCAACGGCGGGTACGGCGTGCGCCCAATGTGGCATTTGATAATCCGGGTACTGCTTCGGATGGTATGCGCACCAATGATCAACTGGATATATTTAACGGCAGCCCTGAGCGTTATGACTGGAAACTGGCCGGAAAAAAAGAAATTTATGTACCCTACAATAATTACAAATTGCAGGATCCCGCACTTAAATACAGTGATATTCTGAAACCCCTGCATATCAACCAGGACTATCCGCGCTATGAACTGCACCGGGTCTGGATAGTCGATGCCACCTTGAAACCCGATGCCAGACATCTCTACAAACGCAGGACATTCTATATTGATGAAGACTCCTGGCAAATCCTCGCCGTGGATCAATATGACAACCGTGATCAACTCTGGCGCGTGTCGGAAGGGTTTGCAATGAATTATTATGATGTGCCGAATAACTGGACTTCGCTGGAAGTACATATCGATTTGCAGGCAGGGCGTTATCTTGCTGTTGGACTTTTTAACGAGAGTGAGCCATATAATTTTAATGTCAAATTCAGCAATTCGGATTTCACACCGGCGGCATTACGCCGCGAGGGTGTGCGCTGAAAATTTGCTGAAACCGCTACTCAGTTACCCGGATAAAGATCAGGACTATCCGGGTTTTTTCATTTCAAAGGAACCTCTGACAAAGATGTCATTTCGAGCAAAGCGAGAAATCCTTGTCTCGACAGAAGGGAGAGATCTCCATAAGACGATCCCTCACATATGTTCGGGACACCTGCGGTGGATTTCTCGGCCGCTGCTCCAGGCGCGACTCTACCTCCTCCATCCGTGGAGTCGTCCCTGCGGTCGAAATGAAAATAACAACTTAATCAGAGATTCCCTAAGTTATAAATCATTGCTTGTAATTATGTCTTGGTCAAAAACCAAGATTAGTAAAATATTCTGCCTGATTATACTGTTATGTGTAATACCTGCTCAGGCAGAGCAGGGCATTCTTGATATTAATGACAGGGAAAATGTTCCGTTACTCTCCAAAGCATTATTTCTGGATATAACTGCGGCAGGGAAAAAAAGAATAGCGGTAGGTGAACACGGTCATATCCTGATTTCACAAGATGGCAGAAACTGGCAGAAAACCGATGTGCCTGCTGATATAACACTGACGGCTGTTTATTTCCAGAATGATATGAATGGCTGGGCCGCAGGCCATGATGCGGTGATTCTGAGAACTACGGATGGTGGCAGGCACTGGCGGCAGGTCTATTCTGCTCCCGAAGAAGAGATGCCACTACTGGATATCTGGTTTGCCGATAATCAATATGGCATAGCCATTGGTGCCTATGGCCTGTATCTGGTCACAAAGGATGGTGGAGAAACATGGCAGAGACAAAAGATGAACATAGTCAATGCGGACAGTAATACAGATGACCCTGATGATCTTACTGAATTCTACGAACTGCATCTTAACAACATTGCTTATTCGAATTCGGGAAAACTATATATTGTTGCAGAGGCCGGCCGTTTATACCGGTCTGATGATCTGGGTACTATCTGGCAAGAGTTGCCATCACCTTACATAGGATCATTTTTCGGTGTGTTGCCTCTGGAGAATGAATCTCTTCTTGTTTACGGACTGCGCGGTCATTTGTATCGATCTGATGATGCAGGTAACAACTGGGTAGAAATTGAAACACATACACGCGAACTGCTTACTGATGGCTTCCAGTTGCGTGATGGCAGGATTATTTTAACAGGCATGGGAGGTGTGCTGTTGATCAGTGATGACCATGGAGTGTCATTCAAAATCAATGAACTTGGTCAAAGGCATGGTTATGCAGCCATCAAGGAAACCGGAAAGGACGAAATAATTACCGTTGGCGATTACGGGATTGAAACCTGGACAAAACAGCAACTGGGGCTTGCTGATGACTGATCATATCCTGATAAAAAAAATTGAATTCCTGTTGTTCTCAAACAGAAAAAAAGTCTTGTTGTTTTTCCTGGTGGTGACTGCATTCATGTTTTATTCAGCTTTACAACTGCGCGTGAATGCAGGATTTGCCAAGATGCTGCCGCTTGAGCATGAGTATATGCAGATATTTCTCAAGCACCGCGAAGAATTCGGTGGTGCCAACCGTATTCTGGTGGCCCTCATCGCAAGAGATGGCAATATGTTCACTCCGGAGTTTTTTTTGACGCTCAAAAATGTGACGGATGAAGTCTTTTTTATTCCCGGTATTGATCGCGCACAGGTGCGTTCACTCTTTACACCCAATGTACGATTTACCGAGGTAGTGGAAGACGGCATTACCGGCGGTAATGTTATCCCGGATGATTTCAACTACACACCTGAAGACCTCAAGCTGGTCAGGGAAAATATCATCAAGGCCGGAATCGTCGGGCGACTGGTGGCCAATAATTTCTCCGGGGCACTGATCAGTGCGCAGTTGCTGGATGTTAATCCTGAAACCGGCGAAACACTGGATTATGTCGATGTTGCAAGACAACTGGAAGAAAACATCCGTGGTAAATACAGTAGTGAAAAGACCGATATCAATATTGATTATCACATCATAGGTTTTGCCAAGGTCATTGGTGATATAACGGACGGTGCAGCACGCGTTATTTTATTTTTTATGGTCACACTGGTCATCATCACACTGCTGGTTATTTATTACTCACAATCAGTAAAGATTGCCATGGTGCCAATTACCTGTTCCCTGATTGCCGTGATATGGCAACTCGGTTTATTGCCCTTGCTTGGTTACGGCATGGACCCGATGTCCATACTGGTGCCATTTCTGATCTTTGCCATTGGTGTCAGCCATGGTGTGCAGATGATAAGCAGCATACGGGTTTGTATATACAAAAACATGGATACCGAATCTGCCTGCCGTGAAAGTTTCCGCCGTCTGTTGGCGCCGGGGATGATTGCTTTGCTGAGTGATACGATTGGTTTTATTACCATTCTGCTCATCAAGGTAGAGATTATCCAGGAGATGGCCATATCTGCCAGCCTGGGTGTTGCGGTTATTATTTTGACAAACCTTTTTCTGTTACCGGTACTGGCTACATTCATCAAAATAGATGCCCGTTATCAGGACAAGCTGATACGCCGTGCGGATTATCTTTTCCCGATATGGCAATATTTATCCCGTGTTACAGAACCTGTGAAAGCCGCTGTTGTTATTGCCTGTTCAGCACTTCTTCTGGGAGTGGGATTATGGAAAGGCATGGAGATCAAGATTGGCGATCAACAGCATGGTGTGCCGGAATTACACAGTGATTCCAGGTATAATCTGGATACCGAAGAAATTGCCAGACGTTTTTCCATCGGTGTTGATGTACTCACGGTGATCGTCGAGACCATGCCCGAAGGATGTATCAATTATGCCATTATGGACACCATCGACCGGTTCGAATGGCATATGTTGAATACTGAAGGTGTGCAATCGGTCATTGCACTGCCGGGCATTGCCAAGGTCATTAATGCCGGCTGGAACGAAGGCAATATCAAATGGCGTGTTTTACCCAGAAACCAGTCGGTACTGACCCAGTCGGTGTCATATATACCCACTTCTTCCGGATTACTGAACAGTGATTGCAGTGTGATGCCGGTGATGATATTTACCAAAGACCACAAGGCAGAAACCATCAAGGCCATCATCAAGAGCATCACGGAATTCACTACAAGCCACAATTCAGAAAAACTTCAGTTTAAACTCGCTACCGGCAATGTCGGGGTGATGGCTGCATCCAATCAGGAAGTTGAGGCTGCACAATTCCCTATATTATTCTATGTCTTTTCAGCAATCATTCTGCTGTGTCTGGTGATATTTCGTTCTGTAAACGGTACGTTGTGCATTATTATTCCTCTCGCACTGGTCTCACTTCTGACCTATGCCCTGATGAGCGTGCTGGAAATCGGTCTCAAGGTGAACACCTTGCCGGTAGTTGCCCTGGGGGTGGGAATCGGTGTGGATTATGGAATTTATATCTACAACCGGTTGTCAGAGTTTATGTTTGAAGGTCTCTCAATCAGCCGTGCTTTTGAACTCACGCTGGCTACTTCAGGATTTGCTGTACTGTTTACTGCGATTACCTTGACGATAGGTGTAATGACATGGATATTTTCTCCCTTAAAATTCCAGGCAGATATGGGTATCCTGCTGATGTTCATGTTCTTTGTTAACATGCTGGGTGCGGTTATACTCCTGCCGGCACTGGCAACTTTCCTGTTGAAAAAGAATAAAATTTCCTGATTGCGTCATAAATGAATTCACCTGTTATCGTCTGGCTCAGGCTCGATCTGCGTCTTGCAGATAATCCGGCATTATCTGCAACAGCAGAGTCCGGCTGTCGGAATGATTTTGAGAACAAATTGAAAATAACATGAATTTCATCCTTCCACGGTACTGGCCGATCTGGATCTTCTATGGTGCTATCCGGTTGATTTCGTATTTGCCCTACAAAATTCAGGTTGGGATCGGGCGTAGGGTTGGCAAGGTGATGATGTATCTCTCATCCAAACGCAGAAAAATTGCAGAGACCAACCTGCGTCTGTGTTTCCCGGACTGGACGGAAGAAAAACGGCAGGAAATATTAAAAAAGCATTTTGAATCGCTTGGCATCTGTTTATTTGAATTCGGCATCACCTGGTGGTGGCCGGATGAACGTTTCCGGCCTTTGGCGCAGATCGAAGGTCTGGACAATCTCCATAAAGCACTCAGGAAAAACAAAGGGGTCATCCTGCTGGCAGGCCACTTCACCACACTGGAAATTATTTCACGTGTACTGAAACTGCATGCGGATTTTCATCCGATGTACCGCAAAAACAACAACCGGCTGATTGATCACATCATCACCAGTGGCAGAACCAGGCATACCGGCAAGGCGATACCACATGATGATCTGCGCTCCATGATCCGCAGTCTGCGCAGTAACATGCCGGTGTTGTATATACCGGACCAGAATTTCGGCAGGAAACATTCTATCTTTGTGCCGTTCTTCGGAATTCAGACAGCAACTGTTCCAGCCACATCACGTCTGGCAGCAATTGATAATACGCCTGTATTACCGATTGTTCAGCAACGCCTGCCGGACAATCAGGGCTATCTTCTGGTGATAGAAAAAGAACTGGACAATTTCCCGACAGCAGATCTGGAACAGGACACCATCCGCATCAATCATCTGTTTGAACACCAGATCAGGAATAATCCGGTCGATTACCTCTGGGTACATCGCCGTTTCAAGACGCGTCCGGATGGTGAGGAAGATATCTATAAACTTTAATGTGGTGGTATAGAAACCAGTTAAAACATTAATCAACCTGGGTTTTGCTCTCACCGGCAATCACTTCCGCAGCAAATTCTGCTGCATCCATGAACGGGTATAGCACATGATGTGCGCCGGCTTTTTCCAGCATCTTTCCTTCCGGTTCATTGTGTGCAGTGACAGCCACCTTGCCGGTGTAATCCTGGTTGGCCAGTGCGCGCATCAGGGTGAGATTCACATCAGGATGTGGCAGTGTGCTGATTACCCAGCGGACATTTTCCAGCGGCAGGCTCTCGGGAAAGTCCAGGTCTTCAGCGTCACCGAAGCGCATGGGTATGCCCTTGCGGCGCATGGCCCGGACATTTTCCGGATCAAAATCCACGCCCAGGACGGCCAGACCCCTTTCTTGTAATCTCAGGACCAGGCGGCCACCGTAGCGGCCGACACCAAAGATGATGAACTCCGCCTCCTCACCGGTACGCCGTCCTTTTTCCACAGCACGCTCCCGGAAGGGATCGCTGCGTTCAAATACTGATAACCAGGGGACCAGCCACTCATATAATGGCTGTGAATAAAGAATCATATACGTGGACAGGGTAATGGTGACCAGCCCCACCAGGGTGACCAGCCCGAGTGTCTCCTGTTCGATATGGCCCAGGCTGATGCTCATTGCCATGAAGATAATCGAGAATTCACTGATCTGTGCCAGCGTCAGTCCGGTCATAAAACCGGTGCGCTTGCGGTAGCCCAGATAAGCCATGATTGCCATCACAATGAGTGGCTTGCCAATCAGCACAAACAATGAGAACACTACAGCTGTATACACTTCCGCACCGAGAGTGGAGAGATCAATCCTGGAACCGAGATCGATAAAGAAGAACAGCAACAGGAAATCACGCAGGCTGGTCAAGCGCGCGCTGATGGCTTCCCGGTAAGGTGTGGAGGCGAGGGAAAAACCGGCCAGAAATGCCCCCACTTCCTTGCTGAATCCGAGTAATTCCCCGGCGGAAGCGAGAGCAGTGCCCCAGGCTATGCCGAATAGCAACAAAAGTTCTTGGGAGCGTGCCAGTGATCCCAACAGATATGGAAATACCAGCCGCATGAACACTGCGACAAATATTGCAGCAGCAGCAAGCCGCCCAATGATAGTCAGGAAGGTAAAACCAATACCGGTATCCATTTCACCGTGCAGCGATCCCACGGTCATCATCGCAATTACGACAGCTATATCCTGCACAATCAGGATACCCATCGCGATGCGCCCGTGCAGGGAGTCAATTTCCCGTTTGTCGGACAGCAGTTTGACAATGATGATGGTGCTGGAAAAGGCCAGCGCGATTGCGATGTAAATCGCCTTGGTGTGGTCCATCCCGAATCCAAGACCGATCAGATAACCAAAGACAATCGTGAAACCAATCTGGCCGAGACCCGTGGCCAGGGCGACCGGTCCGATATGCCGTATCAGGTGCAGATCGAGTTTCAGTCCAACAACAAATAGCAGTACCGTAACGCCAATCTGGGCCAGCAGGGCAATTTCGTCATGAGAGCGGACCAGACCGAGAGCAGCCGGCCCTACCAGTATCCCGACAAAGATGAAGGCAACAATAAGCGGTTGGCGCAAGCGCACTGCAATTGCACCAACCAAAGCCGAGATGAGCAGCAGGGCAGTGAATTCATAATAGACGTTACTCATCAATGTGGCCCTCTGCCATCCGGGTATTCAATCTGGTGGTCAGTCTACCTGATATCATTCCATCGTCAGGTTTATGTTTTGCTCTTTTTACGTTGGTGGGCAAAAGCAATACCGGCAAACAATATGGTTTGCCATTCACAAAACAATATTAATACCCAGATTTCTTCCGAATCATCGAATACAGTATCAACCAGTTCAAATATTCCTCCACCCAGGGCACCCGCCAGTGTCACTATCACGATCAGTTTTAAAATGCCGGAACGAATCTTCCACGCAATTACCCAGCCCAATGCGACCGCCAGTGCGCCCATTGCGCCCGCATTAACGAATGGAACCGGACCACCCATGGCGTGACCGATTTCAATGGAGGTCCGCCAACCTATGCTGCTGGCGACGATCAATATGATCAGACTTAAAAAATGATTAATGGCTTTCAGATGGGCCACATACCGGCCGGCGATATAGAGATAAATGCCCAGCACCACAGCCGGATAATATTGTTGAATGACAGGAATATCAGGCAGAAAAAACAATCCTGACCAGTTGGTCAGCCCTGCTGTCAACCCGATAAAGGCAAAAGCCAGTATTCCGGAGATATCTTTAACCATGAACAATTAATCCATTATTGGTTTTCAGGGGCAAGATAAGCTTTCTCCAGTATGAAATGTACCATGGCATCATAGGGGACCATGACGTTTGTGCTGATCTCCAGCCATTCCATCTCATTGGCTTTGCCAACCAGGACCTTTTCCACCGATGCCCTGCTCACAGTATAGCCCGTGCCTGCGAATGGTTCCTGTATCTGGCCCAATAACTCCGGAGAAGACAATATGCCGGCAACGAAAGCATTGATATTTGTTCCTTTATATTGTCCCTTTTCAGAATCCCAGTCCTCATGCTGCAATGATTGTATTGCAAGATATCGTGACAACCAGGGATATTCAATCAAACGCCCGATGAACAGTGATTTGAATTCTGTTTTATTACTTTCAGGATCGGCAAAAGCGGCAGTAATCAACTCATTGAATTTGTCCTGTGAGACGGTGCAACTGAGAAACGCATTCTCATGTGATCGTATACGCATGACCTGCCACTGAGGGTTAATTTCAACAACGGGCCTGCAGTTGAGTGAATTCTCACTTGCATGGCTGGATATGGGCAGGAGAAAAAATAATATAAAAACACCGGGCTGCATTAGTGCACCAGGAAGGGTAGATAAATTCATTTCAAAATCTGAATTGGAAATGACAGCCTGCGGCAAGAAAATAACAGTACGGGTTCATGATTGCTACATTCTTGAGTATGGTAGTCTAAATATACCCCAAAATGTAATTCCAACAAGAATATTTTTTTGATCAGATCAATGAAACAACCTGATCTCTGTTTTTGAATCCCATTATTAACGGAGAGATGACCACTCCGGTGTAATCCTTCCCAAATTAGTTCCACGTTAAATCAGAATTTTCCAGCGGCAGGCTGGACATTGATGATAGCCTGCCAATCAGTATTAGAAGGGTCCTTCAAATTGATATGTCAGGATGATACGGATCTGATCTGTGCCGTCAGGTGAGTTTTGATCATTGATGTCAGTATAGACAGCTTTCAGCATGATGCTGTCCTTCAACTCATAACTCAGGAAAAAGTCGTTTTCCTGGACATGGTAAACTGATGTGTTATCGGCGCGAAAGTCACTTGCAACAAACCCCAGTGTAAGACCTTCCATTGCTTCGACTTCAATTACAAGCGTAGTCGATAAAGCATCGGAACCGGTTACGGCATCCAGCGTCTGATCTTCCACAGAGGTAAAGAATGGGCCGCCACCCAGACTGGCCAGTGCACCGGAATTTCCATGATTTCTGTTGTGGGCTGTACTGAATGAAATGGCCTTATAGGTCAGGCTGGCGCTTACGCCCCAGGTATCGGCATCTATATTACCCAGTTTAGCTGAGCCAATTTCACGTCCCTGATCGTATTGCAGACCGACTACCCAGGAAATATCGTCGTTATAATCAGCAGCATAGGTTGCTTCAGCATAAAATATATTCTCAATGTCCTCAATTCGATAGTTCCATATTTGTACAGACAGACCGCCTTGTTCATACGAACCCCAGGCTACAAATGCATCACCATCATCAGCCCCAAGTGCTGTACCAACATCCACAAAACGAGACAGGTCAACCCCATTTTCCCAGCCAGCCATTTTTCTTACATAGGCAAAACCAATATCCGCATTCTCATTCACATCATAGTGGAAATGGTAGGCTTCAAATCGGTTAGGCACCATGCGCAGATCGTCGCTGTCCATATGCGGGCTATCAAAGATCTGACGACCCAGGTGTGTTTCCAGATTGCCAAAGCTGGCATTTAATGCCGCTTCACCCAACATGGCATAGCTGTCTTTCTTTGCATCAAAAAAATCAGCATGAACCTTGGCATCATTATCGTAATTTAGCCATGGATCGACAGATGTAGAAAGGCCAAGATGGATATTGATGTTGTCCGTTAACGAAATCACACAACCATATTCACCACCAACAGCAACCGCTCTTTCAGCCTGACTGCTATCGGTATCCGTTCGAATGAAGCCCGCACGTGCATATCCTGCACAAACCTTTTCTTCTGGTTCTATATTCTGATGAAGTATGGTTTCGTCATCGGATTTCGGAACACGATATTGTGCCTGTGCCTGATTGATTACCAGACACATACTTAAGCAACACACTAATGATTTTATTATTCTTTTTGTTATATCCAACTTATCGCTTTCCGGCTAGGCCCCTTTCGGGGCGTTTTTGGGATGGTGCGAGGTCTAGCGACATTGCGTTAAAATCTGTTTTTTTTGGTTACTTCTATACCTTTTTTATCATTCTTAAGCAGGATGAATTGATTGCGGGCAAGGTATAACCGCATGAAACAGACTCTATAAATCTAGTAATCGCCTTTTTTACCAATTCCGACGTATACAAAATCCCATTCCAGATCGAATGGCACCCACCATTTGCTAACA
>Ga0209521_10000756_pt1 | contig 25480 bp, 24 predicted proteins | sample Rifsed19ft4_FD_184016 | JGI IMG/M metagenome (GOLD analysis project Ga0209521, IMG submission 184016) | Soil microbial communities from Rifle, Colorado, USA - sediment 19ft 4 (version 2) | ecosystem: Environmental > Terrestrial > Deep subsurface > Rock core/Sediment | place: Rifle, Colorado...
AGCGCCAGAGAACCTCACCAGGGTTTTCGACCCGTTCTTCACGACCAAGGGCGTGGGCAAGGGCACGGGCTTGGGCCTTTCAGTGAGCCGTGGTATAATAGAGCGCCACAACGGCAGGATAGAGGTAACGAGCCAGCCCGGCAAGGGCAGCACCTTCAAGGTGCTGCTGCCGATACAGGCTGGATTGCCTTAAGCCTAAAAGGAGTCTTTTGGCACGACAGGCACGCATACTCATAATCGACGACGAACCCTTGATGCGCATCTCCATAAGCGACGCCTTGAAGGGAGACGGCTATCACGCGGCGGAGACGGCCTCCGGCAAGGAAGGGATAGCCCTTGTCAAGGACGGTTCGTTCGACATAGTCATAACCGATCTGAGGCTGCCGGACCTCGACGGCATAGAGGTCCTGAAGTCCTGCAAGCGGGCCTCGCCTGATACTTTCGTGATCCTGATTACCGCATACGGAGCCGTCGAGACCGCTGTCGAGGCCATGAAGTACGGGGCATACGACTACATAACAAAGCCCTTTTCAATGGACGAGCTGCTCCTCATGATAAAGAGGATAGTGAGGCTCAAGGACCTTGAGGCCGAGAACCTTCTTCTGAAGGAGCAGGTCGAGGGCAGGTACAACTTCAGCGGCATCATCGGCAAGAGCGAGCGGATGAACGCCATCTTCGAGACCATAAAGGTCATTTCGCAGACCGATTCCACCGTCCTCATCCTGGGCGAGAGCGGCACCGGAAAAGAGCTTGTCGCAAACGCCATCCACTCGAGCAGCCCGAGAAAGGCAGAGCCCTACATAAAGGTGAGCTGCGCGGCCATACCGGAGACGCTCCTTGAGGCGGAGCTCTTCGGATACGAGAGGGGCGCCTTTACCGGAGCCGTAAAGCAGAAGAAGGGCAGGTTCGAGCTTGCCAATAAGGGGACCATATTCCTCGATGAAATAGGCGAGCTCTCCCCGGCCATACAGGTGAAGCTCCTGCGCGTCCTGCAGGAGAAGGAGTTCGACAGGCTCGGCGGCATCGAGACCATAAGCGCGGACGTGAGGATAATCTGCGCGACTCAGCGGGACCTCAAGAAAGAGGTCCACAGGGGCACTTTCAGGGAAGACCTCTACTACAGGCTCAACGTCGTGCCCATAACCCTGCCGCCGCTCCGTGACAGGAAGGGCGACATAATGCTCCTCGCAAACCACTTCCTTGAGTATTATTCCGGCCTCTACAGGAAGACCGTCAAGGGTTTCTCGGTAGACGCTCTCGACCTGCTCCTTAAATACCCGTTTCCTGGAAACGTGCGCGAGCTTGAGCACGCGGTCGAACGGGCGATAGTGATGGGCAAGTCGGAAGAGATCCAGCCATTTGACCTGCCTGAAGAGATTTCGAGCGCCGATGAACTGAACGCCTGCCTCAAGGCCTTCCAGGACGGCAACGGCTATGAGCACCTGACAAAGGCAATCAAGGATTTTGAGAAGCGATACATCGCGAGGGTGCTCGAAGAGACAAAGGGCAATAAGACCCTTGCGGCAAAGGTTTTAGGGGTATCCAGAAAGACGCTCTGGGAGAAGTGCAAGCTGTTGGAGATAATAGCAGGGGAATAGGCAGGCATGAAATAAAGGCCATCTGCTGCGTTGGCCTCAAAGCTCGTCGCTGCGACGTACATGAAGAGTACGCCTCGCACCTGGACGTTTCATGCTTGCGCCAGGAGCGGGGGCGATAAACCCGCCCCGGTCAGGCTTGTGACCGTTAGCCCCTACAAGAAAGAGGTAATCAGTGATTATAAGAAGTGAGACTCCAGAGGACATTACTGCAATTTCAGAGGTGACAATTGCCGCATTTTCAGACCACCCAATCAGCAATCATACTGAGCAATTTATAATAAATGCACTACGTTGCGCTAACGTATTAACTATTTCTCTCGTTGCCGAAATTGACGGGAAAATAGTCGGCCATGTTGCATTTTCACCAATCAAAATTTCTGATGGTTCCACAGATTGGTACGGCTTAGGGCCTGTTTCGGTATTACCAGAGCTGCAAAAGCAAGGTATCGGTACGGCTCTGATTCTTAAAGGCATTTCCATGCTGAAAGAAATTGGCGGCCAGGGTTGCGCTCTCGTTGGATATCCTGATTATTACAAGCGATTTGGCTTTAAAAACAATCCCGACTTAATCCACGAAGGAATTCCTCAAGAGGTTTTTCTTGTCCTTCCTTTTTATGAGAATATCGCAAAGGGTAAAGTGGAGTTTCACGAGGGGTTTCTGGCAACAAGTTAAAGTAGCTGCTGGCTCTAACGGCTCAATCAACCATGAAGTCAGTTTTTTTGTGGGTGCACCATGCGCACCAGAATGTATGATTCGGCTGGTTGGGTCAGCCGGGTAGATTGGGCACCGCCCACCATCCTTTATTCTGCTCCTATGCCTTCCGGGAATTCTATCTTATCCAGGCTTCCCCAGTCCTCTGAATAAAGGCCTCGTTCCACATAATTTCTGAAGGTCGAATAAGCCCAATCCCGCGGGGCGCGCACAAGGCCATGTTTGACGGGATTGTAATGTATGTAGTCACAGTGCGCTTCAAAATCCTTTTCGTCGCGTATCCGGTGCTCCCAGAACCTCCTCTGCCATACAAGCTGTTCCCTGTGCTTCAAACGTGAGGCGTTCTCAGCCTGAGCTTTGCCCGTAAGGGCCTTGCCGATACTTTTTGTATACCCCGCCTTTATCAGCCCCCACCGTTTGGAATAATCGCTATCTCCTGCGGGCAGCGTCCAGATACAATGGATGTGATCCGGCAGCAAAACCCAGGCATTTATTTCGAAACGCATCCGTGCCTGCGTCTCTTTAATTACCTCTTCAAGAGCCGCCCGGCTTCCTTCCATACACAGCAGCGGTTGCCTGCCGTGCGTCACAACCGTAAAGAAAAAAATATTGCCTTCCCTCGCCCTTCTATAATTCGACATGCAATGTCATTTGCGGCCTGTTTTGGTGGGCGGTGCCCACCCTTGACCTGACTGGAGCCAATCTTGCTTCTTGAGTTCCTGTTTAAAATAGTCGATAGGTGAGGGCTCTCCGGGATCATCAAATTTTTGTCCAAATGGCGCCAAGCCCCATAAATTTTTCCAACTAGCATCTGACCAACATTCATTCAGAGATTCACGCCATTGCTGCATCGCGCGCTTTTGTGCTGCATAACCTGAGCTCACATTCCAAGCACCCCATGCAAAAGAGCCATTTGACATTTTAAGAAATCCAGCTGCATAAAGTCTTCCAGCATTTCCCATATTAATTATGGCAACGGACGTTTTTGCGGGATTAATCAATCCACTTGGGTCAATATGATTTATGACATTATTAGCAACATACCCAAATTGATTCTTGTCTCCGCCCTCAAACCCTATTGGATCCTTGCCTATAAACCTGCCTGCCTCAGGGTCATAATACCTCGCCCTGTAATAATACAGGCCCGTCTCGCTGTCGTATTCCCTTCCGGTGAATGCGTAGGCATTCCTGACGGTTTCTGATGCTTTTATCGCGCCGAAGGAGTCATACGCGTACCTGTTGACCACGGATTCGGCGGTGTCGGTAATGGACGTAATGGAGCCGAGGCCGTCTGCATGGTAGTAGTATGTCTGGCCGTCCCTCGTCATAGAGAGGGGCTCGTCTATGCCGGGGCCGTGGGTGTAGGCCGTGGTTGTCGTTATTGAGCTGCCATTCTGGGTTCTGGTCAATATTTCAAGGATTATGTCCTCGTTGTCATATACATAGACGTAATTGTCGGTAGTGGGCAGGCCGTTTTCATAGGTAGATACGTTCTTCTCGACCCTTCTACCGAACGGGTCGTATTTGAAGGTAATCACATCAGGGTTGGGATTGCCGGAGACCTGCTTTGTTACGCTTACGAGCCTGTTGTCGTAATCATAGGCATAGCTCTGGGTATATGACGCGTCCTTCTCATATGCAGGGCCGGTAAGCTTGTTGCCGACCGCGTCGTAGCTGAAGCTCTCCACCGTCTGCTGGAAGATGGGGTTCTGCGCGACCTGCGTGGGTTGGGACTGAGTCAGCCTGTAAACCGGGTCGTAGGTATAGGCGTACTGATATTCGCTATCTGTCTTTGTTAGCCTGTTGCCGACGTTGTCGAGGGTGTAGGTGAAGGTATCGATTATTGTGCTGGAGGAATCGGTGTAGACAAGGCCGGTCAGCCCGCCGCGGCTATCATAGGTGTATGCTGCCGAGATGCCGTTGGGATAGGCAAGGTCAAAATAATTATGAATTTCTTTAGATTCGATTCCCTGTAGCAATATCTAAATACCAGAGTGTGCCGTTTTTCTAAAAAGAGTACCCCTTCCATTTCTTTTTTCAACATAAAATTTAAAAGTTAGGCGTTATTCTTTGCGATTTGTAATCCCCCTCCGGCGTCCCCTTAGAAAAAGGAAAGTAAATTCCTCATTCCAGCCGTACCGTACCGGCATATTCCCCGGTCACGCCTTACGCCCGGCCTTAAGTATCCTCTCTATCTTCCAGTAATCCTTGATGATTTCTATGTTCTCGTAAGCCCCTGAACTTTCGGCCAGGCCCTTCACGGCATTTGCCTGCCCGTAGCCCATCTCCATCAGAAGAACACCGCCAGGCACCAGAAAACCCCAAGCTTCGTTTATTATCTTCTTTATGAAATCCAGCCCGTCCGGTCCGCCTGAAAGGGCCCAGAGAGGCTCGAAGTCCTTTACCTCAGGCTCAAGCGTCTTTATTTCCGCCTCTGCTATATAAGGCGGGTTTGACAGGACCATGTTCACCTGTCCCCTTAGCTCACTGGAAAGCGCGCCGAACAGGTCGCCCTGAAAAAACTGTACCCTGTCTGCCACGCCCGCCCTGTGGGCGTTCTCTCTGGCGACTTCAAGGGCAGCAGGCGATATATCTGAAGCATACACGATTGAGCCCGGTATCTCCCTTGCCGCCGCCACGGCGATGCATCCGCTCCCTGTGCAAAGGTCTATGAGCCTTATTTCTCCCTTGAGCTGTCCTGCCACCTTTACGGCCTCATCCACCAGAAGCTCTGTCTCAGGCCTGGGGATGAGCACGTCCTTCGTGACCTTCAGTTCCAGGCCCCTGAACCATGCCTCTCCGAAGATGTACTGGGAAGGCTCCCTTGCTATCCGCCTCCGGACTATCTCTTCGAGGCCCTTTTCCTCGTCTGCCGTAAGCTCCCTCATTGCGTCGAGGAATAGCTCGTGCCTCTTTGCGCCGAGCACATGCATCAATATGAACTCCGCTTCGGTCCTTGCCTCTGGCACTCCTGCCCCGGATAGCTCCGTGAATACGCTGCGCAGCGCCTCGCCTGCGGTTGTTCCTGTCCCTTTTTCCATCCCACAAGGTTAAGTAAATTCAGACTCATTGTCAAAGGAAACCGGGCCGAAAAGGCCAATCAAAATCTGTGCTAAACTCTGAATCGGATGCATCGGCCGAACGATATGAGAGATTGGCGGGGAGAGCCCGTGAATCGTTCAACTCTCGCTTCCGGTATCAGGTAGGCGGCTACCTCTACGATGTGGTGGACGGGGAGCACGGGGACGACAAATCGCTTCGGCCAAATCAGCTCTTCTCCATTTCTCTGCCCCACCCGATACTCGAAAAGTCGAGATGGGAGCCGGTCATAAATACCGTGAAAGAAAAACTGGTCACGCCGGTCGGAGTAAGGACGCTCGCGCCGTGGCACAGGGATTACAAAATGAGGTATTTCGGCGACCTCAGGTCAAGGGACGCGGCCTATCACCAGGGAACAGTCTGGGCGTGGCTCATGGGCCCGTTCATCGACGCATGGCTCAAGATCAATCCCCAGGACTACACGGGCGCGAGGGCGTTCCTTAAGGGCTTTGACAGGCATCTGAACGATGTGTGCATAGGCACGATAAGCGAGGTCTTTGACGCGGAAAACCCGTTCAACCCCGGGGAGTGCGTGTCGCAGGCATGGAGCATAGCAGAAATCCTCCGGAGCTGGCTCAAGACCTCGCCCGGCGGACAGCAGGCTGCTGAAAAAGTCTATCTGCTTTGTTGGCCTCAAAGCTCGTCAGTGCGGCGTACGGCGAAAAGTACGCCTCCTTCCTCGCTCCCCGATTTAACCGGGGCCTCGCATATGGAGCTTTTTGAGCAGCCTGAATAACGTAGTTGCTACAGCTGCTCCCCGAATTCCGCGACCTGCGGCTTTACGATATCCTCGAAATCCTTGTACTTCATCTCGACCGCTTCGTAATGGGTCCCCGCGTTGAAGTATATGTTCTCGTCATGCGTAAGGGACTCGTCCACAAGGGTCTGGACATCGTAGAGATTGCCGAACGGGGGCTCGGCCCCGGGCTCGCAGTCCGGAAACATCGCCTTGAACTCCTCCTCTTTAGCGAGCTTGACATCCTTTTTGCCAAGCGCTGCCTTTAATTTTCCGAAGTTCACCTTCCTTGATGCCGGAAGCACTGTCATCACCAGCTGGCCGTCGGCGCGCACCATCACGGGTTTTGCGAGTTCCCTGCCTTTTACGTGCATTGTCGCGGCTATCTCCTGGGCCGTATACGCTTCCGTGTGTACAAGCTCCTTGTACCAGACGTGTTTCTCATGCAGGGCATTTTCCAGCCTCTTGGGTATCATATTGTTCCCTCCTGACGGCTGCTGAAAAAGTCCATCTGCTTTGTTGTCTTTGTCTCGGCAGAAGCGGCGTACAGGAAAGAGTACGCCTCATTCCTCGCTCCCCGATTTAACCGGGGCCTCGCATATGGAGCTTTTTGAGCAGCCTTAAAACCCTACTAATATTATATACCCTTCCGAGCGAACGGGCAAAAGTCCACCGCAAGGCTATACATGAAAATAAGCTCTTTTCAGGAGGGATCCATTGGCTATCCTGATATTGCCCGTCGGGCGCATTGAGCCTGAGATCATAGACGACCTCAGGGGCGACCTCGAAAGGGAGTTCGGGTTTAAGGCCGCCGCAGGCAAGGCCGCGAAGGAGCCTGTTTTCGCCTATGACGCTCAAAGGGGACAGTACAATTCTACCGCCATACTCTATTCCATAGCGGACAGGCCGGATATATTCGATTATGAAAGGATCGTCGGAGTTGCGGGCTTCGACCTTTTCGCGTCCGGCCTCAACTTTGTATTCGGCGAGGCCGGTTCAAAGGCAGCCGTTATCTCCCTTTTCAGGCTCAACGAGAGCTTCTATGGAAGGGCTGAGGACAGGGCTATCCTGCGGCGGAGGGTCCTGACAGAAGCTGCCCATGAGCTTGGCCACACCTTTGGCCTCGGCCACTGCACTGACCCCGGCTGCGTCATGTTCTTTTCCAATACGATCCATGACACCGATATGAAGGGGCCGTACTTCAGGGGGGAGTGCTTGAGGAGGCTCCTGGATTTCGGGGTGATAATCGACCAGTTGGGCGGCTTCAAATAAAAACTCCCCCGCTCTTTCCAGAGCGGGGGAATATTTATGAAAACTGCCAGGCTGCCTCAGGCTGCCTGGGACCTCTTGACTACATCCTTCCTTTCGGAATCGGAAAGGAAGGCGTCTGATTCAGGGTAGAGTATGTGCTCTTCTTTCATGTTGTGGTCCATGAGTATGCTGATAAGAGAGCTTGAGCCGTTTGATACGCCTGCGGCGTCATGGCCATCGGTAGAGCCGAGTATCTTGTCGAGAAGGGACTGAATCTCCTTGTGCTCCATCTTCATGACGAAGGTCGGCCCGGCGTCATGCATGCCTGTCTTATCCTCGAAGACAGGGAAGAGTATCTCTTCTTCCACCCGGATGTGCCTTTTGAGGCCAAGGCTGAATTCCCTGAAATCAGCTGCGGCCTCGTCCCATCTGTTGGCGTGGACAGCGGACTGGAAGCGCTCGTAGATGCCGTCGAGCCTCCTGTGGTCGGTCTGGAAATACTCGGTTATGGTCCGGTCCGGGTCCGGGGTCTCCCTCTTCACGACGCTCACCCGCCAGGCCTGCGGGCCCTGCTCAAGCGGCCACCAGTCGAACTCGCCGTCGTGCTCTGCCTGGAACTGGTAAAGAAGCGGCTTCGGCTCGTGGTCGTTGACCAGGATGAACGATTCGCCAGGGTTTAATTTGTTGTAGGTGTCGAATATCTTCGAGTGCCTATCCTTTGGCACCAGCTCCCTTACGTCGAGTATCATTGACATTTATATGCTCCTCCTGAGGTTTAAATTCCAATCTCTATTTTTGTATTTGGGGCGGTATAATACCATGACAAAAATCAATAAGAGGCCGAATGCCGGGCCTGACTATCTCTTTGCCAGGTTCGAGCCGTTCCGGGCCTTCTTGTAGTAGCCGGCAGCCTCCGGCAGGAAGCTCTTTAGCTCGGCTATCCTCTGCTGGTCGCTCGGGTGGGTCGAGAGGAACTGCGGGGGGGCTCCGCCTCTGTTCGCCGCGAGCATCCTTTCCCAGAACGCTATCGCTGCCTCCGGGTTGTACCCGGCCTTTGCCATGAGTATGAGGCCAATCCTGTCCGCCTCCAGCTCATGCTTCCGGCTGTAGGGCAGAAGCAGTCCGACCTTCGCGCCAAGGCCGTATGCCGACAGCACACCTTCCCTCACGATAGGGCTCCTGCCCGTGAGAGCTATGATGAGAGCGCTCTCGCCTATCGAAAGCGCCTGCTGCTGGCTCATCCTCTCTGCGCCGTGCCTTGCCAGTACATGGGCCACCTCGTGCCCCATGACCGCGGCAACTCCGTCAGCGTCCTTGGATATCGGCATTATGCCGGTATGGAAGGCGACCTTGCCCCCGGGCAGCGCGAACGCGTTTGCCGTGGGGTCGTCTATCACTATGAACTCCCAGTTATAGTCCTTCTTGCCAGCGGCAGCCGATATCCTCGCGCCCACTTCCCTGACAAGGGCGTTAAGGGCAGGGTCAGAGCTTATCTTCGAATCGGTCTTGACCTGCCGGAAGAGCGTCTCGCCGATTTTCGATTCCTGGTTCTCGGAGACCATCATGAACTGCTGGCGCTCCGTATACGGGACAGTGGCGCATCCCGCAAGGGAAAGGATCAGGGCCGCTCCGAAAAGCATCCTCTTTATCATGAATTTCCCCTCAGCTTTTTTATCTCCGGATAATATCTTATTTTAGCAAGTTTTTGAAAGCAGATACTGAGAGCCGGCCGGCAACTTGACAAAGGTTAATGCGGATCTAAAGTTATATCAGGGCATAGAAGACATCTCCGGATGTTTTTTTCGGAGGTGCGTACGTATAGCAGGAAGGAGGGAGTAAGATGGTAGGGAAGTCTTGTCATATCAACAGCTCAAACGCCGACGATATAAAAAAGACCGTCGGCATAAACGACAACGAGGCCAGAAAACTCGTCGACTACAGGGACGAGCATGGACCGTTCAGGAGCCTCGATGATATCATGAACGTTCCGGGCTTTGGCCCCGGCACCGTGAACAGGATAAAGAGCGAATGCGACCTCGACTGACGCGCGGTGCGACTCAAAACCGGGCCGGGTTTCCCGGCCCGGTTTTGTGTGTGCCGGTCCAGACCAGATGCCTTAAAGGAGGCCCCAATGGGAAGTAACGGACATGAGCTCTACAATCTTTTGCGCGATTTTACGGCCCGCCCCGGCTATGAAATCACCCCTGGATGGCTGAAGACCAACGTGGACGAGACCATATTCCTGCTGGAGATAGGCAAGAGCCCGCATCCGGAGTTCCTCAAAAAGATAGCCCAATACCTCGAGTTCGAGGCCTCCCAGGATTTGAGAAACTCGATGCTCCTTGAGCTTTTGAGGGGATATTTGAGGGACCTGCGCCATTCGAGGTAATGAACCCGCCTCAACCTGATTTGCCCTTCATTGATCTTCAAAATCCATTGATTTTCAATAGGTTGTTTCCCCGCCAATCCCCTTTTGTCCCGGCATTTCATCCAATACTCAACCCTTTGGACTACAAATAAATCAACCCTTTTGCCATGCACAATGCACCTCTATGGCGATATAGACTGCCAAAGCATCTCCGATAATATGATAAGAAAGAATAAAAGACAGGATTGGTCCTTAATTAATGGAAAAGCCCGGTTCTCTTCTGAAAAATCTTTTGATCTGCAGGGCAGGCGGCAGCTGGAAACTCGCTGCAGCGGCTGTCGTCATAATCGCCTTTGCGTTTGGATGGGGGATCTACGGCGGAGCCGGCCTGGGGGCTGCGCTTGACTCGGCGCTTTTGGCCGCGCTTATTGTCGCGATAACAGCTGTTGCGTGCAGAAGGCCCGGCATAAGGCTTTCTCTTCTCGATGACGAGGAGCTTGTAAGGGAGCTTGCCGAGAGGACGCGGCACTATTCGTCGAGGAGGGAAGGGCTTGAGAAGTTCTTCATCTCCCAGCACGGCCTCAACAGGCTCACTCAGAGCCACCTCGGCGACGTAATAACCCAGTCCGAGGCAGCCGCAAACCGGATAATAAGGCAGTCGCAGGAAATAGACTCCTCGATGGGCGTGATGCAGAGGACGATAGAGGCCCTCCAGGGCGAAAGCGAGTCCCTGGCGTCCTCGTCGAGCGAGATGATAGCGAAGAACGAGGCGAACATATCGGGGCTCAAGGGCTACATAGACAAGCGAAGGGCCGACGTCGACGAGGACTACAAGTCGGTGCTGGCCCTTGCCAGCGACGCCAGGTCGATGACAGGGCTCGTCGACCTCCTGAAGGAGATCAGCGACCAGACCAACCTCCTTGCCCTGAACGCCGCGATAGAGGCCGCGAGGGCAGGGGAGCACGGCAGGGGTTTCGCGATAGTGGCCGACGAGGTGAGAAAGCTCTCCAGGCACTCGGAAGAGGCCGCCAGCAAGATAGGCCAGGCCATGATAAGGATGGCCGAGGAAATAGAAAAGAAGTTCGCTTTGAAGCTCAACCAGGACAGGAACGCGGGAGAGTCCAAGCTCCTGATAGAACTGCAGTCGCAGCTCTCAAGCCTGGGTGAGGGCTACAGGAAGCTCGACCGCCTCAATATGCAGATCCTGGAGCAGGTGAGCGAAAGCGGGAGCGCGGTAGCAGGAGAGGTGCTCGAGCTCATCGCCGGGGTGCAGTTCCAGGACATAATCCGCCAGCAGATAGAGCTGGTGATGAAGACCATAGCCGACTCCGACAGGTACATGGAAAGTCTTGAGGGCTGCATGAATCATGAAAAGCTCTGCACGGACGAGTGCAGGATAAAGCATTACGGCATAGAGGACGTGCACAAGAACTATGTAATGGAGAAACAGAGGTCCACTCACAGGGCCGTCTCGGGAGACGCGGCTTCCAGGTCTCATCAACAGACCAGGACGGCGGCGCAGAGCGACATAACGTTCTTTTAGGGGAGGCAGCGGAGGGAATGATGGCAAAGACGATTATGGTGGTCGACGACTCGGCTTCGATAAGGCAGGTCATGAACCTGACTTTGAAGAAGGCCGGATACGACGTCATCGAGGCATGCGACGGCCTGGACGCGATAGGCAAGCTCGACGGCAGCAGTCAGAGGGTGAACCTCATTGTCTGCGACGTGAACATGCCCAACATGGACGGCATATCGTTTCTGAAATCCCTCAAGGAGAAACAGAACCACAGGTTCACTCCCGTGATAATGCTTACGACCGAGTCCCAGGAATCAAAGAAGCAGGAAGGCAAGGCAGCCGGGGCAAAGGCCTGGGTTGTAAAGCCCTTCAAGCCGGAGCAGATGCTTGAGGCGGTCTCAAAACTCATTCTGCCGTAAGGGGGAAACATGCCGCTTGTAATAAATACAACGGAAAACGGACAGGTCAGGATAGAGGGCGAGATGAACATCTACAACGCGGGCGAGCTGAAGCAAGGGCTGATGAACGCCATCAGGGACTCGAACGGGGTCTCTCTCGACCTCTCCGGCGTGTCTGAGATGGACTCCGCCGGGCTCCAGGTGGTCCTGCTTGCATGGAGGGAAGCGGGCAGGAGGACCGTGCCGTTCAGGCTTATTGGCATGAGCGGGGCCGTTGAATCCGTATTGTCGTTATTCGACCTTAAAGAGCTTTCAGAAGAATACAGGGAGAACCCTTGAGCATGGAACTCGATCTCGGAGCGGCCAGAAAGACCTTCATAGCCGAAAGCCAGGAACTCCTCACGGAGATGGAGAGCTCGCTCCTGGAGCTTGAGAGGGACCCGGTCGACCAGAACGCGATCAACTCGCTCTTCAGGGCGGCCCATACGATAAAGGGCTCCTCCGGCGTTCTCGGCATCGGAACGGTAGAGAGGTTCACGCACTTCGTCGAGAACCTCCTCGAGAAGATGAGGACGGGCAATATTAAGGCGTCCTCTGAAAATATAGAGCTGCTCCTCCAGTGCAGGGACCATATAGCCTGCCTCATATCGATGGCCGCCGAAGAGGTCGAGGGGCTCTCCGGAGATGCGCTCAATACTGACAGCGAGCTTAGCGCTCGGCTCAGCTCCTATCTTGGCGCAGAGGCAAAGGAGCGCTCATGCCATTCGGCGGGCCCGGCGCATGAAGAGGAAACTGCTGAAAAATCAGCCAGCGACGCTTGGCACATATCCATAAGGTTCGGCAGAGACCTGCTTAGAGGCGGGATCGACCCCATTTCTTTTATTTCGTATCTGGGGAAGCTCGGCGAGATAACGAGCATCACGACCCTTTTCTATTCCATGCCCGAAGCCGCTGAAATGGACCCGGAGGACTGCTATCTGGGGTTTGAGATAGATATTAAGACCGACTTCGACAAGAAGGCCCTTTACGAGGTCTTTGAGTTCGTACGCGAGGACTCGGTCATACACATACTGCCGCCCTGCAGCAAGATAGCCTCTTATGTGGAGCTCATAAACAACCTGCCCGAGGAATCGGTGCTCCTGGGAGAGATACTCGTCAAGGGCGGCGCGCTCACCAGGGCGGAGCTCGATAGCGCACTTGCGCTCCAGGAGGAAAGCGCTCTCACTGCCGATAGGCCGCGCATAGGGGAGATACTCATAAACGAGGGAGCGACCTATCCTGAGCTTATCGACGCGGCCCTCGAGAAGCAGAAGAAGAACAAGGTCGTTGCGGCAAAGGAGGCGGCCACTGTAAGGATAGACGCCTCGAAGCTCGATTCACTCATGAACCTCGTAGGAGAGCTTGTCATATCCGGGGCATCTATCGACCAGCACGCGCAGAGGATAGGCGACAACGCGCTGCAGGAGTCCTCGTCAATGATGCTCCGCCTTGTCGAGGAGATAAGGGACAGCGCCATGAGGGTCAGGATGGTGCCCATAGGAGAGACCTTCAACCGTTTCAGGAGGGTCGTGAGGGACATAAGCAGGGAACTCGGCAAGGAGATAGACCTCGTCATAACAGGGGCCGAGACCGAGCTCGACAAGAACGTAATCGAGAAGATAAGCGACCCCCTGATGCATCTCGTCAGGAACGCCGCGGACCACGGGATAGAGAACCCTTCAGCCCGCTCCGGAAAAGGCAAAAAGGCCTCCGGCACCATACGCCTCAACGCGGGGCATGACGCCGGAAGCATCGTAATAGAGGTAAAGGACGACGGCAAGGGCCTTGACAGGGCCAGGATAGCGGAGAAAGCGGCCTCCCTCGGCATGATAAATCCGGGACAGCAGCTCACCGACTCAGAGGTCTTCAAGCTGATATTCGAGCCGGGCTTCTCGACGGCGGGAGAGGTGACGAAGTTCTCCGGCCGCGGCGTCGGCATGGACGTGGTGAGGAAGAACATAGAGGCCCTGCGCGGGACGATAGACATCGAGAGCCGGCCTGGAGAGGGCACCGCCGTGATGGTGCGCCTGCCGCTTACAATGGCGATAATCGACGGCTTCATGGTAGGCATAGGCTCTTCGCCGTACATAATCCCGCTGGACATGGTCGTCGAGTGCGTCGAGCTCTCGGAGGCCGACAGGCTTGCCGCCGGCAAGAGGAACTACATAAACTTGAGGGGTGAGGTCCTCCCCTTCATAATGCTCCGCGATTACTTCAACGAGACCGGCAGCGAAAGCAAATACCAGAACATCGTCATAGTCCAGTACGCCGGGCACAAGATAGGCCTTGTGGTGGACGAGCTCTTCGGCGAGGTCCAGACGGTCATAAAATCTCTGGGCAAGGTCTACAAGGAGGTGAAAGGCATATCCGGGGCGACCATACTCGGGAACGGCAGGGTGGCTCTCATACTCGACGTGCCCAGGCTCATTCAGTCGATAGAATCGAATTTCGCAAGAACGGCTTAAGCGGCCAGGCAGCCTTATCTACCGGGCTGCGGCTCTCAAGGTTTATAACAAAAAACAACGAGGAAGAGAAAGGGAGGGAGTAAATGGATTTCCTGAGGAACATGAAGACAAGGTCCAAGCTGCTTATGAGCTTTTCAGCGCTCATCATTTTCGTGCTGGGGCTCGGAATACTCAGCATCGAGAGGCTCACCAACATGAAGGGCGATCTTCAGTCGCTCTACGCTGACAGGTTCGTACCTGCCGTTGACCTTGGCATGATGAACAACCAGCTCGCTTTCATCCGCATCGGCGCGCTCCAGATAATGAACGAGCCTGACAAGGCCAAGAAGCAGTCCATCTTCGACAAGGCCGCAGAGGCAGAGCAGGAGACAAACCGGCTCATCCAGAAATACGGCGACACTTACATGGTAGACGAGGAGAAGAAGGTATACGATGAGCTCAAGTCCTCATGGACGGCCTACAACGAATCGAGGCTCAACACCTACAGGTGGGCGCTCGAAGGCGACGTGGCAAAGTCCAGGAACAATGCCCTGACCGACGCGGGCCCTAAGTTCAATATCCTCGACAGCAAGATAAAGAGGCTCATAGAGATACAGGACGAAGTCGGCAAGCAGCTCAATGACGAAGCCAATAACGATTTCATCTTCACCAGGAATACCGTGATCATTGCGACGCTGCTCGCCATAGGCCTTGCCATATCTCTCGTCTTCATACTTGCGAGCCTCATAGCCAAGCCGCTGGCGCAGGTAACCGCCCTTGCAAACAAGCTCTCCGACGGCGATCTTTCCATCGACGTTGACGCCAGGGGCAGAGACGAGATAGGCCAGCTTATGCTCGCGTTCAAGAACATGATAGGCAAGCTTAGAGAGGTCGTATCGGACGTGAGGACGGTCTCCGACAACGTAGCCTCCGGCGCGCAGGAGCTCTCAGGCGGCGCCCAGCAGATATCGCAGGGAGCTACCGAGCAGGCGGCGTCAATAGAAGAGACCTCCTCTTCAATGGAAGAGATGACCGCCAACATCAGGCAGAACTCGGATAACGCGCAGCAGACCGAGAAGATAGCCCAGAAGTCCGCTACTGACGCGAAAGAAAGCGGCCAGGCAGTCTCAGAGACCGTGAGCGCTATGAAGGAGATAGCCTCCAAGATATCGATCATCGAAGAGATAGCCAGGCAGACCAACCTGCTTGCCTTGAACGCCGCAATCGAGGCAGCAAGGGCCGGCGAGCACGGCAAGGGCTTCGCGGTAGTCGCCTCAGAGGTGAGAAAGCTCGCCGAGAGGAGCCAGACCGCGGCGGGAGAGATATCGAACCTGTCGGCCTCGAGCGTCATGATAGCCGAGAAGGCCGGCGAGATGCTCGCAAAACTCGTCCCGGACATCCAGAAGACCTCCGAGCTCGTGCAGGAGATAACAGCAGCCAGCGCAGAGCAGAACTCCGGCGCAGAGCAGATAAACAAGGCCCTGCAGCAGCTTGACCAGGTCATCCAGCAGAACGCCAGCGGCGCGGAGGAGCTCGCCTCCACCTCCGAGGAGCTCTCTTCCCAGTCCGAGCAGCTGCAGAACACGATAGCCTTCTTCAAGCTCGCTGATTCCGGCTCTTCCAGGTCGAGCCAGAAGGTTACTTCCATAAACAAGGCGAGGCAGGCCAGGCAGAAATCGGCCGCGCACCCGGCAGTCCATGCTGCCCCGCACGCCGCGCACAAGCCCTCGGTTGCCGTAGCCAACGGCGGCGTCAAGATAGACCTCGGCACCGGCAAGGACGACGAAGACAATGATTTCGTCAAATACTAAACGGGAGGTACAGATGAGCACGGTAGCAGGAGAAAGCATGCAGTACCTCACGTTCAAGCTCGAGGACGAGGTCTTTGCACTTGATATCACCAAGGTGAGGGAGGTCCTCGACTTCACGACCGTGACAAAGGTCCCGAGGACGCCGGATTTCATGAGGGGCGTCATAAACCTCCGCGGCAGCGTGGTGCCGGTGGTCGACATGAGGCTCAAGTTCGGCATGAGCCGAACCGAGCAGACAGTGAATACCTGCATCATCATAGTAGAGATAAACCTGGACGAGGAGAGGCTCATACTCGGGGCGCTTGCCGACTCGGTCCAGGAGGTCATAGATCTCGAACCCGGACAGATCGAGCCTGCTCCGAGGATAGGCACCAGGCTCAATACCGCGTTCATCAAAGGCATGGGCAAGAGGGACGAGCAGTTCATAATCATCCTGGACATAGACAGGATATTCTCGATGGACGAGCTCGAGGTCTTCGGCAACACCGTGGCGCAGAGCGCGTAACCGAATAAATGGAATGCGCAATGGACATATCAGGCAACGACATCCTGGAGCCGGGTGCAAGCCTCAAAAGGCTATCGTCCGGGGATTTCGAACGCCTGAGCCTCTTCATCCACCAGGAACTGGGGATCAAGATGCCCCCGGCAAAAAAGGCGCTTCTGGAGTCCAGGCTCCAGAAGCGGCTCCGGGCCCTGGGGCATTCTTCCTTTACTGAATATTGCGAGTTCCTTTTCAGCCCAGGCGGCCTCGACCAGGAACTCGTGATGATGATAGACCTTGTCACGACCAACAAGACCGATTTTTTCAGGGAGTCGCACCATTTCGATTTCCTGTCCCGCACCGCGCTCCCCGAGTTGATCAAGTCGGCCGGGCCTGTGGTTACGGTCTGGAGCGCGGGCTGCTCTACCGGGGAGGAGCCCTATACGATAGCCGCGGTGATGAGCGATTTCGCCCTGAACAATCCCGGTATCGGCTTCGATTATTCGATACTCGCGACCGACATATCCACCAGGGTCCTTGAGCACGCCAGAAAAGGCATCTACAAGGAAGAGAGGCTCGCCCCGGTGCCGGAGGGCGTCAAGAGACGGTATTTTCTAAGGAGCAGGGATTCATCCAGAGAGCTTGTCAGGGTCTGCCCGGAGCTCAGGGAGAAGCTGAGGTTCATGAGGCTCAACTTCATGGACGAGACCTTTCCGATAGACGGGCAGCTCGATATTATTTTCTGCAGGAATGTCATAATCTATTTTAACAAGGAGACGCAGGAGCGGCTCATGTGGAAGTTCTGCGAGCACCTGAGGCCCGGAGGCTATCTCTTTCTCGGGCACTCCGAGACTTTGAGCGGCCTCGGTCTGCCGCTCAAGAAGGTCTCAGCTTCGGTCTACATTCGTCAATGAGGAAAAGGACACACAGGAGGAAATGATGGAACATCTCTCGGACAAAGAGCTTCTGGACGTGATACGGCAGAGGCTCGCGGCCAAGGACAGGGCCTACGGGGACCTGAAGGAGCTTACGGCCAGGCTCGAGGACCTGAACATTAAACTCGTCGAATCCGAGCGGGTAAAATCCAGTTTCCTTTCGAACATCAGGAACGAGATAAACAACCCCCTTACGGCCGTCCTTACCATGGCGGAGCTTGTAGTATCGGGCAATGAAGCGCCTGACTACGAGACATTGAAGACCATCGCCGCGCTCATACACAAGGAGGCCTTCAGCCTGAACTTCCAGCTCCGCAATATCTTCGCAGCCGCCGAGCTCGAGGCAGGTGAAGCGGTGCCGAGCTTCTCAGGCGCGGATATCGACTCGATACTAAAGGACATAACGTCGTCTTTCAGCCACAGGGCTATCGAGAAGAATGTCATTGTTGATCTGGATATCTCCGGCAGGTTTTCCGTCACTCCTTTCAGGACAGACGCGGAGAAGGTGCACAGGGTAGTCTCGAACCTCCTTTCGAACGCCATAGAGTTCAGCCCTGAGAACTCAAGGGTCTCCCTGAAGGCGGCGGAAGAGGACGGCTGGCTTTGCGTCTCGGTAGCCGATAATGGACCGGGCATAGACCCGGCCCGGCACGGCACGATCTTCGAGAGGTTCAGGCAGCTTGACATGGGCGCTTCGAAAAAGCACCTCGGCCACGGCCTTGGCCTCAGCATCGTTAAGGCCACCGTCGATATGCTGGGCGGGCAGATATCGGTCGATAGCTGCAGCGGCAAGGGCGCCGTCTTTACCGTACTAATTCCGGAAGCGGACGCAGCCGCGTCAAACAACGCGCTCTGCACCGACGGCGCAGAGTTCTTCATGCCCGCTGAAGCTGAAAGGTTCTGAAAATTGCTCCAGACGGCATCCCGCACATCGTCACAATATCTGTATCCTGGCATGCTGTTTGCCGAACCCGGCGCGCACAGCGTGACCACGGTTCTGGGCTCGTGCATTTCGGTCTGCCTTTGGGACCCGGTCTCCAGGACAGGCGGAATGAACCATTACCTCCTGCCTTACTGGAACGGCGATGGTCTCAAGACCCCCAAGTATGGAAATATCGCTATACCCATGCTGCTGGAACGGCTCGTTAACGCGGGCTGCCGCAAAGGCGACCTCATAGCCAAGGTTTTCGGAGGGGCGAGCGTGCTTGGAAGCTCCGGCATCCTTAATGTAGGCGTGCGCAATATCGAGTTCGCGACCAGCGCCCTTCAGGATGCCGGGATCCCAATCGCCTGCATGGACATCGGCGGGTCGCAGGGAAGAAAAGTAATGTTCCTTACCTCCACGGGCGAGGTATTCGTAAGAAAGGTAGGCAGAGGTGAGCGATAAGAAGATAAAGGTCCTCGTCGTCGACGATTCGGCTGTCGTCCGCAAGGTCCTCTCGGCCATAATCTCCTCCGAGAGAGATCTGGAGGTCATAGGCACTGCCGGTGATCCGTTACTGGCCGCTGAAAAGATAGCGCATGAGGTACCGGATGTCATAACCCTCGACGTAGAGATGCCGCGCATGGACGGACTTACCTTCCTTCAGAAGATGATGAGCCAGCACCCCATTGCCTCGGTCATAATATCGAGCCTTACCGAAGGCGGCTCAGAGACGGCTCTGAAGGCGCTTGAATACGGGGCTGTGGAGATCATCACCAAGCCCAAGTCAGGCACAAAGGAGTTCCTCGAAGAGTCTGCCATACTGATATGCGATGCCATAAGGGCGGCGGCCATCGCAAAGCTCAGGAGGCCCCACGCGGCCGCACTGCCTGTCTCCCAGAAGCTCAGCGCTGACGCCGTGCTCACCAAGGTGAGGGCGACCAAGGCCATGCTCCGCACGACAGAGAAGGTCATCGTGGTCGGCGCGTCCACAGGCGGCACCGAGGCCATAAGCGAGTTCCTCATGTCCATGCCCCCGGACTCGCCCGGCATAGTCATTGTGCAGCACATGCCGGAGAAATTCACGGCTTCTTTCGCCAAGAGGCTCAATTCCGTCTGCGCCATTTCCGTGAAAGAGGCCGAGGATAACGATACGGTCATAAGGGGCAGGGCGCTTATCGCCCCGGGGAACAGGCATATGATGCTTAAAAGGAGCGGGGCCCGCTATTATGTGGAGATAAAGGACGGCCCGCTTGTCTCAAGGCACAGGCCTTCGGTCGACGTGCTCTTCCGCTCCGCTGCCATGTATGCGGGCAAGAACGCCATAGGCGTCATTCTCACCGGCATGGGGGACGACGGGGCAAAGGGCATGTCAGAGATGAAGGAAGCAGGAGCGTTCAACATCGCCCAGGACGAGCGCACATCTGTCGTCTACGGCATGCCAAGGGAGGCTGTGAAGGCAGGGGCGGTCGACTGCGTGCTGCCCCTTAATAATATCGCAGAGCGCGCGCTGGAGTGCGCTTAGAACCCTTTTTCCATTTCCAATGAGAACCCATCCGGTGAGCGGCCTGGACCCAGGACGCTCGTAATATTTCCTTTTGCGACATAATTTCTACATCAGTTCGCCTTCCGCGTTTGTCTTGACTGATCAAGACCAAAACCTTATATTATAATGATGAAAATGCCTTATTTCAGGACGTTTTTCGCGTTCTCTCATTGGGGCAGGGTACTCCTTTTGCTCCTTGCCTTTCTGGTTGCGCCGCTTTCAGCAGAGGCCGGAAAAATTACTGTCCTTTACACTGGCGCGCTGAGGGGCGAGCTTGAGCCGTGCGGTTGCTCCCCTGATACGCAGTCCGGCGGGCTTGCCCGCCTCTCCACTTATATTTCCTCGAACAAAAGCAAGCTCGGGCCAGTTATCCTTGTGGACGCGGGCAACACTCTTGCGGAGAATACGCCCCAGGGGCAATTGAAGTCAGAGGCCATAATGAGGTCGTTCGCGGCAATCGGGTATGACGCGGTCGCTTTCTTTGAGAAGAGCACGCCTCTGCCGATGAGCTTTGTGAAGCCTCTTTTGGGCAAAAAGGTAAAGGCGGTATCTGACATCGCAGGCCAATCAAGGTCTGCCTCGATAAATAAAAAGAATATTCCGGTAAACGTGAGCGTTGACCCGAAGGCCGTTAAAAGGGGCAGGCTCAATATCCTTTTGACCGACAGGAAGGCGGCGGAATTGAGCGCGGCCAATTGGGATGTAGTAGTATCGTCCTCGGGCGAGGAGCTAAAAGAGCCGTTGAATGCAAACGGGGCCATTTTCGTATCAGGTTACCTTAAGGGCGAGAAGCTCGGCATACTTACCCTTGAGCTGGATAAGAAGGGCAGGGTCTCCGGCTACAGCCACAGGTGGCAGGCGCTTGGCAGGGATGTAAGCGACGACCCGAAGGTGCGGAGTATCATTAAGGAGTACGACCGCAAAGTCGCGGAGCTGGCCATGGCAGAAGAGGCAAAGCCCGTTTCAGGACCGTACCTTGGCGCACAGAGTTGTGTGGAGTGCCACCAGCCCCATTTCGAGAGCTGGCAGACCACAAAACATGCGTCCGCCTTCAGCAGGCTCGAACAGGCCGGCAAATCGCGCGACCCCGAGTGCGTTGTATGCCATTCGACCGGTTTCAGGGAAGAAGGCGGGTTCGTGAGCAGGGAAGCGACACCTGGGCTTGCCGATGTGCAGTGCGAGGTATGCCACGGCCCGGGCAGGGAGCATGTCAAGGATTTCAGGCCCATGCGCACAATCGGCCAGGGGGTGTGCATAAAGTGCCATACGCCGGAGAACAGCCCTGAATTTGACTATAAAGACTACTTTGACCGGATCAAACACTAAGGAGAAGGATGATGTTGAAAAGAATGCTTCTGACAGTCATGGTCTTCTTGATCGCCGCGTCCCTGCCGGCATTTGCCGCGCAGCCGGATATAAAAGGCGCATATAAGACCGTAGAGGGAAAACAGTTCAAGTATGACGGCAAGACCGTAGAGGCAGTGGAGTTCATGAGCTTCTTCTGCAGCGGCTGCTACCTCTTCGAACAGCAGGTGCCCATTATCAAGGGCAACTTCCCGAAAAAGATAAAGTGGAAGATAGTCCCTGTAAACTGGGGTGAGACATCGCCGAAACCGGCTGAAGCCTACTTCCTCGCTGAAGATGCAGGTAAGGGCGAGGAGATGAAGAAGGCCCTTTTCAACGCGCAGTTCGTGCAGAAATGGAACATAGGCTCCATCGAGGTGCTCGAATCGATTGCAGCTGAAGTGGGGCTTGGTTTTGATTTCAGCAGGAGACTCAGGGCAGGGGAGAAGGCCGCTGAAGTCAGAAAGGGCATGGAGATGGCAAAGGAGTACAGGGTCGAGGGCACGCCGACGGTCGTAATAGCGGGCAATCTCATGACGACCCCGCGCGAGACCGGGAATGACCTCGTAGAGTTCAGGAAGAACGTCATCACCATAGTAAAGAGCATAACAGGGAAATAAGGAGAGTTTGATGGCCGAATGCTGCCATGACAAGTCGTGCGAGATAGAGGCCCTTAAAGAGAAGCAGGGCTCTGTCCTGAAGATAGTGCTTGTCATAAACGCGGCCATGTTCCTGGTCGAGTCAACGGCTGGCATTATCGCCGGATCGACCGCGCTGCTGGCCGATTCGCTCGACATGCTCGGAGACGCGCTCGTCTACGGTTTCAGCCTCTATGTACTCGGCATGGGCATCAAGTGGCAGGCAAGATCAGCCCTCCTTAAGGGCTTTATAATGGCTGGCTCTGGACTTTTCGTTCTCGGAGAGGTCTTCTACAAGCTGATTTACCCGGCTGTGCCCTCAGCCGCTACAATAGGCTGGATAGGCCTGCTTGCCCTTGCCATGAACGCGCTTTGCCTGGGCCTTCTCTGGAGGCACAGGACAGACGATATCAACATGCACTCTGTCTGGCTCTGCTCGCGCAATGATATTATCGCCAACACTTCGGTCCTTGCGGCCGGGTTGGGGGTCTGGCTTACGAATACCGGATGGCCGGACATCGCGGTGGGTCTGGTGCTTGCAGCCGTTTTCTTCAAGTCGGCGGTATTCGTTGTCCTGAGAGCTTGGCGACACATTAACGGTCAGGCCGTATAAAAACTGAAATGACAAAAGGGGCTGCGGATATTCCGCAGCCCCTTTTTTTGTTATTCTCTTTTTGGGTCTAATATCTCGCTATATACCTCGACTTTTTTATATCCTCTCCACATGGGGAAAGGAATAAGGTGAGGGGGCTTTTCAGTTCCGGCCCCCTCATCCCAACCGCTCCCCGGCGGGGAGAAGGAGAAAAGCAGTCGGCGATTTAGAAACCCCTTGCCGCTGGGTAGTTCATATGATCCTATCCCTTGAAGTAGGTCCTTGCCTGCCCGTGGATGGTAGGGCATACATTCTCGGGCACAAGCTCGACTATGCGCTCGAGGGCGGCCGAAACCTTCTCCCGCAACTGAGGTTTGAGGCTCTTTACATGCTGGAAAGTGTTGAGCAGGCGGCTCGCGGTAGTAGCGTTGATGGGCGCCAGGCTTACCACTGTATCAGCCGCCCACCTTATGCCCTTGTCTGTCCATACCGCCTTGTTGTTCCCGGCCATTGTGAGAAAGAGCGCGCGGCACCATGTCGGCTGCGTGACATCGAAGGTCGAACGGCTACTCTCCCGCTCTATCATATCGAAGACGTCTTCGCGCGTTCCGCTGGAGACCACGCGGAGATAATTGGCGTAACCGCTCAAGTGAGGCTGCCATTCAGTGTAGACCTTCTCAAGTATGGCCTTGCGCGCCGATGAGGTCGAGCGGTTGAGGGCCGTAAGCGCGGCTACGCGCTCGCTTGCGGTAGAGGCGTTATCGAATGAGTCCAGTATGAGCCTGTGGCTCTCCGGCGAATCCTCAACCGCAATGATGTCAAGGAAGATGTTCTTGAGCATCCGTACCTCTATCCCGTCGTTGAGGGACTTCGCCGGAAGAGAGGCGAGCCTTTTGAATTCCTCGACGAGCTTGCCGCGGTATCTTGCGTTGACGGCTGATGCGAGCCGTTCCCTTGCGGCGACCATCTCCTGGTACCAGGTCGTGTACTTCCTGTCGAGAGGCTGCTCGTCGATCCGGAGGAAGTACGCCTTCAGCGAAAATGGGAGCTTCTCGTCGAACAGGATGCTGCCCCAAAGCGAGAGCCATCCTTCATTTATTTCCGCACTGGGATCGTTCAGCAGCTTTACGCGTTCGATGTCGGTGAGCTTCCGCATGGCATCGACCCGGTTATAGGCATTTGGGTCAAGGCGCGTCTGCATGGCAAGGCTTGCCGCGTCGGCGTTAGTGTGCGTAAATGTCCCGTAGAATGAATAGTCGCGGTTCATGGACGCGAACGCCGGGGCTTCGGTTATGTCTTCGAATATGATTTGAGCCTCACGGTCCTTGAAGGTTATTACCCTTTGAGTTCCGGCGATGTCTTGCCCTTCCTTGTTCACGAGAGCCAACTCGACGGGCATGCAGAAGGGCTTCTCGCCATCTTTAAGCTCCTGGCGCAATCCTATCCTGTATTGCCGCGTCTCATACTCGTATTCGGTCGCGGCCGATAACTTCGGATAGCCTATCCTCATGAGCCATTCGCTCTTGAACTGCTTGAGTGAAATGCCGGACACCTCTTCAAAGCACTCGAAGAACTGATCCGTATTCGCGTTCCCGGCCCTGTAGCGGCTGAAGTATAGCGTCTTGCCTGCCCTGAACGCCTCGGCGCCGATGAGAAGGCGCAGCATGCGTATGACCTCCGCAGCCTTTACGTATGTGACTCCGTCGATCAGCTCATCCGGGTCGTTGAAGCCCTCCCTCACGATGCGCCCGAAGTGGCCCGCGTCTTCTATCGTGAGAGGGCCGAGCAGAGGCGCCCTTATTGAATCGACCTGATTGAGCCTTGTAAAGGCCGGGTCAAAGAGGTCGGCCATGAACTGCCTCTCCACGTCGACCGTGTACGCCTCGTTGAGCCAGACGTCAAAAGGAGTCTCCATCGTCGTCTCGCTGCCGCACTGGTTGTGCTCGAACTCGTGCACTATGACCGCGTGGGCGTAGAGCAGGGTCGCGTCCAGAGTGTGTTCGGTAATGAGGGCCGCGTCGGTAACGATTGTCGTGTTGCCCAGGTTCTCCATGCCGCCGAAGTTCGATTTCGTCATGCAGATGGTGCGGTATGTGTCGAAGGGGTATTCATAATCCTGTGTCTTGCCGACCCAGAGCACCGATACCTTCAATATCTCCATCGGTATCCGGGCCGCTTCTATTGACCCCGGCGGCACGAGGTATTCGAGGCGGACCTTGCGGCCCGACGGATAGGCGACTTCGTCCGCGAGCGTGTCCCATGTGCCCGCGCCGACAAAGAAGAGATAGGGCGCCATTGGCACGGGGTTCTCGTAGGTGATGACCTGGCGTGCCGGGTCGCCGGGTTTGGGTACGGGAGTGCCGTCGGGATTTAGCCTGCGGTCCACGTTGCCGTTGCTGACAAGGTTGGTGTACCTGCTGTCAGCCTCGATGGTCGTCGTCATGGTGCACTTGGCGCGGCAGTCGTCGAAGACGGGCATTATGCGCTGGAAGCCCCACTGCTGGCATTGCGAAATATACTGCTGCGGCGCGCCAGAAGGTGTGGTGTCCTTGTAGATGCCTTCAAAGATGTGGTCGGCCGGGGTGCATACGGTGCGGGTCCGTATGAAGAACCTCTCCCCGGATTCGACCCTCCGGGGCAGCTTCACTATCAGTCTGTCCTTCTCTCTCAGGTACTCGAATTTCAGCGCCTCGCCCCTGTTGTCCTCGGGGCCGCTGACCCATTCTACGCTTTTTATCTCAAGTTCTTTGGCGTCGAGGTCTATCTTATCGAGGCCTTTGACGGCCGCCATCTGAATGCAGTTGCTTGCCTCGACCTTCTCACCAAGGAAGTTTAGGTATATTGTCAGGTGTTCGAGCTTTACGGAAAGCTCCCCGAAGTCCTCCTTCAGGTATTTGAATTTTCTGACGTTGTCTTTGGTCTTAGTCCCCACGGTTATGAGTTCCTCCTCGGTATCATCCTGACATTTTACCAGAAAGGCGGCCCATGATTCATGATAAATGGAAAAAAGCCGCTCAAAAAGAAAAGGGGCAGCCAACGGCTGCCCC
>Ga0209521_10000768_pt1 | contig 25305 bp, 25 predicted proteins | sample Rifsed19ft4_FD_184016 | JGI IMG/M metagenome (GOLD analysis project Ga0209521, IMG submission 184016) | Soil microbial communities from Rifle, Colorado, USA - sediment 19ft 4 (version 2) | ecosystem: Environmental > Terrestrial > Deep subsurface > Rock core/Sediment | place: Rifle, Colorado...
GAAAGCAGTTCCGGTATGGCTGCGGTGAGCTACGAAAGCCGCATTTTCTTGATCGGAGGTCAACGGGGCGGGGTGGTCAGTGGCGAGATCAGTGTATATGAAAGCTCTGGCGATACCTGGGGAAAGTCAGCTGCCAAGCCCACTCCGGTGACTGCAGCCGGCGCTGTGTTGATTGGTGAAAAAATATATATGCCGGGCGGGCAGAAGCAGGACGGGGAGCCGGTCGCTGTTCTTGAAATCTACGACCCGCGCACAGACCGCTGGGAATCAGCTGCTCCGATGCCAAAAGCCCTCAGCCGGTTTGCCCTGGCTGCGCTGGAAGGCGACCTGTACGTGTTTGGCGGGTGGGATGGAAATAATTATTCAAAAGCTGTGTATCAATATGATGCCGCAAAAGATACCTGGCTTGAGCGTGAATCGATGACCATCGCCCGCGCGGATTGCGCTGCCGCTGCACTGGGTACCAAGATCATTCTGGTGGGCGGTGTGAGTGCTGAAGGACTGTTAAGAGACACCTTGGCGTATTTTCCACAGCGCGAGATAGACGGAGAGCCTGCCTGGGAGAAGCGCGCCGAATTACCTGCCAGCCGCGCCGAGTTCAACTTGACCACGTTGGCTGGCAGCCTGTACCTGGCTGGCGGCAAGACCGACTCTGAACAGGCTGCCGCACCGGTCCTACGTTATGACGATACCACCGACAAGTGGGAGACGCTTGAGTCCTCCCCGCTACCCATCGGATCCTTCCCTGGTCTGGCAGCAAATGGCAATTTTATTCACATATTTGGCGGTGAATCAGGTGGTCAACCCCTGGCAGCTCATCAAACCTATCAGGCGATATATACTGTGCTCATTCCCGCTATCAGCCGTTAATTTGTGACAATAGTCACGATTTCTACTTTAAATGTGATAAATATTTAGTTTTAATGTGATGGTGTTGTGCTTGTAATATAGGCATTACATGCTATAGTAAGTTTAAGTTGCCGCTGAATAAATTCAATTCAGCCTTACGCCTCATTCTTTTCAGGCGACTTCACAACTCCCCTTTTTTCACAACTTTATAAATCGAATACCACATTGTTTTAAGGTAGCCATCCGCTATGGATGTTCATGGCTCCCGTCACTCACAATACTGCTCGCATTCCTCTCAGTGACTCGCAGGATTGTATTTTGAAAACAAGCACGGTATTTCATGTTCCTGTCCAATTTGCGGAATCCTGTTTCCATTTTGCACGGGTGAAGAGTCTCTCCTGGCATTTCTTTGAGACAGTGCTTTGCTATTCCCGCTTGGACATTCCTTTCTGTAAACTGTCATTCGCAGACAGTTCTTGACGTGAGAATACCATGGAGGTGAACCAGAATAGAGCTAATTCGGTGTTCAGCTGAACCAGATCACTCGTTTTTTTCAAAAGAGGAGAATAATATGAAGAAGGGTACTCTGTTATTTGGCGTTTTGATCATTGCCAGCATGTTGCTGGCGGCCTGCGGCGGTGGAGCTCAGGCTAATGTCATTAAGGTTGGCGTTATCGCAGAGTTGACCGGTGACATTCCGGCAGTCGGTGCTTCCTGTAAGAATGCGGCCGAATTGGCTGTAAAGGAAATTAATGACGCAGGCGGTATCGATATTGGCGGCACGAAGTATACCGTTGAGCTATTCGTCGAAGATAATGCCGGTAAGGCAGATCAATCCGCCTCGGCAGCTTCGAAGTTGATTACTCAGCAAAATGTGGTCGCCATCATTGGCCCAAATGCCAGCCGCTATGCCATCCCGGCATCAGAAATTGCTGAAAGCTCGAAAGTGGTGCTCATCAGCCCGTGGTCAACCAACCCAAAAACCACACTAAAGGGCGACACCACCGATCCCAAGCAATATGTCTTCCGCGCCGCGTTCATCGATCCCTTCCAGGGACGTGTTGTGGCTAAATTTGCGCTGGACAACCTTGGCGCCAAAAACGCTGCGGTCCTGTACGATGTAGCCTCCGATTACAACAAGGGCATTGCTGAATTCTTCAAAGCCACCTTTGAAGAGAATGGCGGAACCGTAGTCGCCTTTGAAACCTACACCACTGGCGATAAAGATTTCTCGGCGCAGTTGACCAAGATCAAAGATACTGCACCTGATGTAATCTTCCTGCCCAATTACTATAGTGAAGTTCCGCTGCAGATCCAGCAGGCCCATCGCCTGGGTATCGATGTTCCGTTCCTCGGCTCCGATTCCTGGGGCAGTTCTGAACTGATCACCCTGTGCGGTACCGACTGCGAAGGGTTCTATTTCAGCACCCATTATGCTGCTGACGCTGCCACCCCTGTGGCAACAAAATTCATCGAATCCTATAAAACCACCTACGGTGTGACGCCTGATGACGTTGCAGCGCTTACCTATGACTCCTTTGGGCTGTTATGGGATGCCCTGCAAGCCGCTGGTAAGGTTGACCGCGAATCAGTCCGCACCGGGATGTCCATGATCACTAATTACGAAGGCGTCACGGGCAATATGGCCTTCGAATCCGGATCCGGTGACCCGGTCAAGAGCGCAGTGATTTTGCAGGTAACGGGCGATAAATTCGTCTGGTTTGCCAACGCGGCCCCGTAAGATTTTACCGACTATATGACTCTCTCGCTGTACCGCACAGCGAGAGAGTCCCATTTCCGACACCAAAGGCGGTTTTATGACTTATTTCCTCCAGCAATCTCTGAACGCGCTACAGCTGGGAAGCATTTATGCGTTGATTGCGTTGGGATACACCATGGTATACGGTATCCTGACGATGATCAACTTTGCCCACGGCGATTTATTTATGGTGGGCGCCTTTATTACCTTTATGGCAGCTGTTTACCTCGGCCTGCCTTTTGTGCCCACCCTGCTGGTTTCCATGGTCGTCGTGGCACTGTTGGGTGTGTTGATCGAGCGGGTGGCGTACCGCCCGCTGCGCAATGCGCCGCGGGTTTCAGCCGTTATCACCGCGCTGGGCATTGGCCTGTTTCTGGAAAACTTTACACTGGTTTTCTACCCTTATCCCCAGCACATCCCCACTCTGATTGAAAACACGACCTGGAACATTGGCGGGGTTTCTATATCATCGTTGCAGATCATTATCATCCTGCTTTCCATCGGTCTGATGATTGCCCTCGATTTGATCGTGCGAAAAACCATGGTCGGGATGGCCATGCGGGCCATCTCCTGGGATAAAGCGATCATTCCTTTGATGGGTGTGCCGCTCAACCTGATCGTTTCGGCAACCTTTGCCCTTGGTACCGGTCTTGGCGCTGCTGCCGGCACGATGTATGCTTTGGCTTTTCCAGTCATCGACCCTTACATGGGCATCCTCATCGGCTGGAAAGCGTTTATATCGGCAGTGGTTGGCGGGATCGGTAATATCCGCGGGGCAATGATTGGCGGTTTCATTCTTGGCGCGGTTGAAATCATGGTGGCAGCCTTTATGCCGTCCACTTATCGCGACTTCGTAGCCTTTGCCCTGCTGTTGGTGCTGTTGATCTTCCGCCCATACGGTATCCTGGGTAAACCCCGGCCCCAGAAGGTATGACCATGGATAATCGAACAACCACTACACCGAATCCTATATCCAAAGGTCGTGCGCTGCTCGGACGTTTACAACAGCTCTGGGACCGCATCGCTAACAACCGCAAAGCCTTCCCGATCGTTCTGGCGGTTGGTTTTATCCTTTCCGTTTTAGTTCCGAGATTTGGCCTGGTGAATGAATACATTCAATTGGTCATTATCTATATCGGAATCAACATCATCTTGACTATTAGTTTGAATCTAATCAACGGCTATATGGGCGAGTTTTCCGTCGGGCATGCCGGTTTTATGGCGGTGGGAGCTTATGTTTCAGCCCTGTTTACCACCAAAATAATCCCTGACAACCTTGGAGCTCTTTACTTTCCGTTGGTTGTTCTGGCAGGCGGAGTTGGCGCTGCGCTGATTGGCCTGCTGGTGTCTGTACCATCCTTCAAAACTCGCGGCGACTACCTTGCGATCGTCACGCTGGCCTTCAACATGATCGTCAAATCGGTCATCGAGAATATCGAAGCCATCGGCGGCCCGCGCGGTATCCCCGGTATTGCTAAGCTGACCACGCTGCCCTGGACCTTCTTCTGGACGGTCATGGCGATCCTGGTCATCCGAAATTTTGTGTACTCCAACTTTGGGCGCGGTGTGCAATCGATTCGCGAGGATGAAATTGCCAGCGACCTGATGGGCGTCAATACCAACAAGGTGAAATTGCTGGCATTTGTGCTCAGCTCATTTTTTGCCGGTGTCGCGGGAGCGCTTTTTGCTCACATTCTGCAATTCATCAGCCCCAAAGTGTTCGATATTATCAAATCAACCGATGTGCTGATCATGGTGTATCTAGGCGGAATTGGTTCGATCACAGGATCGATCCTCGGTGCTACCGTTTACACGGTTTTGCTGGAGGTCTTACGACCGTTTGGCATGTGGCGCATGGTGCTGATGCCATTGATGCTGGTACTGCTAATGATTTTCCGGCCGCGCGGCATCATGGGAATGCGCGAATTCCGTTGGTTGATCCCCGGTTTTGATCTATATGCACTCAAATACTGGCGCGCAAAGAAGGAGGTGTCAAATGGCACTCCTACGAGCTGATCACGTCACCCATTACTTTGGCGGCCTATGCGCGGTCTCCGATTTCAACCTGGAACTGGAGCAGGGTGAACTGGTAGGCATCATCGGACCGAACGGCGCTGGAAAAACCACCATTTTCAACCTGATCACCGGCGTTTATAAAGCGACCGAAGGCAGTATCCAACTTAATGGTCAGGAACTGGTTGGTAAAAAGCCGAATGCCATTACCCAGTTGGGGATCGCCCGTACTTTCCAAAACATCCGTCTGTTTAAAGATTTGACGGTGTTGGACAATGTCCGCATCGCTTACTACAACTGGTTGGAATACTCAACCTGGGAATCACTATTCCACATCGGCCGTTACCGAGCCCAGGAGGAGCTTTACACCAATAAAGCCCTCGATTTGCTGGAGTACTTCAAACTCGACATGTTTGCCGACGATCTGGCCAAAAACCTGCCGTATGGTTCGCAGCGAAGGTTGGAAATTGCCCGCGCTCTGGCAACTGGCCCTAAACTGCTTTTGCTGGACGAACCGGCAGCGGGGATGAATCCGCGCGAGATCGAACAGTTAATGGAGTTCATCTTGTGGATCCGCAAGGAATTCGGCCTTACCATCCTGCTGATCGAGCACCAAATGCGGCTGGTGATGGGTATCTGCGAACGCTTGAAGGTGTTGGATTTTGGAGCGACGATTGCGGAAGGTTTGCCCGCTGAGATCCGAGCCCATCCTAAAGTTCTTGAAGCCTATCTTGGCGAAGGAGGTGACCAATGAGTAATGGAGCCTATCTTTCTGTCCAGGATCTGAGTGTTTCTTACGGCAATATCAAGGCGGTGAAAAATATCAGCTTTGACGTGAATGAAGGTGAAATTGTTACCCTGATTGGTGCAAACGGAGCTGGAAAATCCTCTACCTTGCGAGCTATTTCCGGAATGCTTCCGTATGGCGGCCAAATCGTATTTAAAGGCACCAATCTCCGTAAAATTTCCGCGGATAAAATCGTGGGTCTGGGCATAGCCCAGGTCCCAGAAGGGCGCGGCATCTTTGGCAGCCTGACAGTTTTGGAGAACCTGAAATTGGCTACCTGGCAGCGCAAAGATAAAGCTGAAGTTGCGCGTGATTATGAACGGGTTTTTGCCATCTTCCCCCGCTTGAACGAACGTAAAGTTCAATTGGGTGGCACACTTTCCGGCGGCGAGCAGCAAATGCTGGCAGTCGGGCGGGCTTTGATGAGCCGCGGTCAGATGGTACTGTTGGATGAGCCTTCGATGGGGTTGTCCCCAGTTTTGGTACGCGAGATTTTCCGTGTCATTAAGGAAATCAATGCCAGCGGTACCACGGTGCTGTTGGTGGAGCAGAATGCCAATATGGCGCTGCGTACCGCTCAACGCGGGTATGTGTTGGAAACTGGCACCATCGTTTTCAGCGGCACCGGCGATGAACTGCTGCACGACAAACGGGTCCGCGACGCCTACCTGGGCGGGTAAAATCCACTAACTGGTGGTATAAAGAACCATCTAAATCAACGAGGGGTTTTGGATCGATTACCAAAACCCCTCTTTTTGGGGAGAATCTTTATGTCTGAAATTGATGGTGTGGTGACCTGGGCTGAAATTGATCTGGAGGCCATTCGCCAGAATGTGCGTTCGTTCAAACGTCATGTCGGTGCTGCTGTTCAGATATACGCTGTGGTCAAGGCCAATGCCTATGGTCACGGCGCTGTTCCCGTGGCTAAAGCCGCCCTGGAAGCTGGCGCTGCCCGCCTGGCGGTCCACCGGCTGACGGAGGGGATCGAGCTGAGGCAGGCTGGTCTGACCGCTCCAATATTGGTGATGGGTTACACACCGCCGGCTGGCGCGCAAACCATGGTCGAGTGGGATTTGACTCCCAGCTGCATCACGACAGAGTTCGCCCAGGCACTTTCAACGCAAGCAGCCGCCCAGGGAAAAACAATCCCGCTGCATGTCAAAGTGGATACGGGCATGAGCCGTTACGGTCTGTTTCCGGCGGAGGTTATGCCATTTCTGACCGCTATCGCGAAACTTCCCGCGGTCAGCATCGAGGGTTTGTTTACCCACTTTGCCACCGCCGACGCCAGTGATCAGACCTGGGTGCGTCAGCAAATCACAACTTTTGACCAGGTCATTGCCTCGATTCAAGCTTCGGGCATGGACATTCCAATCATACATGCCGCCAACAGCGCCACCACCATGAAACTGCCGCAAGCCCATTACAACGCCGTGCGGCCCGGGATTTCCATGTACGGCATGAATCCATCCAGTGAGTGGGAGCCGGTTTTTGATTTGCATCCAGCTTTGACTCTGAAAAGCACAGTCAGCCGGGTGCGGGAACTGCCAACTGGTGCGGGCGTGAGTTATGGACGGACATTTGTCACCAGCCGGCCGACCACCGCAGCCCTGGTGCCGGTCGGTTACGGCGATGGCTATCACCGCATATTGACCAACAAAGGCGTTGTTCTGGTTCGTGGTAAGCGTGCGCCAATCATTGGGCGGGTATGCATGGATCAATTTGTGGTGGACGTGACCGGTATCCCCGGCGTTCAGCAGGATGACGAGGTGGTGCTGGTTGGCCGGCAGGGTGACGAGCGCATTTCGGCGGAAGAAGTTGGCCGCCTGGCAGGCTCGATCAATTATGAAGTCACCACCGGCTTGCTGCCGCGCGTGGTGCGGAAATATATCAACTAGGGCGTTGATAGATCATGTAAGTCGAATTTGCAGTTCGCCTGCGTAAGTTAAATGAATGCGCTACAAGTAGGTCAAGCTGTCGTCTTGCCCGCGCAAACGAACAGTTTGCGCCACATGTAGGGCGAATTTTCAATTCCACTGCGCAAGCTAAATGAATGCACTACAAGCAGGGCGAGCTGTCAGCTTACCCGCGCAAACGAACAGTTTGCGCCAGATGTAGGGCGAATTTTCAATTCGCCTGTGCAGTCTAAATGAATGCGCTACTAATAGAACCTGCTGACAGCTTGCCCGCACAAACTACCGGTTTGCGCCAGAAGTAGGGCGAATTATCAATTCGACTTCGGAAGCGAAATAAATGCACTTAAAGTAGGGCGAATTATCAATTCGACTTCGGAAGCGAAATAAATGCACTTAAAGTAGGGCAAGCTGTCAGCTTGCCCGCGCAAACTACCGGTTTGCGCCACACGTAGGACGAATTTTCAATTTGCCTGCGCAAGCTAAATGGTTGCACTACAAGCAGGGCGAGCTGTCAGCTTACCCGCGCAAACGAACAGTCTGCGCCACATGTAGGGGAAATTTTTAATTCGCCTGCGCAGTCTAAATGAATGCACTACAAGTAGGGCAAGCTGTCAGCTTGCCCGCGCAGACTAACAGTTTGCGCTACGAAAGAGCGGGCAACGGGATTCGAATAATATCCCCTTCCGGGGACCCGTGCATACTATTTGCTGAGCGGGCAACGGGATTCGAATAATATCCCCTTCCGGGGACCCGTGCATACTATTAGCTGAGCGGGCAACGGGATTCGAATAATATCCCCTTCCGGGGACTCGTGCATACTATTCGCTGAGCGGGCAACGGGATTCGAACCCGTGTATACAGCTTGGAAGGCTATCGTTCTACCACTGAACTATGCCCGCGTGAAGTTTGAGTATTTTACTTTTATCTCTGCTTAAGGTCAAGCATCCGGCAGAATCGATTCCAACTCGGATTTCGACACATTCACAGGTCCCCGCCGCGAGCCGATCACCGCACCGGCGATAATCAACAGCATCGCCAGGAATGTCAAGGTGGTTAAACGTTGCCCGGCGAAAAGGATCAAGTTTACTGTTGAGAGCAGCGGCGTGACATATGCCAATGACCCAATCGTCCGGGCATCGCCTTTCTTGAGGGCGGCATCCCAGAAGAAAAACGCGGCTCCCATCGGACCGATACCGACCAAAACCAGAAAAATCCACTGCTCAGGCTGGATTGATCCGAGTTCAGGCAGTGTGCCGCCGCCAAGGAAGTAAATGCCTAATGACACCATGCCAGAAATCAAACAAAATGCCCCAATGGAACTGGTTGGAAAGGGCGGCAAGCGTTTGGTGAGCAAAGAATATACTGCCCAGGTAATCGCCGCTCCCAGTGCCGCCAAATAACCCGTGAGGTACTCAACCTCAAAATTCAATCTACCTCCGGTCGCGATCAGGGCAGCACCTGCCAGGCCGCAAATTGCTCCGACGATATGATTGGCTCGCAAGGAGGTGCCGGGAAGCAGCACGGGTGTTAATATCACGATCAGCAAAGGCCAGAGATAGTTGAGCAGGTTCGTCTCGATGGCTGGTGCATGCGCGAAAGCCGTGAAATATAAAAAATGGTAACCGAATATTCCGCCAACGCCCACCAAATACACCTTGAGGGGAATGCGCCAGCCTTCTCGTCGAACCAGGGATAACAATCCACTGGTGGTTAGCGTAACCCCGAGCAGGAGCATCCGAGGTACAGATTGCAAACCATTACCGGCTAATGCCAATGTGCTCCACAGTAGTATGGCGATAAGCGCCAGCAGGATGGGATTCAAGGGTTTCAATTGGCGTGCTCAGCCCCGCGGCGGGTCGGTCGGAAGTGGGGTGGGCGGCAGGCTGGGAACCTTAAGCAATCCTTCGACAAATTGCTGGATCTCCTGCTGATCGGCAAATTGCGCAATCTCCTCGCCGGTTCCGGAAAAGGTCATTCTGAGCTTTACCCCGTCCAGCCGGGTCTGGGTCGTGTCGAATGGCGAATATTTCAAAACCCAATTCAATACACTGGCCTGGTCCTCAATGGACAAATCCGAAATGCCTGGCGTGGCGGCGAAGGCGCCGTAACAGGTGTATTGCAGCACCTTACCGCCGAGCGTGATATTGAGATTGTCGCAGTAAGCGGTGGGACCGTCGTCGCGCGAGAACAACATGACCACTTTGCCGGCATCAATTCCGGCGGCGCGGGCCAGCACCGGTTTGATAGGGTTTTCAGCGGAGCGAAATTCGTAGGTCACGCCGTTCGCCTCGAGCTCAATCCGCGTGCCGCGCACCTCAACCTGGGAACATACTGTTTCCGGAATGGGTATCCCCAGGCAGGCATCCGAGAAACGCATGAATTCTTCCGCTACGATTCGAACCGAATCGGGGTTGAAGCCGAGCATGCCAGCCAGCAGCGAACTGGCTTCCAGGGCGGCCTGGGACGGGTTCGTCACTTGATCGATTCGCCTGAGTTGGATGCCTTCCTGATCGGTATGGTAGGTGTAAATTTGGCCTTCAAAAGCCAGCAAAACCACGTATCCACTGGACGGCTGCTGTGCGCAGGTTTCGCCGGGCACCGGAGCATCCATACAGGAATTGCCCCATTGCGCGGATTGGATATCGCGGATCGTGATCGCGTCTGGAGCTACGCCTAAGAACCCGGCTAAGTCGGTCTGAGCCTGCACAGCAGCTGCCGGCGGTTGTAGGATGCCGCCGTCCCACGGAGTGGGAGTGGCGGGGGTGGGGGTTGGCTCGGTTGGCAGGGTACATGCCAGGATTGCCAGCAACATTGCGGCGATTGGAAGCAGGCGTGGTTTCATCGATTCCTCAAAGCAATAATCAATTATAACCACGCTGGGGAGGTCAAGGCTTTCACCTTGAGGTTAGGTTACGCAAATCGCCAGATTTATTGCGCATAGTCAAACAAAATCCGTTATTGATAGTTTTCGTAGATCTTCAACACCAAGTCGGCATAATGATAGCCGCTATCCATCGGGCCATAGGCTCGCAGACCCTCACGCACATCGCCGAATTTCGAAATCAATCCTGAAAGCATCATGATGCCAAAGTCAATATTGAAGTGAGGATCAAAAAGTTCATCCATGCTCGGACGCGCTGAAAAACATGGTCCATTGATGCACATAAAATCCGCTGCCAATCCATCCCTCGGCATGACCTGCATTAACCCGACTGCGCCGCTTTTTGAATAAGCTTCCGGATTGCCGCCGGATTCTTGCAGCATCACCGCGGCGATCAGCTTTGGGTCAAGTCCATAATAGGCTGAAAACTGCATAATGGGTTGGCACCATTGTAGAATTTTCTCTGGGTAGCTGGAAGGAATGATGCAACCGCTGGCGACTTCCTCTACCGCTGGGACAGATTCATCAACGACTGCGGCTGGCTCGGGGGTAACCGCCGCGCTGCTTTGCGCCATTACAATGACCGATGGGTTATAGAGCAGCCGGGTCATAAAAATAACTGCCATGGAAGCAAAAATGAATCCAGGGATGATAAATTTTCGAATGTCCGTCATAATGATTTCCTCCCGGTTGATTTATATCATTATAGAACAAACGTACTATAATTACAAGACCGAATTTTCCCTATCCATATTTGATATAATCAACACATTGGCTGAAGGATGTTGGCATTGGAGTTCAATCCGGTTTCAGGGGATTACGCATGGAAGACAATCAAAGCTGGTACATCAACGCCATTTTCTACCAGGTCTACGTGCGCGCATTTTGCGATAGCAACGGAGACGGTCACGGGGACCTGCAGGGACTGATTTCTAAACTGGATTACATCCAGGATCTCGGCGTGGATTGTATCTGGCTGATGCCCATCTATCCATCACCGCAGCGGGATGACGGTTACGATATTGCCGATTTCACCAGTGTGCTGGGCACGTATGGCACCCTGGCGGACTTTAAACAATTGATTGATGGCGCGCATACCCGCGGGCTGCGAGTAGTGACAGACCTGGTGCTCAATCACACATCCGATGAACACCCCTGGTTCCAGGCAGCTCGCACCGATCGGCAATCCACTTTCCGGGATTATTATGTGTGGTCGGACACTGACCAAAAATTCCGGGACGCGCGAATAATCTTTATCGATAGCCAGAAATCCAATTGGACCTGGGATGAGAAAGCCGGTCAATTTTTCTGGCACCGTTTTTATCCTACACAACCAGATTTGAACTATGACAATCCCGCAGTCCGGGCAGAGATGCAGGCGGTCATGCGATTTTGGCTGGACCTTGGCATCGATGGTTTTCGGGCGGATGCCATCCCGTATTTATTTGAGCGTGAAGGCACCAATTGCGAAAACCTGCCGCAAACGCACGCCTTCCTGAAGACGGTACGAGCTTTACTTGATTCTGAATACCCCGGACGCATTCTGCTGGGGGAGGCGAATCAATGGCCCGAGGATGTACGCCCGTACTTCGCGGACGGCAACGAGCTTCACATGAACTTCCATTTCCCCCTGATGCCCAGGCTTTACCTTGCGCTGCACGATCAGAACGTTGAACCCATCAAATGGGTCTTTGAAAGAACCCCAGCCATCCCGGAAAATTGTCAATGGTGCACCTTCCTACGCAATCATGACGAGCTGACATTGGAAATGGTCACTCCTGAGGAGCGGGATGCGCTTTGGCAGGCTTACGCGCCAGATACCAAAATGCGCCTCAACCTGGGAATTCGCCGGCGTCTGGCGCCTCTGTTGGATAACGATATGCGCCGGATTCGTTTGATGAACGCGCTATTATACAGCTTACCTGGCACACCCATCCTCTATTATGGTGATGAAATCGGCATGGGTGACAACATCGAATTATTTGACCGTAACGGTGTGCGCACCCCCATGCAGTGGGATGAAACGCGCAGCGCCGGATTCTCTACGGCTAAACCCGAACAATTCTATGCGCCTTTGATCGATAAGACCCCCTACGATTTCCGCACCGTCAACGTGGTACAGCAGGATGTTGACCCCGATTCCTTGCTCAATTTCATGCGCATGTTGATCCGTCACCGCAAGGCCCACCCCGAACTGGCGTCCGGGACGATGGAATGGGTGGAAACCGATAACCCGGCGGTGGCAGCCTTTACCCGCCGGTTGGGGAGTAAAGGTGTTTTGGCGATATTCAACCTGTCGGATACTTCACGCGGAGCGCGCATTCCTCGCGAATTGCGCCAGGAACCGCGCACCGATCAGCTCGGCAGCTACCTGCGACTGCTGCCAGAACAAACCAACGTTAACCTCAAGCCGTACCAGTTCGCCTGGTTCAACCTGTAATTCTTTTTATGCAATCACTCGTCGCCGCTGATCTGACCTTCCGGCAGCGGATCGCTGATGGCGGCGGTGCGTGCGCGTGTCAACTCGATCAGCGCCTTCACCGGCAGACGGATATTCAATCCGCGCTGACCGCCGGAAACGTGGATCTGTTCATATTGCAGCGCTTCAGCGGAAATCACCACCTGAAACCCTTTGTTGAGCAATGCCAACGGTGAAATTCCGCCAGCCTGCAGTCCAGTCAGCTGCTCGGCTTCGCGCATGGTAGGTAGTTTGAGTTTTTTCTCACCAACAAATGCTGCCAGGCTTTTTAGATTAACCGCATGGTCGCCCGGAACTACCGCCAGGATCGGTTTGGCGGGTTTTTCGCGCACTACCACGATGGTTTTATACAACATCGAGGGGGATACGCCTAACAACCTGGCGCTTTCAAGTGCGCCGATTTTTTCGGCTGGAAGTTCGAATGCCGTGTAGGAGATCTTGTGCGAGTCTAAAAATCGGGTAACGTTGTTTGTGACCATTGTGGACCTAAAAATGAATTGCGGTCTGTTCGAGGCGGGCGCAAGTAGATCGGGTTGCTGTAAATCCAGCCGCGCTGCTTGCCAAGAAAGGGAATCGATACTTCCACTCGATAAACACCTGGCTGTCGGGTGATGTGCGCCCCCACCTGTTGATCCTTCCAGGTTTTAATCACCCGGCCGTCCTGAATCAGGCGGCAATCTGTAGGCAGCGGCAACCGAACCTGCAGGGTAACAGCCTCGCGCATTTCACCCTGATCTCCCATGGAAAGAACGCCTTGTTTGGTTTGTGCCGTGAAGCGGAATCCGCGGGTGGGTGCTGGCAGATCATACCCGATAAAGCAATGACCTTTCGCCAGCGCCTGGTAGATCAGCTTGCGGTCGGTATTGAAATTATTGCCGGTTAACGGTTCGCTGGTAAGGATATGGGTGTTGATCGCTTCAAAATGGAAAGAATAGGGGAAAATAATCCGTTTGAGGAATCCCACTTTTATGTTAAGGGAATGTGCGTCAGAACCACCGATTGCCACAACCCGCAATCCCTGGGCCAGCAGGTTGTCCCAGCGTTGTAGAGCCGCCGGGTGGGGACCGTGGGCTACTGAATCAGGGAATAACCCGTAGCGCACAGCATCCAATCCATTGTGAATCACCTGCTTAAGTTCACTCAATCCGTTCCACAACTCGATGCCGGTATAATTGCGCACCTCCCAGCTCTCCCAGGAGATGTCGGGTTCATGGAAGAGCCGTAGGGCCGGGTCTACTGGGTGGGCGATGAAACTCAAACCGCCGGACTGGTTGACGCGGTCGATCAGTTGTTGCGGCTGGTCGGCGTGAGTCGCCATCTCATGGGGGACGCCAAGAACCAGCATATGATCTTTTTGCGGTTGGCGGGCCTGATCATGGATTTCTTCGCCGATCAAAACCAGCATTTTTCGTCCGCTTTTACGCAGGTAACCCTCAACGCCTTCCACCCGAACATTGTGGTCGGTGATTATGACTGCATCCAGGCCGGCCTCAATGGCTGCCTGTGCCACCTGCTTGTGCGTGCCTGTGCCATCAGAAAAGCGTGTGTGTACGTGCAGGTTGATGACATATTCATGCATTGACGATTTCCGCCCGAGACAGGTATAATTCGTGGGTCTACTTAAATGGAGGAACGAGCTTGACCAACTACGTTGATATCGCACTGATTATAATCTCGATCGCTTTGATCGCCAGCGTCATCTTTCAGAACAAAGGCGTTGGCCTGGGCGGGTTAACAGGCGCAGACAGCAGCCAGGTTTTTTCTGCTCGGCGCGGTCTGGAGAAAACAATCTTCCTCATCACCATTGGGCTGGCGGTTGTCTTTGTGCTCCTCACCCTCGCGGCGGTGGCATTCGGATAAACGGACAGCAAACCGATGGCAGCTTTGCCTGCCATCCTTGCTAGCAGGGCGACTCGCGTAAGTAAAGAGGGCGCCCTTTTCCCAATCCAAAAACTATGAAAAAATTCCGTTGGCAACTTCTTATCATCTTCCTGACTGGAATCGTGGTCGGAATTCTTCTGTTAGGGCAACAGCCTGAAACTGCCCCCGGCGAAACAACTGAGCCAGTCAAAGGCGGCTTTTACACTGAAGCTCTGGTTGGGTCATTACAGCGGCTTAACCCCATGCTCGACTTCAACAATCCCGTTGACCGCGATGTTGACCGCCTGATTTACAGCCGATTAATCACATTTGATGAACGCGGCGGTGCCGTGGCCGATCTGGCTAGCAGTTGGGGGGTCTCCAGAGACGGGACGGTTTATAACTTCGAGCTAAAGCCGGACATTACCTGGCATGACGGGGAACCGCTCACTACCGATGACATCCTCTTCACGACCGAATTGCTGCGCAATGGCGGGGACTTCGTCCCTCCCGATCTGCAGGAATTCTGGTCAGGTATCGAAGTGGTTGTCCTCAGCCCGATTTCCCTGCAGTTCAAGCTGCCCGAGCCTTTCTCGCCCTTTCTGGACTACCTGTCCTTTGGAATCTTGCCCAGCCATATCTTGTCTGGCAAGACAATTGATGAAATTAAAGATATGGACTTCAATATCCAGCCGATCGGCAGCGGTCCTTACAAATTCGACCGCCTGATTGTGGAAGAGGGCGCCATTAGCGGCCTGGTGCTGACTGCCTATGAGGATTATTTCGGCACTGCTCCTTTCATCGAGCAGCTGGTCTTCCGCTATTACCCTGATTCTGCTGCGGCACTGCAGGCCTACCAGGCCGGTCAGGTGCAAGGCATCAGCCAAGTTTCGGCCGATGCGTTGCCGGCTGCCCTGGCCGAGCCAAACCTGGCTCTGTATACCGGCCGGCTCCCGGAATTGAGTATGGTCCTGTTTAATCTTAAGAACGATGAGACTTCGTTCTTCCAGGATGCCAACTTGCGGCGGGCTTTGTATATGGGGATCAACCGCCAATATATTGTGGATAAAATTTTAGCCGGACAGGCTATTTTGGCTGACGGACCCATATTCCCGGGAACCTGGGCGTATTATGACGCCACCCCGCGGGTGGAATTGGATGTTGAGCAGGCGAAGACCTTGCTCGATGAAGCCGGCTTCCCGGTCAACCCTGAGAACACCGAAGAGCGTGTCAGTTCCGACGGTATGGTGCTTAAATTTACCCTGCTCCACCCAGATACCGAGCAGCACCGTTTGGTTGCAGAAGCCATACAGCAGGATTGGACCGCGTTAGGCGTTTCAGTTACTTTGGAAGCCGTGCCCTATGATGTTCTGGTCATGGAACGGTTGGCGAATCGCGAATATCAATCTACCCTGGTCGACTTGAATTTGGCGCAATACCCGGACCCGGATCCCTACCCCTTCTGGGATTCTATCCAGGCGACCGGCGGGCAAAATTATTCCCAATGGGATGACAAAATTGCCAGCGAATATCTGGAGGAAGCCCGAATAACGGTGGATGTCGGTGAGCGTGCCCGCCTCTACCGCAATTTCCAGGTGATTTTCACGGATGAACTTCCGTCGCTGCCTTTATACTACCCGGTTTACAATTACGCGGTTGACCGCCAGATTCAGGGCGTGCGCATGGGTCCGCTGTTGGATACCAGCGACCGCTATGCCACCATCCTGCAGTGGTTCCTTGCGGCACGCACCCCGACCGCTACCGCGCCGGCTCCGTAGTCTCCTATAGAATGAAAGGAGCGCAAAATGCATGTTTTGGAAAATGACTTGGCATTTTTGCAGGCTTCAACACCGGTACTGGAAGAATATCTGTTATCGGATGTGTTGTACTATCCGGTTACTGGCCAGCATGGACGCCAGCTATCTGGCGACACAACCCGATTAACCCTGGGGAATTTATTGCTCAGCCGGAACCGACTATCCTCTGCCACACTTGCAGACGATGAAAAATCAAGTTTTAGTGATTTGAACCGGCAGATTGACCAGGTGTATGCCCAATGGCGGTCGCGCTGGAACGTAAAAATCCAGCAGGAAATCCCCAACCGATTAATGCTGTGGAAAAATTACCTGGGTGAATGGAGCGAGGGGTCAAAGGCGAAAACAGGCGACTATCCATATAACGTCCGCTTGAGGGTGATCTTGGAGCTGCTTTTTGCGGAGACAGACGCTCTTTTGGTGCAGGAGAAGGGGCTGCTGCATTCACTGGACCAACGGCTTAAGGGGAAAGGCCAACCAGGTCCATTTGTGTGGGATGAATCCCTGGTTTCTGGTTTTCCCGCCGACAAGTTTTGGTTTTTATACCTTCAATTCTGACTGACAATGTAAAACCGGGTTAAAATAGGCTTCATTCGGTCATTTCAAGGCTGGGATGAAGTATTTGAAGCAATTCACCGGGATTTACTGCGCATAGCCATATTAGTTTACTAATATATTTTTTTTCGGGGGCAAAAATGTTGGATTGTGACGGTCTGTTTTTTGAACGGATCCATCGGAAGAAGGCGGTAGGAAATGGTGTTTAGTGGTCATGGTGATGATGGGACGACGGGGATCTTAGGGGCAGGGCGGGTACCAAAATATGACCTGCGCATGGAAGCGCTAGGAGCTTTGGACGAAGCCAACGCTGCCCTTGGGATGGCGCGCAGTTTGATGGAGCAAGCGTCGGAAGCCCAGATGCTGCTGGAAATTCAACGAAACCTCTATCACATGATGGCGGAAATAGCCGCTACACCTGAAAATGCTGCGCGTTTCACACAAATCGATACCCGTACCGTAAAAGGTCTGGAGACTCACATCGACCGCCTCAATGACCATGTTCGTCTGCCCAATGAATTTATTGTCCCGGGTGATTCCACCGCGAGCGCCGTGGTATCCGTCGCCCGAACCGTTGTCCGGCGGGCAGAAAGGCGGGTTGTGGAGCTAATTACCCGCGGACTGGTGACTAATCCAGAATTGACTGCTTACTTGAATCGCCTTTCATCGCTCCTCTTTGTTTTGGAGCTTTACATTTTGCAGCATTCCGGCAATAGTAAACCCACCCTGGCTAAGGGCATCTAATCGTGATTGGCACATTGGTAAATGTCGCCACCATTTTGGTCGGTGGTATCCTGGGGTTATTCCTTGGTTCGCGGCTGCCCGAACGGGTTCGCCAAACGGTTATCGCCGGGCTGGGATTGTTCGTTCTGGCCTTCGGAATTAAATTATTCCTTTCCACTCAGAACGCGTTGGCAGTTCTCGGAAGCTTGTTGATCGGAGCGCTTCTGGGGGAATGGCTGCAGATCGACCGGGCACTCGAAAATCTGGGTATATGGTTGGAAAGCCGTTTTGCACGGGTTAATGGGGGTACAACCGATAACCGTTTTGTCCGCGGATTCATCACCGCCTCATTGGTGTTTTGCGTCGGCCCCATGGCGATTCTGGGATCGATTCAAGACGGATTGACCGGTGATTATTCAACGTTAGTGGTAAAGGCCATTCTGGACGGTTTCGGTGCATTGGCATTCGCTTCATCGCTTGGCGTTGGCGTATTATTTTCCACCGGCATCGTTTTGCTCTATCAAGGCGGCATCTCGCTCTTGGCTGTGCAGGTGCAAAGCATTCTCACCGACGCAATGATGGTCGAGATGAATGCCACTGGCGGGGTACTCTTGCTGGCGATTGCCTTGAGCAGCCTGCTCGAAATTAAAAAGCTACGCACTGGCAATTTTCTTCCAGCACTGGTGATCGCGCCATTTATGGTGCTATTGATGAAGTGGTTGGGCGTTTATTAACATAGAACCGCGCGGAGATTCCACGCGGTTCTATTTCGTCGTCTCTGTACCGATTAATTCTCGCTCAACGCTTTTTCGATCATGGCAAACAAAGTGCTGCTATCGGCTTTTTCCCCGTTAACCAGGAAAGATGGTGTCGAGGTAATTCCGAGCCCCTGCGCAGATTGCAGGTCTTGTTGAACCTTCAACTGATACTTGTTGCTGTTGAAGCATCGATTGAAATCACCCATATCCAAACCGATTTCCTGTGCGATGGCTTTTAACATCGGTGAGGTAAAATCTGCCCCAAAATTCGCGAATATAAAGTCGTGATATTCCCAGAACATGTTCTGGTCCATGGCGCAATAGGCTGCTTCGGCGGCGGTAAAGGACGTTGGGCTGATGAAGCTCATCGGCACGTACTGGAAATACACCTTTCCGGTTTCAATGTAGTCGTTAATAAACTGTTCCTGAGAATTTACCCAAAAATTTTTACAATGGACACAGTTGAAATCGGAATATTCGACCACTACTACAGGAGCATTCGGGTCGCCGGCAGTTGAACCTTCCACCAGAGTTCGAGCGGGAGATACCGGCGTCACGATATTCTCTGGGCTGACCGGCATATTGGGGATGATCAAGATCGCGGCGATCGCCAATGCAGCCAGTGTGGCAATTCCGATCCAAATGGCTCGGTTGCGGCGTTTTTGAGATTGGCGCTGGGCGCGAAAAGTCTCGCGTCGGCTGACCTTTTTCTCGGTCGGTTGGGCGGTTTTAGCCATGCAAGTTCTCCTCAGAGGATGCGGAAATAAATAATTTCATATGAAGTCATACGATGTTCAACAAATTAATTTTGCCATATTTAGTCGTAAAAGTCTACATTAAATGATAAGAGTTTCCTTAGATTATCCGCTGTAAACGAAAACCGGGAAATGCTCTCCGGATAATTTAAATCCAACTTTACGGTATAACGCAAGAGATGCGTAATTGTCATCCTGAGTATTAATCGTAATTTGCCATAATCGATCGGTGCGGCAGCGCTGCACCAGGTCGTGCAGCAAAGTTGTGCCGACCTTGCGGCCCTGCAGTCCAGGCATGACAGCCAGTCGGGCCAGGTGAGCGGCAAACATGTTGATGGTAGAGATCTGAAATCCAACTATCCCTTCGTCCCACTCGGCCACAGTGGCAATGCCTGCCTGTTCGTAAGATTGTTCCACCTGGTGGAGGGAATTTTGCCAGATCGGTTCAAAGGCTGCCTGGTCGATGGTAGCCACCACCGGCAGATCGTCCGGTTCCATTAAGCGAACGAATAAATCGGGGTTTGACGTAAGATTGGCCGATTCAAATTCAACTTCGCGTTCCAAACCCACGATATCCTGGTGATGCTCAAACCCGCTGCGCCGTAGGATGCTGGCATACCAATCACTGAGTGCCAATGATGGCAGAATAGTCCGGGTATCCAGTGCCGGATCTTCCAGGCAGCGGTTGAACAACTGTTCCCAGGCGTCAATGGGATTAACCCCGGCGGCACACGCGAATAATCGCACCCAGGCAATCCCAGGCGGATCGGCTGGGATTGCCAGTGCGGCTCCAATGAGGTTGTCTTGCTCCGCCAGCCAAAATGGCTGTTGCCCGAGCCACTCAAGCGGCGGCCGCCAATCGAGGTGGCGGTGCAAGCGCGGACTGGCCGTTAAAAAATTGGACAGGCGGGAGAGATCGGTTATTGTGGCCTGGCGTAAAACAAGTGTGGACCGCATAAGATCCTTGCCCAACCTTTAAAGCTGGTGATAAATTGTCAACGTGTTCCCATCATACGGTGAACAGTGCCCATCAACCGTTTGATCAGCGATTCGCGCCAGTTTAATTTCTTTTTCGATTGCAATGCAGCGTCCATGGCAAATAAAGAGTCAACTTGTTTCCCACGCTTCATCTGCAACACAGAAATCTCGCGCAGCACATAGGAACGCATCTCGTTATTGCCGGATTGTTTGAACAGATCTGCCGAAAGTTGATACTTTTCCAGGGCTTCATCAAACCGCTGCAGGTCAACTAAAGCTGCGGCAATATTCCCCAATGCTATCGCTTGCCGCTGCGGATCGAGCAATTCTGCAAATACCAATTCAGTCCCGACCGCCTGGGCTAATGCCTCGGGCGCATTGCCCGATTTCAATAACGCCACCGACAGGTTGTTGCGGGCTTCAGCATGGGCAGCCGGTTGCTCGGTTGGGTCAATTAATCCCTTTACCTGTACATAAATTCGCACTGCTTCCGGATAATTCTTGCGCTCGAAAGCCGCCTGTGCTGTCTGGTTAAGGGAATTGACCTTTGCAGATAACATCATCAAAATCGCCTGAATCGCTTCTAGTAGGTAATTTCGAGCAAGCCTTCGGCCACTCCGCGCAGTTTGTCGACTGACAAATCCGACAACCGCATGGCGAGCTGAAGGTATGGCAGGTTAACTGGTTCGCTGATAAACGATCGAACTTCCGCTGGAAGGTCCAAGATCGTTCGAACGGCGGCTTTGTCCGAGCGCCATTTGCCAATCATGCCGCGTTGATCAAACAAGTCTTCGTTGCGAATTGCCAGAATATCTGCCAGTAATTCCAGGTCAGGAATCGGGATGGCTTCCTGCCCCATCTCGTATTTTTGAATTTTATCGACAGGGATGTTGGTTTTTAGAGCCAGCTCTGAAACGGACAGGTTATGCGTTGTGCGCGCCATGCGCAGCCGCGTTCCTATGATGCGCTGCCGTAAATCCTTCAATTGAGTTGGCTGTTCGATGGGATCCTCAGGCGCTAAAGTGGACAATGTCTGGTTTCCCCAGAAGTGCTCCAATGGAACATCCAGGTAGAAAGCCAACGCCTCCAGTTGGGGTAAAGTCGGGGCAGCTTCACCAGCTTCAATTCGCTGGTACTCTTCAACAGACAACCCCATCGCTTTGGCGCATAAATCCACCTTGCGAGACCGGCTCAGACGGGCATCGTAAATCAATAATCCCAATTTTCGTGTTCGGACTCGGATTTGTTGTTGGTAGGTTGCCATTGGGTCCTTCCCCGGTCAATAAGTTCGATATGTTCTATTCAGAATTATAGCATCGACCGTTTTTATCGTTGAATCCAGTAAGGTTGATTACCGTGACCGTCGTTCCTGGTGTGCCAGCATGACGCCAATATTCGCCCCAAATACTTCCGGACCCAGTCTGAAGCCCGCTGCTTCGATCCTTGGATAGAATAATGGCCGAATTCCGGTGGGTTTGAGTTCCCCTATGACCATGCCATTTTCACCAACGCCGGATTGTTGGAACTTAAAAATATCGGTCATAACCACTGTATCGCCTTCCATCCCGCAAATTTCGGTAATGGAGGTGATCTTGCGCGAACCATCCTTCAGACGCGATTGTTGAATAATCAAGTCCACCGCTGCCGAGGCCTGCTCTCGAATGACACGCAGCGGCAAGTCCATGCCAGACATCAGCACCAGCGTCTCGAGGCGCGACAGAGCGTCGCGTGGCGAGTTGGCATGTAAGGTGGTTAGCGATCCGTCGTGACCGGTATTCATAGCCTGCAACATATCCAGGGCTTCGCCGCCGCGCACCTCGCCGACCACAATCCGGTCGGGGCGCATACGCAGCGAGTTGCGGACCAAATCGCGAATGGTCACCGCACCCTTGCCATCGGAATTGGGGGTTTTGGTCTCCATGCGAACGACGTGATCCTGCTGCAGTTTTAATTCTGCCGCATCCTCAATGGTGACAATCCGCTCGGTTGGGCTAATGAAGCTGGAGAGGATATTGAGCAGTGTTGTTTTACCGGAGCCAGTGCCGCCGGAAATGATGATGTTCAAGCGCGACAGCACGCAGATCCGCATGAACTCAGCCATGTTTTCCGTAACTGTTCCAAGATTGATATACTGCTCCATCGTCAGCTTATCTTTTTGGAACTTACGAATGGTAATCGTTGGACCGTCAATCGCTACTGGTGGGATTACGGCATTAACGCGCGATCCGTCTGGCAAGCGGGCATCGACGGTTGGGCTGTCGGCATCGATACGGCGTCCCAGCGGCATAATGATCTTGTCAATCATGCGCAATACAGCATCATCATTTGGAAAGGTGATGTCGGTTCGGATGATTTTACCTTTGCGTTCGATATACACTTTTTCGTGCCCGTTAACCATGACTTCGGAGATATCCGGGTCGTCCAGCAGCGGCTGCAATGGGCCAAACCCTAGCAGTTCATCCAGGATTTCGCGCGTGACCTGATCCTTAAGCGGGGTCGGGAAGTTGTACTTAAGCTCAGTAAAGGCCTTCTGAATCATCAGGATGATCGCGCCTTTGCGATCATCACCCAGTGGAGTACTCTCCAAGTCGCGGGAGATTGTTCCAAGCAGATGAGATTTCAAATTCTGCAGGTTAATGGCTCTAGGTTGCGAAGGTAAAGGTGTTGCCATTAATACTCCCTCAGCGCATTATCTAAATCGTCTTCAGGGATGACCCAGATGATTTGATTGCGGTTGACTGCCATGAAATTTGTTTTGAATAATTGGGTCGTGCCAGTCGGCTCGAAAACCTCAGCATCCGTCACCGCGAGAAATTGAACCGCAGCATCCAGTTCATCCTTCAAGCGTTCGCCAATTCGCACATGCATATTTCCATGAATACGGTGAAAAGCAGTCTGCAAAATGACCTTAATTGTGGACTTGGTAATCACCTGTGTATAAATTTTCCCCTTGTCTTCAAAAGTCTCTAACATCTAGGTTTACAATCCTTTCTCATCGGGTGTTGAGCCGTCAGAAGCGGGCATCATATACCCCAGGCCAGATCGGGTCACAATATGTTGCGGGTTGTGCGGGTCGTCCTCCAGCTTCTGGCGCAGCCGGGCGATTGACACCCATAGAATTTCTTTATCTTCCCGGTAGGACTCGCCCCATACCGCCGTGAGCAATTCTTCGGCCGACAAAATACGCCCGGCGTGCTGCGCAAATTGGATTAACAACCGGTACTCCGTAGCTGATAGATAGACAGGATGCTCGCTCTTCCAGACTTCAGCCCGGGCAAAATCAATCCGCAAATTCATGTGAGAAAAGTAACGTCTGTGAATAATCTGTTGGGTGGTCTTCGCGCGGCGTAAAACAGCACGTACGCGTGCCACCAGTTCTGTTGCCGAGAAGGGTTTGAGCACGTAATCATCGGCGCCAACATTAAGACCGTGAACCCGGTCTTGCTCCTCACCGCGCGCCGTAAGCATGATGACGGGCACATCCGAAAACTGCCGAATCCGTTCACAGGTCTCGAATCCATCCAATTTCGGCATGGCAACGTCCAAAATTACCAGGTCCGGGTGCCGGCTGGAGACCATCTCGAGCGCCTCTTCGCCATCCTTGGCAGCACTGACCTCATACCCCTCGGTCTCCAAATTTACTTTGAGCAAGTGGCGATAGAGCTGCTCATCATCAACGACCAAAATTCGCGCACTCATGTTCGGATCCCTCCTAAGGAAATTCAAAAATTACAGCCGGTCGGGCAAGAAGATGCGGAAGGTACTGCCTTCCCCGACTCGGGAAATGAGTTCGATATTACCGTTATGGGCCTGGACGATCTGCTTGCAGATAAACAACCCCAAACCGGACCCATGGACACTGGAACCCGATTCTGGAATGCGGAAAAAGCGGTCGAATATTTTTGTTTGATATTTTTCCTGGATGCCAGGACCTTTATCGCAGACATCAATGGAGACGCCGTTCTGCACACCAGAAATTATGACCTTTACCGGCGAGTCTGGTGCGTACTTTACTGCGTTATTGATCAGATTTTCCAGAATTTGTGCCAATCGGCGCGGATCGGCCTGTATATTCTTGATTGGTTCTTCCACTTCCGAATCAATCACCAACGCCGGGTGGTGCAGCCGAGACCTTAGAACCACATCTTTAATCAAGGCATCCAGGCGTACCACCTGGAAATCCATGACGATTTGGCCGGATTGCAACTTGGCTGAATCTAACAAGTTGCTCAACAAATCCTGCAGCCGGTCGGTTTCCTGGTCAATGATGGTCAGGAATTCCTGCTTGGTCTGCTCGTCCCAATTGGCATCGGTGCGCAGTAAGGTGGTGGTGTAGCCCTTTATAAAACCTAGCGGGGTGCGCAGCTCGTGTGAAAGCGTGGAAATAAAATCTTCCTGTACCTGAAAGGTACGGTATTGGAATTCCAGCCGTCGGTTCTCACTTTTCAAATTTTCGCGGGCAACCACCACTGCCAGTTGGTCAGCCAGATATTCGGCAAAAGCAATCTGATCAGGCGTGTATTGCGGGCTGCCAAAGCGGATGAAAATGATAGCTCCCAAAGTCTCCGTTTGGGTAATGAGCGGCACGCCGAGTGTATGCGGACGGCGAAGACGATCGGTCTCGATGGGTTCCTGCGGTTCCTGTAGAATGGATTGGCGGCTCTCGATTACCTGGCTGCCAATGATCTCACCCCAGGCCACATCTGCCTCAGCTGACTTGCCGCGGCCGGTGGCGCGGGCGTAGGCGACATCCAGATTAAGCGTCATCGGGTCCACCAGGAAAACGACCACATTGTCGAAAATGAAATATGGACGGATTACTGGCACCAACGAATCCATTGCGCCGTGCAGATCGTCAACACCGCCCAATATTTTATTAATCAAATACAGGAAGTGGGTGTCAACGGGAGGAAATACTCTGGTAGGTGGCGGAAGTGTGGTCATCGGTTGTTACCTTCCAATACTTTCTTCAGTTCGAACGAAAACTGACTGCCTCTGCCTAGCTCGGATATGACCTGGATGCTCGAATCATGTGCCTCGATAATCTTTTGCGCCAATGAAAGCCCAAGCCCGGTGCCGCCGTATTTTCGGGTTGACGAGCTGTCCAGTTGGTGGAACGGTACAAATATCTCCCGTAGTCGGTTGGGAGGAATTCCAATACCGCTATCGCTGACCTTG
>Ga0209521_10000769_pt1 | contig 25302 bp, 17 predicted proteins | sample Rifsed19ft4_FD_184016 | JGI IMG/M metagenome (GOLD analysis project Ga0209521, IMG submission 184016) | Soil microbial communities from Rifle, Colorado, USA - sediment 19ft 4 (version 2) | ecosystem: Environmental > Terrestrial > Deep subsurface > Rock core/Sediment | place: Rifle, Colorado...
GTCCTGGTCATTTACCATTCTTACCGTATAGTATTTGATCAATAATGTCATTATTGGTACGACCAATATCCACAGCAGGTGAGGAAAAGAACGGGTCTTTTTCTAAAGGCAGATTCGTTATTCCACGTTTTTTCTTAGCTATTAGTTTTTGGGATGTCAAAGTTTAGGGACATCGCCCAATTTCCTGATGTCTACTATCCGAGTCACCGCTACAACAAAGCATCAATTGCATAGCAAATACGTTGCGGAAGTTTTCTCTTATTAGAACTGGTTTTTGAATTCCCAAAATCCTTGTTTTAATTCTTCTAATTCCTGGCGAAGATTTTTTAATTCTTCCTCTATTTTTGCAACCCTGTCATCTTCTGCATTGACTATCCTGGCAGTTGCCGGCGGGTGCCCGGTCATTTCCATACCCATAGGTTCCGGGACATCTGATAGAAGGTGAATATATCGAGGCTCCTTTTGACCTGCCTGACGGGGAAGCAGTTTCACATAACCCATCTCCTCAAGGTTCAGAAGGACATCTTTCATCTCTTCTATGCTGTCAAACCTGTAAAGACGTTCAGTACGATCCCGCAACTCACCTGCGGTTTGTGGTCCCCGGAGGAATAGGACACAAAATATCGCAGCTTCTTTATTAATAAATTTATTTGTTTTGATAAAATTATGGGAATATTTGGAAACCCTGCCTGAATAGCTCTGCCATCCCAGATCTTTTTTTATTAATCCCTCAAGTGCATTTAAAACAGTTCTCTCATCATAGGAAACCACCGGCTCCCGGTTGGATTTCTGGTTGCAGGCATTAATGAGGGCATTTAAGGAGAGGGGATAATAATCCGGGGTTGCCATCTCCTTTTCAATTAAACACCCAAGAACACGAACCTCTGTATCAGTAAGCTTCAAATCCATGACAATAAGTTCTTCATATAGTGGATTACTGTGCCCTTCTGACCGACTTGATTACAACCGTCTCCATCGGGACATCGCCTAATCCCATCTTCGTGCCTGTCTTTACACCCTTTATTTTATCCACTACATCCATGCCTTCCACGACCTTGCCAAATACTGCGTAGCCGTAACCCTGCGGTGATGTGTCGCGATGATCGAGGAAGTCGTTATCAACTACATTAATGAAGAACTGGGCAGTTGCACTGTCTACTACCATCGTCCTTGCCATAGCAAGTGTGCCCTTCTTATTTTTCAACCCGTTTCCGGCCTCATTCTTTATCTGTGCCTTTGTAGGCTTCTGTTGCATGTCTGGTGTAAATCCACCACCCTGGATCATGAAATTGCTGATGACCCTGTGAAATATCGTCCCGTCATAGAACTTATCATCCACATATGAAAGAAAATTGTTTACACTTATTGGTGCATTCTTCTGGTCCAGCTCTATCCTGACATTACCCACTGATGTCTCCATCAATACTACCGGGTTCTTCTCCTCTGCACCGGCTTCCCCGGATACAACCATCATCACCATTGATACTGCAATAATTAAACCGAACATTGTCAACTGCATATACTTCTCCTTTCTATTAAATGGTTTTTCTTACTTCTTCAAGCTTACCCCAATCCAACATCCAACACCATCATAACTGCAAAACCAAGCATTGCGCCCATTGTAGCTATATCCGTATTGCCGTTATGCTGTGCCTCCGGGATCAGCTCTTCCACTACTACAAATATCATAGCTCCGGCTGCAAAGGCAAGTGCATATGGAAGTATTGCCTGCGATGAGATGACAACCATTGCTCCTATTACCCCTGCGACAGGTTCTACAGTTGCTGATAACTGACCATACCAGAAGCTTTTCAATCTTGACATTCCCTCGCGTCTGAGAGGCATAGACACGGCCATACCTTCAGGAAAGTTTTGTAATCCGATCCCTATCGCCAGTGCCACAGCCCCTGCAAAAGTAGCTGATGGCAGGCCGGATGCCGCCGCTCCGAAGGCAACGCCGACTGCAAGACCCTCCGGGAAATTATGCAGAGTGATTGCAAGGACGAGCAAGGTGCTGCGGTGCCATGATGTCTTGACCCCCTCGGCCTGATCCATAGCAAAACCACTATGCAGGTGTGGAAGTACCTTGTCTATGCCTCTCAGGAAAATTCCTCCAAGCAGAAACCCTGTCAAGGGAGGTAACCACACAGGAATACCTTTTCCTTCGGACATTTCGATAGCAGGCGCAAGCAATGACCAGTAACTTGCGGCAATCATCACTCCCGCAGCAAAACCGAGCATGCCATCAAGCACCTTTATGTTTATGTTTCTGGAAAGGAATACTACAGCAGCGCCGATAGCAGTAACTCCCCATGTAAAGGATGTTGCAAGAAATGCCTGGGAAATTGGATGGAGGTTTTGAATATATTGAATCATACAGCGCCAACTAATAAATAGGTGCCTTGTAATTAGCAGTGAGGAATATAACTATAAGACCGCATATCAAAATTACCACTTGGAGTGCAACTGATTTCATGTGAAGGTATTTGAATTCTTTTTTCAGCGCTTCCTTCCGGACAGTATCTTCTACACTCCTGATCTGGAGTCTGACTTCTCTGGCCTTTGAAGCAACTGCAAGTCCCAAATAGAGTGTCAGCGCTGTCATCAGGACTATAAGCCCAATCTTACCCCATGGATACAGACGTTCCTTAAATGATAATAACATTATAGTAGCAAGCGCCGATCCACCGCATATATAACCCATTATCCAGTACTTTGGGAATATGTCACCGAGGACGTCACCGGCGCTTTCTCTTGGCAGCACCTTGAATATGCTTGGTGCACCGATAACAACGAGAAATACCATCCCGCCGATCCAAACTACTAATGACAGAAGATGTAAAAACCTTAGGATAGTAATCATGGGTTCACCGCTTGGTTATCTCTGATTATCTTAATAGCCTTAGTGAGCAGGCTATTATTGGTTGCTGCAATGAGCGGTACCGTACGTTCGAGCCCGGCATTAATCCCGGTAATATCGCCGCCATCCATATCTGTAATAATGCCTCCTGCTTCTTTAAGTATCAACATGCCTGCAGCGAAATCGAAGCTCCTCGATGGAGTGGCAACGAGAAGAAGATCTATCGCACCATTTGCCATAATGGCAAGGTCAAGGGCTATTGCACCGAGACACCTTATCTTCCTCGCTGATTTCAGAACAGGAAGTATCTTATCAATATCCTTAGCAGGGGCAGATGCCTCAAATGCGACCATCTCAGACCCTTCACTACCACGGCATTCAATCCTTTTTCCATTACCCCATGCCCCTTCACCCCTTATAGCCCAGTATTCTTTACCTGATGACAAATCCACCACATAACCTGCAAGAAGATTTTCAAGCTTATTCCCGTCAAGGACTGCGATCGAGGTAGCATAGTAGGGCACCCCCCTCTTCGCATTATTGCTGCCGTCAAGGGGGTCAACCAGGATGTGTATATTGCTTTCGGGAGCATACTGTCTTATGCCGCATTCTTCCGATATCAAAGTGAATCCAACGCCCTCACCTGCCACCTTATCCAGCGCCTCAATTACTATTTTCTCTGCTACTTCATCTATTAGAAATGTCTGATCGCCGCCTGCCCCGCGTCCGATCTTGATTGAGGCATCTGCGCTGCCGGCTATTTGGGGAACTCTCTCAAGAAGATTTTTTCCGATACCTCGTAATACCTCTATCCATTGATATGGAGATGGGTGCATAAAATCCATAATATCAGAATTTAACCAACTTCACCACCTTTCACTCAGGTATTACAGATTTACATTATTCAGTATCAGCAAGTTAAGTTTTTAACGGTCAACAATTAAGCAATATAAGTATTATCTTATATTTTTTAAATAGTTATATGCTTCAGCCTACGGGAAATGCATTGATCACAGGCCAGCAATGAAGCTAATTGCACACCTCTTTTACTTTGCTTAATCCAAGCCATAATTCTGAAAATAACCTTAAATATTAAGTAGTTAGGATGACAGATTCCTATCTTTAATTTTCTGGTATTGGACTTGCTATTTAAGTAATACATAACATCAAAAAAAGGACTTTATGAAACCGTCAAAATTTAACGTATTTATACCACTGCAGGATAGTGATGGGTACATTATCTTTAATACCTTTACAGACTCACGTGTTGTGGTCGAGAGGAAGCTTAAAGAGAAAATTGAAATGTCTCCTGTTAATGAATTCCTCTTCTGTGAACGTGAGAGGACTTATCTTAAAGAGCTATTGGAACTTGGCTTCTTAGTCAATGATGATGTTGATGAAGACCTGGAACTTGAATACTGGTTTCAGAGACTCAAATTTGATAGCTCTATTTTAGACATTACGGTACTCACCACATATGCATGCAATCTCAGGTGTACATACTGTTATGAAGATGGAATCAGTGCGACCTCGTCTATGAAGGATGATATATGCAGGAAGACGATTCTATGGATTATCCGGAAATTGGAATATGTCAGGCCACGCACTATTAGACTCACATTCTTTGGAGGAGAGCCATTGCTGAATTTTGCTCCTATCAAAATGATCAGTGAAGAGATCCACAGTGCCTGCAGCAGAAGGAAGATAGATGTTGATATACGGATTGTAACAAACGGTGTCTTATTAACAGAGGACCTGATTAAGACCTTAAAAGAATTTGGACTTAAGGGGATAAAGGTTACCTTAGATGGCGATAAATATACACATGATTCTAAAAGAATATATAAAGACGGTAGTGGTACGTTCGATACCATAATGAACAACCTCATAAAGATTAAAGGAATAGTGCCCATTACAATCGGAGGGAACTTTGATGATTCAGTTAAACCCGGTATACCGCCTCTCCTGGACAGATTAAGAGACGCCGGTTTTACAAATAAAGATATAGAGCTTATCAGGTTTAAACCAATCTTTGCGACCATCGGAAACAGTTGTCCTGAGAACAATTTCTGCACATTTTCCCGTATACCCCCCTCAGACTTCATGTGGTTAAAAGAGGAAATTGAGAAGCGGGGTTTTACAACTTCCACGGATACAGCGATAGGTCCATGTGAAGCAATCAGGGAATATAGTTACGTTATTGATCCTGCGGGGAATTTATTCAAATGTGCCGGTTTTGTCGGCAGACAGGAATTTATTATCGGGAATATTAACGATGAGAGGTATTTAAATCATACGAACACACGTTTTATGACCGCAGATCTATGGCGGCGTGACTGCAGGGGATGCTCATATATCCCGATCTGTGGCGGCGGTTGCCGCGTCGGATCACACATCCTCTTTAAAAACTTTTTAAATCCTGCTTGTGAAGCAGAGTATATCAACAAGGTCTCTCTGGAGTTAGTGCGAAGTGAAGCAGGATAGTATTTAAATAAAAAATGAAAGGGGGTGATTGAAGATGAAAATCATAAAGAAAGGTGACAGGAAAGAGAATAGTAAGCCGGTTTTTTGCGCTTTTTTCATTATGTAATCCCGCCATGCATGATTTGACTTTGTATGCTGATTTCTCTAATCTACAGGCGGCATGGTATGCACAACTGCATCTATTGTTCGTAGCCTTACGATTTTTAGTCTTACTATCGTATTTCTTATTGCCGGATGCAATAATAATGGCGGAATTAAGGACAAATCATATGGCGATTCACTTACGATAGTTACATATCATGCCCCTGTTGATATAAGTCCCCTTACTGCAGTTAGTGGTATCTCAGCCATACTTTTAGAGACCATCTTTGATGGACTGATAAAGTTAGACCAAAATCTTGAGCTAAGACCCCATCTTGCCGCCTCCTGGGAAACTTCCAAGGATGGCCTTAAGTGGACTTTCTACCTGAGAAAAGGGGTTACATTCCATGATGGCGTTGAACTTACTGCCGATGATGTCAAGTTTACGATTGAAGAGTTCATCAGGGTTAATCTAAGGAGCCCATTTGCAGGTTGGACTGCAAACATTAAATCTATAAATATAAAAGACAGATATGCAATAGATATCGTCCTTAAAAAGCCCTCCATCTTTTTTCTCTACAGCATGACCTGGGGTATACTCCCTGCTCATATATTAAAAAATAATAACAAAAACTACAACTTTGGACGGGAGCCCATAGGAACGGGACCTTTTAAATTCTCATCCTGGAAAGATAGCGAGATTGTCCTTAAGGCAAATGAAAGGTATTTTTCCGGCAGACCTTATCTTAACAGTATAGTTGTCAGGGTATATCCGAATCAGAAGATTGCATGGGCTAAATTGATGCAGGGAGAAGGGGACTTCCTCTTTCCTGTCAGTCCTGCTGAATTTGACTTTTTAAGACAGGTCAGCTCCCTTGAGTTGTACAGTATTCCAGGATACATCTACTCTATGGTAATGTTCAACAATGAAACCTACTTCTTTCGTGACAGGAAGACCAGGATTGCCCTCAATTATGCTGTCAACAAGGAGCATATTCTGCAGGAAATCCTGAAAGGTAAAGGGGATGTGGCTTCAGGTACTATATGGCCCCGTTCTCCTGTATATAATCGTGCAATAAGGCCATACCCGTATGACCCTGAAAAGGCGCTGAAACTTCTTAAGGAGGCAGGATGGCATGATAATAATATGGATCATGTGCTGGAAAAGGAAGGGAGGAGATTTACTTTTACCCTGTTTGTAAATGGAAGTGACCAGACGGAGATTCAGGCAGCCATGTATATCCAGCAGCAGTTGTGGGATTTGGGGATACTGGCAGAGATAAAGACCTTTTCTACATCATCAATGGATTTTTTATTTACAGGTAGATACGATGCTGCCTTCATTGATGCCTTTTCCCATGTTTATCCTGATTATAACTTTTACTCCTGGCACTCTTCCCAGATAGGTAGAGGACTGAATATATCGAGGTATCGCTTAGATTCTGTTGACAGGCTTTTGGAAGAAGGCCGGTTATCTGTTGATATGGGAAGTGCGCGATTATTGTATAATAGATTTCAGGAAGAGATGTACAGTAATCCACCCGGTATATTCCTTTACTGGCCATATCAGCATATGGCCGTACATAAGAGGTTTGAAGGAGTTAAGTTTATCCCCGGAGGGTTGCTATCTTACATCAATGAATGGTATGTCCCAAAAGGAGAACAGAAGAATTAAACAGTAAAGATAAAGGTTTCCTCCATGAAGAGTATCGCAACAAAACTTATTCTTTTATTAATCATATCCCTCCTTATACCCCTGAGTATATACGGCATACTATCTATATGGACCTCGCGGCATTTTAATTTTAAGTCTGTGACAGAAGGGAATCTTAATGTTGCAAAAAGGGCGGCCAGCGAGATAGACCTCTATGTCTCAAACAATATAGCGATATTGAATGCACTTGCCCAGAACCTGGGCAGGTTTTATATCCCTGAACATGAGCAGAAGCTGATGCTCTCTAACTACAAGTTGAACTTCTCAGGCATTGAGAAGATATTAATCACAAATGAAGCAGGGAAAGAGGTGATGTCTACGAATGGCGATTCATCCGTTGACCTGTCTCAGGACATTGCTTATCAGACTGCAATTAATGGTGAAGTATATAAATCTGACGTCTTTATATCAGAGAACCTGAGTCCATCCATGACCATAGCTGTTCCGCTGAAAAGACTTGATACGGTTAAGGGGGCAATGATAGCTGATATTAACTTAATTGCCATGTGGAATCTGGTAGATAATATCAGGATAGGTGAAAAGGGATATGCCTTTGTGGTAACAGGAGAGGGGAAACTCATAGCACATGGACTTGGGAGCGGCAAGGTTCGTGTCCTTCGAAATGAGATGGTAAGCGTACTGAGTATTGTCAGAGAAGTGCAAAGAGGCAAGGATATAGTTGATATATACAGAAATATAGATGGAGACAAGGTTATAGGGGTTGCTGTCCCGATCCCATCTCTGGGCTGGGCTATAGTTATTGAGGAGCCGCTTACAGAGGCATATGCATCAACGAGACAGATGACACTCTTCCTGATAATACTGATAATCACGTTTGCACTATTTGCATCTATCTTCGGTTACAGGAGCGGCAAGCGATATATAGTTCAACCCATTCAGACTTTAATTGCCGCAACAAGAAGGATTGCTGATGGTGATCTTGACAGCAAGGTTATCATTGAGACCAGGGACGAATTCGAGGAGGTTAGTGATTCCTTTAATAAGATGACGGGCCAGTTGAAAATACTCCAGGAAGAGATCAGGCGCAATGAACGTATAGCCTTTATGAATAAAATCGCTGCAGGTCTTGTTCATGACCTGCGGCATCCGGTGAAGAATATCGAAAATGGCACCAGGCTTATTATGAAGATGCATGACAGGGAAGAAGACAGGCAGGCATTCAAAAATATTATTACAAGGGAGTTGGATAATATTAGCAGGTTCCTCGACGACCTGCTTAACCTCTCCCGTCCTGTCAAACTGACGCCAGTAACACTGGATATATGTAACGAGATATCATCTATTGCAGATATGTTCAGGGAAGAGGCGGCCAATAAAGGAATAATAATCAATAAATACTTTCCGGATGAGTCAGTAAAGGTGAAAGCGGATAAATTCTCCATTGAACGGGTAATCAAGAATATCATAAGAAATGCAATAGAGGCCATGGCAGACGGTGGTTCACTGACAATCTCTGAAGGATTATATCCTGATTATGTGAATATTGAATTCAGAGATACAGGCAGCGGTATACCTCCGGACAAGTTAGAAAACATGTTTACCGAATTTACGACGACCAAGGGGAGCGGCTTAGGGCTTGGACTGGCAATAGCAAACAGGATCATTGCGGCTCATAATGGGACACTGACGATTGAGAGTGAGGTTGAAAAGGGGACTGCTGTCACAATAAGACTGCCGCATCTATTGATGCATCCGTTACCTTAAGCTTTTTATCTACTATATTTATTAAGTTTCTCCAGGGTAATCCGATATGGTGTGCGTATAAAAACAAGGCGCATGGAAGCGCCTGTTTAACCAGGGAGGGTTACCATGGAAGCAATCACGAACTCTTTATTTCATAATAACAATCTTGCCAATCTTCTTGCACAAACCACTCAGGGCGGGTTAAACCCGCAATACAGCGTCAACACCAGGACCAAAGCCAAAGCAGAACTTGAGATCACCACCGCGGAAGGAGACCGGGTCACATTATTCAGCCAATCGAAGACCGGGACGGCTTATGCCAGTTATGACTCCCAGGGCAAGTTGACAGGGGCTGAGTCAACAGACACCGCCGAAATGTATCAGATCGTCTCCACCAACAAGGTTGCGATCGCGGTTGAGGGTAACCTTAATGAGGAAGAACTTGCCGACATACAGCGCCTCCTTCAGTCGGTAGAGGATATTTTCATGAATTTTCTCTCGGACGACGGGACAATTGAAGAAAACCTGGCATCTTCGTTATCATTGGATTCAATGAAGAGCCTGTCTCACTTCGATGCAGAACTAAAGTACTCTCAAAAGATCGAAGGGTTCGGAGTGGTATCCGGCAGTACCGGCCAGCTTCCAGGGACAACGACATCCCAGGAAGCCACGGCCTCTGAGACCGGTCTGATCCCTGAGACAAGCGCGGATGCAATACCTGATTTGGCAACTTTGACAGCATTCAAGGCCAGGACGAAGGCTTCCCTTCATATCAGCGGCACACGTCTCACAATGGGAGAGCCGGCGCAGACCACATCCACGGAAGTTCTCCCTGAGGCATCCACCACAGGAACTACGGTCACCGATCCGGTCATGAATTCGGTCTCTATGATAAACTTAGAGGCGAGGCTCAAGACCTCCATTAAGGTCAAAGTGGCACAAAGCCTTGTAAGCCCTGCCCCGGCAGAACCAGAAACTCCTCAGAAACCAGCAGCTCCGGTACAGACTCCTGCGGATGGGCCAAGCACACCAGTTTCCACAGATGGTACAGCAACCGGGAATCAGCCGACAGATACCAACTCTACTGACCCGGTAGGCACATTATCATACTTCTCCACCTACAGGGTCAAACTTGTGAAAGAGTTTGCAGCCCTCGTCCAGGGATCCGCGATTGATTTGAACAAGGCGGCTCCTGTGTTCTCCAAGTTTATCCCCAGGCTGATCTCACAGCTCAACGACAACTACACCATAAACGAAAGCCAAAGGGGAGTTATCCGTCAAATGGGTGAAGAGGTACTTAACACATTCCAGACGGTCGCTACAGAGTAACTCCTGTTTAAAAGTTTATCCCTACATAGACGCCGAAGGAAGAATATGTAGCCTTGAAGCCAGTGTTACCTGATGCTATCGTGTTTCTGTAGTCAACACCGAGGCTGAGCTGGTCAGCTATCATATATTCAACACCTGCGCCATAGTGGTATCCGGTATCAAGATATGTCGCATCATTAGAAGGAGGTGAGTTTACCAGGAATGCAAGGCCAACAGGTATTATCCATGGTCTTAATTTACCGAGCTCAAAACGATACTTGGGTGCGATTACAACATTTAGTTCGGATACATTGACGCTGGATGTGTCATAAGATGTCCCGCTTTCTGCGGCGTTTGTTGCCTCGTCTACCAGGACACTTGCCGTCTGCAGTACTGTCTTGTCAGAAAACCTGGCATATTCGACCGCAACCTCGCCGAGCAGGGTATTGCCAAAGATCTTTGCTAAAGGGACATCCAGTCCGGCAGCGATAGCAGACCCGCTGTCTCCATCATTGGTGCCCATCAGGCCAAGAGTATCAGTAAAAGCCTGTCCCCCTCTGTCATCTTTCAGGTTGGCTGTTCCATACTTGTAAAAGACCTGTCCTCCCAGTTCTGCATTGCCCGTTCCGGCAATTATTAGTGTATAAAGCATAGCAACTATTAATAGTATAAATTTCTTCATGGTTTTTCCTTTCCATAAGATATGAATTGTTTTTTCTTCTGTATAACCTCTCTAAACTTTGTTGCCTTCCCTCTTACCGGCCACCTCCTTTCAGTTTTTCCCCCAAAAAACAAAAGGCCGGAGATTACTGACAATAAAGTCAGTAACCCCGGCCTTTGTCTTTGCTTGATGGACCTATGCCTATGGGGTATTAAATATGGTTATTAACTATAAGTTAGTTTTAAGGGTATTATCACCCATTGACCGCATCTCTTACATTTAGCCCATGCCACTCCTTTTGATATTTTTATAATCCGGCACTTCAGTATGATATCATTCCCATCCTTAAATAAAAGGCTTTCTCTGCACAAACATTTTAGTAATGCATCCCTATTATTTGTGCAATTTATTAACTCATCAGCAGTTGCCAAGTTAGCAGCCTTAGTTGTAAAATAGATATAAGACTTAATTAGTCTTCTTTTGGTGTGGAATTGTACACAAGATACAGTATTATTGTCAAGGAAAATATTCATAAAATGGGGGCTGTTTAACAATTCTAAAGAAACACACTAAATCAAGGTGCAATCAGGATAAGATTGGTCTTGTATCTTGGCCATTGAACCGGGGTGTTATGTTCCACCACTTCGAGGCCTCATTTAGGAGCTACATCCCTGGGAAAACGATCCTTGTTTCCGCCGCATCAATGACGCGATAGACTTCTTCTTCAGTTGTAACACCCTCCTTTACTTTAGCAATTGCATCATCGAAGAGGTTCATCATGCCATCCTCGGTTGCCACATTCCGTATAGCGGCTTCTGCAGCGCCGGATACAATAAGTTGCCTGACCCGCGGTGTGACAGTAAATATCTCAAAAATACCTGTTCTTCCAAGATAACCTGTTCTGTTACAGGCATAACATCCGGTCACACAATTACCACCTTTTCCGCAATATGTACATAACCGCCTGACCAGTCGCTGTGCAATAATCCCGATGACAGTGGATGCAATAATATGTCCCGGTATGCCTATATCAATGAGCCTTGTGATTGCAGAGACAGAATCGTTTGTGTGCAGGGTGCTCAGGACAAGATGCCCTGTCATGGCTGCCCTGAAGGCAATCTCTGCGGTCTCTTCGTCGCGGATCTCGCCTATCAATATTACATCCGGGTCCTGCCGTAGAATTGATCTGAGACATTTTGCAAATGTCAGGCCGATGTCTGACCTGACCTGAACCTGATTAATTCCCTGTATATTATATTCGACAGGGTCTTCTACAGTAACAATATTAATCATGCCTGATCTTATCTTATTTATGATTGCGTAAAGTGTTGTTGTCTTGCCGCTGCCGGTGGGACCTGTAACCAGGATTATTCCCTTTTTCCGCTGTGTCAGATTTTGGATCTTGCAATAATCATGTTGGGATAAACCAAGGTTCTCTACGGATGCCGTTGTCTGTGTATGATCAAGTATTCTTATTACCGTCTTTTCACCGCCGGATACCGGAAGTGTTGATATACGCACATCAATATCCTTACCCCTGAGCCTGAGTCTGAATCCACCGTCCTGCGGCAGTCTCCGCTCTGCAATGTTTAATCGTGCGAGGATCTTCATGCGCGATGTCAGTGGACCATGTATCCATGAATTCAGCCTCGCCTTCTCTATCAGCACGCCGTCAATTCTGAACCTTACAGTTACAGAATCTACTGATGGTTCTATATGTATATCGCTCGCCCTGTTCTCAATGGCCTCAGAAAGGAGCAGATTTACCAGTTTGATAATAGGAGCGGAACTATTGTCCTTCTCAGGTTCCGGGATATGCCCTGCAGGGGAGGATAACTCTGTAATCGCTGAGATTGATGTGTCGAACCTGTAATGATATTTTATGGCGTCAGTTATTGCCCCCCTTGAACCTATAATGGTGTGTATATTCATGCTGCTGCAGAATTCTATCTCCTTGACAGAGTCCATATTCAGAGGGTCCGGAGTTATAATTGTAAGCGTCTTGTTTTCCACATATACAGGCAATACTGAATGACGTTTTGCCATATCCTCCGGAATAAGTGAAAGCGCATCCGGCATTATTGTGAGATTATGCACATCTGCATATTCAAGACCGTGTTGTCTTGAGAGTACTTTCGCGATTTTATCCTCAGATGCGATGCCGCTATAGATGAGCATATCTCCAAACCTCATCTGAAGCCCCTTTTGCTCTGCGACCACTTTGTCAATAATGTCATTATTTATTATCCCGTCTTCTACGAGCATTTCACCGATTTTTTTATAAGCCCTCATAGTAACACCCCTCTATTGTCATTTTAATATTCGTCAATTCTGTCTTCAGCATTGATGGCAGGTTGTCAAAGGAAACTTTCTTCAAGCCCATATCTTTATAAGTTCTGATCTCTGTTTTTCCATTCCCCGCAGCCAGTATAACCGCACCGTCCAGATCAGTGCGGTATATGGCCGCCCCAATCTCATTATATGCAGAAATAGCTTCAGGCGACGGATGGCGGTATGAGTTCTGATAACCGGCTGATATGACTGCAATGTCCGGATTAACGGATGATATAAAACGATTTTCTACAGAGCCTCCGGCACCGTGATGGGGAACCTTTATTACAGTGCTGTTAAGGAAAGAATTGCCTGATGATATCTCTCTCATGCGTCCCGCCTCTATATCCCCGGTGAATAAGATGGATTTGTCTTTGCATGCAATTCTCATTACTACGGAAAGGTCATTGCTCAATTTAAGATTTGAAATTTGAGATTCTGAAAGAAATAAAGGAGGATTAAGAATCCGTATACTGCACCCTCCTATTATTTTATCCTCCATATTTCTATTTACCTTCAAATGCCTGATCCCTTTATCCTGAATAATCCTGTCAAACGAATAAGTTGCCGGACTCTTCATCCCATTGGTCCAGACCTCACCAACACGAAATTTATCCAGTAAGTATACAAGCCCTTCAGCGTGGTCTGTCTGGGGATGTGACAACACCATGTAATCAATGGTGCGTACCCGCTTGTTCCATAGATATGGGGCAACCACAGACCTCCCTATATCGAATGTATCGCTGAAAGTACCGCCGCCATCAACTATCATAATCTCACGGCCGGGAAATTCTATAAGCGCTGAATCTCCCTGTCCAACGTCGAGGAATGTAACGCGAGTCGTGCCATCATAACCTTTGCCGAACAGACTGCAACCGGCAATAAGGGCGACAGAAGATAGTGAAATTACGGATAGCATTTTTGCCCATCTGTTCTTTAAGAAAAGAAGTGAAATAAAGAACAGGTATAACAAAATAATAAAAATGATACCGGGTGAAGCTGTATGTATTACAGATAAGGGAAAGGCTGCAAAGAAATCTATTAGCCTCAGAAAAATGGTCAGCAGCAGTTCGTTCAACATTGCAAGTGGAATTACACCGGCATTTAAGATCAGCCCGATACAGCTTGTAAGCAGGCCTATTGGTACAACTGTAAACCCTGCATATGGGATTATGATCATGTTTGATAACAGCCCTACCCAGGTTATCTGATTGAAGTAATGTGCTGTTATCGGGGCTGTTGATACAGTGGAGCTTACAGTCAGCATAAGGAATAATATAAGCTTCCTCCGCCATTTTCCCCTTTCCCCGGATACATCCTCATCAGTATTCATTTCAGACAACCTGCTCACAGATATGATCATTGATAAGACCGCTGTATATGAGAGTTGGAACGATATATCAAATAACCCCTGCGGGTCCCAAATCAGTACCAGTAATGCTGCAATTACTAATGTATTAATGGGATCATCATCCCTCTCTATCAGGATTGCCGATAAAAAGACAATGGCCATTATCAGAGATCGTATAGTTGCAACCTCCCCTCCGGACAGAAATGTATAAAAGATAATGGGTGGTAATGTAATAAATGCCGCAATCTTTGACGGCGTGGTATAGATGGTCATTAGCAGGAACAATCTGTAAGGCAAATGGGTCAATAAATATCTGGTGATGAAAAATATCAGAAGTGTAACAAATCCCAAATGTGAACCTGAGATTGAAAGGATGTGGGTAACACCCGCTGCCGTAAATTTGTCCCTCAGTTCAGGGGTAAGATCTCCGGTTGTCCCGATTATCATGGCCTGAAGGACAGCAGATGACTGGTCTGAAAGTCCATGGACAATGGACAGCCTGATGTTTTCCCTCCATATGTATATCCTTTTTAAAAGGGGATTACCCTGCTCTCCAATCTTTATAATATTCTCTTTTTTACCGCTGCCGGCACTTGCCCTGATACCTTTACGCGAGACATACACTGAATAGTCAAAGATGCCAGGATTCTTAAACCCGCGTATCTTTTTAAGCCTTCCTGTGAATCTTATGATGTCGCCATAGTTCAAATCTGTCTCCGCGTCATAAATGGTTAACCTGATCCTGCCGCTTACCGGTAACTCACGATTTCCTTTCAAAATCGTTAAGGCCTTTAAATTTGCAACAACTTTACGGGGATAATGGGTTGCCGGCTCATCAACTGTTCCTGTAATAGTCATCTTTTCTCCAACCGCAAAATTAGAAATATCGTCAGAAGGTATCCTGCTCATATAGAGCATGTGTGAGAACCCAATGGATAACGCTGTCACCGTTAATAGTAACGAAACAAGCAATTGTTTCTTTGTATATCCTTTGATACAGAAGACTGATATGATAATCAGGACGGTAATCAATACAATGCTGAACGGGAAATATCCGGACAATTCAGCGGCAGCAATGCCACAAATATAAAATATCGTAAAGAAGATAAGGGGTCTTCGCATGAACTGTCCCATAGAAGTTAATATGATGGATTCATCAAAGGTATTAAATATGAAAAAATATGATGAGCCCGGGAAAGGACTTTTTTGCAGAAGTGTGAATTTAAATATAGCCTAAGTTGAGTTATTGTCAAGGGGTTGTCAAGAATGTACTCCAAATTATTCCTCTATCTCCCGCAGTTTCTGTATCTCTTCTAATATATTATCCAGTTCTCCATTTCCAACCATCCCCCTATGAAAGTCTCGTGTATTATTATGGTATCTATAGCAGCTCGCATCGGGGGAAAGAGAGGAGAGAAAACAGGTGTAATCAGAGTATAGAGCGATATAGGATACAAGAGACAAAAGGCGCTGGCAAAGCAAGTTCCACATGGGCTCGCTTGATCCATTGTATCTTTGAAGTCAACCCGCTTCGATGTATAAAATGCGGGGGCAATATGCGGGTTATTGCGTTTATTACAGACTACCAGACCACAAAAAGCATACTCAAACATATTGGGGAGGAGACCATCAGACCCCCTCCTTTAAGAGTGCAAATCCCAACAGCCAATATCCCTGACACCGCCATTTGGGATTCCATACCTCATGTGGAGGCCTACTTCCACGATCCCGAGTATGCCAATTAAAAAATCCCCAAAAGTCCTGCCCGACGAGTGTGCCCAAAAACAGAGGGATCACCCCCGTTCCAGTGGAAAACTAGTGAGACAGTCCAAGACTTGAAAATTTCATCCATACCCACCACTGACAACCCTTCACTCCCCCCAAAAAACCCTAAAAAATCTCCTTGACACCTTAGATTTTGGAAAGTAGAATGAAACTCGAATTTTCGATTTTCCTATCAAATCCTATCAATACTATGAGCAATTTTATTACAAACAGTGGCGCAGAGAATTTAAAAAATCGTCTGATAGAGCTTATAAACAAAAGCGACGAATTAAAATTTTTGGTTGGTTTTTTCTATTTCTCTGGAATTAGGGAGCTATATCAAGGATTAAAAGACAATCCAGATGTAAAAATTAAAGTCCTTGTGGGTCTTAATGTAGATAAGCAAAATTATGGACTAGTAGAATATGGTGATCCGGAAAAACAACTTTCTGACGAGGAACGTTGTTATAAATTTTTTGAATCCATAAAAAAATCTCTAAACACTGAAAATTTTGATAAAAAGGATTTTTATGAACAAGTGAAATATTTTATTAAACTTATTCGTGAAGATAAACTAATCATCAGAAAAACATACAATCTAAACCACGCTAAAGTTTATATTTTCAAGCTCCAGGAAGGCCAAGTTGGCAGAAGAAATTTATTTATTACCGGCAGTAGCAACTTAACTAATTCCGGACTTTCTACGCAAGAAGAATTCAATGTAGAGATCAGTGATTATGGTTTTGAGGATACTGAAAAATACTTTGATTCGCTCTGGGAAGAAGCAATTAAAATTACAGAAAGCAATGTTACAAAAAAGAAGTTATTAGAGGTTGTTGAAAATGAAACTCTCGTAAAAGAGATATCTCCTTTTGACGCGTTTGTGCTGGTACTTCAGGCCTACCTTGGTTCTTTTGAGCAAAAAGAAATCGGGGAATCCCTTATTAAAACGTTAGAGGATAATGGATACACTCCCTATCGTTATCAATTAGATGCTGTTAGGCAAGCCCTTGCGATTATAGAAAGGAATAATGGCGTGATTATCGCCGATGTTGTGGGGTTAGGGAAAACAATTATTGCTTGCGCGGTTGCCAAAGAACTAAAAAAACGAGGTGCCGTAATTTGTCCACCTGGATTGGTCGGCGATAAGAACAAAAATTCTGGTTGGAAAAAATATGCAGAAGAATTTGGTATGACGAATTGGGAAGTACGCTCGCTGGGAGATTTGGAAAATATTGCCGCATTCATTCAAAAGACAAAAGATATTGAAGTTATTATTATTGACGAAGCGCACAGATTTAGGAATCAAGACACGAAGGATTATGAATATCTAAAAAATATTTGTCGCGACAAAATCGTGATCTTACTAACAGCTACCCCGTTCAATAATAGGCCGGGTGACATTCTTTCTTTGCTCAAGCTCTTTATCACGCCGAAAAAGTCCTCAATTACTCTGGAAAACAACTTGGTTGCCAGATTTCAGGCATTTAAAGGAATATTTGATCGACTGGGCTACATAAAAAAGTATTGGAATTCCACAGAGGAAGCCAAAAGGAGAAAGGCTTTAGCGTATTACGAGGGGCTATTTGAAGAGAAAAATATAAATCTTGATAAAATAAAGCAAAGATCAAAATATCTAGCAAAACAAATAAGAGATGTGATTGAGCCAGTAACAATACGGCGCAACCGTTTAGACTTACAGAATAATCCTTATTATAAAGATGAAGTAAAAAATCTATCAAAGGTTGCCAACCCAAAAGAATGGTTTTTTGAATTGACCAAAGCGCAATCTGACTTTTACGACAAAATCATTAGCGTATATTTTGGCGATCCGGAGGAAGGTGGCCAGTTTAAAGGTGCAATTTATCGTCCATTTGAATACGAAGTAGAAAAAGAAAAAGGAAATAATGAGAAGCTGACAGAAAAAGAAAACTTTCAATTAGTTCAACAGCGCAACTTGTATGATTTTATGCGCTGTTTAATGGTAAAGCGATTTGAAAGCTCGTTTGGTTCATTTAGACAAAGCATTAAAAACTTTAAAAAAATTACTGAAACCGCGCAGGAATTTACAAATAAAACCGGTAAATATATTCTGGACAGAGATTTGATGGAAGATATTTACGACAAAGAACCTGAAGAAATTGAAGACTATCTTAATGAGTATTCAGAAAAGATTAAAAACGGTGAATATCCAAAAAACCATAAAATTTATACGCTAAATACTTTTAAATACAAAGACGAATTCATCGCCCATATTGAAGCGGACCTGGCCCTTTTTGACAAAATCCTGAAAGATTTAGAAGAATTAGATCTTGTCAAAAATGATCCCAAAACAGATTGTTTGCTTAATAACTTAGAATTAGTTTTAAAAGAAAAGCCAAACAAAGGAGACCCCAAAAGAAAAATACTTGTTTTTTCTGAATATCTTGATACCGTCAAATATCTTGAGCCTATTTTAAAAGAACATTTTGGCGATCGCTTGCTCGTTATAGCGGGCGATTTATCTACGCAAAAAGTATTCTCCATGAATAATAATTTTGACGCATCATACGAGAGCCAAGAAAACGAATTTGATGTCCTCTTATCTACCGACAAAATTTCTGAAGGATTTAACTTGAATCGTGCCGGAATGGTGGTTAATTATGATATTCCGTGGAATCCGGTACGAGTAATTCAGCGCGTCGGCCGTATCAATCGTATCAGCAAGAAGGTTTTTGATGAGCTTTATATTGTAAATTTCTTCCCCACTGAAAAAGGTGCGGAGTTAGTCAAATCAAGAGAAATTGCTTCAAATAAAATGTTCCTCATTCACAATACGTTAGGCGAAGATGCCAAGATTTTTGATATTGATGAAGAGCCAACACCTGCTGGACTTTATAAAAAGGTTCAGCAAAATCCAGACAAGCTGGAAGAAGAAAGTTTTTACACCAAGGCATTGACTATTTATGAAAAGATTAAAAAAGAGAATCCAGAACTTATTGAGGCACTGATAAAATATCCACCACGTATTAAAGTCGCAAAAAAGTATAGCGAAAACGAACTTTTGGTTTTCCTAAAAAAAGGCCGGCTGTATGTCTATAGCGTTAAATACAGCGAAGACGGGAAAGACCAAGTTTCTCCAACCACTTTTGAAGATGTGTTTGACAACATCATTTGTTATATAGAAGAAAAACCATTGAAATTTTCCGACCGTGCTTGGGATGTATACGAAAATGTTAAAAATTTCAAAGAATATCGCATAAGTACAATTAGTGAGCAGAGCTTGGAACAAAAGGCGATTATTAATCTCAAATCCTTAATAAATATTGTTCAGCTCGAAGAGATAATGCCTCATAAAGACTTCCTGCGGACAGTACTCGAAGATGTTATTGACTACGGCACGCTTTCGGACTATACCTTGCGTCGTATTTCCAATTTGGAAAGTGGTGACGATAAGAAGATTAAATCAACTGTCAAGGAAATTGATGCGATTAAAAAAGAATTAGGAGGCGCGGATTACCTACAAAAAGAGAAAGACCGCCAGAAAGATTTGTCCAAAGAAATTATTATAGCCATTGAGAACCAAATAAAATAAAGAATATGGAAACGACAAAAATCGCTTTATTTAAAGGCAGAAAAATCCGGAAAATAATTCATCATAATGAATGGTGGTTTTCGGTTGTGGATGTGTGTGAAGCCCTTACGGACAGCGTTAATGCTGGAGCGTATTGGAGGAAACTCAAACAAAGATTAACGGAAGAAGGAAGCGAGGTCGTGACACTTTGTCACGGACTGAAATTAGAGGCTTCTGACGGTAAAAAGTACGAAACCGACTGCACCGACACCGAGGGTGCTTTTCGCATAATTCAATCCATTCCGTCCCCTAAAGCCGAACCATTCAAGCGTTGGCTGGCAAAAGTAGGCTATGAGCGAGTGCAAGAAATTGAAGATCCGGAGCTGGCAACTAAAAGAACCAGGATGCTTTATAAACTTAAGGGGTATTCTGAAAATTGGATAGAAAAAAGAATGCGCGGAATTGCTATTCGCGAAGAATTGACAGATGAATGGCAAAAACGGGGCGTAAAAGAACAAAAAGAATATGAAATTTTGACCGCCGAAATTTCCAAAGCCACTTTCGGTGTGACACCGAGTGAATATAAAAAACTGAAAGGACTGAAACGGCAAAATTTGCGCGACCATATGGATGACTTGGAATTGATTTTCAATATGCTCGGCGAACGAGTGACAACCGAAATTTCTCAACAAGAAAAGCCGGATACATTTGTAAAAAATAAAAAGGTGGCAGAGAGAGGCGGAATCGTTGCTGGAAATGCCAGAAAACAAACAGAAAAAGAAATCGGCAGGAGCGTGGTTTCCCAAAAAAATTATTTGCAAACGCCGGAAAGTCGAAAACAGCTTAAAACAAAATGGTTCCCCCCGTTAGATAAGAAAAAATGATATGGAAACAAGAGATATTTTACAAAACATATAACAGGAAATGGGAGTCAAAGGTTGTGAAAAAGGGGTAAAAAAGATGTGTAAAAAAGATGTTGACACCATTGTATCAATTAACTATAATATAGCTCCCTTTAAAAGTAGAAAATGCAGTACTATGTATATGTTCTTTTGACAATAAAAAATCCTCCTCTTTTTTAAAAACCGTAAAAACTATTTTATAGAAATAGAAAGGAGAATCAAATGGGAACAAACCTTACCCAAAAGATCATAAAAGAGCATTTAGTCTCCGGCAGTATGGAGGCAGGAAAGCCAATCTCCATACGGATAGCCCAGACGCTTACACAGGATGCTACCGGCACAATGGCCTATCTGCAGTTCGAGGCGCTTGGAATTCCAAAGGTAAAAACAGAACTTTCAGTGAGTTATGTTGATCACAACATGCTTCAGAGTGACTTCATGAATGCAGATGACCACAGCTTCCTGCAGACGCTTGCATCTAAATTCGGCATTTACTTTTCAAGACCGGGCAATGGCATATGCCATCAGGTGCATCTGGAAAGATTCGGTGTTCCCGGAAAGACACTACTTGGTTCAGACAGTCATACACCTACCTGCGGCGGTATTGGCATGATAGCGATAGGCGCAGGTGGTCTTGATGTAGCCCTTGCAATGGGCGGTGAACCTTTTAATCTAAACATGCCCAAGGTTGTGAATGTAAAACTATCCGGCAAACTTCAGCCGTTTGTATCAGCTAAGGATGTAATTCTTGAACTGCTGAGAAGACTTACTGTCAAGGGTGGCGTCGGTAAGATATATGAGTATACGGGTGAAGGGATTAAGACATTATCTGTCCCGGAGCGTGCAACCATAACCAACATGGGAGCAGAGCTTGGTGCAACAACATCAGTCTTCCCAAGTGATGAGGTAACAAGGGCTTTTCTAAAGGCTGAGGGCCGGGAAAATGCATGGAAAGAATTAGTCCCGGATGCGGATGCGTCATATGATGAGGTAATAGAGATTAACCTGAATGAACTTGAGCCAATGATAGCCAAACCTCATATGCCTGACCAGGTTGTGAAGGTGAAAGAGGTTGCCGGCATACCGGTACAGCAGGTTGCCATAGGCTCATGCACCAATTCATCTTACAAAGATATCATGACAGTAGCAGCAATGCTGAAAGGGAAAACAGTCCATCCGGGTCTGAGTCTCGGTTTTTCTCCGGGTTCAAGGCAGGTTCTCAACATGATTTCCCGGACCGGGGCGCTTACAGACCTGATAGCCGCTGGTGCGAGACTCCTTGAGAGCGCGTGCGGTCCTTGTATCGGGATGGGTTTTGCCCCTCCGACAGGAGCTGTTACTGTACGTACCTTCAACAGGAACTTCGAGGGGAGGAGCGGGACAAAAGATGCAAGCGTTTATCTTGCAAGCCCGGAGGTAGCAGCAGCCTGTGCAATCACAGGTAAGATTACAGACCCGAGAGACCTGGGTCTGCAGCAGATTAATGTGGCAATGCCGGAGAAATTCCAGGTTGATGACACAATGATAATTGCACCGTCCCAGGAGCCGGAGAAGGTCGAGATTATCAGAGGACCTAACATAAAGGCACTCCCGACTAAAGACGCTATGCCTGATATGTTAGCAGGAAAAGTCCTGATAAAGGTGGGAGATAATATTACTACAGACCATATCATGCCTGCAGGCGCTAAAGTGCTTCCCCTCAGATCAAATGTCCCTGCCATATCAGAATATGTATTTGAGAGGGTAGACAGTACATTCCCAAAGAGGGCAAAGGAGTGGGGTGGCGGCTTTATAATCGGTGGTACAAATTATGGCCAGGGATCAAGCAGGGAGCATGCCGCTCTTGCGCCAATGTATCTTGGTGTAAAGGCAGTGATTGTAAAGAACTTTGCAAGGATACATCTTGCCAATCTCGTAAACTTCGGAATACTGCCATTAACCTTTGTTAATGAAACGGACTACGATGCTTTCGAGCAGGGTGATGAGATTGAAATTAATGTAAAAGATCTGAATGGAAAGACCCTGCATTTAAAGAATAAGACAAAGGGGAAAGATATACCTGTAACCACGCCACTTTCACCGCGTGATGTAGAGGTGGTCAAGGCAGGTGGTTCTCTGGCTTTTGTGAAGTCTAAAGCTTAAGGGTTGTCCCCTTAGTGTTTGTATAAAAGAGATACATGCAAAGAAATGTGTACGATATGTACACACTTTATTGACATCTGTTACCATACCTACACTTGTCTTAAAATAATCCTGTTTTAACGCCTTGCCGGTTTACAAGATAAATATTGAATAATAACAATGAGTTATAATGTGCTATGCCTAATACTGCCTCTTTTTATTTAGTTGGCACACTAGATGCACTAAATACGTCATATAATTCATTTTTATACTGGAGGTACAGTAATCATGAATGAGATCGTCAAGACATATATCTTAAGCCTTGAAATGCATCTGCCTACTCAGGATACCCTGGCAATTATCAAAAAGATAGTTGGAACGTATAAAGAAGTGCCGTTTTATATTCAACCATTTTCCGGTAATGCCTGATATAGATTAACTGCAATATATTTCAGGGAGGTAATTGTATGGATAAGAATATAGAAGAAACACTTAGTCTGAGTCCGCTATATGTGACAATGACTGAAGACGAAAAGAATATACTTATCCAAAAAATTATCTCTCACCTTGAATACACCCCGGATGATGAAAAAACTGCTTCTGGTTACATCAGCCTGTAATTCCTCACCAAGTATAAAAAACGATTGAAAAATATTAAGTCTTTTGATAATATATTGCGGTCGTTGTAAAAAGCAACTCATTATCACTGAGGAGAAAAACATGACTAAACAAGAATCAAAGATTCTCTGGACAAAAACTGATGAAGCACCGGCATTGGCAACGTATTCTTTGCTCCCTATCGTTCAGGCATTTACAAGGGCAGCCGGAGTTGTCGTTGAAACAAGGGATATCTCTCTGGCAGGGAGGATTATCGCAAACTTTCCGGAAAATTTAACAGAGAATCAAAGAATACCTGATTTTCTGACCCAATTGGGTGAACTTGCAACGACACCGGAGGCCAATATCATAAAACTCCCGAATATCAGCGCTTCAGTTCCTCAGTTAAAGGCCGCTATCAAAGAATTACAGTTGCAGGGTTATAACCTCCCGGACTATCCGGAGGATCCGAAAACCGACGCGGAGAAAGAGATTAAAGTTAGATACGGCAAGGTGTTGGGAAGCGCCGTAAACCCTGTCTTAAGGGAAGGAAATTCGGATCGCAGGGCAGCAGCCTCGGTAAAAAATTATGCAAGAAAGAACCCGCACAAGATGGGCGCATGGAGCGCGGACTCAAAAACCCATGTAGTGCATATGAGCGGCGGCGATTTCTATGGCAGTGAAAAATCCACGACTATAACTGAGGCCGGAGCCGTAAAAATTGAGTTCGTTGCCCAGGATGGAAAGGCCACTGTTCTCAAAGAAAAGACATCACTTAAGGCTGGCGAAGTCATTGATGCATCGGTCATGAGCCGCCGCGAATTGCGCAAATTCTATGAGGAGCAGATCCAGGATGCAAAGAATAAGGGAGTGTTGTTTTCCCTACATCTCAAGGCCACAATGATGAAGGTTTCGGATCCCATTATGTTTGGTCATGCAGTTTCTGTTTTTTTCAAAGACGTTTTTGAAAAACATGCATCTGTAATTAAAGAACTTGGCTTCAATGCCAATAATGGATTGAACGACCTATATACAAAAATCAAGAGTTTGCCGGAAGCTCAAAGATTAGAAATTGAAGCTGACATCAATGCCTGTTATAAGAATCGTACATGGGTTGCTATGGTGAACTCGGACAAAGGGATTACCAATCTGCATGTGCCAAGCGATGTGATTATTGATGCATCCATGCCGGCCATGATTCGTGATTCCGGTAAAATGTGGGGGGCTGACGGCAAGCTTTACGATACCAAGGCAGTTATACCTGACAGAAATTATGCAGGGGTATATCAGGAAGTCATAAATGATTGCAGGAAACATGGCGCCTTTAATCCTGTGACAATGGGGAGCGTTCCCAATGTGGGCCTTATGGCGCAAAAGGCAGAGGAGTACGGATCTCACGACAAGACATTTAAATCCCCCGGGAATGGAACGATTCGAGTAGTTGACGCCGCCGGAAATGTGCTGCTCCAGCATACTGTGGAAGAAGGGGATATCTGGCGTATGTGTCAGACAAAAGATGCACCGATACAGGACTGGGTAAAGCTGGCTGTTACCAGAGCCAGGGCGACCGGAGCACCTGCTGTTTTCTGGTTGGACAATAACAGGGCACACGACAAACAGATTATAGAAAAGGTCAATAAATATCTCAAAGACCATGATACAAAGGGTTTGGAAATACATATCATGTCTCCGGTGGACGCTACCCGTTTCTCGCTTGAGCGTATCAGAGAGGGAAAAGACACCATTTCAGTCACCGGTAATGTGCTGCGTGATTATCTCACCGACCTGTTTCCGATTCTTGAATTGGGTACAAGTGCAAAAATGCTCTCAATCGTTCCTCTGATGAATGGCGGCGGACTTTTTGAGACAGG